>OCTW011588592.1_pt1 | contig 15583 bp, 13 predicted proteins | sample 1539671 | NCBI WGS metagenome assembly OCTW01 (sample SAMN02144230, study PRJEB22623) | gut metagenome | biome: sheep rumen | host: Ovis aries | place: New Zealand
GTATCGGCATCGATGATTTCCTGATGGAAAAAGATGGTAAGGAAGTATGGCAGGCCAAAGGGTCTGTAGGTTTTTCCGGAGAACGGCGGGTAAATCTTCAGTTGGATACCATGGGGGCGCGTATGGAAGATATTGCGGCTCTGATTGCTCCGGATCAGCCCATTACCGGTAATGTAGACAATATCATCAAAGTAACGGGAACACTGGATAATCCTAAAGCTGTGGGTTATATTCATTTCTATCGGGGCAGTTATCATGGGGTTCTCTTGTCGGGGATGGACGGTGACTATTTCCTGGAGCAGGGCAAGCTGCGCCTGCAGGATTTCCATGCGTATTCGCCGATGATTGACATGGTGCTTAATGGCACGATTACCACGGCAGATATGACCATGGATATGGAAGTGACAGCCAAAGATATTGACCTCAAACGGGTGGAGCATAAACTGCCCTATGAGGTTAGTGGTCATGGTTCATTCCAAGGCCGGATTGGCGGTACCATCAACAATCCGGTATTTCACGGAATTCTGGAAGCTCCTGAAATTGTCATGAATGGAGAGACCATCAACAATTTGCGTGGCATGGTGAAATTCCAGGGGAACAGCTTTGATATCGATCATTTTGGCTTTGAGCAGAATGGCGGTACCTATGATATGGAATTGTTCTATAATACGGATACTGATGGCTTAAAGGGCGATGTGGTGGTACAAAATGCGGATATTGCGGCTGTGGCGGCACTGGTTAATCAAAAAACGGAGGTTATTGACGGCAAGGCAAATCTCACGGCACATATCAGCGGCACTGCTCAAAATCCGGCGGTTAAACTGGATGGTGAAGTGCTGCAGGGCTCGGCCGGCGGGTATGATATTCATCATGTAGCGCTGGATTTGCGCTTGCTGGATCACATTATCTATATCAACAAACTCAGCGGCAGTCAGGGGAAAAATGGTTTGTTCTCGGCAGCGGGAACGGCGGTCATTGGCGGCCCGATGAATGTTAAATTTTCAGCCGGTCAGTTGGATTTGGGAATGTTTACGGGGCTGGCTGGCATGAACGCCCGCAACGTCACGGGAACTGCCGATATTGAGGCTGTTATTGGCGGTTATACATATAACCCCTCGGCTGATCTGCTGGTAAAGGCTGTAAATGGGGGAATGCAGGGGGCGTCCTTTGATACGCTTACTGGAGAGGCACATTTGAAAAATGGTCTTATTGACCTGACGGAAGTGAAGGTTACCAAGCAGGTAGGCGAGCGCAGCTGTTCAGCTGCTGCTAAAGGCATAGTTCCCCTGCGTGCCCTGACGGCAGGCCGGGACGAATGGCTGGAGGATTATGAGCAGATTCAGCTGCAGCTGAGCTTGCAGGATGCAGACTTATCCCTGCTGCCGACCATCTCCAAGCAGATTGACTGGGCATTAGGCGACACCGATGGCAGTATAAAAATTCATGGAACGCTGGCACACCCCCTGTTGGATGGCACGATAGCGATTCCAAACGGTGCAGTGAAGATAAAGGGCGTGGAAGAGCCTGTTACGGATATGGCTGCGAAAGTGAACTTCAACGGGAATAAAGTGACAGTTGAAGAATTTTCCGGCAAAATGGGCGGAGGTTCGTATAATCTGAAGGGCAGTTTAAGTTTCAATGGTTTGGAACCGGAGCATTACGATTTCAGCTTTATTTGTGACAATCTGGGGATTAAGAGCAATTTCTTTAACGGCCCGTTAAATGGAGAGCTGCATTTGGCCGATACGGATTTCTATGGCAATCACTGGCCTAAAATTTCCGGTAATATAGATTTCCATAATTGTCTGGTGTCTGTACCGGCTATTCCCGATAGTGAAGGTGATTTGCCGGAAATGGTCTTTGATGTACAGGTCAATGTAGGAGACAAGGTGCACTTTTACAGTCCGTATCTTTATGATTTATATCTTACGGGCGGTTTCCATGTCGGCGGGATTATGAGTCACCCAAAGATGAGCGGCGGCTTGCAGGTAAAGCGTGGCGGAACCATTAATTATCTTAAGACGGAATTCAATATTCGGGAAGGACGGGCAACGTTTAATCAGGTGGCATCGTTTATGCCCAGTATTGATTTCTTTGCTGATACCAAGCTGACGCAGGCGAAAGTATTCCTGTCGGTTAAGGGGCCGTTAGGGGCTGCGGAAATGAGGCTTAAATCCAGTCCGGAAATGAGTCAGACGCAGATTATCCAGCTTTTGACCTTGCGCGATGCCTATAAGAATGGCAATAGCACAGTGAATGCCGGAGATTTGCTGGCCGTAGGCCTGCAAATGACCTTCCTGTCGGAGATAGAGGGAGCCATGCGGGAATTCCTGTATTTGGACAGGCTGTCTATTTCCCGTGGCTCCGGCTCGTTCTTTGATAATTACAAAACAAGCAAAGAAAATGAAGAAAACAAATATGATTTTAATGTTTCTATGGGAAAATATATATCGGACAAGGTTATGCTGCGTTATACCCATGGTTTTAGTGGCGATGGGGTTGATCGATATGGTGTTCAGTATGATGTCAACGACCACTGGGGTATAACCTTGGAACGGGAAGCAAACAGCACCATTTTCGGTGTGGAAGCCCGCATGACATTTTAATTGCAACAGGAATGAAGGGAGGTGAGCAGGCTGCGCTTTGCACAATATGTTGAAGAATTACAACGGATAAAACCGCTGGAACGCGGTCAGGAAGAAAAATTGTGGCGTGCATATAAGGAGCGGGGCGATAAGGCGGCTCGCGGGCAGATTATTGAGGCTTATCAGCCGTTGGTTTTTAAGCAGGCATTGCCATACCGTAACCTGCAAAATGTCATGGACGTAGTCCAGGAAGGTACGGTAGGGCTTATCGAGGCCGTGGAGCGTTATGACCCTGCACGGGGAATCGCTTTTAGCTTATTTGCAATTCACCGCATAAGGGGGCGGATGCTGGATTTTCTGCAAAAGGAAGGAGCTTCTGACAGCCCTTGTATGGAGGCTGTGGTAGATGAAGGGGGCGCAACCTACAAGGAAAATCTGATGGATACTTCCCCGACTGTGGCAGAGCAGGCAGAAAGCCATGAACTGGCGGGCAGGCTCCACCGGGCGATGGAGCGGCTGCCTGCCAAGGAAAAAGCTGTGCTGGAGAATGTTTATCTGGCCAGCCGTGACGTAGCGTCAGTGGCTGAAGATATGGAAATCAGTCCCGGGCATGTATACCGCCTGCAAAAAATGGGGATTCGCCGCATAAGAGGAATGTTGTCCCGGTTTATGCAAAATTGGTGAATAACATCAAAATGAGCAGGAATGGGCAGAAAAACTTCAATAATCATGACGGATAGACTTCTGTGCCCTGTCATGGTATTATATGCTATGTGAAGATCTCTGTGTTTTTGCCGATTGTATTACCAAGAAGATTATGGGAAGTTTAGGTAACACGGAGGGACGCAGATGGACAGGCGTTCACAACAAAAACATATCCGGGCTGCCCGGGAGTGGCTGGGGAGAGCCGAGGACTCTCTGGCACAGGAAAATGACGTACAGGGTGATTTGAAACTGATGTTGGCCAAGGCTGAATTGGCGCATGTGGGGCAGTGTCCCCGCAGCTTGAAGCTGGCAATTTTGCTGCGGAGAATCTTAGCTTTGTTGGTGGCAATTGGTTTGGCGGCCGTTATTGTGTGGGAACCAACAGCCTCAGAACCGGAGGTCGAATTACCGATTAATCCGGCGCCAGAGGTCAATAGTCCGATGACGGCTGTTCAGGATGTTCCAATCAGTGAAAGTCAGCCGGAGCCACCGCAGAATAATGCAGTGACAGAGACGCCCGTGGAGAGCCCACCGCAGGCATTCGAGGCAGCGCCCGCTGCACAGGAAGATCATGTGGTGGAGAATCCGGATTCCCCCATCATGGAGAAAAAAACGCTGCCCGATGCAGCGAAACAACAACTCATGGAGTCTGCAGGAAAAATCCTGCGGCAGTAAAGAAACAATTTGGGAGGTTTGACCTTTGAAGAAGACAAACAGACGATTTTTGGCTTATGCTGTAGCCATTGCTGCCAGCTTTGGCACTGTGCCGGGGATTACACAGGCAGCACCAGCTGAGGAAACTGCGGCTGTGTCTGCTGCAGAAAGTGTACAGCAGGAACAGGCTGTACCGACAGCGGCAGAAGCAGGCCAGCCGGAAAAGACTACAGCTGAAGCAGCACAGCCTGTTGCGGAAGTGAAGACGGAAGCGGCAGCAACGGCGGAAACCGCCGCTGCTCCTGCTGGCGAAGCCAAGAGCGAGGAGAACACTGCGAAGGAAGAGACAACGGCGGTGGACCCGCGTACGGCTGAATGGGCTAAAACTCGTCCGCAGGAAGATGTAATCGAAAAGTTCAGCAAAGAGTATGAAGGTCAGACCATTGTGGATATCGTCTTTGAGGGCGCTACCCCACTGACGGAAAATACATCTAAGGCTGCACTGGCCATGAAGACGGGGGATATGTTCACGGTCAAGGGCCTGAATGCCGACAGGGAAGCGGTGTACAATACAGGTTATTTCTATGATTTGTTCCCCACCTTCCAAAAGGTGCCGGAAGGTGTGGTAATCACCTATCATGTATTGGAAAATCCAGTACTTAAAAGCATCAGTATTACGGGCAATGAGATGATTAAGACCGATGTGCTGATGTCGGCGCTGACGGTTAAACCTGGCGAAATCCTTAACAGCCGCAACCTGCAGCAGAATGTGACGGCCATCAAGGAAATGTACCGCAAAGACGGGTATATTTTGGCTAAAGTCACGGATATGAATATTGACAAAGAGGGCAATCTTACCCTGAAAATAAATGAAGGTAAGCTGGAAGGCTACAAGGTCAAGGGCAATACCAAGACGAAAGAGAAGGTCATCTTGCGGGAAATGCGCCAAAAAATCGGCGAACCCTTCAACTCCAAGCTGGCCCGTCGTTCCATGCAGCGCGTATACAATTTGGGCTTCTTTGAAGATGTGAATATCAAAATGAATCCCGGCGTGGAACCCAATGCGGTAATCATGGAACTGGATGTCAAAGAAAAACGTACAGGCTCCTTCGGCATTGGTGCCGGCTACAGTACCGCAGATGGTATTTTGGGGATGGTGAGCATTGGCGATAGCAATATCGGTGGTACTGGTGATGCCGTAAGCATTACCTATGAAAAGAGTGGTGATGCCCGTGATGCTCAGGGCTATACCTTCTCCTGGCGGCATCCGTATCTGGACCACAAGGAAACGGCCAGCACCATCAGATTGTACAACCGTACTTATGAGTATGATGATTACGATACGGATGGCAACCTTAAAGAAAGCTATATGCGCAAGTATGCCGGGGCGGAACTTACTTTGAGCCGTCCGATGAGTGAGTATTCTACGAACTATATCACCTTGAAAAACCGTGATGATGAATATAAGCGTCATACAGAAAATGGTAATCTGACAAGTGACCCCAGAGGCGGAGACCGTAGTGTTGACGGTTGGAAGTCTTGGCGTGAAGATAACTTCGGTGTAACCCGCAGTGTAACGCTCCAGCATGTTACCGATACCCGTGATAATATCTACAATCCGACTGAAGGCGGACGCGTAGGGATGTCCCTGGAACTGGCCGGCCTTGGCGGTGACTTTAACTTCCAGAAGGGCTCTATTGAAGACCAGCGTTACTGGAAGGTCGGTCATGCACAGGTAATTGCTGCTCGTGGCGAACTGGGGGCAGCCCGTGGGCATCTTTCGGAGTACAACCAGTTTAAAGTCGGTGGGCAGAGCAGCCTGCGCGGTTATCGCGAAGATCAGTTCCGTGGTACGCGCATGGCACTGGCTTCGGTAGAATACCGCTTTCCGATTGTCAGCAAGGTGCAGGGGGCAATTTTTGCCGATGGTGGTTCAGCCTGGTCGGATGACTGGGCACCTAAGGGCGGCGATATCCATGGCAGCGTGGGTGTAGGTCTTTCCTTCAACACGCCGCTTGGTCCGCTGCGCTTTGATTATGGCCGTGGTGACAAAGGCGGCCGCGTGCACTTCTCAGTAGGTGGCTCTTTCTAAATGCTGAAAGGTCGTGGCATAATGCTAAAGGCCACGCTGGTTGTTCTTTGGGCGGTGCTGATGATATTGCCCCTGCCGGTTCAGGCTGCAGAGCGGGTGGAGAGCGTGACGGCGGCGGTGGTGGCACAGCGCAATCTGCCTCCTTTGGTGGCAGAGCGTATGAACCGCAGTATCGCTGCTATCGCAGGGCAATTGATGGAGGGAAAGTCCATTGCGGCTGTGCAGGCAGAACAAAGAACTTATGAAGATTTGATTCATGAGGTATTTGATAAAGTTTTGGTGGGCTATACGGTCAGTTCGGTGACTTTGAAACCAGCAGTGGCTGCCCAGGTACAGGTCGAACTTCTGCCCTGGTCGGATACTATCCGGCAGGTACAGGTGGAGACAGCCGTCGAAGGCATGCCGCCGCGAATTGAAAAATTAGTCCGGCAGGATTTGAGCGGTGTCGAAACAGTATTTCAGTCGGCGTTGACCGGACTGCCCACGGCTGCTGCCGACTGGACCAATGGGGTGCTGAAACAGCACTTGAATGCCTATTTGCAGGAACATCTGCCGGAATTCCGTGCTGACTTTGATTTGAATCCGGAGCAGAATGCACAGGTAAAGCTGGTGGTTTATCCGCGGCTGCCGGTGGTGCGGACGGTGGATTTAGCCATGCGTTCAGATACTATACCCAACAGTGCGCTGCTGACCCGCCGGAAAATCATGCAGGCGCAGGTTGAGGATATTGTGGGTGTGCCGGTCGGTTTTGTCCGCCGGCATAAAGATGAGCTGGAGAAGCAATTTGCGCAAGGCTTGGATAATCGCAGGGATTTTCGGGCGTTGCAGCTGCAAACCAAGGTCGTGATTGACCCCGCAGAACGGGCCGGTGTGATGAGCCGTTCGGATTCTTCGCGCTATCGGTTCCGGTTGAATGGCTGGCTGGATATAGGCCGGGGAAAAACGCACAGGCATGCAGAAAAGGAGAGAAACCTGTTGTTCCGGCTTCACTTAGGGCAAATGTTGAGCAGTCATGATGAGGTGTTTGTCCTCACAGATCTCATGCCGGAGGATATGGTCTGGGAGTATCAGCTGGGCTGGCAGCATAATCTGCAGGGCGGACGTTCGCTGGCTTTGCGTTACGATTTGCGGAATCACGGCTTTATTTATGAGGCCCGGCAAAAACTTGCTGCCCGCTGGCTTTTGCGCTATGAATTCCGTGCGCCGGACAGTCTGGGAGAGGCGGCTTTGCGCTATCGGCTGCATGACTTCTTAAGCTTGGAATATGTTCTGGATAATGAGCAGAAATGGCTGCGGCTGATTGGTAATTTTTAAGTTAATCGCTTGAATAAAACGTGGATTCGCTGTATAATGTCTATCGTATATGGCTTATAAAAACAAAGAAATTCCTCGATAGGAAAAGGAGATTTTGAAATGGTTAAATTGCAGAAAAAACAGGTTAAAATTGTCAGCGTTCTCATCGCTTTGGCGTTCGTAGGCTCTGTCGTTGCTATGGCACTTACCCAGTTTGGCCCCAATATGGCCAGTGCTGCCAGCTCCAATGTGGGCGTGGTGGATTACAGCCAGATTATGAGCCAGCATCCGAAGGTTCAGGCTGCTTCCAATGAAATGCAGACCGCTGTACAGGAAGCACAGAAGGAATTTGAAGAAAAGTCCGCAAACATGAACGACAATGAGAAGCGGGACTATTATACGCAGACGCAGCAGCGCCTCCAGCAGAAAAATCAGGAACTCATGGAACCCATCACCAAGAGCGTGGAAGATTCTGTAAAGAAGGTTGCTGAACAGAAGGGCTTGTCTGTAGTTCTCGATAAGGGCGCAGTGGTTTATGGCGGCGTTGATATCACGCAGGATGTTTTGAAGCAGGTTAGCAAATAATTGTCAGCTAAAAAGCCTCCCCCATGGGGGGAGGCTTTTTTCTAAGCATCAAGAGAGAATGCGGGGTGTCAGCTGTGGCCGATAATGGCAAAGATGAGGGACAGTCAAAAAAGCAACGGAGCCGCAATATTATTGCCGGGGCAGCCGTGGCTTTGCTCTTCGTTTTGTCGGGGGCCTGGCTGGCCCGCGAATTTATTGTTCCCAAAGCAGTGCCGCCGCCTGTGCAGGAGATGGCCGATACCGGGCTTATTGACTGGCAGCAGGTACTGCAGGCCCACCCGGATTATGATAAGCTGCTCGCGCTGCAGGCTGAATGTGATTTGCTGGAATTGGAAATCAATGATGTAGGCGATCTTTTGACTTTGCAGCCACCACAGCTTTTGGAAGAAACATTTAAAGAATCCGTTTGGCAGAAAAATGCTGCTGATGTTATTGGCGGTCGGGCAGAGCTGGAACGCAAGATGAAAAAGCTGAGGGACGAGTATAAGAAAAAGACCGAAGCTGATTATAAAGCACGGCGGCAGGCACTGGATGAGGAGTATCTTAATGCGATTTTGAATCTCAACATTAAGCTGGATAATCAGGCCGCTATGCATAATGCCATGGATTCCAAAGATGGCATTGCTGAAGAACGGGAAGCCTGGATACAGGAACGCAGCCGTTTGCAGGCTGAGCGGGGGCGGCGCCAGTATGAACTTTGGCAGGCATACAAGGCTGAAATAGAGGCCTACGTTCAAAAAGAAATCGGGCCTGAACTGGCTGCATGGCGGGCGCGTCTGCCACAGTTGAAAGAGCAGGAAATGGCCGAGGCCTTAAAGACCAGAACCGAGGCCGACAAGCGCAATACAGAGGCGCTGGCCAAACAGCAGGAATTGGCTTTGCAGGTGCAGGAGCGTTTGGCTAAACGCCAGCTGCTGGCAGAAAAAAAGTCGGATTTAGCGGCCTTGCAGGCGCATATTTTCAATGATGTGGCAGGGAAAGCTGCTAAGATTGCGATTATGCATCATTTTACGCTGATATTGGTACATCACCCCCAGACGTTAGCATCGTTTATGCCGGAGGCAGATAAGGCAGATCCGCTTTTACCTAAGGACAGTGTGGCTATCGGGGTAACAACACAGGATGTTACCGGGGAGATTGTCCAGGAAATGCAAAATTTGGAAGTAAACAATGATTAAAGAAAGAAGCGAGATAGAATGAAATTACGTAAGAAAACAGCAGCTGCCATGATGATGGCACTTCTTTGTGCGACATTAGCCAGCGGCTGCGGGCAGACCAAGATTGGTTATATAGATGGAGAACGGGTTTCCAAAGAAGCCCCGCAGATTAACAGCCTGATTGAAGAAGGCAATAAGAAGATTGAAGAAGCGCAGACACAGGCCGGGGAAGAATTGCAGAAAAAATTGCAGGAGAACCCCGATATGAGTCAGGAAGATTTGCAGAAAGCCCAATTGGACAGCCAGCGTAAATTGCAGGGGCTTAATCAGTCCTATGCCCTGCAGCTTCGTCAGAAGATGGACGCAGCGCTGGCTGTAGTTACCAAGGAAAAGAAATTAGATGCTGTGGTGAATAACAGCACGGATCAGCCGACTGCGATTACCGGGGCTGTGGACGTGACAGATGATGTCATTGCCCAGTTACAGTAAGATGGGAGTGCCGGAATGAAAAAGACATTGCAAGAAATTGCCAATATTATTGATGGCCGTATTGTCGGTGATGGAACGGTAGAAATTACTGGTTTGGATAATATTGGGGGAGCCGGAGAACATGATTTGACTTTCGCGGTAGAGCCGCATATTGAGGAAGCCAAAGCTTGCAAGGCTGCTGCTGTAATGCTGCCGGAGGGAATAGAAGATTTTCCCAAGACCGCAATCTATGTGGAAGATCCCAGGGCTGCATTTGCCAAACTGCTCACGATTTTTACGCCGAAACTGGAAAGACCGGTGGAAGTCAGCGATAAGGCGCATGTGGGCAAGGACGTAACGTTAGGACAAAATGTCACCATCATGCCCTTTGCTGTCGTGGACGACCATGCAGTAATTGGGGATAATGTGGTACTTTACCCGCATACCTATATCGGGCAGTATGCGGAAATCGGTGATGACAGCGTGGTGTATTCCAATGCAACTGTGCGCGAGCATTGCCGGGTAGGCAAGCGCTGTGTGATTCACAGTTCGGCCGTAATCGGTTCCGACGGCTTTGGCTTTACGACCAAGGACGGTGTACACACCAAGGTACCGCAGGTTGGGATTGTGGTACTGGAAGATGATGTGGAAATCGGTGCGCACGATGGCATTGACCGTGCAGCGATGGGGGCAACCGTTATTGGCAAGGGGACGAAAATCGACAACCTTGTACATATCGGGCATAACTGCAAAATCGGCGCCAACTGCCTGATTGTAGCGCAGACGGGGATTTCCGGCTCGACTACGGTGGGGCATAATGTTACCTTTGGCGGTCAGGTGGGCACGGTAGGTCATATCAATATTGGTGCCAATTCGGTCTATGCGGCCCGTTCCGGCATTATCGGCGATATGCCGGAAGGCGTATTCTGTGCCGGCTTCCCTGTGCAGAGCCATACGGAATGGCTGCGTATGCAGGCGGCGATGAAGAGGCTGCCGGAAATGATGAAGAAAATGAAGCAGCTGGAAAAGAAATTGGCAAAGTACGAGGGCTAAGAAGTTGTTGTACTATGTTTTGCGAGCAATAAGTGCGCTGGCATGTGTCATGCCACGTCAAATGTGTGAGATATTAGGCTGCGCGCTGGGAAATTTTGCCTGGCTGGTCGTGCCGGCAAAACGTAAAAAGTTAGCCATAGGTCAGATAAAGATGTGCCTGCAGGTGGATGAGACGGAGGCAGTCCGCATTGCGCGAGAAAGCACCGTGCGCTTTGGGCCGATGTTGTTCGAAGTGCTGCGCTTTCCGGTCATTCGCCAAAATCCGGAAAAATACGTTCGCATTGTAGGCTTGGAAAAGCTCCAACAAGGAATGGCTGCAGGTAAGGGGGCTGTTATTGCTGCTGCCCATAGCGGCAATTGGGAGCTTATGGGCGGCGCTTTTGCGATGGCAGGGATTCCCTTGGTGGGCGTGGCCATGAAGCAGAAGGATTCGGCGGCAGATCAATTTATTAATGAGTATCGCACGCTGATTGGCATGCATATTACCTATAAGACCGGTGTGCGGGAAATGTTTGCCATGCTTAAAAAAGGCTGGGCGATTGGGCTGATTATGGATCAGGATACCAACCGGCACGATGGTATTATCTTGAATTTCTTTGGCCGTCCGACCAATTGCACCCCGGGCGCGGCCTCGATGGCACGATTTCAGGGAGTCCCCATATTCACGTCTTTTATGCACAGGGATGATCACGGCTTTCATACGCTGGTGGTAGATGGCCCGTTCTATGTAGAAAAGACAGCAGACAAGCGGGCCGATATCGAGCGTGCCACGCAGAAGATTAACGATGCCATAGAAAATCATGTGAGAAAATACCCTGAAGAATGGTTCTGGCTGCACGATCGCTGGAAATCAATCAGGGATGAATAATATCACGATGTAGATTTTGAACAGATGAAATGAAGAGTTCAGGAGGAATGGATTTGCAACAGACTACACTGGCGGCCAAGGCTGTCTATAATGGTATAGGCCTGCATTCCGGGCGTGAGGTGCATTTGGTAATGAAGCCGGCACCTGCTGATACGGGCTTGGTATTTATACGTACAGACTTGGAAGGACAACCGCAGATTCATGCTGTGGCGGCAAATGTTACTTCGACTATGCGTGCGACAACGGTCGAGGAGAATGGCTGCAGGGTCTTTACCATTGAGCATTTGATGAGTGCTCTTCATGCTCTGCGCATCGATAATTGCTACATCGAAATTGATGCGGAAGAACCGCCGGTAGCCGATGGTTCTTCGTTGGCTTTTTTCCAGAAGTTGCAGGCAGCTGGTGTGGTGGAGCTATCTGCGCCACGCCGGGAAATCGTTATTGACAAGGTTTACCGCATTGATGATGAGGAACATAAGCGTTTCGTGATGGTTTTGCCCTATGATGGATTCCGGGTAAGTTTTACGTCTTTGAATCCGCATAAGCTTATTGGTGTACAATACGAAAATTTTGAAGTCACGCCGGAAATTTATGAACGGGAGATAGCTCCGGCCCGTACCATTGCCTACGAAAAGGAAATCGAGGCTTTGCGCAGCATGGGCCTTGGTCTTGGCGGCACATTAGAAAGTGTCATTGTTTACAATGACGAGGGGTGGTTAAATCCACTGCATTTTGAGGACGAACTGGTAAGGCATAAAATTTTGGATGTTATTGGTGACCTGCGGCTGGCAGGTCCAATCCGCGGGCACGTTATTGCCGTTGCCTCCGGCCATGCACTGAATACGAGCCTGGCCAAAAAAATACTGGAAAATCTAGGTTGATAGAGAAAATTACAGGAAGAGGGAATTACAATGGTATTAGAAATTACGGATATTATGAAGATTCTGCCCCATCGCCCGCCTATGCTTTTGGTAGATCGCATTATTGAAATCGACCCGTTCAAATCTGCTACGGGTATCAAGAATGTGACCATGAACGAGCCGTTTTTTGTAGGGCATTTCCCGGATCATCCCATCATGCCCGGTGTGCTGATTTTGGAAGCCATGGCACAGGTTGGCGGCGTAGCCATGCTGTATCCTGAGGAAAATCGGGGCAAGATTGCGATGTTCGGCGGCATGGAAAACATTAAGTTCAAGCGGCCGGTGGTGCCCGGTGATCAGCTGGTGACCAAGGCGCATATCGTGAAGGTGCGGGGCGAGTTTGGCCTGTTGCACTGTGATGGCTATGTGGATGATCAGCTGGCAGCATCGGCGGACTTTAAGTTTGCTATGAGAAAAGAAGAAAATATGTGATGTTTTGCTGAAAATAAAAGATAATCTTTGTTCAACTCAGATAACGCCTAAATTTGCTGTCAGATGATATGAGAGAATTAGAGGTTGGTTTGGGAGTGTATAAGAAAGACAGAGCAAAGAGTAGGAATGGATCATCAGTTGTTTTTCTGATGGTGTTATAAGGAGTTGTAGAAGATGAGTGCGGAAAATATTAGTGCAGAGGCACAGATACATCCCACAGCAATTGTTGAGGAGGGCGCAAGATTGGCCGCTGGTGTTAAGATTGGCCCTTATAGTGTCATTGGCGGCAATGTGGAGATTGGTGAAGATACCATTATCGGTCCTCATGTGGTGATAACGGGCTGGACGAAGATTGGCCGTGAATGCCATATCTTTCAGGGGGCTTCCATTGGGGAAGAGCCCCAGGATTTGAAGTTCAAAGGCGAAAAAAGTTACACCAGTATTGGTGACCGGACGGTTATCCGTGAAGGTACGACCGTTCACCGGGCTACCGGTGAAGGGGAAGAAACCCGTATTGGCAATGACTGTCTGTTGATGGCGCTTACGCATGTTGCACATAATTGTTTGATTGGCAACCGGGTCATCATGTCCAACGTGGCCAGCCTCGCGGGTCATGCTGTGGTGGAGGATCGGGCGGTTATCGGCGGTATGACCGGTGTACATCAGTTTGTAAAAATTGGCCGCAACGCCATGATTGGCGGTATGAGCCGTCTCACGCAGGACGTTGTTCCCTTTACTATTGTGGCCGGTCAGCCCGCCAAGGTGGCAGGACTCAACGCTGTGGGGATGTCTCGTGCAGGCATTGACCCGGCAGCCCGCCGCAGCATCAAGCAGGCATATAAGATTCTCTATCGTTCCGGCTTGACCTTGCAGCAGGCGGTCAGCGTTATTGAGCAGGAGGTGCCGTCCTGTGAGGAAGTTGACCATATGCTGCGTTTCCTGCGTAATGCTGACAGAGGTATCTGCCGTGAGCGCCGGGACGACCGAGACTGATTGATATTGAAGTACGGAGGATGTTCATGGAGCGCATAGGACTTTTGGCAGGGATTGGTACCCTGCCGGTGGAGATTGCCCGGGCGGCCAAGGAGCTGGGGTATGAGGTCTACGCCGTAGCACTCCTGCCGGACACGGATTCCCGCCTGAAAGAGTATGCTGATGACTATCAGGAAATCAATGTCCTGAAGGTAGGGAAGATATTAAAACACCTGAAAAAAAGTGATATTCACAAGGTGACGATGATTGGCAAAGTAACCAAAGAAGTTCTTTTTGCCAAAAAGACCCTGCCGGATTTGAAGGCCATGCAGATACTTATGCGGGTGCCGGACAGAAAAGACGACACCATTATGCTGGCCATCATCGATGAATTGAAGAAAATCGATGTAGAGGTCTTTGACCAGACGGAACTTATCCGCAAGCTGATGCCGGGAAAAGGCGTGCTGACTAAACGGCAGCCCACGGCAGAAGAATTAAAGGATATGGAATTTGGTTTTCAGATGGCCAAGGAAATTGGTCGTATGGATGTCGGACAGACTGTCGTGGTTAAAGATATGGCGGTCATGGCACTGGAGGCTATCGAGGGAACCGATGCCTGCATTCTGCGGGGCGGAAAACTTGCTGGCGGTGGCGCTGTGGTAGCCAAGGTGGCAAAACCTGCGCAGGACAGCCGCTTTGATGTGCCGACAGTGGGACTCAAAACCTTGCAGATGATGGTGGAGGTCAAGGCCAAGGCTTTGGCTATTGAGGCCGATGCAACGCTTTTGGCAGAACGGGCAGAGGTTATCGCTCTGGCCGAAGCGCACGATATTACCATTGTTGCGATGTGATGAATAAGACGCCGGGGAGGAAAAATTCCCGGTGTCTTTTGCTTTATATAAGCAGCATTTAATGATATAATGTAATTTGGTTTAATGTTGTTAAAAGGAGGGGCGTCCATGAAAATCATGCTTTCCGCTGGCGAAGCTTCTGGTGATGTGCATGGCGAAAATATCGCCCGGGCAATGCTTTCCATGGCACCGGAAACAGAGCTTATCGGTTTCGGCGGCACCCGTATGGAAAATGCCGGTGTCCGGCTGCGGCAAAACTTTGCTGATTACAGCGTCATGGGCGTTTGGGAGGTTCTGGTCAATATTCGCCGATTATTTAAACTGCTGAATGATTTGACGGATTTTATGCGGGAAGAACGGCCGGATATGCTTGTGCTTATCGATTATCCGGATTTTAACTGGCGGTTGGCCAAAAAAGCCAAGGCTTTAGGGATTCCGGTGTTCTCCTATATTCCGCCCTCGGCATGGGCATGGCGAAAGGGGCGGGCTAAAGATTGCGCCAGGATTGCTGATGAATTCATCGCCATCTTTCCCCACGAGCTGCCGGTCTATGAAGCAGCGGGGGCAAAGATTTCTTTTGTGGGCAATCCCTTGGTGGATGCTGTGCGGCCGGAAATGCCTCGGGAAAGAGCACGGCGTTTCTTTAAAATGCCTGCCGATAAAACCGTAGTCCTGCTGCTGCCGGGCAGCCGCAAGCAGGAAATCGAATTATTGCTGCCGTCCATGCTGGACGGAGCAAAAAAATTGCTGGAAGACAGGCCGGATACGGTATTTTATCTTCCCGTAGCCGATACGGTCAGCCGGGAACGCATCGAGGAATTAATCGCTGCTGCCGGCGTGCCGGTAACGCTTACAACGGAGAAGCGCTACAGTCTGATGGCGGCAGCGGATGCGGCGATGGCAACCTCGGGTACTGTGGTTATGGAGGCGGCTCTTTTGGGATTGCCC
>OCTW013418701.1_pt1 | contig 15578 bp, 13 predicted proteins | sample 1539671 | NCBI WGS metagenome assembly OCTW01 (sample SAMN02144230, study PRJEB22623) | gut metagenome | biome: sheep rumen | host: Ovis aries | place: New Zealand
GCATCTCAAATGCGACGGCAAAGTTACGACATCGGGAAAGGTCACTGTCCGTCTTTGTCGGTCTCTGACGATATTTTCTGCAACTTTTTTTAGCAACAGCTCCAGATGAGCGTTCTGCAGCAGGTTTTAGGCGCCTCGGTGAAGGCAGAGCGCCCCCCACATACTACCTTCTCTCTCGTAGAGAGAAGTACGTATGGGGCCGATCCTTCACCTCAGCGACAGGATAAAAGTTGAGAAAGTGAAACATGCGAAACTTGTATTTTTAACAATATTTTGGGCTTTTCGCCTTTCTGCGATGCAAAATACTTTATCTTACACCTCCTCCGAAGCCTCCGCCAGAGAATCCTCCTCCGCCGCCACCCCATGATGAATGTCCGCCGCGACCAGAGGTGCGAGCCTCTCTGGCAGCCTTGTCGGCAATGGCCCGTGAGGTGCTGGAGTGCATGGTGGAGTAGATCATCGGCAGCGTCATATTGTCGGCCATCTGGGCGGCCACTTGATCCATGTTGAAGTACTCGGGGTTGATCTGCTTCATGTCTTTGATTACCTGGTCGGCGATGCCGAATAGGGTGGCAAAAATCATGTAGTCCTTCCACAGCGATACCTCATTCACATGGCGCTCGTCGAGCAGAGAGAACTCCTTGAGAAACTTCTTCAGTCCGAACACTTGTCGCACCTCGTCCAGACGGTTCTTGTAGTGGGCGATGCCTGTCTTGGTATGGAGGGTGCTGATAAACGAGTCGGTGATGCTCTCATTGTGGCGGCTCCGCATGAACGTCTTCAGTTCGCGAGGCTCCAGCACGGTATCGTCGCCGGCGGCACGCTTGAAAATGTCGTGGATCTTCCGTAGCAACAGGGGCTGTTCGCTGGCATCAGGCAGCTCGTGGATGACAAATAGCTCCTTACCTTTCTCTCCTCCTGCCTGCCGCTCGATGCTGATGGCGCCCATGTTGATGAGTTTCAGGATGCAGGCCGACATCAGGTTGTTGTAGTCGGCGCCGAAGTATTTGTAGGCGTTTACCAGGTCGTTCACCTGTTGCAGGTTGCCGTTCATCGGAATGTCGCGATACCAGAGCAGGTCTTTATTGACTTTTTTCCTTGCACGCCACACGTAGATGAAGTATGCGATGGCAGAGACGACGGGCACGATGAAGAATCCGAGAATCATGGCCAGCAGGATGAAAGTATCCTTAGCCGTCCACTCGTCATCACCATAGGCACCCACGTAGTCGCTGCCTTCAAAGGCCAGTTCCTTCTTGTGCTCGAAGGTGTCGTCGTCGTGAACGGCGGGCTCGAAAAGTCCCTTGTCGAAGCGGCACATCACGTACATGGCTCCACTGTCGCCGAAGGGCTCCGTGTTGCTTGCCACCATCTTGCCGTCGGCATATCCCAGCATGCCGCCGAAACGGAAGCCCCAGATGCCGCTGTTCTCCTCGGTCAGGCGGATGGAGTCGTTATCGGCCTCGATGGTGAGGTGGGCCTCGATGGGCTTAGGCGACACGTCGACATCGAGGAACACGTGGCGGATGGCGTCGGCATCGGGATGAGCGTGTACGAGGTTTGTGTAGGTGTAGGTTGTTACGTAAGTGCGCTCACCGCTTTGGCCGAGGCCCCAACAGAGTTCATAGCCGCCGTGCTTGACCACGAGGCCGCACTTGCCGGCCTTCCAGTTACGACTCCTGTTGATATCCCACGGCCCCACGTTCTCGTACGTCAGGCCTGTCTCGTCGCTTACCTGCAGGTCGCGCACTTCGCTGCCTTCCATCACCCCAAGTCCGATGTAGCATTCTGTGCCCTCGCCGTCGATGCTCATCTGCCGGGTCTCTGTAATTCTCGCGTCTCCTTGGCGGTTCAGCACCACGCGGATGTCGAGACGGTTGAGCGTTGGACGGGCATAAAGGGTTGCTGCCGATGCCAGCGCCAGCAGCAAGGTCAGCTTACTTCTTAAATGCTTCATCCAGATTCGGGTATTGCTTCTTCTCCTCGCTGTCTACCTTCAGATAGTCCTTCTGGTCGAAGTGTAGCATCGAGGCTACTATCGACGAGGGCCATTGGCGCACCATGCGGTTCATCTTCGTCGCCGTGTCGTTGTAGATCATGCGCGACATGCGCACATTTTCCTCGTACTGCTTCATCCCTGCCTGGGCCTCTTTGTAAAGGTCGCTGGCCTTTAGCTCTGGGTAGCGTTCGAACACCACGTTCAGCCGGCCCATCATCTGTGTCAGCAGGTCGCTCTGCTGGTTGATGCTCTCCGGCGTGGCCGGCACGCTGTTGTTGCCCAGGTTGCCGCCGCGCGCCTGCACGGCCTGGATAATCGTCTCTGATTCGTGCTTGGCATACTGCGCAGCCGTTTTTGCCAGAGCGATAACGGCATCGAAACGGGAGTTGAGCTGAACTTCGATCTGGCTCAGGGCGTTCTTGCACAGTTCGTCAAGATTCACGAGTGAGCGCTGGGTGGAGATAAAATAGCCTCCTACGATCACCACGAGGGCGATAATGATTACTAATGCGGTCATAATTATACTTTTTTGTAATGTTTTTGCGATGCAAAGATACGAATAATTTCCAGAATAGCAAAATAAATCGAAAATTTTCAGTTGAAGTTATCTGCCCTTGATACCGATTATATCGGAGAGGGCCAATGTTGCCTTTATGTTATCATTCTGTACGGTTGGTAGTGTACTTTTGGCCAATTTTGTTTACAATTCAAATATTTCTTAATAGTCCAAGATGTAGTCCTATCGTGGATAGAGGTTTTATTACGGGAAATAGGAAGCTTAGTCTATCTAAAACAATGGTTTAGAGTAAGGAAGCCCTCAGCGGTGTAAAACAAGAAGATTAGGGCAGCGTACAGCTGCCCTAATCGGTGGTGAATTTTGTTAACGAATAGGACTACGTTTAGTATGTTACCTTCGGCTCCAGTTCCTTGGCCTGGTCGATCATCTTCTGCACCTCGCCGACGGATGGTACACGGCCGCAGATCTTGAACTCGGCATTGCACTCCTCAAGCTTCGGCTGAAGGTTCTCTGCCACACGGTGACGGAACTCCTTCACGGTGTCGACGCCAGCCTTCTCAAGCAGCTCGGCAAACTGCGGGCCTACGCCGTTGATGCGGAAGAGGTCGGCATGATTAGTCCAGCGCAGAATTAGCTTGTCACTGATGCCCGTTGCCTCAGCCAGCTCCTTGCGGCCCTTGGGGGCAGCGCACTTCTCGAGCAGCTCGCTTACCTTGTTGATACCTGCGGCGGTCAGCTTCTCGGCATATACGTCGCCTACTCCCTCGATGTCAATAATCTTGTAATCCATAATCTTACAGTTTTTAGTGGTTCAAGTAAAAATGTTATTCTGTTGCAAAGATAGTGTTTTTTTTCTTCACCTGCTCTATCTTACATAGAGTTTTATAATAAAATAACAAAAATCTCTGCCCCGCAGTGACCGAATGTTCGAGATATTTCGTATTTTTGCAGAAAATTCGTAAATCGTAAATATGTAAATCGTAAATAGAATGATGATTGCTGTTTATATTATAATAGGTGTGGCGGTGGGCGCTGTGGTGCTCTACCTGCTGATGGACCGCCGGATGGACATGCTGCGTATCGAGGGTGGCAAGAAAGACATCGCCCTGTCGATGAAGACGGAGCAGTTGGCCGAATCGACGAGTCGCGTGAGACATCTGGAAGCCGAGAACAAAACACTCAATGCCCGCACCGAGAGTCAGACGCGTGAGTTGGAACTGGTGCGCCAACATATGGGCGACGAGCTCGAGAAGCGCGACCGTCAGTTCAGGGAGCAGATGCTTTCCTCGCGCGAACAGTTTCAGGAGCAGTTGCGTACAGCCCGAGAGCAGTTGCAGAATATGGCACAGCAGCTCATGGAGTCGAGCGCCTCGAAACTGAAAGAGCAGAACACGGAGGCGATGACGGGCATCACCCAGCCGCTGAAAGAGGCCATCGCCAACATGCAGAAGGCCATCAACGACACACAGAAGGAGTCGGCAGCGCACTCTGCATCCTTCCGTGAGCAGATGCTGATGATGATGCAGCAGACACAGCAGTTGGGCGAGAAGGCGGAGAGCCTGACCAACGTGTTGCGCCGTGATAATAAGGTGAGTGGGAATATGGGTGAAATCATCTTAGGCGACCTGCTGGCCAGTCAAGGTCTTACCGAGGGCATCCACTACGAGGTACAGGCACGACTGCGCGACGATATGGGACGCCCCTTGAAAAACGACGATACGGGCAAGGAAATGCAGCCCGACGTGATCCTGCACTATCCGCAGGGACAGGATGCCATCGTCGACTCGAAGGTGTCGCTTGTGGCCTATGAGCGCTATGTGAACAGTGAGTCGCCCGAGGAGAAGGAGCGCTATCTGCAGGACCATATCAAGAGCGTGCGCCAGCACGTGAACGAGCTGGCACGCAAGGATTACTCTAAGTATATCAAGAACGGGCGCGAGACGGTCGACTTCGTCATCATGTTCGTGCCCTTCGAGTCGTCGTTACAACTGGCACTTGCCAACGACCCGACGCTTTGGCGCGAGGCCTTCGAGAAGAAGGTATTCGTCACTGGCGAACAGAACCTGCTGGGCATCCTCCACATGATACACATCGCCTGGGTGCAGAACCAACAGGCAGAGAACCAGCAGAAGGTGTTCGGACTGGCTGAACAGTTGCTCGACCGCTTGGGTGACTTCATCCAGCGCTACAATGACCTCGGCTCGAAGATTGAGGCTGTACAGAAGGCATACGAGAACACGAACAACAAGCTGATTACGGGTCGGCAGAGTGTGGTGCAGAAGGGTCGTGAGCTCGTCGACCTCGGCGCAAAAGAGAATGCCAACCGCAAGATCCCTCTGCCAGAGATGGGGCTGGAGTAGTTCTAATATTGGTTTATAGTTTACGGTTTATAGTTTACAGATGATTACCTTGGTGTCGGAAGATATTTGGGACTTTGACCTCAATGAGGCGCTATGCGAGATGTCTTCGCAGCGGCGGGAGCAGGCGCTGAAGTTCAAGCACGAGCTGGGGCGCCGACTCTCGGTGCTGGCATACCGGCTGCTGAAGAAAGGGCTGCAGGAGGGCTACGGTATCACAGAGAATCCGATATTCGAATACAACGAACATGGCAAGCCCTCCATAGCTGGTCATCCAGAGATATATTTCAACCTGAGCCACTGCAAGGAGGCTGTGGCCTGTGTGCTAAGTGATCATCCTGTGGGCATCGATGTGGAGAGCATCCGTGAATACAAGGAACCGCTGGTGCGCTATGCGATGAGCGACGACGAGGTGGTGCAGATAGAAAAGGCCGACGACCCTGCGGCAGCATTCATCCGACTGTGGACGATGAAAGAGGCAGCGCTAAAACGACTTGGTACGGGTATCAGCAACGACCTGAAAACCGTGCTGCAGCAGAATCCGCAATTTCGTTTCACTACCCACGAGACTTCTACTTATATCTATACCGTGTGCGAGTAGGATGGCAGCTCTTTATGGATCTATTTTCGAAAAATAACCAAAAAACTTTGTAAGTTACTGCTTTTTTCGTACCTTTGCAACCAAACCATCACGTAGATTGCAATTTTATTCAGGTGTTGAAACGTATAATTTTTATTTCGGTCGTTGTAGGTATGTTTATTGGCGGTTCGCTGACAATAGGCTATCATATATTGCATGAGCAGTTTGCGGAAGAAGAGCCGACGGCGGAACTGCAGACTGCCGTGGCCGACCTGCCTGACTCCGTCAGGACGGAAATGGCGCTTCAACTGGAGCGCGAGGCCGTGCTGGAGCGTGTGAGAGATATCTACAGGGTCGTGAAGCAGGAGTGTATATATGTCGGAGGATCGGTGGATAGCGACTTACTCGACTTGTCGTTCTGCTCAAAGTCCTGGAATAAACTGCTGATGGCTGTCCGCAGCAAGGAACATAACACTGGTACGCTGTTCTTTGAGGTGAATAAGTGGACGATGGCCTATGAATCAGACTTGGTTGATTTCGACGAGTTTGAGGTGACTGACCTGACCATCGGGCCCGATGAGCGTACTGCTACCGTCACGTTTACTGTCTATGGTACAAATACCTATACACCAGCCCGTATAGAGCTGGTGTATGAGGAAGGCAACTGGAAGATAGATAATTTCTATCACCTGAAATTCATGTTGAACATGCGTTCGATGATGTGGCGGTATCTGGGCAACAATATGAATTACCTTATTTAACCAGATTACCAAGAATATCTCGTGTCAGTTCTTTCGTGATCGAACGGGTGGCGGCGCTTGTGGCGTTCTTCACCACACGACCAGTGGCCGATGTTCTCGACTTTGTTTTCTTGCCTGTCACCTTGTCGCTGATATAGGTGCCGAGGATAGTGGCGAGGGTAGAGGTGACGGCGGTGATGATAGCCTTCCATACCTTGCTCATCATGCCGGGCTTCTTCTTCTCCTTGGCAGCCTCTTTCTCCTCGGCTTTCGTGGCAGCCTCTTCCTCGGCGGCCTGCATCTGCTGCTCGTTTTCGGCCATCAGCACCTCGAAGGCACTGTCGCGCTCCACCGGGGTGTCATATTTGCCATAGATACGGCTCTGCTTGATGATGTCCGTACGCTGGCCCTCGGTGATGGCGCCGATCTGTGACAACGGGAACAGCACCTTGGCTCGCTCCACGATGTTGGGCGCACCTTTCTCGTCGAGGAAGCTGACAAGCGCCTCGCCGGTCTCAAGGTTCATGATGGCCTCGTCGGTCTTGAACTCAGGGTTGGCACGGAATGTGTCGGCGGCGGTCTTCACGGCCTTCTGGTCTTTCGGCGTGTAGGCGCGGAGGGCATGCTGCACACGGTTGCCGAGTTGTCCGAGGATGTTCTCGGGGATATCTGTCGGGCTCTGGGTGATGAAGTAGATACCCACACCCTTTGAGCGCACCAGGCGGATTACCTGTTCGATCTTGTCGAGCAAGGCTTTTGAGGTGTCGGTGAAGAGCATGTGGGCCTCGTCGAAGAAGAAGATGAGTTTCGGCTGAGGCAGGTCGCCAACCTCGGGGAGGGTAGAGTAGAGCTCAGAGAGCAGCCAGAGCAGGAAGGTGGAATAGAGTTTCGGTTGCATCATCAGCTTGTCGGCAGCCAGCACGCTCATCACGCCTTTGCCGCCTTCTACTGAGAGCAGGTCTTGTATGTCAAACGACGGCAGGCCGAAGAACTTGTCGGCTCCCTGGTTCTCCAACTGCAGGATGGCGCGCTGGATGGCACCGATACTCATGGCGGTCACCGTTCCGTATTTCAGTGTGATCTCCTTGGCATGGTCGCCCATCCAGTTCAGCATCGAGCGAAGGTCTTTCAGGTCGTCGAGCAGCAGTCCGCGCTCGTCGGCGATGCGGAACAGAATGTTGAGGATACCTGTCTGTGTCTCATTCAGCTGAAGGATACGAGAGAGCAGCAGCGGTCCCATCTGTGAGACGGTGGCACGCATGGGATGCCCCTGCTCACCGTAGACATCGTAGAAGCGTACGGGGCAGGCCTGGAATTCTGGGCTCTCGATGCCGAACTCTGGCAGACGCTTCTCTATGAAACCGCTCATCTTTCCTACCTGCGATATGCCGCTGAGGTCGCCTTTCATGTCGGCCATGAAGCAGGGTACACCTGCCTGGCAGAATGTCTCGGCCATCACCTGCAGGGTGACGGTCTTTCCTGTACCTGTGGCTCCCGCAATGAGTCCATGACGGTTGGCCATCTTTCCTGTAATGCTGAGCGCTCCGTTGGCGCAGTGGGCGATATACAGCCCTCTCTCTTTGTCTAACATAAGATTTATAGTTTAAATTTTGTGCAAAGATAGTAATTTTATCTTATATTATCTACTTTTTTGAGGAAAAATAGTTGGAATCAACTTGAATTTGTTTTTCCTCTCACTGCCGTCTTAATTAGCAAAAAGGCTTCCACCATGGGAAGCCTTGCTGTTGTATTGATGTGCGAGATTAGTTGTACTTCAGGATCTGACCAGGCATCAAGCGGATGCTCTTGCCGATGCGGTTGAGCTTGCAGAGGTCGTCGACGGTCGTGTGACACTTGCGGGCGATGCTCTGAAGGGTCTCGCCTTTCTTCACTTTATGGAAATGAACTTCGGAGGTGAACGAAGCTGCCGGAGCGGCAATGGCCATCTCTATGTCTTCCTCATCCTCATCGCTATCGAAGCGACCTGTGTTGCTGTTTCCGCTGACACCACGCAGACGGGTGGCCTGTGCCGACTCACGAGCATAGTGACTGCGGCGATAGGTATAGAAGTCGCCGACAACATCCTGATTGCGGAAATCGAAAAGCAGGGCGGGGTTGATGGCGACACCGCAGATGCGGGTCTCAAAGTGAAGATGGCTGCCTGTGCTGCGGCCGGTGTTTCCACCAAGGCCGATAGGATCGCCCGCCTTCACTTCTTCGTTCTCACGTACCAACTGCTTTGACATGTGGGCGTAGTAGGTCTCCAGACCGTTATGGTGACGAATCACCACGTATTTTCCATAGCCGCGAGGCTCATATTTCACGATGCGTACCTTGCCACTGAATGCTGCACGGATGGTATCGCCGATATATACCTTGATGTCAAGACCTTTGTGCTGGCGTCCCCAGCGGGCACCGAAGTTTGAGGTGATGACCCGGCTTGGGGTCGGCATGCAGAAGCCGCGGAGGTCGATGGTCGTCTCTTTGGGGAGCATGGAGCCGTTATAGTGTGTCAGCTCGTTGTCCCACTCCTCATAAAGGTCGCCTGCGGGGTTCTCAAAATATTCCTGTTCAATCAGTCTGTGGAGTACTATAGAGTCAACAGACTTCATTTTCCTGTCCACTGGTGCCTGACGCGCCAACAAATCCTGGCCCTGTGTGGGTACGGCCGCAATGGTCAGAAATAGAGATAATACTGTTGTCTTAAGATTCTTAATTGTTATCATTATGGGTTCTGGTTTTAATTGCAAAATGCAAAATTTCGGTACAAAGGTATGAATAATATTCTAAAAACATGCAGAAAGTTGTTTGCGTTAACAAAGTTTTGTGTTTGTTTAACACTTTAAAGCTAAGAAATTGCGGCCCAGTTGATGTTCGTCTTTCGCAGCTGGCGTAGGCGATTCCATAGGAGAGCGTATTTGGGCGACGTGCATTCGGGATCGTCGTCGATGATCTTCTGGGCCTCGTCGCGAGCCATCTGTACCAACTGTCCGTCGCGGGCGATATCGGCAATCTTCAAGTCGAAGGCCATACCGCTTTGCTGAGTGCCTTCGAGGTCGCCCGGTCCGCGCAGCTTCAGATCGGCCTCGGCAATACGGAAACCGTCGTTGGTGTCGCACATGATGTCGATGCGCTTACGAGTCTCTTCGGAGAGCTTCAGGGGAGTGACGAGGATACAGAACGACTGGTCGGCGCCACGGCCCACGCGTCCTCTGAGCTGGTGGAGCTGGGACAGTCCGAAGCGCTGGGCATCGAGGATGACCATCACGGAGGCATTCGGCACGTTGACACCCACCTCTATGACGGTAGTGGCAACGAGGATCTGTGTCTCACCGCTGACAAAGCGCTGCATCTCCTCCTCCTTGTCCTTGGGCTTCATGCGCCCATGAACCTTGCTGAGACGGAACTCGGGGAAGACCTGGCGCAGTACCTCGAAGCCGTCTTCGAGATTCTTCAGGTCGCTCTTCTCACTCTCTTCGATGAGGGGGAAGACGATATACACCTGGCGACCTTCGTGGATCTGCTGACGGATGCCGTCGTAGAGCGAGGTCATCCGGGAGTCGAAGACATGGGTGGTGCGTACGGGCTTTCGGCCTGGTGGTAACTCATCGATGATGCTCACGTCGAGATCGCCATAGAGCGTCATGGCCAAGGTGCGGGGGATGGGCGTGGCCGTCATCACCAGCACATGCGGCGGGTTCTCACTCTTGCTCCAGAGCTTGGCGCGCTGGGCCACACCGAAGCGGTGCTGCTCGTCGACGACGACGAAGCCGAGGCGGGCAAACTGTACGGTATCCTCGATGACGGCATGTGTGCCTACGAGGATGTGGATCGTGCCGTCGAGCAGTCCTTCCAGAACCTCCTCGCGGCGCTTCCCTTTGACGATGCCCGTCAGCAGGGCTACACGGAGGTCCATGTCCTTGAGAAATTGCATGATGGTCTGCAGATGCTGCTCTGCCAGGATTTCGGTGGGTGCCATGATACAGGCCTGATAGCCGTTGTCGATGGCGATCAGCATTGTCATCAGGGCCACGAGTGTCTTGCCTGAGCCTACATCGCCCTGCAGCAAGCGGTTCATCTGTCGGCCGCTGCCCATGTCTTTGCGGATTTCCCTGATTACTCGCTTCTGGGCTCCCGTCAGGGGAAAAGGCAGATGGTCGTTGTAGAAGGTGTTGAATACCTCTCCGACTTTTGGGAAGACATAGCCTCTATATTTGCGGCGGTGGTCGCTCGCATACCTTAATATATTTAGCTGCACATAGAACAGCTCCTCGAACTTCAGTCTGACGCGTGCCCTCTCAAGGCCTTTGGCATCTTGTGGATAGTGAACGGTTCGGAAGGCTTCGTCGCGTCCCATGAGGTGGCGGCTGGTGGTGATAAAGTCGGGCAGCGTCTCTGGAAGGGGAGGGAGCTTCTCGATGAGCGTCTTGGTAAGGCGCTCCACAGACCGGGAGGTGAGTCCCGACTTCTTCATCTTCTCCGTCGTGTTATAGTAGGGCTGGAGCCCCATCGACGAGAGGTCGAGCTTCGAGGCGTCGTCGAGGTCGGGGTGGGTGAAGTTGATGCGGTTATTGAAGACGGTAGGCTTGCCGAAGACCACGTACTCCGTGCCGATGCGATAGGTCTGCTTGGCGTATTTCCCTCCGTTGAACCAGGTAAGGTCGCAGATGGCAGTGCCGTCGGTAAAATGCGCGACGACGCGCTCCTTACGGGGCCCCATTGCATAGGTGTCGAAACTGAGGATATGACCCACGACCTGCACATAGGGCATGTCGCCCGTCAGTTCGTGGATGGTATAGACCTTCGAGCGGTCTACATATTTATAAGGATAGTATTCGAGCAGGTCGCCATAGGTCTCGATGCCGAGCTCGTTGCTCAGCATCTTCTTGCGGTTAGGGCCTACGCCCGGCAAGTACATGATGTCCTGGCTAAGTATATCCAATCCTCAGGTCTTTTTATGCTGCTAAATGAGTACCTCTGCGATCTTCATGTCGTAGGGCGTGGTGATCTTGATGTTCTCGCGATTGCCCTCGACGAGGGTGATGGGGTGGCCGTACGACTCTACTACAGAGGCATCGTCGGTGAAGCCGTCGTTGTATGGCTGACGGTTGGCGGCCTTCAGCAGTTGTATGTCGAAGGTCTGGGGCGTCTGAACAAGGCGGTAGTCGTCACGAGAAACAGTCCTTGAGTCCTGTAGTCCGTTGCTAAATATTTGGCGCACCGTCTCGACGACGGGGATGACCGGAATGACGGCCTTGGCGGTGCGAGCCGTCTCGTAGCAGTTGCGGATGACCTCAATGCTTGGGAAGGGTCGCACGCCGTCGTGCACGCCTACCACCCCCTCGGCCTCGTCGGGCACCAGGGCGAGACCGTTCTGCACGGAGTGGAAGCGCGTTGGTCCGCCGTTGGCCAGCTGGTATCTCACACTGAAATCATATCGGCGGCAAAGCTCTTTCCAATAGTCTTGCTGGGCCTCGGGCAGTACGAGGATAATCTGCAGGTCGTCTGAATATGTGCGAAACCGTTCCAATGTCCGCATCAGTACCGGCTTCCCGCCGATGGGCAGGAACTGCTTGGGGATGTCGCTTCCCATCCGCAGGCCCTTCCCGCCTGCCACTATAATGACATAATCCATCTACTTTGCCATCAGATGTTTGAAGCGCATGCCCTCGGCAATCTGGTCGGAGGTCTGCTGGTCTACGAGGTCTGCCAGGATGGTGTAGGCATAGGGGAAGGCTGCGGCGGGACCCTCGCCGGTGGTGATATTGCCATCGACGGTCACGAGGTCGCCGGTATAAGTGGCCTTTGCCAGCGCCTCCTCGAAGCCGGGATAGCAGGTGGCGCGCTTGCCGTCGAGGATGCCTAAGGGTGCCAGCACGACGGCCGGTGATGCACAGATGGCGGCAATCTTCTTGCCGGCGGCATGCTGGGCCTTGAGTGCCTTGCAGACACCCTCGTGGGCAAACAGGTTGCTGGCGCCGGGCATACCGCCGGGCAGCATCAGCAGGTCGGCATCAGCATAGTCGCTTTGGTCGAACTGGATGTCGGCCTCGATGCTTACGCCGTGAGCCGACTCCACTTGAGTAAACTCTGTCGTGCTGACGGTTACCACTTCTATACCACCGCGCCGTAATACGTCGACGGGAATCAGGGCTTCTACATCTTCGAAGCCGTCTGCCAGAAATACATAAACTTTTGCCATAGTTATTCTTCTTTTAGGGATTTCTGATTGCAAAGATAAGAATAAATTATGAATTATGTGCCTGGCTTCGCCGCTTTTTTTTAAAAAGAATTACGAATTATGAATTTTTTTGTATCTTTGCAGCCAAATAGGTTATTATGGAGCATCAGAGACTGAAATTTGCCTTGTTCGGCAATATCTATCAGACCAAGAAGTCTGCATCGATCCAGAAGGTCCTATCCTGCCTTTCCGAGCACGATGCGGATATCTACGTCGACCAGGAGTACTACGATTTTCTGACCCTCGACCAGCGTATCAGCGTTGCGGCCACGGGTGTCTTCTCTGGTGAAGACTTCCAGGCCGACTTTGTTGTCTCCATGGGAGGCGATGGTACGTTCCTCAAGGCCGCCAGTAGGGTGAGGCAGAAGATGATTCCCATCCTCGGTGTGAACATGGGTCGGCTTGGATTTCTGGCCGACGTGAGCCCTACGGAGATAGAGCAGTGCGTGGAGGCGCTCTATGCCGATGACTTTGCCATAGAGAACCGCGCCCTTATCCAGGTGGAGACGGATGGCGACCCGCTGGAGGGTTATGCCTGTGCGCTCAACGATGTGGCCATCCTGAAGCGCGACACAGCCTCGATGATCTCCATCCGCGCCAGTATCAACGGCGAGTATCTTACAACCTATCAGGCCGACGGACTGGTGGTTTCCACGCCTACTGGCTCTACGGCCTACTCCCTGTCGAACGGCGGCCCGATCATCGTTCCCGGCACGAAGGTGTTCTCGATGACGGCTGTCGCTCCCCACTCCATGAACATCCGGCCCATCGTGCTCTCCGATTCGTCTGAGATATCACTCACTGTCGAGAGCCGGTCGCACAACTTCCTTGTAGCCATCGACGGCCGTTCGGAGAAGTGCAAGGAGGGCACGCGACTGACCCTGCGGCGTGCACCTTACGATGTGAAGGTGGTGAAGCGCTCTGGGCAGAGCTACTTCAATACCTTGCGTGAGAAGATGATGTGGGGTATAGATGCCCGATGACCTACGTGGCGGGAATCTTGATAATGAAGCGGGCACCGTCGCTGTAGTTTGTGTCAAGTACCACGTCGCCGCCGAGCCTGAGCGCGATATTCTTGCAGAAGTTCAGTCCCAGTCCCAGTCCTTCGCTGAAATCGTCGATCTTCGTGAAGTGCCCGAAGATCGTTTCCTCATGCCCTTTGGCTATGCCTCTGCCTGTGTCTGTGACGGATATCTGCCACATGCCGCCTGCGATGTCGCTGCCGAGGGTGATGCTGCCCGTCTCCGTAAACTTGTCGGCATTGTCCAGCATTTCCATGACGATGCTCTTAAGCAGGTTTTTGTTTGTCTTTACGGTTGTGTCGGGGCTTATGTTTGAGGTGTAGTTGAACTCCAGCGACTGGGTGGAGGGCTTGAACTCTGTGGCAATCTCACGGCAGAAGTCATGACAGTTGACCTCGTCCTTGATGGCTGTGATGTTGACGCTGTCGATGTCGGAGAGCGTGATGAGGTGGTTCAGGCTGTTGGTGATGACCATTGTGTTGTGCTCGATGCGCATGGCCAGGTCCTTCCGCTCGCTGTCAGAGAGCTCGTCGGCCTGCTTGGCGAGGATGTTGGAGAAGCCCGAGACGGCGTTGAGCGGAGTGCGTATCTGGTGGCTCACGTTCTGGATGAAGGCGGTCTTCATGCGGTCGGCCTCCTGGGCATGGTCGCGGGCCACCGTGAGCTGTTGGTTCTGTAGCATCAGCTGGCGCAGGTGCTTCCTGCGGCTCCAGATGAGGTAGGAGAGGAAGACCACGATGAGCAGCGAGGCTCCCAGTGCGCCGTAGGTCATGATGCTGTAGGCTTTCTGCGTCTCGCGCTTCATCTGCTGTAGGTTGATATCGTTGCTGATGTCGTTGATCTCCATCGTTGAGATCTCGTTGTTGCGTTTCTGGCGGGCCTTGAGCAGTGCCTTCAGTGCCTCGGCCTCGGCGGCCTTGTCGCCTTGCATGGCGTAGATCTTCGTCTGGAAGAGCAGCTTGTCGAGTGGGTTTGTCATGGTGCTGTTTATCCTGATGGCATCGTCGAAGCGCCCTTCGAAGCAGGCCATGCCTTGTTCGATGTAGTCCTCGTAGGCCGGGTTGTATTCCTGTGGGTCGTTCAGCTTGATGGCGCTGTTCTTGTTGTATGTCCTCACGAAGCTCTCCCTGTCATTCCTCCCGAAGTCGATGATGCACTTCATCTGCAGGGCTGCACTGAGGTCGCGGTTGTTGTCGCAGAGGTCGATGCACTTGTCGATGCTGATGGTGGCCGAGTCGGCATCGTCGAAGGAGAGGATGTTGGCCAGGAGCATATAGATGTTGCTTTCTTCAGACTTGAATTCCTCCTTGTCCTCCAACTTCTTGAGAGCCTCGTCGAGGTAGTTGCGGCACATGGTGATATTGTCTCTGGTGCCATAGAACACGCCCATCAGGTAGTCGAGCCGATAGAGCTCGTCTTGGTGGTCGTTGGCCAGGATGAAGTCGTTCATGTCGTCGGTCTTCTTCAAGGCCGAGTAGAAGTGGTCGTTATTGATGTCGTAGACGATCTCGTTCTCCCAGGCGGTGTACATCTTGTGCCATTCCTTCCGTGCCTTGTAGTAGTTGCGCAGCTGGGTGATGGCATTGTCAAAGGCTTGTTTGTCGGTGGTGTCAAAGTATTTGTAGACATCTTCCCTCAGCCGTTTCTCTTCTGCGCTCATCTCCTCTGCCATAGCCTTACTGAGGCTCAGGCATAGGACGATAATAAGCAAAAATGCTTTGTTTAGGGTAGAGTATCTCATCATACGTTATAGTTGATTCGGTGGCAAAGGTAAAGGATTCTTCTGATATGTGCAAATTTTTAGTCGTTTATTTTAGGTTTGAAGGCCTTTTTTTCGGGATTAGGCCGTTTCTGATAATATATTTTTATAATGTACGCGCGAGGCTGAAGACTTAAGAAGGCTTTAAAGAATGTTAAGACAAGGCATTTTCTTGCCTAAAAGTTTGGAGGGAAACGGAATTAATCATACCTTTGCAGTGTTCTATTGAGGTAGTACACTACAACAGGGTAATATCAACTATAAGAAATAAACGATATGATAGACGTAAGTAACATCAGTTTCAAGTATTCGGGTCAGAAGGATCTGGTATTCGACAACTTCAGTCTGAGGCTGGAGGCGAAC
>OCTW013381119.1_pt1 | contig 15575 bp, 17 predicted proteins | sample 1539671 | NCBI WGS metagenome assembly OCTW01 (sample SAMN02144230, study PRJEB22623) | gut metagenome | biome: sheep rumen | host: Ovis aries | place: New Zealand
TCCAGCTTAACTTATTATTAAATGTCTTCTAATAGTAAATATTGTAAAAACATTCAAATTAACTTAATGACATTGTGCTAAAGCCCCCTTTTTTTCATTCTAATAAAAACACTAGATAAAATCTAGTGCTTGTAGCGGTTATGATAATCTTTTTTGAAAATGTAGAGATCCTGACGATAAACGATAATATAGAAAACAAGCGCCATGAGAATCGCTAAAAGGACATCAATAATGCCATGCTGCTTCACGAAGAAGACACAGATACAGATCATAAAACATAAAAGGTTTGAAAAGATTTTCTGTTTATGGGTTAAATGATCGCTGTGGTTTAAAGCTAAGGCAAAGCCAATGGAATTATAGACATGGATACTTGGTAAGACATTGGTTGGCGTATCCATGAAATAAATAAAGTTTGTTAATATGCAGGCAATATTACGATTCGGTAAATGGGCTGGCCGTAAATCTAACATATTGGGATAAACGGCGGAAACGATCAAGAAGATCGTCATCCCGCTAAAAGTAAAGGTAATCAGTTTCAGATAATTCTTCTGATCAAATAAGAAGGTATACAGATAACTGAAAGCCATATAAGGGAACCACGCGTAATAGAAGAAAATCATCCATTCGCAAAAAGGAATCTGATAATCTAACGGCGTCGTTAAAATATGATAATGGGTTGGCTTTAAAACATGTTCGATGACAAAGAAGCCTAATAAATAGACCACTAAGTACAAGGCACAAAGCAGATATTTGATATCAATATGCGCTTTTTTCTTCATTAGTTTTTCGAGAATTCGGCTAATTCCAGACCGCTATTACGTTCCGTAGCCCAGTTGATACCCCAGGTATTAGAGAATAACAGTAAAGTATTGCCCTTTAAATCTTCGACATACTTCGTATCCGAAGATAAGTTTAGAGTTTTGACATCAATATCTTTGTTTACAACCCAACGGATAAACTGATATGGCAATGGGGTATTGACAATTTCCACATTGTATTCGTTCTTTAAACGATACGCTAAGACTTCAAACTGTAAGACCCCAACGACGCCGACGATAATTTCTTCGAAACCGCCGCCCAGTTCGGTAAAGATCTGGATCGCCCCTTCCTGAGCAATCTGGGTAATCCCTTTGACGAACTGTTTACGTTTCATCGTATCGCGGTTACGAATACGGGCAAAATGTTCTGGTGCGAAGGTTGGAATACCTTCAAAGGCAAAATGTTTTTTGCCTGTCACAATGGTATCGCCAATGGAGAAGATGCCAGGATCGAAAACCCCGATAATATCGCCAGAGTACGCTTCCTGAATTTCTTCACGCTCATCGGCCATTAAGGATTTGGACTGATTGAGTTTAATTTTCTTTTTCCCCTGAACGTGATAAACATCCATTCCTTTGGTAAACGTCCCCGAACAGATACGCATGAAGGCCATACGGTCACGATGACGTGAGTTCATGTTGGCCTGAATTTTGAAGACAAAGGCACTGAAATCTTCACTCATCGGATCAATCGGACCTTCGTCGCTCATACGTGGCATTGGCGGCGTTGAGAAATCTAAGAAATGTTCAAGGAATGGTTCAACCCCAAAGTTGGTTAACGCGGAGCCAAAACAAACCGGTGACAGTTTTCCTTCGTGAACGCGGTCTAAATCAAAGACAGCTCCGGCGCCGTCTAATAATTCCACATCATCCTGCAGTGTCGCATAATAGTCATCGCCGATGGCTTCTTTTAAGCTTGGATCATCCACCGCGGTAATGATTTCTTCAGCTTTATTACGGGCGCCTTTAGAAGCGGCGACGAAGCGGATGACTTCGCGTTTTTCGCGTTCATAAACCCCTTTGAATTCTTTCCCGCAGCCAATTGGCCAGTTGATTGGATAAGTTTCTACGCCTAATTCCTGTTCAATTTCTTCTAACAATTCATAAGGATCTTTGGCTTCACGGTCCATTTTATTAATAAAGGTAAAGATTGGAATATGTCGCATTGCACAGACTTTGAATAATTTTCTCGTCTGGTCTTCGACCCCTTTAGATGCATCAATGACCATGACGGCACTATCAGCCGCCATTAAGGTACGATAAGTATCTTCAGAGAAGTCCTGATGGCCTGGCGTATCTAGGATATTGATACAATAACCGCCGTAATTGAACTGTAAAACAGAACTGGTAACGGAAATCCCACGCTGTTTTTCGATTTCCATCCAGTCTGAAACGGCATGGCGCATATGCTGCTTGCCTTTAACCATCCCAGCTTCCTGAATCGCGCCCCCGTATAACAGGAACTTTTCTGTTAATGTTGTTTTCCCAGCATCCGGATGGGAAATAATTGCAAACGTACGCCGTTTGCTCACTTTATCTGTGAATGCAGACATGATATTTTCCTCCTTTTTTTATACACATCAATGTATGATATTTCATCCCCCTTCATTTGTCAATAAATTCCCTTCAAGACGCCAAAAAGTGATGAGAATTTCTCACCACTTTAATAAGCAAGGTATTTTGATTTCGCATTCACTTGCACTTTCATATTATGGGCATCAAAGCTAATGACCCTAAAGTCTTCGACGTTTTTAAACGTTTTCACGGTCTTTTTCGTTCCTTTGAGCGTTTCCTTAATAAGCTTTATGCGCATCTTTTGGCCTTGACGCACGCTTGTAAAATAGTAGATCGACCCTTTCACAAAAGCTGTTTGATCACTCGCAGACTTGGTTGTTAAAACACGGATCAGCTGATCTTTATTATTGGCGATCTGCCCTAAGATCAATTCATGTTCCTCTCTGCGGGTGACAAAGTACTGCTTATAAAAAGCTAACGGATGATTGACATACCGAAAGGAGCGATAAGCCATTTTCTTCGTTTTGCTATCAAAGACCATATAGCCATAGTTTTCCGACTGCATTGGTAAGTTTAACAAATATAGATTCTGCTTATACTTCATCTCTAAAAGCACACCTTGATCTTCTGATAAACCCTCATACAAAGTCGTTTGTTGACCTGTTTTAAAGATAATCTTTTTGATTTGATAATAATACTGATAGCTAAATGGTGTCTCCCGATCCAGCTTTTCTAAGAAATAGCCCTGAAGGCGACTGACAATGATGCGATCGGTCTTTAACGTCATGTTTTTCTTGCCATAGCGATAGATTACCTGACCATTTTTAGCCTGCAAAGTTAAAGCGCCGATTTTTCGTTTTCCTTCATGAAAGCTGTAGCCATACTCATTGCTTTGACCATAGTACATGAGATCTTCCGCCTGGACACTGTTTATTGTAATAAGGCTGAAGATCACCAATAATACAAATAATTTCTTCATGAACATCACCTCTACCTATTATTTTAATAAAATAAGTTCATGAAGTAAAAAGAATCTGATTAAATGGCAAAAATACCATCTTTGAAAATCATCACCCTTGAACCATCTTCTAAAGTGGCTTCGATATTTAAATCAGGGGTGCCAATCATAAAGTCCACATGATTTAAAGAATCATTAACGCCATGGGCATATAATTCTTCTTTACTCATTCCTACACCATCTTTTAAGCATTCTGCAAAACCTTTACCAATTGCTAAATGACAAGCCGCATTTTCATCAAAGAGCGTATTATAAAATAAGATTCCCATCTGCGAAATTGGTGAATCATAAGGCACTAAAGCTGCTTCGCCTAAATAATGGGAGCCTTCATCCGTTTCAATCATACTGCGCAAAGCTTCTAAGCCTTCTTTTGCCTCATAAGCGACAATTCGCCCATCTTTAAAAGTCAAAGAGAAGTCTTTAATCAATGTGCCATTATTATTGAGCGGCAATGAAGCATAGACGATGCCATTGACATCTTTGAAGTTTGGCGAAGTAAAGATTTCTTCGGTTGGCATATTAGGGAAACTATAAAGGCCGTCAGTCGTATAGCTGCCGCCTCCCGCAAACAAGTAATCTTTATTCATCCCAACCGTTAAATCCGTACCTAAGCTATTGGTATAATGTAATGAGCGAATCTTCATCGCATTGAGCTTATTGACACGATTTTCAAAAGAGACACGATGGAGATCCCAGGTTTTTAATGGATCAGGGGTATCGACATAGCAGACATGATAGATTGCCTGCCATAAAGCTTCGAGCGCTTCCTGATCACTCATATCCGGGAATACTTTATTAGCCCAGCGCTTAGATGGTGCACCAACGATACACCAGCGATCAATCATCAGATCCAAGTGATCATAGAATAACTTGCAGGCTTCATGCATGGCATTCATGCGCGTCTGCATCTTCATCGGATCAACTTCTTTAAACATTTCAGGATCTTCACTTGTAATCGATAAAACCGCTGCATGCTTTTTAGCATAATCATTATGTAAATCTACTAAATAGTTTGGCACTTCTTTGAAGTACTCGACATCATTATGCATATAGCGCGCTTTGGCTATTTCATCATCAACATAATGAGGAATAACATCGCGGGCTCCGGCCGCGAAAGCAGCCTTAGCGACGGCTTTGACTAATGGCGCACATTCCACATCTGCGGTAATGACGAGGTCCTGTCCTTTCTGAATATTCAATCCTTTTTTCACAATCAGCTGTGCATATTTATTGATCATATTTATTACCTACCTTTATGTATTCATTTTAACATAATCCTGAAAACATTTCACGAATTATGAAATTCTTGACACATTCCTGCGGTAATTTCCTATTTTCACGAAATGAGTGATAATATTTTGTGTTATCTTCTTGAATTTCAAACCGCGATATGTTACTATACCTCTAGCATTTCAAGACGTATTTTAGAGATTTATGAATGGCTTATTCATTGATTTTGGAAATAAAGAATGTGTGCAAGTTGCAAGTTCAAGGAGGCAATTAAAATGACTACAGGAAAAGTAAAATGGTTTAAAGCGGACAAAGGTTATGGTTTCATCACTGTTGAAGGACAGCCAAAAGATATCTTCGTACATTTTTCCGCAATCAATGCAGAAGGCTATAAGACTCTTGAAGAAGGTCAGACTGTTGAATTCGATATCGTTGAAGGCGATCGCGGACCACAGGCTGCTAATGTCACTGTTGTAAAATAACCATGATGGAGGCTTCGGCCTCTTTTTTAATTATTTTTTTAAAAATGTCGTTTTTCCTTTTTTATGTAAGCGGATACTCTTATAATAGAAGTAGTTGGAAAGGATAAAATACGCTATCCTAAACGATTCAAGGGACAATGGTGGGATGAACCCAAAAAAACATCAGGAACATATGAAAGGAAAAGCTATAAATCCCTTTTTCCCATTTATAGCAGGATTAAACCCATGGACAGTTTAGTAGAGACAATTGAGGGATCATATAATGGTCATCCCAAGCTAGTGCTTGTAGTCGGCAAGCCAGGAAGTGGCAAGTCGAAATTAGTAAAGGAATATTCACACAATACAGGTATTCCAATCGTTGACTTTTCAAAGGTCCTCACCGATGATCAGCATGATCTGAAGACAACTATGAAGGAATTTTTAAAGAATTACCGTTTTGACGTGTTATTAATCGACAACAAAGCCGCATTATATGATGCCCTCAACGATGACTTAAAAGATGTTTTAGACGATTTGGCAAAGAAAGTCACGGTCGTTGCCACCTGGAATGGATACATCAATGAAGGTAATTTGGCCCATATTGTCAATGGAGATGAGGTACTCTATCCACTTGATGGCTCATTTGAATATGTATTAGTACAATAGATGATAAATAGACCCGGCATAATAAGCCGGGTTTTAACGTTTTTCAATTTCAATAACATAAGGAGCTAATGGTTTATTGAGCATCTTAAATAAGGCGACATTATAGCGATGACGATCTAACTGCGCGCAGTAATCTGCAACGCTTTGCGCTTCTCTGGCCCCTTCTTCATGACCGATATAACAGACGATAAAAAGCACCTGATGCATCATTTTAACCGCTTTTTCTAAGGCGATCATCGTCGTTTCCTGATGCGTTGTAATAAGATGATCATGAGCGGGTAAATATCCTAAATTAAAGATGCCAATATCAAATTCCTGAATATAGCGATCACAATGTTCATGACCATCTAAAATCAGATGGACATGATCATGAGACACCTTTTCTCTTGTCGCCTTGATTGCTTCTTCCTGAATATCAAAGCTATACACTTCTTTGCAGATCTTTGATAAGGCTAAGGTATCATTGCCCTGCCCCATTGTAAAATCGACGCCGATATCATGTTTAGGATACGTTTTCATCCTTTCATGAACATATTCCACCATCGTATACATAGTCATCCTCCTCAAAAAAAGTCTGGATGGCCCAGACTTTCTACTTTAACTGTGGCAGTTGTCCTGTATATAAGACATATTCTTCAAAGCACCAGTTCTTTTCATGCATTAATGTAGCGGCTTTCGTGCCGACATAACGGACATGCCATGGTTCATTGGTAATCCCCGTCATCTTTGTTTTATCAGATGCATAACGGATGACGAAACCATATTTATAACAGTTTTCTTTTAACCATTTGTATTCTGAGGTAAAACCAAAGACAGCGACTTTCTTCGTATCAACACTCTTGCTGGTAATATCGATTCCTAAACCGGTTTGATGTTCACTCGAACCTGGTGATGCTGCATTGATGGCTGCATAAGCGGCCCCATATTTTGTTTCCATCTGCTGGTAGATCTTCTGCTGTTCGCTATAGCTGCGGAAACAGCTGTTTAATAATAAGTATTCCTGATTTGCAGCCGCGGCTTTCGCCATTTTCACAAAGGCCTGATAAGCAACTTTGCGAAGCTGAGGATGCCCGTTTTCACTTGAGATATAAGCTTTATCTGGCATCACTAAATCACTTGGCTGATAATCTGACGGCAGCGTAAAGCCTTTTTTCACGATATTTAATAAGTTCGCGGGATTCTGAATTCGGTAAGTCTTAGTCACCTTGTTAGAGCTGTAGATAAATGGATATGTTGTATAGATCACGGCATAATTGTAATTATGTTTCTGATTATATAACTTGATATATTTATCCATATCCTGATACTGGAAGCCGGTAACGGCTTTATAAGGCTTCATATCAGCATAAGAATATTTGTGTTTAACCAAATAGGCTAAATCAGATTCCGAAGCATCTTTTAAAACGGTCCATAACTGACTGTTTGTGTAACCAACGGTCTTTAACTTTGGTACATAATTGGTAAAGTAGTTATCAATCGTTTTCACGACATCTTTACTATCCATCTTTGGATAATAACCATAATACTTTTCATAATCATCATACAAAGAGACATTTTTTGATAAATCAATCCATGTCTTGATATGATCCACTTTATCTTCATGGGTTAAAATCGAAATCTTATCACTTGTTAACTCTAAGATCGCATTTTGTTCACTCCATGAGTAGCCCTTCGTCGCGAGCTGTAAACGCGAGAAGTTGAATGCTAAAATAATCCCTAAAACGATCACAATACCGGCAATGACGGGAATCAGACGATCCCAGCGTACCGAGCCGAAGCGGCGCCGACGCCCATAAGAATAACGGTTTCTGCCATAAGAATATTTATTTCTGCGATTTCTCATATATACGTCCTTTCCTTAATTCATTGCCATTATAGCCTAAAGATTCTTTAAATGCCATAAAAAAAACTGTTATTGCAATAAGGGGGTAATTATGGTATTTTATTACTGTTATAAAGGAGGCTCAACAATGCATTTTGTAATTAGTGTATTTGTTTCATTATGTATACTTGCATTAATCATTCTCTTTACTGAAGTCTTCCCAGTATGGGTAAAAGCATTCTTCGCTTTAGGCGGCAGTGCCACAACAGGTTATGCCATCGCCTTATTGATTAAGAAGATCGCTAAAGTTACAAAATGGTACAAGGCACCAGATCTGATGCTTTCATTTGGGATCGCCAGTGTATGCGTCCTGGTGATTGTCATCATTTGTTCCATCATTCTTAAAAAACGAAGAGATAAAAAACAGGCAGCTGCATAAATCGCAGTTGCCCTTTTTACTTATAATAATCAATTTTTAAACGGTCCTCATAAGTCACTTTCGCATTAGCGCCAGAAATAATAGGCATAGTCGGACCAATATGACCAAAATCACAATCGAAGAGAATCGGGATATCGATATCCTGAAAGATATCTAAGACGGCATTGTACTCATCAACGCCAAGCATGGTCACACCCATGCTTGAAAGCGGTCGGCCAAGCATAAGACCACTGATATGCTTAAACCAGCCAGCTTCTTTAAGCTGCCAAAGGGCACGTCTGATCTCTAAGGGACTAAGATCACAGGCTTCCAGAAACCAGATGACATGATGTTCATCTTTTTCTTTGACCTGATCAAAGCGGGTACCTACGAGATTCGCTAATACATCCAGGCATCCCCCCAGCAGGACCCCTTTCATTTGCACATGATCAACCTTTTTGCCATGATGATAGGCAGTTATTACTTTGGGCTTTTTCGCAAAATCATCAAGACTGTAGTAAGGATAATCAGACGTATGGTGACAGGTTCCCTGCATCATCCCTAAGGCTTCCCTGGTACATTTATTCATCAAGGCAAAGTCAAGGATATGGGGCCCATAGATGGACATTACATCGCACAACGTATTAAGCGTAAAAGTCATATTCGTATTATCACTAAAACCGCAAAACCATTTGGGCGATGCATTTTTGAGTTGAACGAAATCCATATGCGAAAGTGTTTCGCACATCAGCTCCCCGCCGCTAGCAGAGATGATCGCCTGATAGGCGGGATTTACATAGGCTTCTATGAGTTCCTGGGCGCAGCTTTCTGGGCTGGTGGAAATGCCTAAGCCATCACTTTTAAAGACATTCTCTAAGACGTCTACATGATAGCCTTTCTTTTCTAAATTTTTGATCGCTTGCGCTAAGATAGCATGTTCCTCCTCTACGATGCCAAAAGATGGTGCAACAACCGCAATGGTATCACCTTTTTGTAAAGATGCTGGTTTTCTCATATAATCACTTCCTTATATTCCTATTTTAACGCATTTTACGCTCCTTCACATCATGAATATGTTAGAATAGGGATAGGAGGACAAATATATGTTAGAAATAGGAACAAAGGCACCCGATTTCAGTTTACCTGATCAGGATGGTGTCATGCATACTTTAAGTGAATACAAAGGACAAAAGGTGATTTTATACTTCTATCCCAAAGATAATACCAAAGGCTGTACAACCCAAGCCTGCAATTTTGCGGAGCTCTATCCGCAAATTCAGGAAAAAGGCGCGATTGTCTTAGGCGTTTCTAAGGATTCCATCAAATCGCATAAGAATTTTAAGGAAAAATATCATTTGCCTTTTACCCTGCTTTCTGACCCGGAAGTAAAAGTCATTGACGCCTATGGCGTCTGGCAGGAAAAGAAGATGTATGGACGCACCTATATGGGCATCGTCCGTTCCACGTATCTGATTGATGAAGAAGGCATCATCGTCAAAGCTTTCGAGAAAGTCAAAGCGAAAGATAATCCTGAGCAGATGTTAGAGGTCTTATGAGAATCATCTTATCCCCTGCCAAAAAGATGCGCATCGATGAAGAAGCACCGGGATTAAGCACGCCATCTTTACTTGAAAAAACCGCTGTTTTGGAAAAGTATTTACGCGCTTTATCCTTTGATGAGGCCAAAGCCTTATGGAAATGCAGTGATAAACTGGTTCAGGAAAATCTAAAGCGCATTGAGGCAATGGATTTGCATCAGCGTTTAACGGCCGCTTTATTCGCCTATGACGGCCTGGTGTTCCAGCATATTGGAGCTAATATCATGACTCAGGAAGCCTTAGACTACTTAAATGATCATTTACGCATTCTCTCCGGTTTTTACGGGGTCTTAAAACCTTCTGATGGGATCACCCCTTACCGCTTAGAAATGCAAAATAAAGGTGCATTCAATGATACCCACTCGCTTTATGATTTCTGGGAGGATACCCTTTATAAACAGGTGATTGGTGACGATCATCTGATTATTAACTTAGCCAGTAAAGAATATGCCAAGTGTATTACCAATTACTTACAGGATGGTGACAAGCTCATTGAGATCGTCTTTGGAGAAATGAAAAACGGCAAGCTTATTACCAAAGCCACGAAAGCCAAAATGGCGCGCGGAGAAATGGTCCGTTATATGGCGCTTAACCAAATCACGGATGTGCACCAGCTCAAGAACTTTCAGGAAATTGGCTTTGTCTATAATGAAGACTTATCAACGGATACAAAATATGTCTATACATGTTAAAAGCAGGGAAGCCCCTGCTTTTTAATCGCCTAAAGTGGCAACCATCACTGCTTTAATGGTATGCATTCTATTTTCAGCTTCATCAAAGACAACCGACTGTTTACTTCTAAACACATCATCTTCAACTTCACGAATATCGAGACCTTTTTCTTTTTTCAGACGGGCAGCCTCGGTTTCGAAATCATGGAATGATGGCAGACAGTGCATAAATAAAGTTGTCTCTTTTCCGGTTTTGGCCATTAATTCCTTAGTAATCTTATATGGTTTTAACATCTCTACACGAGGCGCATATAATGATTCGTCTTCGCCCATGGAAACCCAGATATCGGTATACACAACATCAGCATCTTTTAAGACATCTAAATCATGACTGATGGTAAATGAGCCGCCAGAAGCCTTCGCTTCTTTTTCACAGTATGCCTGTACCTCTGGATCCACCTGCAAGGCATCAGGACCTAATAAGACAAAGTCCATTCCGACTTTGCAGGCTCCATAAGCCAAACCATAAGCCACATTATTGCGGATATCCCCAACGAAAACAAATTTCACTTCGTTTAATGGTTTATGGAGATGTTCTTTAATCGTTAAGAAATCCGCTAAAGTCTGCGTAGGATGATCGACATCAGTTAAACCATTCCAAACGACAGCGCCGGAATACTTGGCAAGATCTTCGACAGTTTTCTGGGCAAAACCGCGAAATTCAATGCCATCATACATACGGCCTAACACTTTAGCTGTATCTTCGATGGATTCTTTATAACCCATCTGGGAATTAGATAAGAAAGTGACATGGGCCCCTTCATCATGGCCGGCTACTTCAAAAGCACATCTGGTACGGGTGGATGTCTTTTCAAAGATCAGACAGATGTTCTTATTTTTTAAATGATAGTGATACTCTCCTGCTTTTTTTTCTTCTTTTAGCTGCTTTGCAAGATCAACTAAATAAAGAATTTCTTCTTTAGAATAATCTTTTAATGTTAAAAAATGTTTTCCTTTTAAATTCATAGAAAGCCCCCTTTGTGTGAGAAAATTATACAAGAGATATCATAAAAGTGCAATACAAGTTTATGATATACAATATTTGATCACGATTATTTCTTATAATACAAAATTATGAGTCAATAATCTTTGTCAATTCTTCTAACGAATCGACGAAGTGGACTTCTGAGCGATGAAGGCTGGTAAAATAGCCTTGCTCCACCATCTCATCATAAAAACGCATCAGCGGATCATAAAAGCCATTGACGTTATAAAAACAGTAAGGGGCATTTAAACGACGTAAACGCACTAAAGAAATGACATCGCTGATTTCCTCTAACGTGCCGGGGCCACCGGGCAATGCCACAAAGGCATCGGCAAGCTCAATCATCTTGTCTTTACGCTCTGATAACGTCTCTACATCGATATGATGTTTGATGCGCGGATCTTCTTCACGTTTTAAAAATAATGGAGAAACGGAAATACATTGGCCGTGATGATCTAAGGCAGATAGTGAGACATCCCCCATATTACCAGCATGACCACCGCCATACACTAAAGTATGATGATGATCACCAATCCATGCGCCTAATGCCTTCGCCGCCTTTGTGAAAGCAGGATCTTTGCCATGAGTTGAGCCGCAGAAAACAGCTATTTTTAAAGAGCAGCCCTCTAATGTTTTCCAGTCTAACTCGCCATTATAATATTTATCAAGAACCTGTTTGAAAATTTGGATCTCCGGATCGGCTTTATGAAATAAGGTCATACAGGACTGTACTTTTTTCGCATCCAGGATGCCAAAAACTTCGGCTGCACTGCGCCCTTCGACATTATAAAAAGCAGTCGCAATCTCAATGAGACGCTGTTTGAGTAACGGCTCTTTTAAATAAGCGCGGGCTTCACTTAAGCCCTCAATGCCATAATACTGGGCATTGTAACTGCGGCCTAATCCTTTTAACTGCGGGAAGGTATACCAGATCCAATGCGTGGTCTTATGTCCATTTTTCACTTCTTGTAAAGCTCTCGTAAAATCTTTATTTTGTGCTTCAATAAATCTCTCTAATGCCATGTCTCTTCTCCTTCCAGATGATAAATACTTAAACTGCCATCATTCACGAGGAAGATCCCTTCCCCATTTTGACTGATATTAACGTAATGGGTGCCATCATAAAATGTTTCATTGGCATACTTAGTGCCGACATACATTCGTTTCTTACCGCCTCGTGCATTGGTTAATAAGACGACAAAGCCAGCAGTGTTCTCCCCTTCAAAGCTCCAGCCGATTAAATCCGGATGATCTAAATAATCATGCATTGCCCCGCTCATATGATGCATACGTAAATCAAGCATCTCATCAATCAAATCCTTTTTTGGAGCAATCCCATCATGAGGAATGCCATCATAGTCCCCCGCAAAAACGCAAGGATAGCCGGCTTGACGTAATAAAATCAAGGCGTAAGCCTGCGGTTTAAACCAGTCATCAATGAAAGACTGTAAACCTTGTGAAGGCTGGGTATCATGATTATCCACAAAAGTAACCGCATGATCACTTGAGAAGGAGACTAAGGTACCATCAAAAATCCGGCGCATATCATAAAGGCCATTGGAATGTGAGGCATTATAAAAGTTATAATGCAGCGGGACATCAAAGAGCGACATTGCATAATTCACAGCGATCAAATAATGAATCAGATGGCCCAAATCACCATGCCAGTATTCGCCCACGGTAAACATTTCCCGCTTTGTATAATCGCGCATCGCGCTTAGCCATTCTTTATAAAAATCACTGCTGATATGCTTAACCGCATCTAAGCGGAAACCATCCAGATGCGTGGTATCATAATACCACTTCCCCCAGTTTATGCATTCTTCGCGTACTTCTGGAACGGAAAAGTCCAAATCAGCACCCATTAAATAATCAAAATTGCCATTTTCATCATCGACGCCATTGTTCCAGCTTTTAGTGTCAAAAAGAAAGTCGGCGTGTTTATGACCTTTGATATCATAATCGATGCCATCAAAATCCTCCCAGTTCCAGGTAAAATCAGAATACTTGCCATGGCGAGCCGGAAATGTAAACTTCGTGGCCACTTCAATCTGCTGATCGTTTGATACCACCTGATAGCGATCACTGGCGTTGACTTCTTTAGCAGACACCATTTCATTTTCGTCAGCGCCCATTTTATGATCTAAAACGATATCGCCATACACATCGATGCCAGCATCCTGTAGCGCCTTAATACAATCGAGGTATTCCTGACGTGTACCGTATTTCGTCCGGATGCTGCCATGGGCATCAAATTCACCTAAATCATAAAGATCATAGGCCCCATAACCGTCATCATTCTCACCGCCGATGCCTTTATAAGCTGGTGGCAGCCAGATGGCGCTAAAGCCCGCCTGCGCTAAGGCGGACGCTTTTTCTTTGAGGGTTACCCATAGATGAGGATCTTTCGGGGTATACCATTCAAAACTTTGGAAAATTACTCCATTCTTCATTTTACATCACCACTTTTAGTATACTCCAAAAAAACGATGACGTTAAAAAAAGAGGTTAAAAATGATTAACCTCTTTCACAAACTTCGATAAATAAACACTCACATAGCGAATCAGAAAAACACCGGTGATCGCCGCGACTAAATAAAAAGCGCAGCCCAGGGCGAAAGTCAACTCAGGCATGAGTGTATTAAGGCGACTGACAAAAGCCAGAATATATAGTATGAACATCAACACTAATAGTGCTATACCAGCCATATAATAACTGGCACGATTGATATCTGTATGGATATACTGAAGGAATTTATAAATGAATAATGCACCAAAACCGCAAAAGATCAATGTGATAGCGAATGTCATAAGAACCCTCCCCTTACTATTTGAAATTCAAATTATATGAACATATAATAGCATAATTGTTAAAGAAATCAAGCCCTTTTGTAATAATATGGAAATGAAAAAAATAAGTTAGCCCTACTGAGCTAACTTATCAATCACTTTGACCATTTCTTCAATTTTTTCTTCGCGGTTTTCTTCATCAACTGCTTCTAAGACACAGCTGCGCATATGCGCCGCTAAGATTTCATTATTGGCTTTTTTCAGCAAACCAATCGTCGCCATCAGCTGGGTGGAAATATCAATACAGTAACGGTCATCTTCCATCATTTTCAAAATGCCATCAATCTGCCCTCTGGCCGTTTTGAGATAGCGTTCGACTTTTTTATGATCAGCTTTCATACAATCACCTATTCATAGATTTTGCCAACGGTATAATCCGCATCTTCAATGGCTTTTTTGAGGGTTTCATCATCAACTGGTTTGCTTAATGTGACATAAGCTTTCTTGTCTTCTAATGAGACATTCGCTGCAACGCCATCTAAGGCATTTAAAGCGTTGGTGACATGTTTGACACAGTTATTGCACATCATATCAGGCACTTCAATGACTTTATCATAAGCTTTCTTAGCGGTAATATTTGTCACTTTGTAACCTGCTTCATCAATCGCTTTGATGATCTCTTCATCACTGGCCTCACCCTTTACATAGGCTTTGTTTTCATCTAAAGAAACGATCGCTTCTTCACCTAAATTCGTCAAAGCTTTGGTGACATGTTTAACGCAGTTTTCACACATCATTCCTTCGACATCAATAGTTTTATCAGCTTCTTCTTTTGTAAATGTACGCATTGGTACGTCCTCCTTATAATTTTCTATATGCACATGCTTTTTCTCATGTACTTGCTTATTTTCCTCATAGGCTGCCGGTTTAAAAAGTCGTAAACGCAAAGCGTTAGAAACGACGAAGACGGATGAAAAACTCATCGCAAAGGCACCTAACATTGGTGATAACTGCCAGCCAAAGGCATGGTAGAAGACCCCCGCCGCAACGGGAATACAGATGACATTATAAAATAATGCCCAGAATAAGTTCTCTTTAATATTTTTAATGGTTGCATGAGATAAGTCAATAGCCACAACCAAATCATGCAGATTATTTTTCATTAAGACGACGTCTGCCGCATCAATGGCAATATCCAGACCACTGGTGAAAGAGACCCCGATATTGGCTCTCGTTAAGGCTGGCGCATCATTAATGCCATCACCAACCATCGCCACCTGATGGCCCTGATCCTGTAAGCTGCGCACGACTTCTTCTTTATCCGCTGGCAGAACTTCTGCCTTGACGTCCATGCCAAGCTGATGCGCGATCGCCTGCGCCGTGACTTGGTTATCGCCTGTTAACATAAGGGTCTTAATACCACGTTCCTGTAAATCATGCACCACTGCTTTGGCTTCCTCTTTGATTTCATCCGCTAAAGCCATTAAGCCCGCGTAGCTCCCATCAATAGCAAAGTATAAAAC
>OCTW011539675.1_pt1 | contig 15574 bp, 13 predicted proteins | sample 1539671 | NCBI WGS metagenome assembly OCTW01 (sample SAMN02144230, study PRJEB22623) | gut metagenome | biome: sheep rumen | host: Ovis aries | place: New Zealand
TACTATGCGGGGTCGGAGACACTGCGTCTGGCCATGGTATTCGGCGGTCACAGCAGCGAATCCGTTAACCTGGACATTCTGATTCCGGCGGAGGACATGATGAAATTCGTGGAAGCCGCCCGGAAGACCATGAAGAGCGACCGGGCCGTGGAGTACATGGGGAATAACAAGTACTTCAGCCTGTTCGAGATTAATTATGTGGATACGACCACCACATTCCTGAATGTGAAGGAGGGCTGGGATGTGGCCTGCCCGGGCGCCCGCATCATCATCCGGCCGATCCGGCGGAATGTGACCGGGTTCCGGCACACCTATAACGGCGTGCTGGAGTCGGGGATGGAGCGCACCGGCTACCGGGCTTTCCGGAAGATCAGCGGAAAGAACGTTTTGTCTGTCCTCCTGGTCTATTTGCACTCGATCTTCGGCAGAGCCGCCATGTCCCGCCGGATGTTCCGCCGGTTCACGAAGGTGTACAGCGGCATGAGCGAGATCGTGCTGATCAAGCGGCACCGGGGGGAGACCCGGGAGGTGGCGGGCAGTCACTTCAACGGCGGCGAGGGCATTGCCTTCGAGAGCATCACCATCTGCGGTCCGAATGACCCGGCCGGATTCCTGGAGGAATATCTGGGGCCGGAATGGAGAGAGCGGACGGAGGAGCGGGCCAGGGTGTATACGAATGTCATCGTATCCTCTGTCACGCCGTATGAGGAAGTGCTGAAGCAGTCCCGCTATGCCCAGCGGATTCAGCAGATTCACAGCCTGAATATGCGGAACAAGTTCTCCAAAGTTTTCTTCCTGAAGAATTTCGGGAAGTACAACGAAGCGGTGAAATTGCTGCGCCGGTCCGGAGATCGTCTGGATCTGTATGAGTACTTCCAGGCACGCCGGGATGTCATCTACAATCTGTACAACGCAGGGGACTACGAGCAGCTGGAAGAAGTATTTCTGGTGTACGAGAAGAAGGCGCTGTCCTACCTTTCCGAAGGTCTGGGGCTGTGCGTGAGCAAGGAATACATGGATATTCTGTGCGCTATTCTGCGGCATAACGGTATGGAAGAGGAGGCGGCGGAGCTGGAACGCCTGGCGCCGAAGGAACACTACCTGCCGGTGGGGCAGAAGGCCTGAAAACAGAACGGTCGCCCTCGGAGCGCATTCTCCGGAGGGCGGCCGTTCTGATGTTGGCAGTATTAAACGGGAATTTGCACCCGCTGATGATTAGCTGTTGTAAACTTCTTCGTTGAGTTCGCCTTCTTTCTTGTTGACGATGACGTTTACGGCTGCATCGCCGATTACGTTCAGCGGAAGGAGCGCCATTTCAACCGGTCTGTTGATGGCAACGATCAGCGCATAGCCGATAAGGCACAGTTCGTTCGTCCATCCCATACCGGAGAGAACTGTGAAGATCATTGTGGTCCCCGCAATTGGGATGGCCGGTGTGCCGGCAGACGCACAGATGGACAGGAATGCCATTACGATCATGTTGGCCGGGGTAACATGGATGCCGGCTGCCGTTGCGATGAAGGTTACTGCGAACATGTGCATGACGGTGGTGCCGTTCATGTTGATGGTCATACCGGTAGGCAGGACGAAGGAAGTGATTTCCTTGGAACATCCCAGCTCGTTCAATGCTGTTTCTGTGTTGATCGGCAGGGTTGCCGCGGAAGAGTTGGTGGAGAAGCCGAATACGCCGACTTTCGCCATCTTTTTCAGGAACTTGAACGGATTCAGCCTTGTTGTGAGCCAGATGCCGATCGGGTAGATGGTGACAACCAGTGCGAACAGGGTGAGCATAGCACCGATCACATATGCGGCGGCCGGTTTCAGGTACTCTGCGCCGTAGATGGCGAAGGTACGGGAAATAAGGCAGAAAATGGCCACCGGACCAACCTTGTTGATCAGGAAGTTCAGATACAAGGTGATGACTTCATTCAGGGATTCCAGGAAGCTCTTCAGCGTCGCCGTCTTCTCTCCCAGGTGGTTCATGCACAGACCCAGGATGATGGCCACAACAACCACCGCCAAAATGGAGTTGTTGGTGCTGAATGCTTCTGTGATGTTAGATGGAACCGCATTGACGATAACTGCAATTGGGTTGAATGCGTCAACGGTGGCGGCCTTGGTCATGGACTTAGGCAGATCGACATTAAACAGACCTGCGTTCTTTATTCCAGAAGATACCAGGCAGCCGAAAAAGGCGCCGCAGCAGTAGAAGGAGAAGAAGCCGACCAGCGTTTTAACTGCAATACGACCCAGCTTCGTGGAACTGGAAATACTGTTCATTGCCAGGGAAAGGGACACCAGTACCAGCGGAACGATTGCAAGCTGGAGTCCTCTCATGAAAAGCTGACCGATGATGTAGAAAATACCAATTGCGTGAACCCCCTCCGGAACGGTGATGTCCTGGAAAAGAAGACTATTGATGACGTCCCATGTTTTTTCCATGGAATGACTCACCATATACTGGTGGATATACAGGAAGATCAGGCCGACGGCGAGTCCTCCGATCAATGCGATCATCATCTTCTTGATCACAGAGGCCGGTTTTTTTGTTGTTTTTTTTGTATCCATTGTTTCCTCCAGAGTGTAATCTAAAATGCCTTTATTTCAATGCCTTCTTCCTCGAAAGCCTTTCGGATCTTCTGTACGAACAAGAGTGCCTTCTCTCCGTCTCCGTGCACGCAGAGTGTTTCGCCCTTGATGTGCAGTTCTTTTCCGTTGATAGATGTGACTTTTCCTTCTTTCACCATGCGGATGCAACGCTTAATCGCCAGATCTTCATCAGTAATCATGGACCCCTTCATCTTCCGTGGAACCAGGGACAGATCATCCATGTAGGCACGGTCTGCGAAGATTTCGCAGCAGGTTCTCAGTCCTCTGTCTGAAGCGATCTCGCCCAGAACTGCGCCGGCACAGTAGTAGACAATGAGCTCCGGATTCACGTCCAGGATTGCATCGATGATGGCGTTGGAAATCTGCTCGTCATTCTGACACTGGTTGCCCATGGCGCCGTGGGGTGCCACGTGGTGCAGCTTCATGCCGTAGGTGCGGGTGAAGGCGGAAAGCGCCCCCAGCTGATATTTCACATAGTTCTTAACTTCGTCGTAGGAAAGCATCATCTTCCGTCTGCCGAATCCCAGCAGATCGGGATAACCCGGATGTGCGCCCACCACAACCCCATGTTCTTTCGCCAGTCTGGCGACACGATCCATGACCATGGGATCACCGGCGTGGTAGCCACAGGCCACATTGGCGGCAGTGATGTACTGAATAATGCCGCTGTCGTTGCCGATGGTATAGTTGCCGAAGCTTTCTCCCAAATCACTGTTCAGATCGATGGAATACATAATTTCTCTCCTTCATTATTGGAATATGTGTTTTATTACTTGTTGACAACATTGATCGGATCACCGGCCAGGTACGCCTTCAGATTTTCCTCTGTGGTGTTCATGATCCGCTGACGACTTTCCTTCGCACCCCAGGACATATGCGGTGTGATGATGCAGTTCTTCGCCTGCAGTAGCGGGTTGTCGTCCATGATCGGTTCGGTGGAAACCACGTCCAGTGCAGCAGCAGCCAGCTTCCCGGAATTCAGCGCCTCGGCCAGATCTTCTTCCACAACCATCTGTCCCCGGCTGTTATTGATCAGGATGGCACCGTCCTTCATCTTTGCGATGTTTTCCTTGTTGATGATGCCGGTGTTGAACGGGAACAGCGGCATCTGCAGACCCAGTACATCCGACTCTGCGAAGAGAGTGTCCAGATCTACGTATTCCACACCCATTGCTTTTGCCTCTTTCCGCTCTTTTCCGTCATAGGCGATAACGTGCATACCCAGGGCCAGAGCGATTTCTGCAGTGTGGATGCCGATATTGCCGCAGCCCAGCAGTCCGTATGTCTTGCCGGCAAGCTCAATCAGCGGGTAGTCCCAGTAGCACCAGTCTGCGTTGTGTGCCCACTTTCCTTCATGGACTGTCTTGTCGTGATGACCAATATGATGGCAGACTTCCAGCAGCAGGGCGATCGCGAATTGGGAAACGGATCTTGTACCGTATACCGGAACATTGGAAACCGGAATGTTTCTTTCCTTGCAGGCTTCCAAATCAATCACGTTGTACCCAGTGGCCAGCACGGCGATAAACTTCAGATTCGGGCACTGCTGAATGACATTTCTGCTGATGGGGGTCTTGTTGGTGATGGCAATCTCCGCATCACCAATCCGTTCTGCGATCTCATTCTCGTCAGTGAGGCTTGTCCGGTCATAGACGGTCAGGTCTCCCATCGCCTTCAGCCCGTCCCAGCTCAGATCTCCCGGGTTTTCTGTGTATCCGTCAAGAATAACGATTTTCATAAAAGACTCCTTTCTGTCAGAGTTCCATAATAATTAATAATGAGTGATATTAAATTTATGTACGATAACGGTTTTCGATTATTAGTCTGCCGATGCAGCGGCATATCGGAACGCTGCATTTACAACGTTCCGTTCAGCTCTCGGTCGTATTCCTGGATTATCGTCATTTCTCTGCGGTATACTGTTTGGGCTGTACGAATATCCATTTTCACGAAATGGATGTGATCGCCTGGCATTGCCTGGGCCAGCAGCGGCAGATCGGCGGAGATCACCGTGCCGATTTTCGTATAGCCGCCGATAGTCTGCCGGTCAGCCATCATGATAATCGGCTGTCCGTTGGTGGGAACCTGAATGGCGCCGAATGCTATGCCGTCGGAAATGATATTTCCGAGATTGCTCGGATGAAGTGGCTCGCTGATTTTCAGACGACAGCCCATGCGGTCGTATTCAGCTGTTACAGTAGAATCAAACCAGAAGAATTGCAGCAGATCATCCTTTGTAAACATGTCGTCCTGGGGACCCAGGAGAACGCGCAGCGTGATTGCCTTACTGCCGAATTTCTCCGGCCACAGAGAACGCTTCTCCATATCCGGGTAAGCAGATACCGGCTTGCGGAATGAGATCCGGTCTCCCCGCTCCAGCTTCCTTCCCTTATATCCGCCCACGCCGTATTTTAATATTGTGGAACGGCTTTCCATAATCAGAGGAATGTCCAGACCTCCGGCAAATGCGATGTAGGAACGGCATCCTTTGCCGGTCATGCCCCGAAAATGGAGGCGGTCTCCTGCGTGAACGGAAACTGCCTGATACATTGGCAGGGCACAGTTGTTTAGCTGCGGTCCCAGATCTCCGCCTGTAATGGCGATGACGTTGTCCTGCTCGAAGAGAATTGTCGGACCGGTAAAGGTGACCTCCAATTCCGCTTCATTCTGATCATTTCCCGCAATGATGTTTGCAAGGCGGAAGGATCGGGTGTCCATAGGCCCGCCCGGCGGGATCCCTACTCGCTGATAGCCGATTCTGCCCAGGTCCTGGACGGATGTCTGCATTCCGGGATTTTCAATAAAAATACTCATTCTTCTTCTCCCGCCTCCTTCTGACGGATCACCGTCTGATAAGTGCCGTTCTCCACCTCTTCTCGTATCCTGTCGTATTCTGAACGGCTGACCGGAATGTATTTTACCCACTGACCTTCATGCACAAGGAAGGGATCTTCTTTCCGAAAGTCGGTGACGTCCAGCGGCGTTGTGCCGATGATGTTCCATCCGCAGGGCTGATCGAAAGGGATCAGATCGGACAGATTTTTCTGCACCACCACAGATCTGCCCGGAATCTTGAGACGAGGTACCGGTCGGCGTTGGAAGTTAAACGGTTCCTCAAATCGGGCGGAGTAGGGATGACCCGGAGACATGCCCACCATATAGGTGTAATACAAGTGACCGGAGTGTATCCGGATCACTTCTTCTACAGAAACGCCCTGGAGATCGGCGCATTCCTGCAGATCCGGCGCCAGGTCATCACCTTCATAACAGATGGGTACTTCCACCACGAACTGCTCCTTTTCATCGAGAACCGGCATGTTTTCTGCGTGTTGCAGGATCTCTTCGCAGATGGCTTCGTAGCCGATGATCATGGGGTCGTACCAGATCATCAAAGCTCGATATGATGGAGCTGTTTCGATGATTCCCTTCACCGGATCCTGCTCGAAACTTTTCATGAGGCGAAGCACAAGGCGGTTGGATTCCAGACTGATGTCATTCCCTGTGATTACACTCACGGCAGAATCACCACAGATCAGAATTTCTGGTATCATAGTTGAGTCTCCTTTTACCTCTTCGCTTTTCTGTCTGAATTCCTTCCATCTTCGTAGCCGAGCGGGAGGGAAGAAGAGCGATAAGAATTAGATTAGTCTGTCAATAAGGTTGATAAGAATGTATCAATCTCGGTTTTCTTCAGTGTAGCAGAGCATCATGAGATGGTAAAATGAATAAAATGTAGATGAATAATGCGAATAATGTATATACATAAAAAAAGAGACAGGGGAAAAGTTTTCCTGTCTCAAATCATTTAATATAGCTGCTATCTGTCCAAAATGATTATAAAAATACTGATATAGTCATAAAAAATTATGGCTCGTAGATATGCACGGACTCCGGGACATCGTCGTACTGGATCTGAAGAAATTCTCGGAGATGTCGAATGAAAAGGTTGGTGACTCTGCTTATGGGGGCACTTTCATTCTTGTTACGGAGCAGATAGGTCATACGGCGAGGGGGCAGAACATCATTTTTGATTCTGCTGACGTAAATGCGGGTGTCCTTCTGCAGCTGGCGGACAACGGAGAAGGGAGCGATTGCCCAGGAATGATTCACCTGCAACAGCTCTCGCAGAAGGAGATATGTGTCAACGGTGAGGCCCGGTTGATGATCCCGAAGGATCCACTGGTTGTGCCAGATCTCATACTGGGTTTCCCAGGAGACAAATATTTCATTATCCGGATCCAGTTCATCTGTGTGAATGATTTCCCGCCGCAGGGTGTCCGGGGCATCCGGCTGTACGAGAAACATTGCCTCGTTCAGCAGCGGCTCCGCTGTGATATTCTTGAAGTCCAGATAATGAAAGGCAAATCCCAGATTTATTTCTTGGATCTCCAGCATTTCATACAGATGATGGGAATAGTGGGTGGCGATCTTCAGGGAAAGGTTGTTCCTGCGCTCTGTCCAGAGGGAGACATAGAAGGGGAGCAGTATGGCAGCGTTGAAGGTATCTGTGCAGCCCACGGCCAGACTGCTTTTCCACCCGCCGTCGCCGATCTGCCGCATTCTGTTCCATAGATTCGTCAACTGTTCTGCAAGAGGAACGAACGCTTCTCCGGCCGGCGTCAATGTGATCTGTTTCCCGCCTTTGTCACGAATCATCAGGGTGTATCCCAATTCTGTTTCCAGCTGCTTCAGCCGCCGGCTTACGGTAGGTTGGGAGATAAACAGGGTCTGAGCGGTTCTGGTGATGTTTTTCGTGTTCACCAGTGTGAGGAAGGTCTGAATGTCGGAGTTATTCATAGGATTCGGTCCTTTCTTCTGCGGTCGTAATAATACGTTATATGAATATTATAAAGATAAATAATTCATTTTCAAACGCAATTTGTCTGTGTTATTGTTTTCACAGAGAAATTCCGGCTTGCCCGGAAAGTGTAGTCATATGAATCGTGAATTAATGATGGATCGGAAATGATGGGCTGGAGCAGAAGAAAGGTCCAGGATGATCCCGACACGAAGGAGGAAATACTGTGAACACGGAAATCAAGGGCGTCCCGTTCTCGGACGAATATCAGAAGTCACTGGAAGAGAAGTTCTGCTTTGCAGATGTGGATCCGGAGTATGGTCATCGTCTTTTCTTCGAAAACTCCGGTGGTTCTCTCCGTCTCAGAAAGGCAGTGGAGGCGAAGGCGATGTTAGAGGCATTCCCGGACTGTCCGGAAAGAAACAGGGGCAGAGGATATGAATTATCTTATTATGTAGCGGAAGGTACGAAGGAAATCATGGAAGTCGTTTTCGGTGCTCATTCCGGTGCATTGATTTCCGAACTCAGCGCATCCCAGTGTATGTTCCAGGCTGTTACTACCATTATGGAGAACGCCAAGTGGGGAACGAACGCAGTTACCACCCTGTTGGAACATCCTTCCGCTCACGATGCGGTGGAATATGCCTGCGTGAAAACCGGCAGAGAGTTCCGTACAATTCCGGCGAATCCGGAGACCGGCGGCATCGAAGTGGAAGAAGTGCTGAAGCATGTGGACAAGGACACCGTTCTAGTCAGCATCATGGCAGCTTCTAATATCTCCGGAAACATTATGGATATCAAGGAGATTTCCAGACGGGTGCATGAAATCAATCCGGATATTTACGTTGTGGCAGACGCCGTACAGCATGCGCCTCACGCCCTCATTGATGTGGAAGACTGGGATGTGGATGTCTCCAATTTCGCACCGTATAAATTCTTCAGCGTCAGAGGCTGCGGATATGCATATGTCTCCCCGAGAGTTGCTACCATGTTCCACCCAAGACTGAAGTGCAAGGACGCAGATATCTGGCAGTTGGGCACACCGGCTCCGGGAAATTTCGCAGCGATGATGGAAGTCATTCGCTATGTGGCGGAAATCGGCGATCATTTCGAGCCGGGCCTGAAGACCCTTAGGGAGCGTTATACGGCAGGTATGAATCGCATTCATTTGCAGGAGAGAGCGCTGCTGTACAGAATGCTGGAAGGAACTGATGAAGTACCGGGTCTGCGTCACATTCCGGGGGTGCTGATACACACCGACATCGAAGACCTCACGAAGAAAGATCTGATCGTGGCCATGGGAATTCAGGGAATCTCCCTTCCGGAACTGGCAGAAGAATACATGAAACGGGGCATCACTGTTTTCGAACGGATGAAGAGCAGTCCGTATTCAGAGCGTATCATAAGTACCATCGGCGTCAAGGAAGAGGGTGCGATCCGGGTTTCGCCGCTTCACTGCTACGGCACGAAGGATATCGACGAATACCTGAAGATCACGAAGGATATTGCGGAGTCCGTCCGCAGATAGAAAAGGACAGGAAAGGAGAAGTGATGCGGATTCTGCATCACGAACATGCATATGAATCATTCTGAATCCTCAGCAGTTATGCAGCGAATCCGCGCCGTCCTGGATCGGGAAAGCTTCGTGGAGCGGGGGGCAGGCATTCGACCGGCGCTCCGATTCACTGATGGAATCCCGGGTGACGGCGCTGTGACCGGAAGCGGCTTGGTCAATGGGGACCTTGTTTTCCTTGGAGCCCAGGACTCCTCGGTGTACGGCGGATCTGTGGGCTTGTCTCATGCAGCGAAGTTCCGGCGTATCTATGAGGAAGCGGCAAAGGTAAAGGCTCCGGTCATCGAAATTCTGGATTCCACCGGCATTCGTCTGGAAGAGGCGGGAGAAGTCATGAGAGAGATGGGAGAACTGATCCGGGTGAAAGCGGAACTCCGCCATGTGGTGCCCATGGTGACTCTCATCGCCGGAAACTGCGCCGGCGTTTTGGCTATTCTGGCCTCAATGTCGGATTACGTGGTTATGCTGGAGGATGCCAGTTGTTTCGTGACGGCGCCGGATGCGGTGATCGGTCAAAAAGATGCCGGATCCTCGTCCGCCCGGCATCAGGCGGCCGAAGGAAATGTGGATTTTGTCGGAAACCTGACAGATGCTGCGGCATATATCCGCAGTGTTCTGACTTATCTTCCGGTGGATAACAGAGGCCTGCCGGAATTTGAGCCCGCAGAAGATCCTCTGAACCGCAAAACGGAAGATTTCTTCCGGGCAGATGCCCGGACTTCCCTCCGGATGATCGCTGATGACGGAGTTTTCCTGGAGCGGAGGATCGGTTCCGAAAGAGGGATGGTTACCGGTCTGATCCGGATCAACGGGCAGACCGTGGGTGCGGTGGTGACGGAAGAAGAAAAACTGAAACCGGAAGGCATGCAGGAAGCCGCTTCGTGGATCCGGTTCTGCAACGATTTCAGGATTCCGGTGTTGACCATCGCCGATACCACCGGATTCTCCCGTACACAGCAGGAAGAACCCCTGGTGGGGAGAAGCGCAGCAGATCTTGCGGCGGCCTATGGGGAAGCAGATATCCCGAAGATTACGGTTGTGAAGCGTGCATGCGGTACTGCCGGCATAATCATGGGTTCTGTCATGCTGGGAGCAGATCTGGTAATCGGGTACAGCGAATCGAAGACGGAACTTCTGCCGGACGATATCGCCGGCATGATTATGGCAGAAAAGAACACGAAAGAGGCACAGAAGCAGGCAGCAGCAATGTTCCGAGAGAAGCAGAATTCTCTGGAGGCGGCGGTAGGCAGAGGCCGGATTGATACGATTATTCTGCCGGAGGAAACGCGTCAGCAGCTGGCGGCGGCATTTGAGATCTATTTTCCGAAAACAGAAAGAAAATAACGGGAGGCAGTATGGAAGAGTACGGTACAGAGCGCTTATCCCGGGAAGAGACGGCAGCTGTGGTCATGGCGGCGATTGCGGCATACATCAGCGATATGAGCGAAGAGACAGTGGATGTGGATTTGCTGCAGAATGGTCTGGTTGTCCGCTCAATCCGCAGACATCGGAAGCAGAGGTAGAGAAATGAAGGAATATACAATTACAATCAACGGCATTGCGTATGATGTGACAGTGGAAGAGAATAGGAAGGGTGCGGCTTCTTCGACACAGGCCCCTGCAGTGCCAGTGCGTGCAGAAGCTCCTGCAGCAGCCCCGGCTTCGGCTCCCGGTCCGGAACTGAAAGCGGTAGGAGCGGTTTACGTCACTGCACCTATGCAGGGAAAGATTCTGAAGGTGCTGAAACAGACAGGAGATGCGGCGAAAACAGGGGAAACAATCCTGATTCTGGAAGCTATGAAAATGGAGAATGAGATTACCGCACCGCAGGACGGCGTCATTACTTCCATTAATGCGGCGGAAGGTGAATCCGTGGGAATGGGACAGGTTCTGGCTACGCTGGAATAGTGTGCTGCCGGGAGATGTCGGTGACTAAAGGAGATAAAGAATGGCAAGAGTGAAGATCGTGGAGACGGTGCTGCGGGATGCACATCAGTCTCTGATAGCAACCAGAATGCCAAGCGGGGAAATGGAACCGATCCTGGATGAAATGGACCGTGTGGGGTATTATGCTGTGGAATGCTGGGGCGGGGCCACATTTGATGCCTGCCTGCGCTTTTTGAAGGAAGATCCATGGGAACGTCTTCGTATGTTGAAGCGGCATTTAAAAAACACGAAGCTGCAGATGCTTTTTCGTGGTCAGAACATTCTGGGGTATAATCATTATGCGGATGATGTTGTGGCGTATTTTGTACAGAAATCCATTGATAACGGCATTGACATCATCCGTGTGTTCGACTGTCTGAATGATATCAGAAACCTGGAGACGGCTGTGAAGGCGACGAAGAAGGAGAAGGGACATATCCAGATCGCCCTGTCTTATACAACTGGAGAAGCCTACGACATGAGGTACTGGCAGACATTGGCAGGCCGTATCGAGGACATGGGAGCGGATTCCCTCTGTATCAAGGATATGGCGGGTCTGCTGGTGCCGGCGGAAGCGGAGAAACTGGTGAAGGTGCTGAAGAAGGGTACATCTCTCCCTGTCGACCTGCACACGCATTACACCTCCGGCATGGCATCCATGACGTACATGAAGGCCGTTGAAGCGGGGTGTGACATCATCGATACTGCTTCCACTCCGTTTGCCCTTGGCACTTCCCAGCCTTCCACTGATGTGATGGTCCGGGCGCTGAAAGGAACGGAATTTGATACGGGACTTGACCTGGAGAAACTGCTGGCGGTTTCCGATTATTTCCGCCCTTACAGAGAGCAGTGTATCGAGAGCGGATTGATGAGCACGAAGGTATTAGGCGTGAACGTCAATACTCTTCGATATCAGGTGCCGGGGGGCATGCTTTCCAACTTGATCAGCCAGTTGCATCAGGCGGGTCAGGATGACCGGCTGACAGAGGTGCTGGAAGAAGTGCCTCGGGTGCGGGAGGACTTCGGAGAACCTCCTCTGGTTACCCCTTCTTCCCAGATTGTCGGCACACAGGCCGTTATGAATGTGCTGACCGGGGAACGGTATAAGATGGTGCCGAAGGAGTCCCACAAACTGGTGGCCGGAGAATTCGGACAGACTGTGAAGCCGATGAATCCGGATGTGGTGAAAAAGATCTTGAAGCCGGGAGAGAAACAGATCACAGAACGCCCGGCAGACTTTATTCAACCTCAGCTTCCGGTTTTCCGGGAGAAATGCGAAGAGTGGATCGAGCAGCCGGAGGATGTACTGTCCTATGCCCTGTTTCCGCAGGTGGCCGAGGAGTTTTTTGAGTATCGCCGGGCACAGAAGACGGGTATTTCCGCAAGACAGGCGGACCGAAAGAATCAGGCTTATCCCCTGTGATTACCGGAAGATTCGGCGTGTTCGGGCGGGCAGATCCATAATGAATGGAATGAGGTGATTATGAAAATTGTCATTGCAATTGATTCTTTCAAGGGCAGCATGACCTCGGAAGAGGCGGGGAATGCGGCAAAGGAAGGAATTCTCCGGGCGCTCCCGGATGCGGAAGTGATCGTTCGTCCCATGGCGGACGGAGGAGAAGGTACGGTGGATGCGCTGGCAGCAGGGCGGTCACTCCGGCGGGCTGCCGCACCGGTGACCGGCCCTCTGGGTACACCGGAAGAAGCGAAGTACGCTATTCTGGACGAAAGCATTGCGGTTATGGAAATGTCTGCGGCCTCCGGCATCACGATGGTTCCTAAGGAAGAACTGAATCCCGAAAAAGCCACTACCTTGGGGGTGGGGGAAATGATCGCAGATGCGCTGGACAAGGGTGTGCGTTCCTTCGTGCTTGGCATCGGCGGAAGCGCCACGAATGACGGCGGCGCAGGCATGCTCCAGGCACTGGGATATGACCTTCTGGATCATGCGGGAAATCCCATACCTGTGGGTGCGGCTGGACTGGCGCACTTGGATCATATTTCAGATGAACATGTCCGGCCGGAACTGGCTTCCTGTTCATTCCGGGTGGTCTGCGACGTGAACAATCCCCTGACCGGAGAAAGAGGGGCAAGTGCGGTATTCGGTCCTCAGAAGGGAGCGGATCTGGACATGGTCCGCCGGCTGGATGGCTGGCTAGGGCGTCTGGCCCGGGTTTCTGCAGTGTACCTGGCAGGGAAAGGAATGTATGACCCGGATCCGGATTACCCGGGAAGCGGTGCTGCCGGGGGACTGGGATTCGCCCTCCGGAATTTTCTGGGTGCGTCTCTGGAGCCGGGGGTGGAACTGGTTCTGGACTTCACGGGAATGGAAGAAATTGCAAAAGACGCAGACATCCTGGTCACCGGCGAAGGCAGGATCGACCGACAGACGGTGATGGGAAAGGCACCTTCCGGCATCGCCGGCCTGGGCCGGAAATACGGCATTCCGGTCATCGCCTTTTCGGGAAGTGTCACGGATGATGCGAGGTACTGCAATGAGCATGGCATCACAGCTTTCTTCCCGGTGCTCCGCAGCATTGTGACACTGGAGGAAGCTATGGATAACGATAGCGCAAGAAAAAATATGGCAGACACGGCAGAACAGGTTTTCCGGGCGGTCAGCGCCGTATTGGAATAGCAACGTGAATCATCGAAAGGAGAACAACAGAATGGAAACATACGGACTGGAAAAAATCGGTCTTATCAATACAGAGTCGATAAGCCGCAATCTCTCTCCTGCGGAACTGACCCAGGCAGCCCTCAGAAGAGGAGAAGGCGTCCTCAGTGAAACCGGCGCACTGGTAGTCGAAACCGGAAAGTATACCGGCAGATCTCCGAAGGACAAGTTCATCGTAGATACGGAGGGTGTTCATGATCAGATTTCCTGGGGCAGCACGAATGTACCGATTGAACGGGAAAATTTCAACAGCATCAAGGGGAAGATGCTGGCATACCTGCAGGAACGGGAAATTTTCCTCTTCGACGGTTTTGCAGGGGCGGACCCGGTGAATCAGAAGAAATTCCGCATCATCAATGAACTGGCCAGTCAGAATCTGTTCATTCGTAACCTGCTGATTCGTCCTACAAAGGAACAGTTGGAAAACTTCGGTGAACCGGATTTCACGATTCTTGTTGTGCCTGGATTCAAATGTATCCCTGAGATTGACGGTACCCATTCCGAAGCGGCGATTATGATCGACTATGAGGCAAAGATGGTACTGATTGCAGGATCTCAGTATGCCGGTGAGATCAAGAAGAGCGTCTTCTCTGTCATGAACTATCTGATGCCATTCGAAGATGTGCTGCCGATGCACTGCTCGGCAAACATGGATCCGGAAACCGGGAACACCGCCGTATTCTTCGGCCTGTCCGGCACAGGAAAGACCACCCTGTCCGCTGATCCATCCCGTCTTCTCATCGGGGACGACGAGCATGGATGGTCCGAGCGTGGAATATTCAACTTCGAAGGAGGTTGTTATGCCAAGTGCATTGATCTGGACCCGGAGAAGGAGCCTGATATTTATTATGCCATTAAATTCGGCAGTGTGGTAGAAAATGTCGTATTGGACGAGGAGCATCGTCCGGATTACACGGACAACTCTATTACAGACAACACACGTGTCGGCTACCCGATTGAGTATATCCCGAACGCAGCCTCTCCTGGTCTGGGCGGCATTCCTAATGTTATCATCTTTCTGACAGCCGATAGCTTTGGTGTACTGCCTCCGATCAGCCGTCTGTCGAAAGAAGCAGCCATGTATCATTTTGTCACTGGATTCACCTCTAAAGTGGCGGGTACAGAGCGAGGCATCACCGAGCCGGTTCCTACATTTTCCACCTTGTTCGGACAGCCTTTCATGCCGTTGAATCCGAATGTATATGCAAAAATGCTCGGAGAAAAGATTGAAAAGTACGATACAAAGGTGTATTTAATTAATACGGGGTGGACCGGCGGCCCATACGGCACCGGTTCCAGAATGAAACTGAAGTATACGCGGGCAATGGTTACGGCGGTTCTGAATGGGTCGATTGAGAAGGCGGACTTCGTCCATGACGAAGTATTCAATGTTGACATTCCCCAGACCTGCGAGAATGTGCCGTCCGAGGTTATGAATCCGAGAGACACCTGGGCGGATGGCGCAGCGTATGACGAGCAGGCGAAGAAGCTTGCCGGCATGTTTGAGAAAAATTTTGCCGAGAAATACCCGGAGATGGATCCGGAGATTGTGGCAGCAGGACCGAAGGCGTAGCGGAAAGGAGCTAACCATGGAATATCAGATCATTGAGAAAGTTGTGGGCAGAGAGATTCTGGACTCCCGGGGGAATCCGACGGTGGAGGCGGAGGTCACACTGGCGGACGGCACCGTCGGGAGAGGGGCCTCTCCGAGCGGCGCTTCCACCGGCGAATTCGAAGCGCTGGAACTCCGGGACGGGGACGGAAGCCGGTTCGGAGGCAAGGGCGTGACGAAGGCGGTGGAAAATGTGAACACCGTGATCGCCGAAGCGGTGACCGGACTGGACGCCTCGGATATTTATGCGGTAGACCGGGCCATGATCGCAGCGGACGGCACGAAAGACAAGTCCCGGCTGGGAGCGAACGGAATTCTGGCCGTATCCCTGGCTGCTTCCCGGGCGGCGGCGGAGTCTCTGGGTGTTTCTCTGTACCG
>OCTW011578697.1_pt1 | contig 15574 bp, 28 predicted proteins | sample 1539671 | NCBI WGS metagenome assembly OCTW01 (sample SAMN02144230, study PRJEB22623) | gut metagenome | biome: sheep rumen | host: Ovis aries | place: New Zealand
GAGCTGGGTCTTTCAGACGAAGCCCTGGCGGGCATGACCATCGGCATGGTCTACGACCTGCTGGCCGAGAAGGCAAACGACCAGGAGGACTACCCGGTCAAGGGCGACCAGGACGACATCCGGAAGATCTTCGGATAAGAGGAGGCCGAAATGGCAAACAACATCAAGGGCATCACCATCCAGATCGGAGGCGACACCACAGGGCTGGACAAGGCACTGAAGGGCGTCAACGGGCAGGCGCGGGAAGCCCAGAACGAACTAAAAGAGGTCAACAAGGCCCTGAAGCTCGACCCGACGAACGTCGAGCTGCTGGAGCAGAAGCAGCGAGCCCTGGCATCGGCTGTAGAAGCCACCACGAAGAAGCTGGAGACCTTAAAAGACGCACAAAAACAGGCAGCGGACCAGCTGGCCCGTGGCGACATCGGTCAGCAGCAGTACGACGCCCTGAGCCGGGAGATCGTCAAGACCGAGGCCGAACTGAGCAAGGCAAAGGACGCCCAGGACAAGTTCAACATATCAGCCGAGCAGGCCAGCGCGAAGCTGTCTGCTGTAGGCGACAAGGCCCAGATGGTCGCAGACAAGACCAAGGCGCTGTCCGCAGCTGCGGCCGGGCTTGTAGTGGCCATCGGCGGCGCGGCTGTGAAGTCGGCAGCATGGGCGGACGATCTGAACACCCTGAGCAAGCAGACCGGCCTGACGACCGAGGACCTGCAGAAGATGCAGTACGCCAGCGAACTGGTCGACGTATCGGTCGACGACATCGCCGGCAGTATGAGCAAAATGCGCAGGGCGATGGCTACGGACGGCAAACAGGACGTCTTCGCTCAATTAGGCGTCAGCGTTCGAGACGGCACCGGAGCACTCAGAGACAGCAGCGACGTCTTTTACGAGGTCCTTGACCGCCTGGGCAAGGTCGGAAACGAGACCGAACGGGACGCCCTGGCCATGGAGATCTTCGGGAGATCCGCTGACCAGCTGGCCGGCATTATCGACGACGGCGGCGCAAGCCTGAAGGCCCTGGGTGAAGAAGCAGAGAACCTGGGCCTGATCCTGGACCAGGACACCCTGGACGCCATGAACCGCGTCAACGACCAGATCGACCGGTTAAAAGCCCAGGCGCAGGGCCAGTTCGCAAAAGCTGGCGCAGCTGCCCTGGAAGCACTGACCCCGGCCATCGAAGGCATCGTAAACGCCCTGAGTAAGGTGCTGGAGTTCATCGGCAACCTGAACCCGGAGGTCATCAAGGTCGTGACCATCATCGCGGCCATCGTGGCAGCCATCAGCCCGGTGGCGGCTATCATCGCAAAAATCGCCGGGCTGCTGGCAACCCTGGCGCCACTGCTGCCTGTTATCGGCACGGCCCTGGCTGCCCTGGCATCTCCGGTCACGCTGGTGATCGCCGGCATCGCTGCGCTGGTCCTTGTACTGGCTGACCTTGTGAAGACAATCTACGAAAACTGGGACAAGATCAAGCAGAAGTTCACCGACGCGAAGGACTACGTGGTCGGCATCTTCGAGAAGATCCGGGACGCCGTAAAAGAGAAAATAAACGCGGTCATCGACTTCGTGAACAAGGGCATCGATGCGATCAACAAGCTCATCGCAAAAATAAACGACAGCGCCCTGGGGAAGTTCTTCGGGATCAACATCGGATCCGTCGGCACGCTGCCGGCACTGGCAGGCGGTGGAAGCCTGGCATCCGGATCCGCGCTTGTAGGCGAGAACGGGCCAGAGCTGCTGTCCATGAGCAACGGCCGGGCAAACGTGCAGCCGCTGCAGACGACCACGAACACTTATAACACGATAAACCAGACGAGCAGGCAGCCGGTCCAGGTGATCCTGGACGTCAACGGGATGCAGCTGGCCCGGGCCTTATACGACCCGCTGAAGCAGGTCAGCGCCCAGCGCGGCCCCTCGTTCGTCAAGTAAGGAGGCGCCCATGACTCTGATCATTAACGGGACGGACTTCAGCAACTACATCCAGCAAGAGACAGACATCAGCGAGACCATGCGCAAGATTGTCGGCCCGGCGCAGGACACGGCGGTGGACGGCACCGACATCCTCGACCTGCTGAAGGTCAAATGGGATCCTTCCTTCCTGCTGAAGCCGATGCCCCAGGAGCAGATGGCGCAGCTGATCGCCATGATGGAGCTCGAAAAGGTCACGCTGACTTATACCAGCGTCGTCTCCGGGGAGCTTCGCCAGAACATCGACATGCAGCCGCTGTCCATGACGGTCAAATATGCGATGACGACAGCCAACGGCGTCAGGATCTATGCGGACACCCCGATCAGCTTCCAGGAGGTCTGACACATGAACTACATCCAGTACGGCCAGGAGTTCTTCCACGGCAACAGCAACCGGTGGGGAACTAACGGCCTTTTTATGAGCGGGCAGGTCAACCAGGTGATCGCGCTGTTCGGCAACGAGCTGGCAGCGGACACCCTGACCTTCGTCGTTAACAGCAAGGCACTGGTCGGCGACGGCACTGGCTACGCCTTCCTGCTGGATAGCGACATGAAGCCGCTGAAAACGTCGGACGGCAAGTTCCTGGTGGTGCGTCAGATCTACACGGACTGGCGCGAATTTACGCCAGGCGCACCGCTCGACCTTTACAACAACCCGAACGGCACCATGATCGGCCGCTTCTACGTGGAGGAGGTCACCCAGGTCAACCGGAAGGCGGTCCGCTTTACCTGCACGGACTGCGTCGGGATCCTGGCCGGCATGGACGACCACGGCGGTGGAGTCTATACCGGCGAGACCGTCTCCCAAATCTGCGCGGAGATCTTCGCCGGATCCGGGCTGACGTATGCCGTCGGCGAAGACGTCGGTGCGGTGCAGTGCTACGGCAGACTGCCGAGAGACAACCGGCGGACAAACCTGGGCCGGCTGCTGGTGGCAGCTGGGGCCACGCTGATGGAGAAGAACGGCGTGGTGCAGATCGTCTACCTGGGAACCGGCACGACGTCCACCATGTACCAGCGGAACATCTACCTGGGCAACGGCAACGTGGTCCAGAAGGACCCGGCGACGGCGGTCACGGTAACCGAGCACGCCTTCTACAAGCTGGCGAGCGACAAGGTCGAGACTCTGTTCGACAACACGAGCGAAGTCACACCGGCGGAGAACCAGCTGGTCATATTCTCCGAGGCCTGCCACGATCTGACGGCCACGGGCACGCTGACCATCAGCGAGAGCAACGCCAACTACGCCATCGTGTCCGGAGTCGGCACCCTGACCGGCAGCGTCTACACGCACACGCGGAGACAGATCACCAAGGACACAGGCGTGACCACCTACAAGGAACACGTCGAGGCAATCGAGGACAACGAGCTGATCGGGCTCCACAACAGCGAGTACGTGGCGCAGCGGATGGCGAACTACTACGCGATCCGCACCAGCATCGAGTTCGACGCCCTGGATCCTGCCGGCAACCTGCTGCCGGGGAGCCCAGTGAACTTCACGGACCCCTTCGGAACCGCACGGACAGGATGGATCCACAAGAAGGACTACGCGATCGGCAACAAGACCCGCGCCAAGTGGGAGATCCCGGTCGACTGGACGCCGGGCCCCTGGGGCAGCAACCTGGATGCCTGGGAGCTGTTCGATGAGGCCGGCACCTACACATGGACGGTCCCGCCTGGCGTGACGAGCCTGACGGTGCAGCTGGTCGGAGGAGGCCAGGCCGGCTTCGATGGATCTGACGGCTCCAGCGGGTCATTTGGAAGCAGTGACCAGTATTCCGGGAGCGGTGAAGGTGGCCAGGGAGGCGAAAAGGGCCTCGGCGGGCACCCTGGGAAGGCAAACGCAATCACCGTAGCGGTCACCCCAGGACAGACCGCGACCATCACCATCGGAACCGGAGGCCAGAGCAACGGCGAAGAAGGAACCGCCACCACCATCACGATCAACGGGACGACATACACCAGCGAAGACGGTGTGATCCCCGTCACGGGTATAACGAACACCTGGACGGGCGAGACCTACGCGCTGGCAGGCCCGGATGGCGTAGATGGAGCCAAAGGCGGGAAGAAGGGAACGAAAGGCGACGACCTGGAGGACTGGACCGGTGGAGTCCGAGGTCGCGATTATACATACACAAGCCCAGCTGGGTCGGTGACAGGAACCGGAGGAGGCGGCGGCGGAGCTGCCCACGGAGGAAATGGTTCTGCTGGCCATATCGGAGGCGGGTCATGCCGACGGTGGTACAACAACACATGCCTTTGCGCGGCTGGATCTGGCGGCGACGGTGGAGATGGCGGAGATGCTACCACTGATCTGTACGATGTCGGACCTGCTGGCGGTGGCGCTGGCGGAAACGGCGGCGGCGGTGGAGGTGGCGGTGGAGACGGCGGTGGCCCGGTCGGAGACACCGGCGGCCTGAGCATCCACAGCAGCAGAGGATGGGGAGGAGACGGCGGAAGCGGATCTCCAGGAACACCAGGCGGCAACGGTCTGGCCATGCTCATGTATAAGCAGGCCACAGCAGCCTAAGAAAGGACGACAAAATGGCAGTAATAAACATAGACGACGCGTACATCCTCGGCGAAACAGGCGCACAGGTCGACAAAGTAACGGGCCTGTTCACCAAGGACGAAGGCACGACCGAAGAAGAGAAGTCCTTCGCACAACTGAACATCGGCGCAAGCGGTGGAGGCGGTGGCGGCGGACGTAACCTGTTGGATAACGGTTGGTTTACTATAGACCAAACTTCAATTACAAGCGGCGCGGCAACAGGTGCAACCGCGCAGGATGTGCGGGACAGATGGCGTTTAGCGAGATGTTCCGAATACACCTTCAACAACGACGGAACGGTTACAAGCAAATGGGACGGCACGGGCGCAGGTTGCTATTTGATACAATACGCCCTGTTAGACAATGCGGCTTTTTACAAGGGCAAGACTTGCACGTTATCGTTTTACGCAGACGGGGAATTGTACACCAAAACCCTAACGATGCCGACGGGCGCAACCGAGTCTTTTACGCTCGGCGGCGTATCGGTAAACATAGCCGACAGAACATCTTCCGACCGTGGTTATGAGTGCCAATTTTACCACTCTGTATCGGCAGGAAAGACCCTCGGCCCGTTCAAACTGGAAGAAGGCTCCGTTTCTACCCTTGCGAACGACGGTCCGCCCGACAAAAGAACAGAGTTTTTGAAATGCGCAAGCGTCTTTTTTAGAGCAAAGGGCGAGCCGCTTGGTATGGGATATATATCGTCGGGAATGGCAACGATATATGCAAGCATTCCCGCGGCCGTACCAATGAGGGCCGTGCCAAGTGTGTCATTTGGCGGGACTATTTTTGCCCGCATACAGGGCGGCACAATCAACATTGCTTCTTTGAGCGCAACTTCGCCAATGACGACTGGTAGTGCCGTTGGCGTGACTGGTGCGCTGGCTTCGAGCGCTTCGGCTACGGGGCCGTGTGCCATATATGGTAGTGCAAGTGCTTATATAGACTTCTCCTGTCGCCCGTCGTAACAGGCTAACCACACGGGCGGCGAGGTTTGGTCTGCTCCCAATGCCTACGGGCGGGAGTGACTTTGTAGCCGCCCTTTAATTACGAAGGGACAAACCGCCCGCAATTAAAATTTTTCGCCCGATTTTTTAACAGGGCAGAAAGTTGCAGAAACTTAAATGAACCGTATTTATAACGCAATAATCGCCTATAGAGGGGCAAGATTTTTCGGTTTTCCCGTACACATAGCCATTAAGGGCGCATTGCGGAAACTTACGGAAACTAAAAAGAGGAACTAATAACTGCGGTGGCGGAATAGGTAGACGCTTATAAGGTAAGGGCCAGTATAATCCGATACGTCTGTCCACATAGAGGTGGTTAGCCCATGTAAGGTGCAAATCCTTGCCCGCAGTATATTTGAACCTATCACCCTATCAGCCAAACGGCAGAAAGGAAAACTATGTTCTATATCAACCAGTACATCAAAAAGACGGACGGCACCACAACCAAGGCCGCATACGAACGCGAAACCCTCTACGACGCCAAGGCCGAATTTTATCGGAGACAGGGCAACGCTATGACAGCTTCCGACACCGTTTCTACGCTTGCCCTCATCATCGACGAGGACGGCGCCGTCCATATGTCCGATAAGTGCGTAAAGCCCGCAGAACAGTCGGAACCCACCACGGAGGAATAGAACGGAGGAGGCGCAGCAAATGGACGCAAACACAATTAACACGCTGCGGCTGAAGATCTGCACGATCGGAGGCGTCATCGGCAGCTTCTTCGTGCAAAACTTAGGCGGCTGGGACAAGTGGCTGGAGACGCTGATCATCTTTATGATCGCGGACTACATCACCGGGCTGCTGCTGGCATCAGTATGGCACCGGTCTCCGAAGTCAGAAGACGGCGCCCTGGATAGCCGTGCCGGCTACAAGGGCCTGATCAAGAAGTGCGGGATCCTGCTGGCGGTCCTGGTCGCGTACCGGATCGATCTGCTGCTGGAAATGAACATGGCCCGGAACGCGACGGTCGTCGGCTTTATTATCAATGAGACGGTCAGCATCATGGAGAACCTGGGACTGATGGGCGTCCCGTTCCCGGAGCCGATACAAGCCGGACTGGATCTGCTCAGCGGCAAATACAAGGACATGCGCGAGAAGATCCGCAGCAGCAAGGAGACGGACGACGATGGCAACGTTTAGTCCGCAGCTTGTCATCCCTGCTGCCGGAGATCCCTACTATAACACGATCAAGACCGGCGGGTATAACCCGTGCATCCAGGGAAACCCGCAGCGCAGAGAGAAAAACCTGAACGTGCTGCCGAACTGCTGCGGCTACGCAACAGGGCGGTGGAACCAGATCTACCACGAGATCCTGGGCGGGCACGGCTGCCAGTACCTGGGCAACACCAACGCGGCCAACTACATCGACCTGGCACGCCGGCAGGGCCTGCTTATAAGCCAGAAGCCCACCAAGGGCGGCTGCATGGTCTGGAAGGGCGGCAAGACCGGCGAGGGCCACGTCGCCATCGTTGAGATGCTCATGGGCAGCCGGATCATCACCAGCGAGTCCGAGTACTACGGCAAGGCCTTCACCATCTACCAGCGCTTCGGGGCCAACTGGTCCGACGGCTGCTACTGGATGGGCAGCAGCTACAAGTTCCTGGGCTGTATCGTCAACCCAGCCATGCAAGAAGAGGAGGACAAGAAAGTGACATACGAGGAGTTCTGCGCGTTCATGGAGCGCTGGCTGGCAGATCTGGCGAAGAAGCCTGCCGACGCCTGGGCGCAACCTGCTATCGACTACTGCCAGAAGACCGGCATGATGGTCGGCGACGACTCCGGCAACTTCCGCCCGCAGTCATTCATGCGGCGCGAGGAAGTCGCGGCCGTTCTGAAGGGCCTGATGACCGGCAAGGAAGACTGACGAAAACGAAGCAACCCCGGGAGATTATCCCGGGGCTTTTTTCGTGCCGGAATTGGTCGAAAATCGGCCCGTGGTGCGTTTTTGTTTTGCCCGTCGACTAATTATACCTTTGCAAAAGTTCGCCGCGTAAAACGCCTGTTTTTCAAAAGATCATTATGTTTACCATATCAAAAAACTTGACACCACACAAAACAAGCGTATAATTTGACGTGAGCAGAGGGGCTCACCTTTTTTACAGGTTCTACCTATTCCCAAAACTGTGAAGCGCGGAACTTGTAAAAATTGGATAACACGACAAACGCCAAAAGCGTGATAGCCTCTTTGCTGAAGCAAGGAGGCGTTTTTTTATGAAGACAATCAGCAAGAAAAAGCTCCGCGTGGTAGAGAGCGAAGACGGTGCGATCTTCGAGGCCGGCTTCAACGCTGCGATGGATGAGATCTGCAGCAAAGGCATTATGCCGGAGGTGACCTTCCCGGAGCGGGGAGGGAAGCACTGCGCCTATATCGCCTACACGGAGACCATCAAGATCGCGGAGACGATCGTGGAAGAGCACGAGCTGCGCGGAGAGTTCGACCAGTGCAGAGACTGCCCGCTGTACCGTCCGCCGATGGACGGCCGGAAGAAGTGGGAGCGCTGCGGCTACGGGATCGCAACCAGCGCAAGCTCGAAAGTGTGCGAGAAGTTTTACGAGGGAAGGAGGTAACAATGGGCAGCAAACACATCAGCAAGGACCTGAACGCGGAGATCGTCAGAAGATGCGGATCTCTGCGGAACCTGGCGGACAAGGTGGGGATAAACTACGACACCCTGTACGGGAAGTTCGCCGGCAGATCTGAGTGGAAGGTCTACGAGGCCGTGAAGGTTGCAAAGGTTCTCGGCCTTAATCTGACCGAGTTCGTGCGGCTAACGGAAGGAGACGGAGATGGCGAACCGATACCGGAGACCATATAAGCCAGAGCGCGGCGCGGTATACGAGAACCACGGCGGCGGAGTGTTCCGCTGCATGACGACGCCATCGAAGAACTGGTCCGGCTACTACGCGACGATGCAGAACATCAAGAGCGGCTGGACGTTTCAGGCGATAGGGATCCACCGATACCAGGATGGGACCATCGACTGGGACTACAGCACAAATGGGATTTTTAGGAGGTAAACATGAAGAAGTACAAGTGGAACGCACGTAAATGCCTGGGCAACCTGGGCGTGCTGTTGACGCTTCTGGGCGTCAACGTGCTGGTCTTCTGGATGCTGTGGACGTGGGTCATCCAGGGAGGCGCGGCATGAAGAGGGACATCATCAAGGTCCTGGTGAAGCAACCAGGGCGACCGCTGCAGCTGGGCGCGATCCCGAACGAGCTGCACGCCTTCCAGGAAGCCGTGGGCGGCTACATCGAGGCGGTCCCGCTTCGGCCGGATCTGGTCATGATCGTGAACGAGGAAGGAAAGCTGAACGGGATGCAGTACAACTTCCGGATCAACCTGAACGGCTACGAGGACATGATCTTCGGCCCCTGCCTGATCGTGGGCGTGGACGGCGAGGACTTCACCGACTGCCCGCTCAGCCAGGAAGACCTACAGGACTACTTCGACGGATTGAAGGAGGAAGGCTATGGGCAATAAAACAGACGCGGCCATGACCGAGGTCGCCCCGTACAAGCTGAAGCTGCAGCCGAGAGAGTGCGAGCAGTGCGGCGAGAAGTACGTCCCGACCGGAACGCGCCAGAGACTCTGCCCTGCCTGCGCTGCCGGACGGAAGCACAACCCAAACTACGCAGCAGCAAAGCAGCCAGGCGAGGTTATCTCGTACAAGATGGAGAAGCCCGAGACCCCGGAGGCGTCACTGCGGCCGGAAGTGCCCGAGGAAATTACCCGCCAGGCAATCGAGACACCAGAGGCCGGCACCTGGTACGAGGTCCGGGTCCGCAAAGATGGCGCCGTCATGATGGACGCCAAGATCAGCCCGGAGATGCTGGCCATGATAATCAGGGAGGTGCGGTAAATGTTCAGGACATACAACCCGAACGCCATCAACCCGCCGGACGAGGAGCCCTGCCCGTATGAGTGCCCGATCTGCGGCACACCGCTGAACGAGGACGAAGAAGTCTACCTTTCGGCGGACAACGAGGTGATCGGCTGCGAGTTCTGCATCACGACACGGCCGGCCGGTGAGGTCTGGAAATAGGAGGACCACATGGACAAAGAGAAACGAAAGAAGGACATCGCGTTTATGTCAATCGCGGCAGGAATGGCCGCAAAGTGCCGGAACATGGACGGAGTAATCGGGCCCGGCTTCCGTCTGGACCAGCAGTTCCTGGCCGACCTGGTATACAAGCCCACCATGCTAATGCTGCCGAATGGCTTCCTGGAATACTTCGGAGACGACACCGACTTCGAGTACATCACCAGGACGGACGGCGAGGTCGAGATGGTCACCGAGGTCAACGGCGTCACCTTCTACGCACTGATCGACGACGGAGACATGATCAAGGGAGGGCGCATCGTATGAGAAGAGCGAGAATCCCGAAGCGGATGATCCTGATCAAGCAGGACCTCATGCAGTGGCACCCCTACTGGATGGCCTGGAGCGGCGACCGGTCGCCCTGGAAGCTGCTGCCGGGGTACACACCATGCGGAGTCGGTCACGTGACCTTCCGCAAGCCCAGAGTCTCGTGCCTGTTCAGAGTCGAGACGGAAAACAAACACATGAAAAAGGCGGCCAAGTAAGCCGCCATGCTGCCGGGATCCTTCGGCCACGTTTACCAGACACGCCGGAGGTCCTGGCCCCAGTTTAACACGAAGGAGAGAAAAATGCCAGACATTAGAAGCCTATACGAGAAGGACTTCCTGGGGCAGTGGGACGTTGCCGACCAGGAGATGATCCTGACCATCGCCGGCGTCACGCAGGAAGAGGTCGCGGATCCGACGACCCACAAGAAGAAAAAGAAGGTCTGCCTGACCTTTAAGGAGACCGACAAAAAGATGGTGCTGAACGCGACCAACCGCGAGATCATCGCTAAGGAGCTGCTGAAGACCTACGACTACACTAAGTGGAACGGCCACCAGATCCAGCTGTATAAGGACCCGAAGGTCCGCTTCGGCCGGGACGAGGTCGGCGGGCTGCGCATCCGCAAGTTCGTACCGAACGCCGGCGCCCCGATCTACTGCGAGGAGTGCGGTCAGCAGATACAGAGCGCCAACGGCATGACGCCGGAACAGATCGCAGCATACACCCAGAAGAACTACGGCCGGACACTGTGCCCGGACTGCGCGAAGAAGGAAAAGGAGGCCGCACATGCTGGAGCTTAACCAGAAAAACTACTACACCAAGGAAGCCAACCAGGCGTACTGGTCCGCGTCCCTGGTGAAGGAGTTCCAGAGCTGCGAGGCCAGGGCGATGGCAACCCTGAACGGCGAGTACGTCCGGGAGAGCACGCAGGCCCTGCTGGTCGGCAGCTACGTGGACGCCTTCATCGAGGGCCCGGGCGCCTTCCAGAAGTTCTGCAGCGAGCACCCGGAGATCTTCAAGCGGGACGGCAGCTTAAAAGCCGAATACACCCGCGCCGATGCCATGCTGGCACGCATGAACGCCAGCCCGGTCTTCATGGAGTACCTGACCGGAGAGCGGCAGACCATCAAGACCGGCGAGATCTTCGGCCTGCCCTTCAAGGCCAAGTTCGACGTCTACGTGCCCGGCAAGCGGATCGTGGACCTGAAGACGGTCAAGGACCTGGAGCCCGTTTACGTGCCCGGCGAAGGTCGCCTTGCCTACTACGACGCATGGAACTGGCCCCTGCAGCTGGCCATCTACCAGGCCATCGAAGGACACGGCCTGCCCTGCTATCTGGCGGTCGTCACCAAGGAGGACCCGCCCACGCTGGATCTGATCGAGATCCCGCAGTGGCGCCTGGATGCGGAGATGGAGTACCTGAAAAACCGCCTGCCCTATCTGGACGCGATCAAGCAGGGCATCATCGAGCCGGAGCGCTGCGAGCGCTGCGCGTACTGCAGAGCCACGAAAGAGATCACCGAACCACGCACCCTGGAGCGCATGGACATGGAGGAGCAATTATGAACAAGATCATCATCACCGGACGCCTGGGCAAGAAGCCGGAGCTGAAGACAGGCGGGAACGGTAACGAATACACGACCATCTCGGTCGCAGTGGATCGCCGCAAGGAGAAGGACAAGGACCGCGTCACCGACTGGTTCTACTGCACGGCCTTCGGCAAGCTGGCGGTCTTCATCACCACCTACTTCAACCAGGGCGACGGCATCGAGATCTCCGGCCGCATGGAGAACGACCGCTACAAAGACAGAGACGGCAACAACCGAGACAGCTGGAAGGTCATGATCGAGAACGCCGAGTTCGCCAAGGGAGGCAGCAAGTCCGGCAACAACGCCACCGAGACGCCTGCAGCTGCACCCGTGGAAGGCTTCGTGCCCCTTAACGAGGACGAGATCCCCTTCTAATGGTCATCCAGGTGGACAGCCGCGAGAAGCGGCACATCATCGAAAGGATCCTCAACGGCTTCGACCGGCGCGGCGTTCAGTTCTACATCAGCAAGCTATACAAGGGCGACTACATGAACATCGACAACCCGCGCCTGGTCGTCGACCGGAAGCAGAACCTGGCGGAGGTGGCCTACAACTTCACCGACGCCAGGAAGACCACCAAAGGCTACAGCAGCCGCTTCGAGAATGAGATGGCCGAAGCCAAGAAGCTGGGCATCAAGATCGTGTTCCTGGTGGAGCACGGCGGCCAGATCCGGAGCATCGAAGACGTCCCGAAGTGGGTCAACCCGCGACTGCAGGAGAGCCCGATGGCCATCAGCGGCGAGAGGATCTACCGCAAGATGCTGGCCTTCCAGAACTACTACGGCGTTGAGTTCCAGTTCTGCAACAAGGCGCAGACGGCGGACCGCATCATCGAGATCCTGAAGGGAGGCGCGGAAAAATGAGCGGGTATTTCAAAATCGAGCGCGACTTTCTTAGCAGCCCGTTCTGGCTGGCGGAAGAGTTCACGAAGGCCCAGGCCTGGATCGATCTGATCGGCATGGCAAACTTCGCGGACAAGACCAAGTTCTACAAGGGCGCCTTCCAGAAGGTCAAGCGCGGACAGATCATAACGAGCCAGCAAAGTCTCGCAAACCGTTGGAAATGGAGCCGTCACCGCGTTTCGGACTTTTTACGGACATTAGAATGTGCAGCCATGGTGACAACCGAGCGTACAACACACGGGACACTTCTAACCGTTGTAAATTACGGCTTCTACCAGGATGGCGGGTCAACCAAAGGACGGAAAACGGGGCAACCGAAGGACGCCGGCGGGACATTTGACGGACATCGGCGGGACATACAAGAAGAAAGTAAAGAAGGAATAAAAGAAGGTAATGGGGGCACCACACCACCAACGCGGGCGGAAGTGTCCGCTTATATCGAGGAGAAGGGCCTGCAGGTGGACCCGGATCGCTTCGTGGACTACTACGAGTCGGTGGGCTGGGAAGTCAACGGCAAACCGATGCGCAGCTGGAAGGCTGCCTGCCGTAGATGGTCCGGCACCGAGGACTTCGACCGGAAGCAGACGCAGCCGAAGAGCTACGACGAGCTGATGGAGGAAGCCAGGAAGCTGACGCCGGAGGACCTGTATGGGCCGACATGGAACGGAGGACAAACATCATGAAGGCACAAAAGGAAGAGAGCGCACAGAGATGCCTTCGGCTGATAATGAGCAAATACATCGACCGGGCCGCCCTTTTTAACAGCCTGAGCAACGCCAAGACGGTCGAGGAGATCTTCGCGGCGATCCAGGCAGCCCCGGCTGAAGACGTCGAACCAGTGAAGCGGGGACGGTGGGACAACTGGTTCTGCTCTGTGTGTGGAGCAGAGGCCTTGACGGAGTGGAATGACACGGGCGGCGAGTACGCTTTCACGAAGTTCTGCCCAAACTGCGGTGCGAAGATGGAGGACTGGTAGCCATGTACGCGATCAGGAACAAGAAGACAAGGAAGTGGGTATACGGGACGGACTTCCGATACTGGCCCAGGAGACAGAGGACATCTGAAGACCAGGCACGAACCTGGGAGACCTACGAGGAGGCTTGCTTAGATTTCAAACTCAGAGGCTGCGGAAAGTCCTACGAGATCGTGCCGGTCCGGTTAGAAGTGCTGGAAGACTGAGGAGGTGCGACGAATGACCAGACAAGAGGCGGAGTTCCTGTTCGGATGGATCCGGAACAGCTACCCGAGGAACTACAAGGACGCGGATCCGCGGCAGCTGGCCACGGCCGTCGACAATCTGGCGGACGTCTTCGGCTCGTACTCGTACCAGGAAGTGCTGGCGGAGTACAAGCGCCGGTACGCGACCCAGAAGAACGAACCGCACCCGAGCGAGATCCGCGCAGCCATTAAGGGCGAGACGAAGAAGCGGACAGCCAGAGCGACGGACGACCCGCTGACCGTGCTGCGGCGTCACCCTAAGTGGGACGACATCTGCAGGGCATACGGCGAGAAGACGGTGATCCGGCAGGCAAAGCTGTGCGTGGAGACGGCCTCGATCAACGAGCTGCAGTTCCGCCTGGAACGGGATCAGTAACAAGCCAGAAATGGGCGCAAGGGCGGCCACCCTGAAAGATGCACACCTATACAAAACACCGAAGGCGCCGAAGTATTAACAGCCGCCCGAGCGCGGCGCCGAACAAGGGAGGAGAACATGCTGAAACTGATATTTATTGACGAGCGGACAACAACGCCCGCAGGAGGACGAAAACCGGCCCGTAGCGAGGAGAAAGGACAGGGCAAGGTAATCTACATCGCCGGACCTATTACAGGCACCGATGACTACATCGAGCGCTTCTGTGAGGCGCAGCTGCATCTGGAGCGTCAGGGCTTCGTCGTACTGAACCCGGCGGACCTGCCGGAGGACATGCCAGAGGACCGGTACATGCCGATCTGCCTGGCCATGCTGGAGCAGGCGGACGCCGTCTACATGCTGCGCGGCTGGGAGGACTCCAACGGCGCCGGCATCGAATATCTGCTGGCCGAGTACCAGGGGAAGGAGATCCTGTATGAGAAGTGACAAAGAGAAGCGCGTCCTGGTCGTGAAGACCAGGCAGCTGCTGAGCTACGGAGACCGGAGGACGGTCCGGCTGACGCTTCTGGAGGAACTGGAGGACGGCGTGGTCCTGCTTCCACCGACCCTGGAGTTCTGCTGCCTTGCCTCAGCGGATGAGGTGCACGTGATGCAGGACGACCTTTATCCCTGCGACCCTGACAAGAACGACCGGTGCACAAAGACCGGCTGCTACCGTAACGGCGGCGACTGCTATCTGACGAAGTTCGAGGAATACAGAAAATGACCGCAAAGGAGTACCTGCAGCGAGCGTACAACCTGCGCCGGCGCATAGCAGCCAAGGAGGCACACCTGGAAGAGCTGCGCACCCAGTCGGAACATATAACGGCCGACCTGACCGGGATGCCGCGAGGATCCGGCGCGTCGTCTCCGGTGGAGCGGATCGCCGTGCAGATCGCGGATCTGTCCTGGGAGATCGAGCTGGACTGGCTGGATCTGATCCAGTACCAGGAAGAGATCCGGCGGACCATCGAGTCCATCGAGGACCCGGTGATCGTGCAGGTGCTGTCGCTGCGCTTCTTAGCGTATAAGAACTGGAAAGAGATCGCGGACCTGACGCACTACTCGATCAGCCACGTCTTCCGGATGCAGGCCCGGGGCTTCTCAATAATCGAGAACATGCGATTGAATGAGAGTATCAGTCTGTGATAGCGTTAAGGTGCCAGAAATGGACAGGATGAAAATCTCCGAAGAATATCCCCGGAAGAGCGGACCGTGAGGTGACGGCCCGCTTTTTCGTGCGCTGAAACCATGAAACCCTGGGCGGAAACCTTCTACAAGTCAAAAGCGTGGCAGGCGTGCCGGAACGGGTACATGAACAAGGTCGGAGGTCTTTGCGAGTCCTGCCTGGCGAACGGGATCTACAAGCCGGCGGAGATCGTGCACCACAAGGTGGAGCTCACGCCGGAAAACATCAACGACCCGGCCATCGCGCTGAACTGGTCCAACCTCAAGGCTGTCTGCCGAGAGTGCCACGCCATCGAACACGGTGCACGCGTGAAGCGCTACGAAATCGACCGGAACGGCAGCGTGATGGCGAAGAGATAGCCCCCC
>OCTW011579356.1_pt1 | contig 15573 bp, 30 predicted proteins | sample 1539671 | NCBI WGS metagenome assembly OCTW01 (sample SAMN02144230, study PRJEB22623) | gut metagenome | biome: sheep rumen | host: Ovis aries | place: New Zealand
GATTGCGAAATAGGGGCATTCTGCGCCTAAATCGCGATTACGACTGCAAATGATGTGCGTTGAAGCGGGAGGTTGCGGCTCTTGTAAGCCGGTTTTTCCGTGGAGTATGTCCGATTTTAAACCGGGCGAAACTTATAGTATTTAAGCGAAGGGACATTGAGTTGCTGTGCCTTTATGCTTGAATTATGTCTCGAACCACCCGGTTAACTGAAAAGTTAATCGGTTTTAAAAACACAAAGCCGCGGAACACCCGGCACTGTGGAAAGGTTTGAGAACGCCCGCCAAATTTTTTAAGGAGGCGACGATAATGGCAGTCAAAGAAAAAATTCGCATAAGATTAAAGGGTTATGACCATCAGCTTGTTGATGCGTCAGCTGAGAAGATTGTAGCTACAGCAAAGCGCACAGGCGCTCGTGTATCGGGTCCTGTTCCGCTTCCGACAGAGAAGCAGGTCGTTACAATCCTGCGTGCTGTTCATAAGTACAAGGACAGCCGCGAGCAGTTCGAGATGAGAACCCACAAGCGTCTTATCGACATTTTAAGACCGTCAAACAAGACAGTCGAGGCTCTTATGAGCTTAGAGCTCCCTGCCGGTGTTGACATTGAGATTAAGTTATAAGTAACCGATACTTAACTCAAAGCCAACCTACAAGCAGACAGGGTAAATGTTGGGGCAACCCAACCAATAACCTATAAGGAGGAATACAAAAATGCAGAAAGCATTAATCGGTAAGAAAATCGGTATGACACAGATTTTCGACGAAACAGGTAAGGTCGTTCCTGTTACTGTTGTTGAAGCAGGCCCGTGTGCGGTTGTTACAAAAAAGACAGTAGAAAACGACGGTTACGCAGCGGTTCAGCTCGGTTTCGGCGATGTTAAGCCAAACAAGGTTACAAAGCCTATGGCAGGTCACTTCGCTAAAAACGACGTTGCACCAAAGAAGGTTCTTAAAGAGTTCCGTTTCGAGGACACAGACGCTTACACAGTAGGCGACATCGTTAAGGCGGACGCTTTTGAGCCGGGAGCAAAGATTGACGTTACAGGCACCAGCAAAGGTAAGGGAACAGCCGGCGTTATCAAGCGTTGGAACTTCCACCGCCTCAAGGAAAGCCACGGCACAGGTCCTAACGTACGTCACGGCGGATCCATCGGTATGTGTTCATCCCCTTCCCGTATCTTCAAGGGCAAGAAGATGAACGGTCACCTCGGCGCTGAGAAGGTTACAATCCAGAACCTCACAGTTGTTAAGGTTGACGTTGAGAACAACCTCATCGCCATCAAGGGCGCTATCCCGGGTCCGAACAAAGGCATCGTAGTTATCAAAGATGCTGTGAAAGCGTAAGAAGGGAGGACTTTAAATGCCAAGTATTAATGTTGTAGATATGACAGGCAAGAAGGTCGGCACAGTTGATTTAGCTGATTCCGTATTTGCCATTGAGCCTAACGAGGCTGTTATGCACCAGATGGTAGTTAACTATCTTGCTTCTCAGCGTCAGGGCACACAGTCAGCCCTCACAAGAGCAGAGGTTTCCGGCGGCGGTAAAAAGCCTTGGAGACAGAAGGGCACAGGCAGAGCTCGTCAGGGTTCGACACGTGCTCCTCAGTGGACTCACGGCGGCGTTGTTTTTGCGCCAAAGCCGAGAAGCTACAGATTCTCTGTTAATAAAAAGGTTAGACGTCTCGCAATGAAGTCTGCTCTCTCAGCTAAGGCAAGCGAGAGCGAGATCATCGTAGTAGACGCAATCAAGCTCGACGAGTTTAAAACAAAGGTTGTCGCAGAAATGCTCACAGCCATCGGAGTAGACAAGAAGGCTCTCATCGTTCTGCCTGAGGTAGACAAAAAGGTCATCAAGTCTGCTGCTAACATTAAGGGAGTTAAGACCGCTCAGGTCAACGAGCTTAATGTATATGACATCTTAAACGCTGACAAGCTCGTCATCGTTAAGGATGCTGTTAATAAGATTGAGGAGGTATACGCATGATAGCTCAGGATATTGTTATCCGTCCAATCATCACAGAGAAAAGTATGATGGGCGCTGTAGATAAAAAGTACACCTTCGAAGTTGACAAAAGAGCAAACAAGATTGAAATCGCAAAGGCTTGCGAGGAACTCTTCGGCGTTAAGGTTGCCAAGGTTAATACCGTGAACGTTCGCGGTCAGTTCCGTCGTCAGGGTCAGAACAACGGCGGCTACACAAAGTCTTGGAAAAAGGCTATTGTCACCTTAACAGAAGACAGCAAATCTATTGAATTTTTTGAAGGCATGATGTAATACTTGTGCGCCGAGGCTTCGAGCAAGCGCGAGAAGCGGCGAGGCGTAATATCGCAACGTATAGTATACATTATATATAAGCGTGTGATTTTAAGTATTTTAGAATGTATGGGGAACGCCATATCCCCGCAAAGCCATCATGAGGAGAGTGAAATAAATGGCTATTAAAGTTTATAAGCCGACGATTAACTCTATGAGAAACCGTTCGGTTACTGACTACTCCGGTCTTTCAAAGGTTGCTCCTGAGAAGAGCCTGCTCGCTCCTTTAAAGAAGCATTCCGGCCGTAACAGCTACGGCAGAATCACCGTTCGTCATCGCGGCGGCGGTAACCGCAGAAAGTACCGTATCATTGATTTTAAACGCCAGAAGTTTGGCGTAGAAGGCACAGTAGTTTCCATTGAGTACGATCCGAACCGTTCAGCGTTCATCGCTCTGGTTGAGTACACAGACGGAGACAAGGCGTATATCATCGCCCCCGAGGGACTCAAAGTAGGCTACAAGATTGAAGCCGGTCCCGATGCCGACATTATGCCGGGTAACGCGCTTCCGCTCAAGAACATCCCGGTTGGTACCTTTATCCACAATATTGAGCTTTATCCGGGCCGCGGCGCTCAGCTTGCTCGTTCAGCGGGTAACATGGCGCAGCTTATGGCTAAGGAAAACGGCCTTGCTCTTTTAAGACTTCCTTCTTCAGAGCTTCGCAACGTTCCCGAGGATTGTATGGCAACTATCGGCCAGGTTGGTAACACCGACCACGAGAACGTTAAAATCGGTAAAGCAGGCCGTAAGAGAAATATGGGCTGGAGACCTACAGTCCGCGGTTCTGTTATGAACCCGAACGACCATCCACACGGTGGTGGTGAGGGTAAGTCCCCTGTTGGACGTCCGGGACCTGTTACTCCCTGGGGTAAGCCGGCACTCGGTTACAAGACCCGTAAGAAGCATAAGCAGAGCGATCGCTTAATCGTTCGCAGAAGAAACGGTAAGTAAGGCAGGAAAGGAGCTTAATTATGAGTAGAAGTACTAAGAAGGGCCCTTTTGTCCAGCCTAAGCTTTTAAAAAGGGTTCAGGAAATGAACGAAAAGGGAGAGAAGAGAATCCTCAAGACCTGGTCAAGAAGTTCGACAATCTTCCCTGATTTTGTAGGCCATACATTTGCAGTCCATGACGGACGCAAGCACGTTCCGGTATATGTAACCGAGGATATGGTAGGACACAAGCTCGGCGAGTTTGCTCCGACCAGAACCTTCAAGGGACATTCCGGTTCCAAGACATCATAAGGCGGAAGGAGAGTATTGCAATGGAAGCAAAGGCATATGCAAAATATGTCCGTATGTCACCACGCAAGGTAAACCTCGTCCTCTCTATCATCAGAGGTAAGGACGCTAATCTTGCTGAGGCTATTCTTAAGCATACCCCAAAGGCCGCTTGCGAGCCTGTATTAAAGGTTCTGAAGTCCGCTATGGCTAATGCAGAGAATAACCACGATATGGATGTATCTAAACTTTACGTCGCTTATGCAAACGCGACAGCAGGCCCTATCCTCAAGAGGATTCGTCCGAGAGCACAGGGTAGAGCTTTTAGAATCAACAAGAGAACATCCCACATTACCCTTGTGCTCAAGGAAAAAGAATAAGGGGAGGTTAATAGTATGGGACAGAAAGTTAATCCACACGGTCTGCGTGTAGGTATAATCAAGAACTGGGATTCCCGTTGGTTTGCCAACAAGAAGGAATTCGGCGATATCCTCGTTGAGGACTACAATCTCCGTAAAATCCTGAAAAAGCAGCTCTACGCTGCCGGAATCTCCAAAATCGAAATTGAGCGTGACGGCAAGAGAGTCCGCATCCACATCCACTGCGGCAAGCCCGGTATGGTTATCGGTAAGGGCGGCTCTGAGATCGAGAAGCTCCGCGTACAGTGCGAGCAGTTCCTCGGCAAGCCGGTTGCAATCAATATCGTAGAAATCAAAAACCCCGACCTCAACGCTCAGCTCGTTTCCGAGAGCATCGCTGCTCAGCTTGAGAAGCGTATCGCTTTCCGCCGCGCCATGAAGCAGGCAATCAGAAACGCTATGAAGCTCGGCGCAAGAGGTATCAAGGTTCAGTGCTCGGGTCGTCTTAACGGCGCTGAAATCGCAAGATCCGAGACATATCACGAGGGCACAATTCCTCTTCAGACACTCAGAGCAGACATCGACTACGGCTTTGCCGAGGCTGACACAACCTACGGTAAAATCGGTATCAAGGTTTGGCTCTACAAGGGTGAGGTTCTCAACGAGAACAAAAACAGACCAAGAAGAGAGAGAAGACCCCGCAAGGAAGGAGGCAGAAAATAATGCTGATGCCAAAGCGTGTAAAATTCAGACGTGTTCACAGAGGACGTATGACAGGTAGAGCGCTTCGCGGTAACAAGGTTACCTACGGCGATTACGGTCTGATGGCATTAGAGCCTGCCTGGATTACTTCCAACCAGATTGAGGCAGCCCGTGTAGCTATGACTCGTTACTGCAAGCGTGTAGGTAAGGTTTGGATCAAAATCTTCCCCGACAAGCCGGTAACAGCCAAGCCTGCCGAAACTCGAATGGGTTCCGGTAAAGGTTCGCCTGAGTATTGGGTAGCCGTTGTTAAGCCGGACAGAGTTATGTTCGAAATCGGCGGCGGCGTTGACGAGGCTACAGCTCGTGAGGCTATGCGTCTCGCTTCAACAAAGCTCCCAATCAAGTGCAAATTTGTTAGAAAATCAGATCAGGAGGTTGAGCAGTAATGAAAGCATCTGAGTTAAGAGAATCTTCAATTGACGAGCTTCAGATTAAGCTCAAGGACCTGAAAGAAGAGTTATTTAACCTTCGTTTCCAGCTCGCTATCAACCAGCTGGAGAACCCGACACGCATCAAGGCAGTCAAGAAGGATATCGCGAGAGTTTCAACCGTTATCCGTGAGATTGAGCTTGCTGAGAGCGAAGCATAAGGAAGGAGGACATAAATAATGACTGAAAGAAATTCAAGAAGAACTGCTATCGGTAGAGTTGCTTCCGATAAAATGGACAAGACTATCGTAGTTGTTATCGAAGACAGCGTAAAGCATCCGCTTTACGGCAAGGTTGTTAAGCGTTCACGCCGACTCAAGGCTCATGACGAAAACAATGAGGCTCATGTAGGCGATCGCGTTAAGGTTATGGAGACCCGTCCTCTTTCTAAGGATAAAAGATATCGTCTCGTCGAGATTGTAGAAAAGGCTAAATAAGGAGGAACACACTGTGATACAGCAGCAAACTTTATTAAAAGTCGCTGACAACACAGGCGCAAAGGAACTTATGTGCATTCGTGTTCTCGGCGGTACAAGAAGAAGATACGCCAACATCGGTGACGTAATCGTGGCTTCGGTCAAGAAAGCGGCTCCGGGCGGCGTAGTTAAGAAGGGCGATGTAGTCAAGGCTGTAGTTGTTCGTACAGCAAAGGGTGTTCGTCGTGACGACGGCACATACATTCGCTTCGATGAAAACGCAGCAGTTATCATCAAGGACGACAAGGACCCCCGCGGTACTCGTATCTTTGGACCTGTTGCCCGTGAGCTCCGTGATAAGGGCTACCTCAAGATCTTATCACTCGCTCCGGAAGTACTTTAATGGAGGTGTCACATATGAATAAAGTTCATGTTAAAACAGGAGACACCGTAGTAGTATTAAGCGGTAAAGACAAGGGCAAGCAGGGCACAGTTCTGGCTGTTTCCCCAAGCGAGCGCAAGGTAATCGTAGAGAAGATCAATATGGTTTCCAAGCACGTTAAGCCTCGCCGTATGGGCGAGCAGGGCGGAATCATCAAGGCTGAGGCTGCGATGTACGCCGACAAGGTTCAGATTGTTTGCCCGCGCTGCAAAAAGCCAACAAGAATCGGCCACAAGATCTACGAGGACGGCTCCAAGGGCCGTATCTGCAGAAAATGCGGCGAAGCACTTTAAGGAGGATATAAGATATGGCAAGACTTAAGGATTTCTATGCTAAAGAAGTTGCACCTGCTCTTATGAAGAAGTTCTCCTATAAGAGTGTTATGCAGATTCCGAAGCTTGATAAAATCGTAGTAAACGTAGGCGCAGGCGAGGCCAAGGATAACGCCAAGGCTATCGACGCTATCGTAAACGACCTCGGTATCATCACCGGTCAGAAGGCTCTCGTATGCCGCGCCAAGAAGTCAGTCGCTAACTTTAAGCTCCGTGAGGGTATGCCGATCGGCGCCAAGGTTACGCTCCGCGGCGAGAGAATGTACGAGTTCCTCGACAGACTCTTCAACGTAGCTCTTCCGCGTGTACGTGACTTCAGAGGAATCAACCCTGATTCCTTTGACGGACGCGGAAACTACTCAATGGGTCTCCGCGAGCAGTTGATTTTCCCTGAAATCGACTACGATAAGGTAGATAAGGTTAGAGGTATGGACATTTGCTTTGTTACAACCGCTAACACTGATGAAGAGGCTCGTGAGTTACTCACACTTATGGGCGCTCCGTTCGCAAGGTAAGGAGGGATTGTTGTGGCTAAGACTTCTATGAAAGTTAAGCAGAAGAGAAAGCAGAAGTTCTCTACTCGCGAGTATTCAAGATGCAAGATCTGTGGTAGACCACACGCCTACCTCCGTAAGTTCGGTATTTGCCGTATTTGCTTCCGTGAGCTCGCCTACAAGGGTGAGATTCCGGGCGTAAAGAAAGCAAGCTGGTAAGCAAGGGAGGTTAAAGGTAATGCAGATTACAGATACAATAGCTGATTTACTTACAAGAATCCGTAACGCTAACTCAGCAAAGCATGATACTGTTGAAATCCCTGCGTCCAACCTCAAGAAGGACATCTGTCAGATTCTTGTGGATGAGGGTTACGTTAAGAGCTTCACAGTAATCGAAGACGGTAAGCAGGGCATCATCAAGGTTACTCTCAAGTACCTTGAGGGCAAGACTCCTGTTATCACAGGACTCCGCCGTGTTTCCAAGCCCGGCTTACGTATATACAGCAATGTAGAGGATATGCCAAAGGTTATGAAGGGCCTCGGTGTTGCAATTATTTCAACATCCAAGGGCGTTATGACCGACCGCAAGGCTCGCGCTGAGCATGTCGGCGGCGAAGTTCTCGCATATATCTGGTAATAGGAGGTGCGAAAATGTCTCGAATTGGAAGAAAACCTATAAATATTCCCGCCGGTGTAACAGCTACAGTTGACAACGGCGTTATCGAAGTAAAGGGTCCCAAGGGTACTCTCGACTTCAAGTTCAACCCTGCTATGCAGGTTGAAGTAAAGGGCGAAGAGATTACAGTTACACGTCCTGACGATAACAAAACTAATCGTTCTTTACACGGCCTCACTCGTACACTTATCGCAAATATGGTGACAGGTGTTACAGAGGGCTACAAAAAGGAACTCCTCGTAAACGGCGTTGGTTACCGTGTTGAGAAAAAGGGTAAGCAGTGCATTATGAACCTCGGTTATTCTCACAAGGTTATTGTTGAGGATACCGACGACATCAAAATCGAGGTTCCGGATCCTAACAGAATTATAATCTCCGGCATTGATAAGCAAAAGGTTGGTCAGTTTGCTGCCGAGGTTAGAGAGAAACGTCCGCCTGAGCCGTACAAGGGTAAGGGTATCAAGTACGTTGACGAATATATCCGCCGCAAGGAAGGCAAAGCCGGTAAGGGTAAATAATTAAGGAGTGAATTACCATGATAAAGAGACCAGATACTAAAAAAGCTCGTCTTAACAGACATAAAAGAGTTCGTGGTAAAGTCAGCGGCACTGCTGACCGTCCTCGTCTCTGCGTATTCCGCTCCACCAACAACATTTACGCTCAGCTTATTGATGACGTAAAGGGTGTTACTCTTGCTCAGGCTTCAAGCCTCGACAAGACTATCTCCGGTAACGGCGGAAACAAAGAAGCTGCAAAGGCTGTCGGCAAGCTTATCGCCGAGCGCGCAGCTGAGAAGAACATCACAACTGTTGTATTCGACAGAGGTGGCAACATCTACCACGGCCGTGTTAAGGAATTGGCCGAAGGCGCCCGCGAGGGCGGCCTCAATTTCTAAGGAAGGGGAGGAATTACTTTGGCTAAGAATAATGAAACACAGACTCAGGAGCTCGTTGAGAGAGTTGTTACTATCAACAGAGTTTCCAAAACCGTCAAGGGCGGTCGTATCTATAAGTTCGCGGCTCTCGTTGTCGTTGGCGACGGAGAGGGCACAGTAGGCTTCGGAATCGGTAAGGCAGGCGAGGTTCCCGACGCTATCCGCAAGGGTATCGAGGACGCCAAGAAGAACCTTATCAAGGTAAGCCTTCGCGGTACAACTATTCCTCACGAGATCATCGGCGCGTACGGCGCAGGCAGAGTTCTTATGAAGCCTGCCGCACCCGGTACCGGTGTAATCGCGGGCGGTCCTGTACGTGCGGTCGTTGAGGCTGTAGGTATCAAAGACATCAGAACAAAGGCTTTACGTTCAAACAATCCTTGCAACGTAGTTCGCGCAACTCTTCAGGGTCTCGCGTCACTTCGTACTGCTGAGGAGGTTGCCGCTGTACGCGGTAAGTCCGTAAAGGAAATTTTAGAATAAGGGGAGGTTCGCGCAATGAAGATTAAACTCGTTAAGAGCCTCATCGGTTCTAAAAAGGATCAGATTGCAACCGCCCACGCTTTAGGTCTCAAGAAAATCGGCGACGAGACTACTCAGCCCGATAACAACGCGACCAAGGGCAAGGTTGCTAAAATCACTCACCTCGTAGAGGTTACAGAAGCATAAGGAGGTGCGAAAATTATGAAGTTAAGTGAACTTTCACCTGCTGAGGGCTCAAAGAGAGCTCCGAGAAGAGTAGGTCGTGGCCACGCTTCCGGTTGGGGCAAAACCTCCGGCAAGGGTCACAAGGGTCAGAAGGCTCGCTCAGGCGGCGGTGTCCGTCCGGGCTTTGAGGGTGGTCAGATGCCGCTCCAGCGCCGTATTCCAAAGAGAGGATTCAATAACATTTTCGCCAAGAAGGTTGTTACTGTAAACCTTTCCGAGCTTAACAGAAAGTTCGACGACGGCGCGGATGTAACAATCGACGCTCTCAAGAACGCCGGTATCGTCAAGAACGCCTTTGACGCTGTCAAGGTTCTCGGCAACGGCAAAATCGAAAAGAAATTAAACGTCAAGGTTTCGGCTTATTCAGAGTCCGCGAAAAACGCTATCGAAGCTGCCGGCGGAAAGGCCGAGGTGATCTAATTGTTTAAAACAATTGCGAACGCCTGGAAAATTCCTGATTTAAGGCGCAAGATTCTTTTCACTATTCTCATCATCGTATTCTTTAGAATCGGTTCGGTTATTCCTGTACCGTTTCTTGATATGACAAGACTTGCGGAACTTATGAATATGAACGGCGCAAACGAGGGCAGCTCGGCTCTCGCTTACCTCAACACCCTCTCGGGCGGCGCGTTCTCTAACGCGACCATCTTCGCTATGGGCGTTACACCGTACATCAACAGTTCCATTATTATGCAGCTCCTCACTGTTGCCATTCCTGCACTCGAAAGAATGGCAAAGGAGGGCGAGGCAGGCCGTAAGAAGATCGCTACTATCACTCGTTACGTGACTGTAGGCCTCGGTCTTATTCAGGGCTTTGCTTACTGGTGGTACCTGAAGGCTTCGGGTGTTACCACCTTCAACGACGGCTTCGGCCTTTGGTATTCCGCTATCGTTATCATCCTCGCGTTTACAGCCGGTACCGCAATTATGATGTGGTTCGGTGAGCAGGTCAACGAGCACGGAATCGGAAACGGTATCTCAATCCTACTTTTTGCAGGTATCGTAGCTCGCTTACCGTACACACTCAGCTTGCTCGGCGAGTACTGGCAGTATGGTCTCCAGGGACTTTCGCAGTACTTCATCCTTGTACCGCTGTGGATTATACTCTTCCTCGTAGTTATCTGGGTAATCACGTTTATGCAGGACTCCGAGAGACGTATCCCGATCCAGTACGCTAAGCGCGTAGTCGGAAGAAAGATGTACGGCGGCCAGTCCAGCCACCTTCCAATCAAGGTTGCGCTCGGCGGCGTACTCCCGATCATCTTCGCTTCCTCAATCCTCTCAATCCCAAGTACAATCCAGGCATTCGGTGTAAATCCGTCAGAAGGCTTCTGGAAAGGCTTCTTCGACGCGTTCACTACTACCGGCTGGCTCTATATGGTAATGTACTTTGTATTGATTATAATGTTCGGTTATTTCTACACAACCATCCAGTACAATCCTGTTGAGATGGCGAATAACCTCAAGCAGAACAACGGCACAATCCCGGGTATCCGTCCCGGCGCTCCGACTGCTGACTTTATCCGCAAGATTCTCTCCAGAATTACACTCATCGGTTGTCTGTTCCTCGCGTTCATCGCTGAGTTCCCGCTTATCTATTCCGCTATTACAGGAATGGGCGGTATGTCAATGGGCGGTACCTCGATTATCATTATCGTAGGCGTTGCTCTTGAGACAAGCAAGCAGATGGAATCACAGATGATGATGCGTCATTACAAGGGCTTCCTTGACTAAGAAAGGATACATTATGAACATTATTATGTTAGGTGCTCCCGGAGCCGGCAAAGGCACACAGGCGGCTGTGCTCTGTGAGAAGCTTAATATCCCCACTATTTCAACGGGTAATATTATCCGTGAAGCGCTGAAAAACGGCACTGAGATGGGTCTCAAGGCTAAGTCCTTTATGGACGCCGGCCAGCTCGTTCCCGACGAGGTTGTTATCGGCATTGTTCGTGACAGACTCCAGGAGGACGACTGCAAGAAGGGTTACATCCTCGACGGCTTCCCGAGAACTATTCCTCAGGCTGAGGCTCTGGACGAGATGGGCGCTGACATCGACTGCGTAATCGACATCGAGGTCGCAGACGAGGTTATCGTAAACAGACTGTCCGGACGCCGCGTTTGTGAAAATTGCGGCAGACCTTATCATATCGAAAGCTTAAAGCCGAAGGTAGACGGGGTTTGCGACGATTGTAACGGCGCCCTTGTTCAGCGCAAGGATGACCAGATTGAAACCATCAAAAACCGCCTCGACATCTACCACAAAGAGACCGAGCCACTCGTTAAGTATTACGAGGCTCAGGGTAAGCTCAAGGTAGTAGAGGGCAAGGATACCGTCAAGGACACAACCGAAGCGGTATTCAAGGCTATCGGGGTATAAGATGATAAACGTCAGGACAGCACGGGAAATATCCATTATGAAGGACGCGTGCAGAATTTCTGCCAACGCGCTGTGCGTCGCAGGCGAATACGTCAAGCCCGGGGTTACTACCTACGAGATTGACAGAAAAGTCCGTGAATATATCGAGAAACAAGGCGCAACGCCTTCGTTTCTCGGTTACGGCGGATTCCCTGCGAGCGCTTGTATTTCCGTAAACGACGTGGTTATCCATGGCATACCGAGCAAAGAACAGGTTCTTGAAGAAGGCGACATCGTAAGCGTCGATGTCGGCGCGTTCTACAACGGCTTCCACGGCGACAACGCCTTCACCTATGCCTGCGGCAAGGTGAGCGAAAACGCCCAAAAGCTTATGGACGCAACAAGAGCCAGCCTCCAAAAGGGGATAGAGGCAGCGCTTGCCGGAAATCGCGTAGGCGATATTGGCAACGCGGTTCAGACGTATGCCGAAGCTCGCGGTTACTCGGTGGTACGAGATTTCGTCGGCCACGGCGTAGGCGCGAAGTTACATGAAGACCCCAGCATTCCAAACTACGGCACCGCCGGACGAGGAGTGCGACTTCTCCCTGGTATGACAATCGCTATCGAACCTATGATATGCGAGGGCAGCTATGAGGTTGAGGTGCTCGAGGACGAGTGGACTACCGTCACAGTAGACGGCAAGCTCGCCGCTCACTACGAGAACTCAATCGCAATAACCGCCGACGGCCCGCTGATTCTCACTGTTCCGGGTTAAGGACTATGGACATCAGCGTCGGCAGCGTAGTAAAATCCAAAGCCGGACGCGACAAGGAAGCTTTCTTTGTTGTGCTTGAGCTCAAACAGGACCGGGCACTGATTGCCGACGGACGAGAGCGAAAGGTCGAAAAGCCAAAGCTCAAAAACCTCAGGCACCTGAGCCCGACCGAAACAAAGGTTTTGCTACCGCAAACTAATAAACAATTACGAAAACTGCTGAATAACTTCGGCACTCAGGAGGATTAGTTATGTCAAAACAGGATGTTCTCGAAGTAGAGGGCAAAGTTGTTGAGGCGCTTCCCAACGCTCAGTTCAAGGTGGAGCTTCCCAACGGCCATGTAATATTAGCTGTCATTTCGGGCAAGCTGCGAATGAATTACATCCGTATTCTTCCCGGAGACAAGGTGACTGTTGAGATGTCACCGTACGACCTCACAAGAGGCAGAATCACTTGGAGAACCAAGTAAACAATTTTTTAAACCTGATTTTTCAAGAAAGGAATGATTATTGATGAAAGTCAGACCTTCTGTAAAGAAAATGTGCGAAAAGTGCAAAGTAATCAAGAGAAAAGGCAAAATCCTTGTGATTTGCGAGAACCCTAAGCATAAGCAGCGTCAGGGTTAATTCTACTCAAAGAAGTATGACAACAGGCAAAAGCCTAAATTTGAAATTTATATGGAGGTGCAACTAAATGGCTCGTATAGCAGGTGTTGACTTACCAAGAGATAAAAGAGTCGAGATCGGACTCACATACATCTATGGTATCGGACGTAAAACCGCTACAGACATTATTGCTGCAACAGGCGTTAACCCTGACACTCGTGTCAGAGACTTAACCGAAGATGATGTTTCTAAGCTCAGAGATTATATTGAAGCGCACTGCCGCGTTGAGGGTGACCTCCGCCGCGACATCGCGTTTGACATTAAAAGACTTATTGAAATTGGTTGTTACCGTGGCGTTCGCCACAGAAAGGGACTCCCTGTAAGAGGTCAGCGTTCCAAGACTAACGCCCGTACCCGCAAGGGCCCACGTAAGACCATGGCTAATAAGAAGAAGTAAGGAGGATTAGATATGGCAGCACCTAAGGGTAAAAAGACTGTACGCCGCCGCCGCGAGAAAAAGCATATCGAAAAGGGCAGCGCTCATATCCAGTCAACATTCAACAACACAATTGTTACAATTTCCGATACAAACGGTAACGCGGTATCCTGGGCAAGCGCAGGCGAGCTCGGCTTCCGCGGCTCACGTAAATCAACTCCGTTCGCTGCTCAGTCAGCAGCCGAGACAGCAGCAAAGACTGCTATGGATTTCGGTATGAAGAGCGTTGAGGTTTACGTAAAGGGCCCCGGTCAGGGTCGTGAGGCAGCAATCCGCGCATTACAGTCCGCAGGTCTTGAGGTTACTATGATTAAGGACGTAACCCCAATCCCTCATAACGGATGCCGTCCTCCAAAGAGAAGACGCGTATAGTATTAAAAGGAGGAAATAACTATGGCTAAGAACAGACAGCCTATCGCTAAACGCTGCAGAGCTCTTGGAATTTCTCCTGCAGTTATGGGTTACTCGGGCAAGAAGTCTTTCAGAAACCCAAACGGTAACTCAAGAAGAAAGAAAAGTGAATACAGCCTCCAGCTTACAGAGAAGCAGAAGGTTAAGTTTATCTACGGTATTATGGAGAAGCAGTTCCGCGCTTACTACGAGAAGGCGGAGAAGGCTCAGGGTAAGACAGGCTCCGTCCTGCTCACACTCATCGAGCACCGTCTTGACAATGTAGTGTTCAGACTCGGACTCGCTTCTACAAGAAGAGAAGCTCGTCAGCTCGTTAACCACGCTCACTTCACCGTTAACGGCAAGAAGGTCAACATTCCTTCCTACCTCGTTAAGGTCGGCGACGTGATTGAGGTCAAGGAGAGCTCAGTCTCCTCAAACCGCTTCAAGGCTATCGCCGAGAACAACAACGCTGTTGCTCCGAAGTGGCTCGAGAAGGCTTCCAACAATCTCGGAGGTAAGGTTATTGCCGAGCCTGAGAGAGAGGACATCGACTTCCCGGTAGAGGAACATCTCATTGTCGAGTTGTACTCCAAGTAATCCATTCGATTTACAAAAGACAGATTACATCACGACAGCCTTTTTGGCTGCCTAATAAGGAGGATTCGCTATGATAGAGATTGAAAAACCAAGAATTGAAACAGAAGAACTGACCGAAGACGGAAGATACGGCAGATTTGTCGTAGAACCTCTCGAGCGTGGTTTTGGCAATACATTAGGCAATAGCTTGAGAAGAGTGCTTCTCTCGTCCTTAGAGGGTTGTGCTGTTACATCAATCAGGATTAACGGCGTTCTTCACGAGTTCTCAACTATTCCAGGCGTCAAGGAAGACGTTACGGAAATCGCCCTTAACATCAAGAGTCTTGTTCCGAAGCTCCTCGATACAGCTCCCAAGGTAGTAGAAATCGCTGCCGAGGGTCCGTGCAACATCACCGCCGCTGACATCAAGCACGACGCTGAGGTTGAGATTCTCAACCCCGAGCTTCACATCGCGACTCTCGCCGAGGGCGCAAAGCTCAATATCGAGATTACTCTCGACCGCGGCAGAGGCTACGTTCCGGGTGAGCGCAACAAGCAGCTCGCAGGCAACAACGTAATCGGAGTTCTGCCGATTGATTCGATTTATACACCTGTTTTAAAGGTTAACTATACTGTCGAAAATACCCGCGTAGGTCAGATTACCGACTACGATAAGCTGACCCTCGACGTTTGGACAAACGGAGTTATCAACGCTCAGGAAGCGGTATCGCTTGCCGCAAAGGTACTCACCGAGCACCTCAACCTCTTCGTTAACCTCTCCGACACAGTTACAAACAGCGAGATTATGGTCGAAAAGGACGAGAAGGGCAAGGAGAAGGTTCTCGAGATGACTATCGAGGAGCTCGACCTTTCCGTTCGTTCCTTCAACTGCCTCAAGCGCGCAGGCATCAACACAGTTGAGGACCTTATCAACAAAACAACAGAGGATATGATGAAAGTTCGTAACCTTGGCCGCAAGTCACTTGAGGAGGTCGAGTTCAAGCTCGAAAGCCTCGGCTTCGGACTGAAGAAGGAAGACGAATAATCCTTTTAAAATAAGAGAAAAGGAGTGAATTTCAATGCCAGGTACAAGAAAACTCGGAAGAACTACCGCCCAGAGAACCGCTATGCTCCGCGCGATGGTTACCTTCCTTCTTGAAAAAGGTAAGATTGAAACAACCGTTACCCGCGCCAAAGAGGTAAGCTCAATGGCCGAGAAGATGATTACGATTGCTAAGGACAATTCCCTCGCAAACAAGCGTCTTGTTATGAAGTTCGTTACTAA
>OCTW011538645.1_pt1 | contig 15568 bp, 16 predicted proteins | sample 1539671 | NCBI WGS metagenome assembly OCTW01 (sample SAMN02144230, study PRJEB22623) | gut metagenome | biome: sheep rumen | host: Ovis aries | place: New Zealand
CGGTGCGTTCTCCGGCAAGGACTGCACGAAGGTTGACCGCTCGGCTGCCTATGCTGCCCGCTATGTTGCCAAGAACATTGTCGCGGCAGGTCTGGCAGACCAGTGCGAGATTCAGCTTTCCTACGCAATCGGCGTAGCCGAGCCGACATCCATCTCCATCAACACCTATGGCACCGGCAAGCTTTCCGATGAGAAGCTGACGGAAATTGTGCGCGAGAACTTCGATCTTCGCCCGGCCGGCATCATCAAGATGCTTGATCTTCGCCGCCCGATCTACAAGGCGACCGCTGCGTACGGTCACTTCGGCCGCACCGATGTAGACCTTCCGTGGGAGAGACTCGACAAGGTCAAGGATCTCAGAAAGTATCTGTAATTGGATAACAATATGAAAAGCGGGACCGGAAGGCAAGTCCGCCGCATCCGCTGATCTGACAGATAATCCCCATTCGGGGCACGGCTTCAAAGCCAGCGCCCTGGGTGGGGACTTTTTGACGGAATTCGATACGCTTATTATCATCATGGCAAACAGCAGACAGGCAATCTGCCTCCTCTTCCGGTGGATTTTCCTTCCGGACGTGTTTATAATAAATTTGTATCTTGAGCGCAAAATTACGAGGAGACAGAAATGTTGACTACTGATATAGGCATAGACCTTGGAACCGCGAGTATTCTTGTATTTGTCAGGGGGAAAGGGGTCGTGCTGAAGGAGCCTTCTGTCGTGGCATTCGACAGGGACTCCGGGAAGATCCGTGCCATCGGAGAAGAAGCCCGGCTGATGATCGGGAGAACGCCGGAGAATATCGTGGCGGTGCGCCCGCTGAAAGAGGGCGTGATCTCGGATTACCGCGTCACGGAGAAGATGCTGAAGTATTTCATCCAGAAGGCGGTGGGCAGAAGACTGCTCAAGAAGCCGAGAATTTCGGTCTGTGTGCCGTCGGGCGCGACGGAGGTGGAGCGCATGGCGGTCGAGGAGGCTGCCATGGCGGCGGGCGCCAGAGAAGTGGCGATCATCGAGGAGCCGCTGGCGGCGGCCATAGGCGCCGGCATCGACATCAACCGGCCGTGCGGCAATATGATCGTCGACATCGGCGGCGGGACGAGCGATATTGCCGTGATCTCGCTGGGAGGCACGGTCGTGTCCACGTCCATCAAGATCGCCGGCAATGACTTCGACGAGGCTATCGTGCGCTTTATGCGCAAGCAGCACAATCTGCTCATCGGCGACCAGACGGCCGAGGAGATCAAGATCCGGGTTGGATGTGCCTATCCGCTCCCGGAGGTCAAGAAGATGGAAGTGAAGGGGCGCAATCTGGTGACCGGGCTCCCGAAAAATGTGGTCGTCTCCTCGGAAGAGATGGAGGAGGCGCTGCGCGATGCCACCAGTCAGATCGTGGAAGCCGTTCACAGCGTCCTCGAGAAGACACCGCCGGAGCTGGCAAGCGACATCGCGGACCGTGGCATTGTGATGACCGGAGGCGGAAGCCTTCTGCAGGGGCTGGACCAGCTGATCGAGTCCGGAACCGGCATTCACACGATGGTGGCGCAGGATCCGATGAAGTGTGTGGCGATCGGAACAGGCAAGTTCCTGGAGTTCCTGGCGGGAGAAAACGGAAACGCCTGAAGGAAGATCTTGAAGGGGCGAGAGTTGCAGGAAGAACAGGAGACTACAATTGAAGGCTTTGTGGAAAAGATCATTTTCCGCAATTCGGACAACGGATATACGGTGTTGTCGCTGCACCGCAAGAGCGGCGATGTGACCTGCGTCGGCGAGACGTTTGACCTGGATGAGGGTGAGTACATCGAGGCGGCGGGGGTCTGGACCGTTCACCCGGTCTACGACCGGCAGTTTAAGATCAGCGCGTATCAGGTGAAGATCCCGGAGGACATCACGTCGGTCAGGCGGTATCTCGGATCGGGTGCCATCAAGGGCATCGGCGAGAAGATGGCTGCGCGCATTGTAAAAAAATTCGGACAGGACACGCTGCACGTGCTCGAGGAAGAGCCGGAGCGACTCGCGGAGGTGAAGGGGATCTCCAGCGAGGGCGCGATGAAGATCAGCGCGCAGGTTATCGAGAAGCGGCAGATGCGCGATTGCCTGATGACGCTGACACAGTACGGCATCGGCATGAAGCTGGCGACAGATGTATACGGCTGCTACGGGGAAGACACGCTCACCGTCCTGCAGAAAAATCCGTACCGGCTTGCCGAGGATGTTGCGGGGATCGGCTTCGGGACAGCCGATGAGATCGCGCGCAAGACAGGCGTCGAGCTCACATCGGATTTCCGCATCCGCGCCGGCATTCTCTATACACTGCAGACAGCCTCGGGTGAGGGCAGTACATATCTTCCGGCTGACGTTCTTTCGCGCAGAGCCGGGGCGCTTCTTCAGCTTGATCTGCCGGATTTTGACAACACTCTGGAAGAACTTTCCATCGATGGAAAAATAATACTCAAAAAAACGGAAGGCGAGGCGGCGCGCGTATATCTTCCCTCTCTTTTTCGCGCGGAATCTGAGACAGCCGGGTACCTGGCGGCTCTGAATGAATTCCACGAAGACGTGAGCGAAGAGGCACAGATCCGGGACGGAATCCGGCGCATCACGCAGAAACTGGATATCGAGCCGGATGAAACGCAGGAAGACGCGGCCTTTACGGCGCTGACCAGCCCGGTCGTCGTCATCACGGGCGGCCCGGGAACCGGGAAAACCACGATCATCCGGACGATCATCTCGTATTTTGAGTGGCAGCGCCTCACAGTGGCGCTGGCGGCGCCGACGGGCCGGGCAGCGCGCCGCATGGCGGAAGCCACGGGGCGGCCCGCGCAGACGATTCACCGGCTGCTGGGGGCGTCCGGAGGCCCGGCTGCCCGGGAGAAGGACACATCCGGGGCTTCGCATGTGACATTTACCGTGGACCGGGATAACCCGCTGGATGCGGACGTGCTCATCATCGACGAGTCGTCGATGGTGGACATCTTTCTGATGCGGTCGCTTCTGACGGCGCTCTCGCCCGGCACCCGGCTGATTCTGGTGGGCGACGTGGACCAGCTTCCGAGTGTAGGCCCCGGCAATGTGCTGCGCGACATCATCGACTCGGGGGTGTTCCCGGTTGTGAAGCTCACGAAAATCTTCCGGCAGGCTGCGCAGTCCGACATTGTCATGAACGCGCACCGCATCAACAGCGGCGAGCCGGTGACGCTGACCACGCACAGCCGGGATTTCCTGTATCTGAAGCGCGACACGCCGCAGCAGATCATCGGTGCCATCTACACGCTGGTGACCGACAAACTTCCGAAGTATGTGCATGGAACGGCCTCTGACATCCAGATCCTCACGCCGTCCCGCAAGACAGCGCTGGGCGTTGAGGCCCTGAACCGGATTATGCAGGAGATGATCAACCCGGCGGCGCCGGACAAGCCGGAGCGCAAGGCCGGCAGCGTCATCTTCCGGCTCGGCGACAAGGTGATGCAGACTAAGAACAACTACACCAAAGAGTGGACGCGCCGCAGTGTATCCGGCACCGCCGACGAGACGGGGGTTGGTGTCTACAACGGCGACACGGGCGTCATCCGCTCGTTCTCGGATGTCTTCAACACGATCACGGTTGCTTTTGACGACGGCCGCGAGGCGGTCTATCCGTTCGAGGAGCTCGAGGAACTCGATCTGGCCTATGCGCTGACGATTCACAAGGCCCAGGGCTCCGAGTACAAGGCGGTCGTTATGCCGCTTTTCCCCGGCCCGCCGATGCTGTTGAACCGCAATCTTCTCTACACGGCCGTGACCCGCGCGAAGCTTTGCGTCGTGCTGGTCGGCCATGCGGACGTCTTCAGGCAGATGGAAGAAAGCTTACAGGCGTCGAGCCGCTACTCGTCGCTTTCGAGACAGATCCGGGAGGTGGCAGGTCTGTGAGAAGCCTGACAGGACAGATGAAAGACGCAGCGCTCAACCTCATCTTTCCGCCGGTCTGCCCGGTGTGCGGAAAGCCGGCGCCCGGGTATATTCACCCCGAATGTGAGGAAAGGCTTGTCCCCGTGAACCGGCAGCGCTGCATCGTGTGCGGAAAGCAGCTGGGCGACGGGCGCGAGACTCTGTGTCTGGACTGCCGCCACAGGCGCCACGAATTCAACCAGACGATCTCGGTGTTTCAGTACACGGAGGCGGCCAGACAGTGTATCTATCGCCTTAAATATAAGAACAAACGCGAATACGCGGCACCGCTGGGGCATCTGATGTGGAAGTACGCCGGACGCCGCATCCGCTTTTACAGGCCGGAAGTGATCGTCCCCGTCCCGATGTACGCGGCCAAGAAGCGCCGCCGCGGCTACAACCAGGCTGAACTTCTGGCACAGGCCCTCTCGCGCGAGAGCGGGATCCCCTGCGCGGCGGATGCCCTCATCCGCACCCGGGCCACCCGTCCGATGAAGGAGCTCTCCGGTGGTGAGCGCGCGGCGAATCTCGCCGGGGCCTTTCAGGCGGATGGCCCCCTTCCCTGGAAGCGGGTCCTGCTGCTGGACGATATCTATACGAGCGGGAGCACACTGGATGCGTGCGCCGCTGCCCTGAAGGAGGCCGGTGTGCAGGAAGTCTGCGGCATCTGCCTGTGCACGGGAGAAGGGTTCTGAAGACGCAGGGCTGGTGATGCCGGGCTCCGGCGCAAGAGACTCGATTGCAAAAGGAAATCCTTGACGGCAAAGAAGTCGTTGTGATATAGTAGAACGGCTATGGAAGCGGCCTTTTTTTTATGCGCTTAAATAAAAAAGGCGAGGGCCCCGGGATTTGCCTTTTCCGGGACTCAACCAAATCTTGATGAAAAGGAGATGGAAGTTGTGCGGGTAAAGATCACACTGGCATGCACGGAATGCAAGCAGCGCAATTATGACACGACGAAGGATAAGAGAACGCATCCGGAGAGACTGGAACTGAAGAAGTACTGCAGATTCTGCAGAAAGCATACGCTGCACAGAGAGACAAAGTAAGGACAGACTTATGGCAGAATCCAAAAAGAAAGCTGTGAAAAGCAGCAAAGTCAAGAGGTTCTTCAAGAACGTAAGTCTGGAATTCCAGAAGATCGTATGGCCTTCCGGTAAGCAGCTCACAAAGGAATCAACGGCAGTACTGCTGGTTTCGGCAGCGCTGGGAGCTGTGATCGCACTGATCGACTTCGGCCTGCGCGCCGGAATCGAAGTGCTCATCCGTTGAGCAGGGGAGAAAAGCCATGAGCGAGGAAGAAAAGAATACGGGAGCGCAGCCGCAGTGGTATGTGGCGCATACTTATTCCGGCTATGAGAACAAAGTCAAGTCGGATATCGAGCAGACCGTAAAAAACCGCGAAGATCTGAAGGGAAGAATCGTCGCGGCTGCTGTCCCGACCGAAAAGGCGACAGTAGTCAAGGACGGAAAGTCAAGAACGGTGGACCGCAAGCTGTTCCCGGGTTATGTGTACGTCAAGATGATTCAGGACGACCAGACCTGGTACGTTGTGCGCAACACCAACGGAGTGACGGGATTCGTCGGTCCGGGGTCCAAGCCGCAGCCGCTCTCGGCGGATGAGGTGAAGCAGCTCGGTCTGGACGGACCGGAAGAGAAAGAAGCTGAACCGCTTGTCGAGTTCGCCGGCAATGTTGGCGACAAGGTGCGGATCGTCTCGGGCGCATGGAGCGGATATGACGCCGTGATCCGGGAGATCAACAATGGCCGCCAGACACTTCAGGTAGGCGTCGAGGTATTCGGCCGCGAGACACCTCTCACGATCGGATTCAAGGACGTCGAGATGAACGAGAAGTAACAGCAGACGCTGCTCCGTTTCACATGTGGGAGGCGCGGGCACGCGCCGCAACCACCACTTAAACTCAGGAGGTGCCACAAATGGCTAAGAAAATTACAGGATATATCAAGCTGCAGATTCCTGCCGGAAAGGCAACACCGGCTCCGCCGGTAGGCCCGGCGCTCGGACAGCATGGTGTCAACATCGTTGAGTTCACCAAGCAGTTCAACGCGAAGACAGCAGATAAAGGGGATATGATCATCCCGGTTGTCATTACGGTTTACGCTGACAAGAGCTTCAGCTTCATCACGAAGACTCCGCCGGCAGCCGTTCTGATCAAGAAGGCCTGCAAGCTGCAGAAGGCATCGGGCGAACCGAACAAGAACAAGGTCGCACAGCTCTCAAAGGAAGATCTGAAGAAGATTGCCGAGACGAAGATGCCTGACCTCAATGCCAATACACTGGAAGCCGCTGAATCCATGATCCGCGGAACAGCCAGAAGCATGGGCATCACGGTAGAGGAATGATCATGAAAAGAGGGGACGGAGCCAGATGCAGTGCATCCGGTTTCATCCGCGAAACGGTGGGAGGAAATTCCCATTCCGATACGACCACTTGGAGGTAGATGATGAAAAGAGGTAAAAAATACGTTGAGGCGGCGAAGCAGATCGACCGCACAACGCAGTATGAAGCAGAAGATGCTGTCAAGCTCGTGAAGCAGACGGCAACTGCTAAATTTGACGAGACAGTCGAAGTTCACATCCGCACAGGATGCGACGGCCGCCATGCCGATCAGCAGATCCGCGGCGCCGTAGTTCTTCCGCACGGAACCGGCAAGAAGGTGCGCGTACTCGTATTCGCCAAGGGTGCCAAGGCCGATGAGGCAGAGGCAGCCGGCGCAGATTACGTTGGCGCTGAGGAGCTGATCCCGAAGATCCAGAAGGAAGGCTGGCTGGATTTCGACGTCGTTGTTGCAACCCCGGATATGATGGGCGTTGTAGGACGTCTTGGCCGTGTCCTGGGCCCGAAGGGCCTGATGCCGAACCCGAAGGCCGGCACCGTTACGATGGATGTCACCAAGGCTGTTCACGACATTAAAGCCGGTAAGATCGAGTATCGTCTGGATAAGAGCAATATCATCCACGTTCCGGTCGGCAAGGCTTCCTTCACCGAGGAGCAGCTCGCAGACAACTTCCAGGCACTTATGAATGCCATCGTGAAGGCAAAGCCTTCAACCGTCAAGGGCGCTTATCTGAAGAGCATCACGCTCACCACAACGATGGGCCCGGGCGTCAAGGTCAGCACAGCCAAGTACGTCGGCTGAACGGTCTGACTGTCGAAGGTTCAGGATTGACATTCGATAGATTGTGGTGTATGATGCACCACGTCGGCTGAATTAGCCGAAAAAGGATATATAATTGTACCTGAGACAGCTGGTCCCGAAAGGGTCAAAGAGAAATCGCCCGCCGAGGAAGACCAGACGCACAAGACGCCTGGTTGACGGAAGAGCGCCATACAGGCGTTTTTCCGGGATGTCTGATTCTTCAGACCCCTCTGGCCGATGGCGCGTGAGGGGTCTTTTTTATCGGGTAGGATTACCATCCTTAAAAATTTTCAGGATAAGGAGGTAAAGCAAGCATGGCAAAGGTTGAGATCAAAAAGCCGATCGTAGACGAAATCGCTGCCAACATGAAAGATGCGCAGGGCGTTGTTGTCGCAAAGTACCAGGGCATCACGGTCGAGCAGGACACGAAGCTCCGCAGACAGATGCGCGAGGCCGGCGTTCTGTACAAAGTCTACAAGAACACGCTTGTGAAGAAAGCAATTGCCGGTACAGAGTTTGAGGGACTCGCTGATTCCCTTGAAGGACCGACCGCTATTGCGATCAGCAAAGATGACGCAACAGCTGCAGCAAGAGTGCTGGCTGATTTCGCCAAAGAGGCACCGTGCCTTGAGCTCAAGGCAGGCGTTGTAGAAGGCAAGTTCTGCGACGCAAAGGCAATCGCGGAGATCGCTGCGATCCCGAGCAGAGAGGTTCTTCTCTCGAGACTTCTGGGAAGCTTCCAGTCCCCGATGGCCAATTTCGCGCGTGTCATCAAACAGATCGCCGAGAAGAAGGGCGAGGAACCGGCAGCCTGAGAGAGGCGGCCTGATGACGGCACAGGCAGGCGGCTGTCGTGCCGCGTAACGCAGGAGGCGGACAGGAATGTCTGCCGTATCATTTGAAAAAGGAGAATAATCATGACTACACAGGAAATCATCGAGGCCATCAAGGGCCTGTCTGTTACAGAACTGAATGACCTGGTCAAGGCTTGCGAGGAAGAGTTCGGCGTTTCCGCATCCGCAGGTGTTGTTGTTGCTGCCGGCGCCGCTGCTGCTCCGGAAGAAGAGAAGACCGAGTTCGACGTTGAGCTGACCGAGATCGGCCCGAACAAGATCAAGGTTATCAAGGTTGTCCGCGAGATCACCGGCCTTGGCCTGAAGGATGCAAAGGACCTCGTTGAGGCTGCTCCGAAGGTTGTCAAGGAAGGCGTTGACAAGGCAACTGCCGAGGATATGAAGAAGAAGATCGAAGAGCAGGGCGCGAAGGTTACCCTTAAGTAATTCGCACCGCTTCAGTCAGATCCGATGTGTACTGGCCCGTCCGGAATTTCCGGGCGGGCCTTTTTAGCGCTGCGCTGAAGCAGACAGATGCCGGCCGTCCGTGATTTTGGTGACTTTTCCGGATATCTCTGCCATAGAACCGGCAGAATATGTTAAAAAAGTAAAAAGCATAAAGAACCTATAAACTTGCACTTTAATAAATTAATAAGGCATTGTACAATAATCTGCGTTGGTCCGTGCGGGACATCGGCAGATCTGCGGTCCCGTCTATTTCAACAGGAGAGGAGCTTATATGAACGCAATCGTAACAGACATCATGGCGGTCATCGGCGTTGTGCTGAACGGACTGCCGCAGGGACTGCTGGCGCTCTCGCTGGGGTTTGCATCGATTCCCACGGCGATGGCATTTTTTGTCGGGGCATTCGGCAACGCCGTCACACAGAACGTGGCGCCTATATCATTTCAGGCGGAGACCATCACCTACGCCGGGACCTCGGGCAGGAACCGCTCGGAGCGCTGCACGATGATCTTCATCGGCGGTGTGATCATGACGATCGTGGGCCTCACCGGGACCCTGACCAGGATCGTGGATTTCATCGGTGTGGATATCGCAAGCGGCATGATGGCGGGCGTAGGACTGATCCTGGCCAAGACTGCCATTGACATGATCCGTGAGGACCGCCTCTCCGGATTCGTCTCGCTGGTTTCGGCGCTGATCACGTACTACATCTTCCGGGACAGCAGCAACGTGCTTGTCTACACGATCCTGATTTCCGTGGTGGCGGCCTGCATTGCCGCCGCGATCTTTGAGAAGGAAAAGAAGACCATCACGGTTGAAGACGACAACTTCAAGAGACAGCCGTTTACCTTCAATACCAACGTCATCATCGGAGCGCTGGGAATGGCCTGCCTGAACATCGGCTCGAACATCTCCTTCGGTTCCATCACATCGGCTATGGCGCCGGACGCACATTACAACGTGGACCAGCTGACGGTCATCTCGTCTCTGGCCGACATGAGCTCGTCATTCTTCGGCGGCGCGCCGGTCGAGTCCATCATCTCTGCCACAGCAGCCGCGCCACACGCCGTGATCGCCGGCATTGTGATGATGATCGTCATCGGTGTCATCCTGCTGACCGGTCTTCTTCCGAAAATCGGACGCTACGTCCCGAGCTCGTCCATCGCGGGATTTCTGTTCGTGCTGGGCGTCTTCAAGACGGTCTGCCTGGACGCGCCGACCGCGCTGGTAACGGCTCCGGCTGTCGGCGGCCTGACGATGGCTGTCACGGCCATCACCAATCCGTTCTTCGGGATGCTCGCGGGCATCGCCGCGAGACTGCTCGGGCTTTGACAAGAGGACAGTAAGCTGCATACAGGAGTGAAAAATGACAGACACATATGAAATCAATCTGTGCGGGGTGAAGCGGACGCTGCCGCTCATCCCGATCGACGACACGACGGCATTCGCCAGCTTCGTCATCATCAGTGACACGGAGCTGATCAGCCGGGTGGCGGGGGAACTCATCAAAAAAATCGGCGACGTGGATGTGCTGGTGACCGCCGAGGCGAAGGGCATCGCGCTGACCTACGAGATGAGCCGTCAGCTGGGGATGAAGGATTTCATCGTCGCGCGCAAAGGCGTCAAGAACTACATGAGACATTATATCGGCGTCGAGGTGAATTCCATCACGACGGCAGGAACCCAGCACCTGTATCTGGATGAGGCGGACGCCGACAAGGTCCGCGGGCGCCGCGTCTGCCTGGTGGATGACGTGATTTCCACCGGCGAGTCCATCCACGCCATCGACGAGCTTGTGAAGAAATCCGGCGGCAACGTGGTGTGCCGCGCCGCGGTTCTTGCGGAAGGCGACGCCGCAAAGCGCAGGGACATTGTCTATCTGCAGAAGCTGCCGCTGTTTCACAAGACAGCGTCGGGAGCGTATGAGCCGGTGAACTGAGGCGGCTTTTCTTTATCAGTTTGCCATAAAACCTTCATGCACTTTATAAAAAAAGCACAATCGCAACACAAATTGTCCACAATTGCCCTGTACTATATAGACCATAAGAACGAGCCACAAAAAAGCGCCACCCCCCAAGGCGCCGGCCGTTCTTAAACAAGTTTTCATACTTTCCCCCTCTTTTGGACCCCTGCTCGTGAGCAGGGGTCTTTTTGCAGCGCATAAGAGAGCCCGCACCAAAGCAGGGATGAAGAGAATTAATACGGAGTGCCGGAAACTTCACCGTAATCGTTGCGGGAATGCCCGCGGGTGAAAACAGACCATGCATCGGGATTCTGATTCAGAAGATCATCTTTAGCGGCGATGAACCACGTTTTTTTTAATACGTCGGAACCGCCGTCTTCGCTTAAACCGCTTTCAATTGAAGGAATCAATTGGTTCTATTACAAAAACCAATTAAGCGTGCCAAAACAATGCCAACAAATAATTATATAATGATAAATTGCCAGCTTTCCGGGTTATAGAACACTATCTGGCAGGCTGGAGCGACTTTTGTGTGTGTACATGAGGACACTCTGATTTTTGAAGTCCGTTTTGATCTTTCGGCTTCAGTATTTTTATGGCTCGTGAGTTTGAGGAGCATAGAAAAGCAACGATAAAGCATAAATATATTGATTATTATCAATATATGCATATTAAATATATTAATTGCTTGTTCATAACGATAATGCTAGAATGTAATTAGAAAAACTCGTGAATAAAAATGAGAAGAACTGTACAGGGGCTTATTATCGGAATTATGCTTGTAAGTATGGTCACAGCTCTTCCGATAAATGTTTTTGCAGTATCTGGACGTGGTAATTTTTATCTTGAACGCGATCCAATGGCGTATGTATACAATACATATACTACGCAGGAGATCTATCATTATGGCGGAGGATACAGGGGCGCTGTAACGGCATATAGAATCACAACGGGCAACTATAATATAATTACTATTAGAAATGAAAACACACAGTCAACCAGAACGTTCACACGGGTCAGCACTGCGTATTGGGGCGCTACAGACGATAATGTAGTGTTCAGTATCAGCATGAGTGCAGATGGGGTAGCAGGAGCGTCCGGATATGTTTCAATTGACACGTAACGCAATAAAAAATCTTGTGGTCATCCTTTCTGTAATGACTGCAATGTTCTGTGTGACCTCATGCAGTGTAAGGGAGGAACCGGAGCCGGATCGGATCCCAGCGGAAGCTGTTTCAGAGAATGTTCAGAAGGCGCTTCAGAATCTGGCAGATGGTAAATATTCAAATCTGAGAGGAACGCTCGAGAATACATATACTCATTCGGGCGAATTGTATCCGGTTTCTGTATACCGCACAGAGTGGTATGAGACCTCGGAACAGTTTCAGGAAGCTGTTTTGAGTGAGTTCAGATCAATGCAGCCGGATTTGGATTCACAGTATGTTAGTTTTGTGCCCCGGACTGCATCGAACAGTCCTAAGCCGGGATATGAAGACAACCTGTATATGTTTGGCATGTATGAGCCACCGGATGGGCGATATACCATGCAGATGGTTGCTACAAGACAGAGTACATGGGTGAATCACGGAAAAATAGCAGCTTTGTCTGACTCGATATCGTTTTTCCCGTGTGTTGAAAGCTATGATGGCGAATGCTATGAGCTGCGAAATCGGACGAAATATGATGATATTCCGCCACTGTCAAACGGGCTGACTCTTCGCGAGGCGAAGGAGACGCTTGAAGAAGATATCAATCAGAATTACTTTTTCGAAGGTGCAAATCCAGACCTCACATATCAGGACTATGCTGTTCAATTGTGCCAGCTGAATCGTTCTGACACAGCATATCGCTTTTATCTGCGAAGAGTATATGATGGCATTCCATTTGATTCCATGTCCGAAGGAAAAAATAAATGGGGGCCGGTTCAGGATATACCGTATTATGATAATCTGCGCATCGATCTTGCCAATGCCATGGTAGTCGAAGCCGGAGGCGTTGACTGCTCCGTTGATATTTCCAGATGTGTGTCGGTTCAAAAAGGAGATGCTGTCGCAGAAGTGATTCCACTCTCCAAAGTAATGAAACAGTTGTCCGATATGCTGACTGGCGGAACGACATTTCAAGTGCGGTCAGCGGAAATGATCTATGGGATACCTTTTGACATAGAAGACAATGAGGTTTATACCTCCGTGCTGGAGGGGCGTCCCGTGGCAGGAGAACAGCATTACATACCGTTGTGGAAGATTAGTCTTATCAATGATAAAGACAATGAGGGATATTGTTATTATTTTGATGTGGTGTCAGGAGAAGCGCGCGGTGTGAGAGAACAGTAGAATAGTTCCATATCCCCGCGTCAGGCAGTCAGGATTCAGGCGAATTTTGACTGCCTGTTTTTAAACAGGTACGTATGAGTGAATGGAGAGCATTTAAGAAAAACAGCATATGCATTCTGAATGGAACTAACTTTTATCTTTCCATCGCACTGTCTGCAATTCTGTATCTGACGGCAGGGATTGCAGACGGCCGGCAGGGAGAAAGCTTCTCAGCCATTCAGTTGATGGCAGATTATCAGAATTGCATGAATGCGATGACAGATCCCTCTATGACGAAAGGGATCTGGCTGATATCCAGAATGTTGATGGCAGAATATCTTTCGATGTTTCTGCCGATCGTTGCAGCGTTTCCGGAAATCCCTTTTTTTATTGATGAACGCAGATCGGGATTTCAGCGCTTCGCGATATCCCGCTGTGACAGAATTTCATATGCGATTGCTCAGATCCTGTCTGCCGGAATTTTCGGAGGGCTTGCGGTTATGCTGGGCTTCTGCATCAGTGCGGGTATTGTGCTTGCGAGAATTCCGGATCCATCAGCTGCTACAGGGGTTGCTTTGGATTTTGATATGTATTCACAAGCCTTCTCTGCCGGTGCCGGGATGCGGTTGCTGCGTGACTGGGCGGGAGAACCTGGCATTTATATTGGATTTGCTCTGGATACTTTTTTGTACGCCGGTTTTTTCTCGCTTCCCGGTGCTGTGCTGGCCTGCTTTCTTAATAATTCATATCTGGATATGTGCATACCGATGGTTTTCGTTTATCTTTATGATACTTTGCTGAAGAAGGTATCTTCTGGTGCTATGGTGAGCGGAGATATCCAGACTTCGGATCGCCTGACAGGAATGCTCAGCACATCTTTGCGGCAGACGATCAGCATGTGGACTGTGCCGAAGATGATATGTATGATTTCCGGGCTTGTGGCAGCATGTGCTCTGGGAGTATGGCGGCAATATAAAAAAATCGATTCAGGAGCATAGTATGAAAATAATCTTCCGCACAGCTGAAGTGGAATTTGAAAAATGGATTACCGATTCGAGAATGATATTGCTGGTAATTCTTATGTTGTTCTCGTATGAGTCTGTGACAAAGCCACTGCTTTCCATGGCGGATATGATGCACGAGCCTCTGAATATACTGGAGCCATTTATCGCTCTGCTGAATTCACCGCTTCTGCTGCTGTTAATTCCGATGACGTTTCTGACAATTAACAGTGACTTTCCACGTACGGATGGAAGCAGTATGTTTTTTATCAGCCGGATTGGAAGAAAAGAATGGATCATGGCTCAGATTCTTTTTGCAGTAGCAGCGGAGGGGATATTTCTCCTCATGCTCTTCATCGGCACACTTCTGCCACAGATTGGCGCTTCAGAATGGAGTCTTTCCTGGAGCCTTCCGGTCCGGCAGTATGCATATTACTTCCCGAAGGAGGCCAAAAGCTATCCCGCGACACTGATAACCGGAAGACTGTATAACCAGACCCGGGTTGTGGAAGCGGCAGCCATGGGCGTGATTCTGCAGTGGATGAATATGACGATGCTTTCTCTTCTTATGCTGCTATTCTGGATTCTGCGCAAGAAGAAGCTGGGACTGTTTATAGCAATGGGAAGTCTGGGAGCGGGAACGGCAGCAGCAATGCTGGAAGGAAAGCTGGAATGGCTTTTTCCATCCGCGCATACCGCGCTCTATCTTCATTATACAAAACTGTTGCGAAAATCCGTGTTCCCTCTGCCTTTGTCGGTTGCATATTTTGCGCTGCTGACAGGTGTATTGCTGATTCTGGACGTGGCGTGGATTCATACATTCGATTATCTTGGCAGTGCTGAACTGAACTGAATCACCGCACATATTGGAGGGGATGAAAATGGCATCCGGTCACGAGATACTTGTGGATCATCTGTCACTGAGATTGAAGAATGAAGATATTCTCCAAAACATCCAGATGCGGTTTGCCAGCGGACATATCTATGGTCTTGTGGGAAGGAATGGTTCCGGAAAATCCATGCTGATGAAGTGCATCAGTGGATTTATTCACGCCACATCCGGCCGTGTCTTGTATGATGGACGAGTTGTGGGAGAGGATGTGGATTTTATACCGAACATGGGCGTGATCATAGAGACCCCTGGTTTCATATCCTGTTACAGTGGTTTTAAAAATTTGAAATTACTGGCAGGGCTTAAAGGTAATATCGGGAGACCGGAGATTCAAAGCGCCATGGAGGCGGTCGGGCTGGATCCGGATGCGAAAAAGACCGTTGGGGCATACAGCCTTGGAATGCGGCAGCGGCTGGGAATCGCACAGGCGATCATGGAAGAACCGGATGTACTGATACTGGATGAGCCGTTTAACGGACTTGATACCGAAGGAGTCCATCAGATAAGAGAGCTCATCAAAAGCTACAATTCGGAGAATCACATCATTATTCTCGCCTCGCATATCGAAGAGGATATACGCATGCTCTGCGATACAGTTCTGACTATGGAAAAAGGAACGCTCAAGTCGGTGACGTCCCCGCAGTGAGAGCAGGTCATTGCCTGTGCTTCCTGGCATATACCTGCTTTGACACAGCCCGGAAGACGAGAGTGGTCACGACGATGCCGGCGGACATGCAGGCAGCGAAGAGGAGCGTGTAAATGCCAAGCTGGCGCCCCTGTGCCGGATTTCCGTTCATCAGGCTGTCGGCGGAGCGGTAGAGGGAGGCTCCGGGAACGAGCGGGATCGAGGCGATCACCGTGAAGATTGTGGACGGCGCGTGCCCGCAGTGCGCCATGATCTCCCCGTAGAGCGCGGCGGCACATGCTCCGGCAAAGGCGCCTGCATAGTCTCCCGATGCCCCTGCTGCGGCCAGATACACGGCCCAGGAAAGCACGCCGCCTGCCGACGCGGCGA
>OCTW011603793.1_pt1 | contig 15568 bp, 13 predicted proteins | sample 1539671 | NCBI WGS metagenome assembly OCTW01 (sample SAMN02144230, study PRJEB22623) | gut metagenome | biome: sheep rumen | host: Ovis aries | place: New Zealand
GGCTAAGCAGGCTGTTATGAAGAGCGGTCAGTATGCTTACATCGGCAGAAAGCAGAAGAAGAGAGATTTCAGAAGACTCTGGATCACAAGGATCTCCGCTGCATGCAAGATGAACGGCATCAACTACTCCAGCTTCATGAACGGCGTTAACAAGGCAGGCATCAACCTGAACAGAAAGATGCTTTCCGAGATAGCTATCAGCGACCCTGCTGGTTTCACTGCTATCGTTGAGAAGGCTAAGGCTGCTCTTTAATATGAGATGAACACGCAGGTCGTTCGCGGCCATGCGTGTTTTGTTCTATAATGAGGGCGGAAAGCATGTGTAAACGTTTTGTAATATTTGTACAAATTGTTACGAAATTGCATTGAAAATTTATGTAATATCACTATGACGATCCGCCTTAAAATTCAGACAAGATCCGGTCACAAAACCCATAAGTCAGAGCTTTTGCGACCGGATCTTGTGAATTTAAATAGTTGGATCGCTATAGGAGAGGTGAGTTTGGTTGGTCATAACATCAAAGGATAACCCGAAGATAAAACAGCTTGCAAAGCTGTATGTGAGCCGCAAATATCGGCGCGAAACAGGGCTTTTCGTCATAGAAGGTCTGCGCGGCTGTGTCGATGCGGTGCGTGATGACGTGGAACATGACGGGCTGCTGAAAGTTGATGGGGTGTACTATACCGAAAACGCCTTCGACAGTGCAGAGGGCTTCGGTGAGGTGCTGGAGAAGATACCCGACAGCAGACGCTTCGTGATAACGCGGGAAATAGCCGACAGGATAAGCGATACAGACAGCTGTCAGGGCGTTTTCGTTACGGCGAAAAGGCTGGATAAGGCGCTTTCGGCTGATGGGCTGAAAGCGGGCGGCAAGTATCTGGTGCTGGACGAATTACAGGATCCGGGCAATCTGGGGACTATGATACGTACAGCTGATGCGGTGGGACTTGACGGCGTGGTGCTGTCAGGCAACTGCGTTGACCTCTATAACCCGAAGACGGTTCGCTCGGCGGTGGGCAGCATGCCGAGAGTGGATATATTCGTAGAAAAGGACTTCGAGGCGGTGACGGAAATGCTCGGCAAAAAGGGCATACGCACTGCGGCGGCTGTTATTGACGGGGGAACTGAGATAAAACAGTTCGACTTCGGCGGCGGCTGCGCGGTGGTCATCGGCAACGAGGGCAGGGGTCTGTCACAGGAACATGTGGAAATGTGCAGTGACAGGGTGACGATAAAGATGTACGGACATATCGACTCGCTGAATGCGGCAACGGCGGCGACGATATTCCTCTGGGAAATGACAAGGCGGGGTGACTGACTTGGATAAAACGGTCGGCTGGCTTTGGTTACAGCAGACTTTCGGCGGGGAGATATGGGAGCATATCGGCAAGGACGGCGACCCTGCGGAGGTCTTTGATAGAGAACATGATAACGGAAAGGGTCTGAGTCCCGATGAGGTGCGGGCGATGATATGCCGCGCCGAAGAGATGGGGCAGCGGGTGGTCTGCATAGATGATGAGGACTATCCCGAAAGTCTGAGAACGCTGGACGATGCGCCTGCGGTGCTGTTCTGCATGGGCGATGTCAGCCTTATGAACAGCATGACGGCGGTACATATGGTAGGCACTCGTCAGCCCACAAGGTACACCGCATCGCTTATCAGCGTGCTGTGCCGTGAACTGGTGCTGAGAGGTTTCGCTGTATCATGCGGGCTGGCTGAGGGCGCAGATGCGCTGACGGCGGAGGCGGTGCTCGATAACGGCGGAAAATTGATATCCGTAGTGCCTGCCGCACTGAACGGCAGTTACCCGAAAGACCGCAGTCTGGCGGAAAGGGTGGCGAAGAGCGGTCTGCTTGTGAGCGTAAGACCGCCCGACAGCAAGGCAAGACCCGATTTCAGGCGGCGCAACCGACTGGCGGTGGCGCTCAGCGGCGCGGTGATATTCACGCAGGCTGCCGCTGACAGCAAGGGGCTCGATAACGCGAAACAGGCTGAAAAGCTGGGCAGACCTGTGTTGGCAGTCCCGCCGCATCTGCTGTATGCGAAAGAGTATTTCGGTCAGCGTGACTTGCTGAGAAACGGCTGTATACCGCTTTTCGATGGCGGCGATGCGGTTCGGGTGATGGCTGATAACGGCGTGATAGCTGAGGGCAGTCATGCACTGGGCAATGTGAAAAGTTACAGAGCGGCTGACGGTGCGGCTGGTAAGGGTGCGGCGAAAAGATCTCCTGCCAAGAAAACTCCCGCCATTGATGCCGACAGCAGTGAGGGCAGGATATTCGCTGAACTGAACGAACACGGCGAACTGCATGTTGACGAACTGGCGGCAAAGTGCGGCATGGGCATGGCAGAAGTCATGGCGGCGCTGACATCGCTGGAGATAGACGGCATGGTGAAGTCACTGCCCGGCAGAAGATATGTCGTGTCGTGACAGTGCGTAAGAACATGATATATGACCCGATAGTGCGGGTATAAAATACAGAAATCAATACCATTGGGTAAGAAACGGAGAGAATGATTTGTCTGATCTGGTAATTGTAGAGTCGCCCCACAAGGCGAAAACTGTGAAAAGATATCTCAGCGGAGATTATGAGGTGGTAGCATCGATGGGTCACCTGAGAGATCTGCCGAAATCCAAGCTGGGCGTTGATATAGAGAATGATTTTGAGCCGCAGTATATAAACATAAAGGATAAGGAGAGCCTTATCAAAGAGATAAAGAAAAAGGCTAAAGCCAGCGACCATGTCTATCTCGCAGGCGACCCCGACCGCGAAGGAGAAGCCATAAGCTGGCATCTGGCACAACTGCTGGGGCTTGATATGAACGACAAAAACCGCGTGACTTTCAATGAGATAACCAAGAGCGGTATAGATGCGGGCATGAGCAGTCCCCGCACGATAGATATGGATCTTGTGAATGCACAGCAGGCAAGGCGCATACTGGACAGGATAGTGGGCTACAAGCTGTCACCTTTCCTGTGGAGAAAGATAAGGCGCGGACTGAGTGCGGGGCGCGTGCAGTCGGTGGCTGTGAAGATGATATGCGACAGAGAGAACGAGATAAGGGCTTTCGTATCGCAGGAATACTGGTCGATAGATGCGCAGTTCACCGCAAAGTCAAGCAAGAAGCCGTTTGCGGCTAAGGTAGATACCGTTGACGGCGCAAAGCCCGAACTTAAATGCAAGGCTGATGCTGATGCGGTGCTTGCAAGGCTGGAGGGTGCTGAGTTCGTTGTAAGCAACGTGAAGAAGAGCGTGCGCAAGAAAAATCCTGCCGCACCTTTCACTACATCGACCCTACAGCAGGAAGCATCGAGAAGACTGGGCTTTCAGGGCAGAAGGACGATGAAAGCCGCTCAGGAACTTTATGAAGGTCTTGAGGTCAACGGCATGGGCGCTACAGGTCTTATCACTTACATGAGAACCGACAGCCTGCGTATATCCGATGAAGCGAGGGCGGCGGCTTACGATTTCATCAAGGAGAAGTACGGTGAGAACTATGTGCCCGACAAGCCGAGAGTCTACAAGACAAAAGGCAGTGCGCAGGACGCTCACGAAGCCATAAGACCCACAAATCCCGCCATAACGCCCGACCTTGTCAAGGCGAGCGGCGTGACCAATGACCAATATAAGCTGTATAAGCTGATATGGGAAAGGTTCATAGCATCGCAGATGGCAGGCTGTACGCTGGATACGATGTCGGTGGATATAGAAGCTAAGGGCGTTATGTTCAAGGCAACAGGCTATTCGGTGAAGTTTGACGGCTTCACGGTGCTGTATGAAGAGTCAAAGGACGAGGAAGAGGAGAAGAAGAACGTTCTTCCGCCGCTGGTAAAGGGCGATAAACTCGACCCTAAGGAGATACTGGGCAACCAGCATTTCACCCAGCCGCCCCCGAGATATACCGAAGCTACGCTGGTAAAAGCGTTTGAAGAAACAGGCATCGGCAGACCTTCGACTTATGTTACCACCGTCACCACCATAATCAACCGAAACTATGTTGAACGTGACGGCAAACAACTCAAACCTACCAGTCTTGGTGAGGTCACAAATGAACTGATGAGTGAGCATTTCGATAAGATAGTCGATGTGAAGTTCACAGCGAACATGGAAAAAAGCCTTGATGACGTTGAAAGCGGCAAGACGGGCTGGGTCAAGACCTTGCAGAAGTTCTACAAGGAGTTCGATAAAGAACTGACCGAAGCTGAAAAGGAGATGGAGGGCAAGCGCGTCAAAGTCCCCGATGAAGCCACAGACGAAATATGCGAACTTTGCGGCAAGCCGATGGTAATAAAGATAGGGCGTTTCGGTAAGTTCATGGCATGTTCGGGCTTCCCCGACTGCAAGAACACCAAGCGCATAGTGATGGAAACAGGCGGCGACTGCCCGTTCTGCGGCAAAAGGGTACTGCTGAAAAAGTCCAAAAAGGGCAAGAAGTACTACGGCTGTGAGAACAATCCCGAATGCAGTTTTATGACATGGGACATACCCACAGAGGAAAAATGCCCCAGATGCGGCAGTACGCTCTTCCAGAAAGGCGGCAAGAACGGCATTCTTATCTGCCATAAGCCCGACTGCGGCTATCAGCGTAACCTTTCGGGTGAGAACACCGAAGGCACTGATAATGCAGAGTGACGGCGTGACCGCGATCTTGTAAGATATACGGATACTCAGAGCAGGGCATGATGCCCTGAGGAAATATAAATATGGAAAAAGCAAAAGTTATAGGCGCCGGGCTGGCGGGCTGTGAAGCCGCTGTTCAGCTGGCGAATGCGGGCATAGAGGTCGAACTTTACGAAATGAAACCGAAGAAGTTCACCCCCGCACACAAATATAAGGGATTTGCAGAACTGGTCTGCTCAAATTCGCTGAAAGCCGACAGGATAGAGTCGGCGGCAGGAATGCTGAAAGAGGAGATGCGCAGACTGGGTTCGGTGACGATGGAGTGCGCAGAAGCGGCGAGAGTTTCGGCGGGCGGTGCGCTGGCGGTGGACAGGGAGAAATTTTCCGATGCCGTGACCGAGCGGATACGTCAGAACAAGCTGATAACCGTCATCGAGGACGAGGTGACGGAAGTGCCCGACGGCTATGCTGTCATCGCGACGGGTCCGCTGACTTCTGACAGCCTTGCGGAGAGCATCGGCGGGATATGCGGCGAATACCTGTATTTCCACGATGCCGCCGCGCCGATAGTCACCTTTGAGAGCCTTGATATGGAAAAGGCGTTTTTCGCATCGCGCTACGGCAGGGGCGATGCCGATTACATCAACTGCCCCATGAACAAGGAGGAGTACGAAGCGTTCTACAACGCGCTGGTATCAGCCGAGAGCGCACCTCTTAAAGAGCATGACAAAGAGCATTTCGCAAAGGACGGCTTCAAGGTCTACGAGGGCTGTATGCCCGTTGAAGTGCTGGCGAAGCGAGGCGAGGATACGCTGAGGTTCGGTCCGCTGAAACCTGTGGGTCTGACCGACCCCCGAACAGGTAAGCGCCCGTGGGCTGTGGTACAGCTGAGGGCTGAGAATACGGCGGGCAGTATGTACAATCTGGTGGGATTTCAGACTAATCTGAAATTCGGTGAGCAGAAGCGGGTATTTTCGATGATACCGGGACTTGAAAATGCAGAGTTCATGCGCTACGGCGTGATGCACCGCAACACTTTCATAAATTCGCCCAAACTGCTGAATGAGCAGTTCAACATGCGTCAGCGCCCCGAACTTTACTTCGCAGGGCAGATGACAGGCGTTGAGGGCTACATCGAAAGTGCGGCGAGCGGCATCTTCGCGGGACTCAGCCTTGCAAGGCAGATGCGCGGTCTTGCGCCCGTAAGTTTGCCCGCGACTACCATGCTGGGTGCGCTCAGCAAGTATATCAGTTCGCCAGATACCGAGAATTTCCAGCCGATGGGCTGTAATATGGGCATACTGCCCGAATGGGGCGAGCGGGTCAAGGATAAGAAGCTGAAATATAAACTGCTGGCAGAACGCGGTCTTGCAGATCTTGATAAGCTGATAGCCGAAATTGAGGAGGTCTGAGCTATGCCGATGCCCAAAGGTGAAAAGATGACAGCAAAGGAATTTTTTGAGAGAGTTCCCGAAATGAATGAGATGCTTGAATTGATAGGCGGTGAGATAGTTTCGCAGGCTGCACCCGGAAGGACTCATCAGAGAATAGTTGGCAGAGTGTTCAACAAAATATTGAATTATATAGAGTCTAAGGGCGGCAAATGTGAGCCATACATAGCACCTTTTGATGTGGTGCTTGATGACAGCAACGTGGTACAGCCCGATGTTTTCGTGGTGTGTGAGCCTGATAAAGTCGATGAAAAACGAATGTACGGCGCTCCTGACATGGTGGTCGAAGTTATATCGACGAACCGCCGTGACGATACGGTGAGAAAACTTGAACTGTACAAGAACCATAATGTTCGTGAATACTGGATAATAGACCCTGAGAGCGAACGTGTGCTGGTGTATATTTTTGGCGATAATACATCTATCAATATCTACACATTTGAGCAGGCTATACCTGTCGGCATATATGGCGGCGAACTGACAATAACAGTCGATGATATGTTATGAGCAGGGAAGACTTCAAGATAGAATTCCTGCGCTCGTTCTTCAGGCTGGCAGTGCTGATACTGCTGACTGTCAGTATCGTCAGGGACGAGAGTACAATGTGGATATGGCTGGGCATAAGGGCGGCAGTGCTGATAGAATACATCAGTTTCAGCATAAAGGACGAACCGCTTGCCATTTTCAAGAACTTCATGGCACACTGCATAACAGGTGCGGTGCTTGCTTTTGCATGGTACGGCGCGTATGTGCTTTTTGAAATGAAAAAGAAGTTCTTCTGGGAGAACGGCACAGTGCTGCATGTTACAGTGCCGACCTGCATAAAGTGGTGTGTACTGCTTTCGTTGATAGGTATGACAGTCAGCGCGGCAATGTACATCATCAGACAAAAACGCGGCGGTTTCCGCTGAACAGGAGAAAAATATGAGATTTAAGACAATAGCAGTGCTGGCATTCTGCATTGTGCTGACAGGCTGTTCGCTGAGCGTTGAGGTGACAGACAGCAGTGAAGTGACGGCTGAAAGTCAGACGGCTGAGGTGCAGACACAAGTTCAGCCTGACGATGACGGCGGCTATGCGGGCAGTCAGACTGCGGCATTCCTTGCAAGGATAGACAAGCACGATTTTTCGATGAAACTGCGCTCACAGCAGTCGGGCGGCAATGAGGTCATCGAAGAGATCGAGGTCTGCGGCGATGTGATGCGCGATGCCTACAAGGATTCTGAGGGCAAGCTGACCGCAGAGATGTACATTGTCGGCGGAAATATATGGTCTGTTATCAGCGAGGGCAGTGATAAGCCCGTTTGTATCGGCAAGGACGAATATTTTAACGAACATGTGAGAGAGTGTGCTTTCCACTGCCTTTTTGTGGACGATGCTGATAAATTCGGCGGCGCTGACGGTGATACCGAGCGGATATACGGAAATTCCGAGAGCATGGAGTATTTGTTCACCTACGGTGCGGGCGGTCAGCTGAAAAGCTACGAAGCGAACGGGATACACTACGAAGTCATGGAATATGTCGAGGGCATCGGTGAGGTCACACTGCCCGATGCGCTCAAATCAGAGATAGAGAAAGGACAGCAATAATGGAAAAGAAAATAGTTACAGTCATGCTGGCGGCAGTAATGTGCGTCTGTCTGGCGGCTTGCGGCGAAGAAAAAAGTGACATCAGCGAAGGACCTGTTGCGGGCGGCGCGGTAACAAAAGTCACATCTGCGGCAGAGAAAACAGAGTCGGCGGCGGAAGATGATAATGAGAGCAAAGCGGAAGAAAACGTATCTTCCAAAACAGAAGCCCAAAAAGAGGAAGAGCCTGAACTTGCGGCAGCATATGAGGGCAGTCTGACAGAAGCATTCGCAGGAAGTCTGAGCGACCTTGAATTCGGCTTGGAATTTGTGCAGTATGTGACTGACGGCGATGAGGGCATGAAAGAGGTCGAAAGTACTTACGGCGGAGGAAACGGCGAGATAGTACACATGTCAACTGTCACGGCTGAAGGCGGTGTCGAGAAAGAACTTCTTGTATATGAGGGCAAGCTGTACTCGCGCGAAGACGGTGCTGAAAAATACAGCTATGTGCAGGATATGGGCGAGTCCGACAAAACGATGTTCGCTGAACTGCTGATGGGCAGACCGCAGGATATGGAATTTGTGTCGTCTGACAGCTATTCCGACGGCACTATAGAAGAGATATTCAGCGATGGTGAGAAAGACCATACTTATCTCTACAGCGCAGATGGTATCCTTATCAGCATAGAAAGCGACAGAACACTGATACTTGTCAGCAGTTACGAAGACAGCACAGATATCGAGATAACCGATGCCTTTAAAGATATGATAGATTTTTAATTCATAATTCACAATTCATAATTATTGACATGGGCGAAAGTTCGCCGCGTTTTTGGAAGAAAGTGTTTTAGATCACAGTGCGTGAACGTGGTCAGCCCCCATTTAAGATAGGAGTTTGAAATGAATATTGTAATGGACGCATTCGGCGGGGATAATGCTCCGCTGGAAGTAATAAAAGGCGCAGTTGATGCGCAGAGAGATTTCGGCGTTGATATAACGCTGGTCGGTGATGAGAAGAAAATAAAGGATTGTGCTAAGAAGAACAGCCTTGATATCTCAGCGCTGAAAATAAAGCACGCCGATACTGTAATAGAGATATGTGAAGAGCCGACCGAAGTCATCAAGGGCAAAAAAGACTGCTCGATGGCTGTCGGTATGCAGATGCTTGCAGACGGTGAGGGAGATGCTTTCGTGTCGGCAGGTTCTACAGGTGCGCTGGTGGTCGGCGCTACATTCATCGTCAAGAGGATAAAGGGCATAAAAAGACCTGCGCTGGCAACAGTCCTGCCTACTGCGGGCAAGCCTACAATGCTGCTTGACAGCGGCGCTAATGCCGACTGCCGACCCGAAATGCTGGTGCAGTTCGGTATAATGGGCAGTGCTTACATGAACAAGATACTGAACGTTGACAAGCCGAGAGTCGCGCTGGCAAACATCGGCGCTGAGGAGTCAAAGGGCAGAGAACTTGAACTGGAAACTTACAAGCAGTTAAAGACCGCACCTGTCAACTTCGTGGGCAATATCGAGGCAAGACAGCTTCCGCTGGGCGACTGCGATGTTTGTGTGGCAGACGGTTTCTGCGGAAATCTTATGCTGAAACTGTACGAGGGCATGGGCAAGTTCTTTTCGGGCGAACTGAAAAGCATCTTCAAAAGCAGTACCAAGTCAAAGCTGGCGGCTGTGATGGTGATGAAAGATATCAACAATTTCAAGAAAAAGGTGGATTATTCCGAGTACGGCGGCGCACCTCTGCTGGGTACTGCAAAGCCTGTCATCAAGGCACACGGCAGTTCTGATGCTAAGGCTTTCTACAATGCGGTAAGGCAGGCAAAGCAGTTCACCGAAACAGGCGTTATCGACACCATAACTGCCGCACTTGAACAGATGAAAAAGGAGAACGGCTGATGGACGAGGAGAAAAATCTGGCGGAATTCCAGAAGCGGATAGGCTACAGCTTCAGGAATGACAGACTGCTTTACGAAGCGCTGTCGCATTCGAGTTTTGCAAACGAGAACAAAAAACAGCGCCACAGCAACGAAAGGCTTGAATTTCTGGGCGACTCGGTGCTTTCGATAGTGGTATCCGACTATATTTTCGAGCATTTCAAGCATCTGCCTGAGGGCGAACTGACAAAGCTGAGGGCATCGCTGGTGTGTGAAAAAGCGCTGTTTGAATTTTCTCACAAGTTTGAGCTGGGCAAGTACATATTTCTCGGCAAGGGCGAAGAACTGACAGGCGGCCGTGAGAGGGCTTCGATAGTATCCGATGCGATGGAAGCCGTCATAGCGGCGATATACCTTGACGGCGGTCTGGAAGCGGCAAGAAAGCATATAATGGGCTTCCTGCCGAAGGACATAAATCCTGCGCACACCGAAACTTTCCACGACTACAAGACGGTATTGCAGGAAGTCATACAGCGCAATCCCGAAGAGAAGATAGAGTATTTTCTCAAGGGCGAGGAAGGTCCCGACCATGACAAGCGGTTTACCGTACAGGTCAAACTCAACAGCAATGTCATCGGTGAGGGCGTAGGCAGGTCTAAAAAGAGCGCCGAGCAGAACGCCGCTAAAGAAGCCCTTGACCTTATGGGCATAAAAGTCTGAGATATACAGTTCAAGGTGCAAAGTCCTGCGGGTGGGCGGGCGGGGAGGCAGTCCCCTTAAGAGGACAGCTTGCTCACTTTGTCAGAACGGCTCACTTTAACGGGCAGACAAAGCCTGTCAGTCATTATTGGCGCAGAAGAAGTTTTATAAGGGGAATGATAAAATGCACAGTAACATCTCCATTTTCGTGCCCCATGTGGGGTGCCCGCACAAATGCGCTTTCTGTGACCAGAACGCCATAACAGGCAAGCAGAAACTCCCCCATAAAGACGATGTGGAGAAAGCCTGCATGCAGGCACTCAGTCAGGTGGACGATATTTCAGATACCGAGATAGCTTTCTTTGGCGGCAGTTTTACCGCAATACCCCGCGATTATATGCTGGAACTGCTGACAGCGGCAAAAAAATTCGTGGGCGGCGGGCGTTTCAAGGGCATACGCATCTCCACCAGACCCGACTACATAAACGCTGAGATACTGGATATCCTGAAAAGCTATGGCGTTACAGCCATCGAACTTGGTGCGCAGTCCATGTCGGACGAGGTGCTTGAAGCCAACGAGCGCGGGCATTCTGCCGAAGATGTAAGGCAGGCGAGCCGAATGATACGCGAGTACGGCTTTGAACTTGGTCTGCAAATGATGGTGGGGCTGTACAAAAGCGGTCATCAGCAGGAGGACGAAACTTTTAACGAGATAATGGCGATACGCCCCGATACGGTGCGCATCTACCCCGTTGTCATACTGAAAAACACAAGGCTTGCAAAACTGCTTGCAGGCGGCGAGTATAAGCCCATGTCATTTGAGGAGGTGCTTTCGCTCTCGACGCGGGCGCTGGGTGCTTTCACGGCGGCGGGCATAAGGGTGATAAAATGCGGCTTGCATGCCAGCGAGATAGTCGAACAGGATATGGTCGGCGGCTTTTACCACCCCGCTTTCAGGGAACTCTGCGAGGGCGAACTGTACAGACTTCGCATGGAGAGCGAACTGGACAAGGCTGTAAAAGAGGGCAGATCCCCCGAAAATAAAAAACTTGTCTTTGCCGTGAAAAAAGGCTGTATCAGCAAGGCAGTCGGGCAGAAACGTGCCAATCTGCGCGGGTTTGAAGAACTCGGCTTTAAGGTGAAGATCATCGAAAAAGAGGATATCGGTCTGTATGAAGCAAAACTGCTGAGCGATGAAGAAGCGGCACACGACTACGCTGTTCGTAACATAAAGCAGTTAAAGCGAAGCAAGTCCTGCGGGTGCTTTTACTGCGGAAGAATTTTCGCTCCCGCCGAGATAAGCGACATGATAAACGAGGGCTGCGGCACAGCAGTCTGTCCCTACTGCAGCGTTGACAGCGTGATAGGCGATGCGAGCGGCTATCCCGTCACGAAAGACTTCATGCACAAGATGCACGAGCGGTGGTTCTGATGTATGAAGATATGATAAAGTCGATAATTGCTGAAACTTTGCTGATCGCTCAGCTGGTGCGGAACATCGTTATGTTGAAAAAAGCGCGGGCACTTCGGCGTGATGTAAAAGCAGGCAATACCGAAAAGGTCAAAACAAGGATAACATTTACAAGAACCGCAGGCACCAGAAGTTATATGGCGCGGGCAGTGTATACAGTCGGCGGAAGCAAGATAACGGGCAGTACGGTCTGCGCAGTTGGGGTTGGCGAACTCAGGCGCGGCAAAGAAAAATATGTCATCGTTGGAAAGACCGACAGCAGTGTTTTCGCACTGGACGAGCAGCAGACAAAAGATGCTGTTCTGACATGGTGGACATTCAGCGTGCTTGCGGGGATAGCTGTGCTGTTTATGGCGGCGGGCATAGTATTAGAGATAATAAAGTAATTACGAAAGGCGGTGAAGAATAATGTATCTGCGCGGTCTTGAACTGCAGGGGTTCAAATCATTTCCCGATAAGACGGTGCTTAGTTTCGGCAAGGGCATAACCGCCGTCGTGGGACCTAACGGTTCGGGAAAAAGCAATATATCCGATGCCATGCGCTGGGTAATGGGCGAACAGTCGTCAAAGGCACTGCGCGGCGAGAAGATGTCGGGCGTTATTTTTCACGGGTGCGAAACGAGGAAAGAGTCGCCTTTTGCGCAGGTAACACTCATAATCGACAACGAGGACAGAGCGCTCGACATTGACGACGAGGTGGTGTCGGTATCGAGAAAACTCTACAAAAACGGCGACAGTGAGTATCTGATAAACGGCAGTCCCGTCAGGCTGAAAGATGTCAACGAACTGTTCATGGATACCGGTCTTGGCAAGGACGGCTATTCGATAGTCGGACAGGGGCGCATAGCCGATATAGTAAACGGCAAGGGCAGTGACAGGCGCGATATTTTCGAGGAAGCCGCAGGCGTGGCAAAGTTCCGCTATAAAAAGCAGGAGGCTGAGCGCAGACTGGTGGAGGCTGAGGACAACATCGCAAGGCTGACAGATATCCTTGCCGAACTGGAGGGGCGTATAGGTCCTCTGGAAAAGCAGTGCGAAAAGGCAAAAAAGTTCAAGGTGCTGGACGATGAAAAAACAGCGCTGGAAGTTTCGGTGTGGGTGACAAAGCTGGAGCAGAACCGCGCAAAACTGGCTGAAACGGAAGAGCGCATAAAACTGCTGAATGAGCAGTACTCGGCACTTAGCGATGAACTTTCCGATGCCGAAAAGCAGATAGAGGAAGACCTGCGGCAGAGCGCTCAGTGCGCGGCAAACGCCGATGATATCAGCGCAAAGATACATGATGCTGAGATGGCGAGCCGCGGCGGTGAAGCTGAGATAGCCGTCTGTGAGAACGACATAGCGCACATTGAGGAAAATATTCACAAGCTGGAAGAGCAGATAGAAAACTCAAAGGCTGATAAATGTTTTCTTGAATCTGAGCTGAAAAAGCGTAAGGACGAGCTGGAAGAACTGGGCAAAAAGCAGGTCGAGTCGGCAAAAGCTGTGGCTGACAAGGAGAAAGAGTTCAATGAACTGCTGGACGAAGCCGATAAGTCGGATAAGGCGGTGGGCGCTGTAAATGCCGAGATAAGCGCCGCTTATCTTGAAAGATCAAGGCTGAGTTTCAAGGCGGAAAGCCTGAAAAATACCTTGCAGGAAACTTCCGAACAGCTTGAAAACTTAGCTGATGACAGGAAAGATACCGAAAAAAACAAGGAGAATGCCGATAAAGAACTTGAAAAGCTGACCAAAGAGCAGACTCGCAAGAAGGACTCGCTGGGCGAAAAGGAGAACGTGCTGGGCGGCATGACAAAACTGTTGGAAAAGCGCCGCGAAAAGCTGGACAGTGCGGTGGACAGGTTCGCAAAGGCTGAAAGTGCGCTGACTGAAACGGTCAGCAGACTCAATATCCTAAAAGATCTGGAGCGCTCGATGGAGGGTTTCGGCTACTCGGTAAAGCACATAATGAATGCCACGCGGCAGGGGCGCATAAGCGGCGTTTGCGGTACGGTGGCACAGCTTGTGGGCGTTGAAAAGGAATACTCGGTGGCGGTCGAAACTGCGCTGGGCGGCGCTTTGCAGAACATCGTGGTGGAGAATGAAGATTCTGCCAAGAGGGGCATTCGCCTGCTGAAAGAGGGCAAGGCGGGCAGAGCGACATTCCTGCCAATAACTTCGGTAAAGGGCACAAGGCTGGAAAATGACCGCCTTGAAAACGAGGACGGCTTTGTGGCGCTGGGCTGTGATATAGTCACATATGATAAGAAGTATGAGGGCATAGTGCGAAATCTGCTGGGCAGGATATGTATAGCAGAGGACATAGATGCCGCATCGCGGATAGCGCGTAATTACGGCTATAAGTTCAGGATAGTCACGCTGGACGGTCAGGTGGTCAACGCGGGCGGTTCGTATACGGGCGGCAGTGTGTCGAAAAGCACAGGCATACTCACCCGAAAAAACGAGATAAACGACCTGGAAGAAAAGCGCGTCAAGCTGGAAACTGACCGCGCAGAAGCGGCGGGCGAAAAAGAAAGGCTCTCAAACGAAGCCAACAAGCTGTCTGCTGATATTGAGGGCGTGAAAGAGAGCATAAACTCCCTTAACGCTGACTGCCTGCGCATCGAGATGGAGATAAAGCGCGTAAGCGGGCTGAAAGAAGCCTGCGAAAAAACGCTGGCAGACAGTACCTCACGCGAAAATGAACTGCGTGAAAAAGCGGCGCAGGCTGATGCAGACCTCGACAAGACGCTTAAAGACGAAGCTGAGGTCGATAAGAAGATACTCGAAAAGGAAGCTGAACTGACGACTTCGCAAAGCGAGCAGGAAAGGCTGAAAACACGGCGCGGCGAGATAAGCGCAGAACTTTCCGAACTGAGGATAAAGGGCGCGGAAACGGCAAAGGATATCGAAAGCTGCAAGGATTCCATCGCACAGCTTGAAAAGACCATCACCGACCGCGACAGCGACAGCGGCAAGCTGACTCTCGACATTGAAACCGAAAAGGAAAAGATAAAAGGCAAGCGGGCTGATATCGAGTTCATCAGGCAGAAGATAGCAAACAGCGGCACTGAGGCTGAGAGCCTTAAAACTCAGCTGGAAGAAGAGCGCCGCAAACAGCGTGGATACAGCGACAGCGCCGAAAAAATCAGGGCATCGCAGAAGAACAAGCTGGACGAAAAGGAAAACCTCGCTACACAGCTGAGTCGCGGAGAAGAGCGCAAAAACGCTATATCAGCGGATTTTGACAAGCTGGTAAACAAACTGTGGGACGAGTACGAACTGACCCGCTCGACTGCCGCAGAAAAGGCTCAGCCTGTTGAAGACATGGCAGAAGCCGAGCGCAGGCTGACCGAACTGAAAAACAAGATAAAGTCGCTGGGCAGTGTAAATCTGGGCGCGATAGAAGAGTACGCCGAAGTCAGGGAGAGATACGATTTTCTGGCGGCACAGCTGAACGATGTCAACGTTTCAAAGGAAGAACTTTGCAGGCTGATAGAAGAGCTGACCGAGAAGATGAAATCGGTGTTCATGCAGAGTTTTGACGAGATAAACCGCAATTTCAAAAGCATTTTCAAGGAACTTTTCGGCGGCGGAAGCGGCGAACTGATACTGACCGACCCCGAAAATGTGCTTGAATGCGGCATCGAGATAAGCGTACAGCCTCCGGGCAAGGTCATTACCAGCCTGATGTCGCTTTCGGGCGGCGAACAGGCTATGGCGGCGATAGCGATATACTTCGCGATATTCAGATTTTCGCCTGCACCGTTCTGCCTGCTGGACGAGATAGAGGCGGCGCTGGACGATGTGAATGTAACACGGTACGCGCAGTACCTTCACAGGCTGACTGACAAGACTCAGTTCATAACCATAACCCACCGTCGCGGCAC
>OCTW011503752.1_pt1 | contig 15567 bp, 16 predicted proteins | sample 1539671 | NCBI WGS metagenome assembly OCTW01 (sample SAMN02144230, study PRJEB22623) | gut metagenome | biome: sheep rumen | host: Ovis aries | place: New Zealand
GCAAAGGTCGTCCGCATCGGCGGCGGCGCCATAACCATTCGTCAGGGCGATTTCACGCTGACCGCTGCGCTGCTCGACAAAACTGCCCGCCCGCTTCAGGCCCCGGTCAACGGCGCAATGGTACGGCTTGTGCGGGAAAATGCCGCCTGCCGCGCCCGCTATCTGTTTACAAAAGGCAAAGAGACGCTCCTGTCGCTTGAAACAGCCAACGCCTCTTTTGAATATGAATTGGAATGAGCTCCCGCTCTGCTGTGCAGTTTCCTTTCAACCGCAGAATTTTTCAATCCGCGCAGGAGAAAGCGGCGTCCCGCCGGAAAGCTCCGAACGAAACGCCGCTTTGATCTTTTGTGAAACGGAAACCCTTACTGTAAATGAACGGTGTTGATGTCGACCAGTTCACACGATTCAATGCGCGTGTCGCCCTCCAGGCAGCGCAGCAGCGAGTTGGCCGTGTCAATCGCGGTCAGGCACGGGATGGCATGTTCCACGGTCGAACGGCGGATGCGAACCGAGCCAAGCTCCGGATGGCGGCCCTTGACCGAGGTGGCAATGACATAATCAATGTCGCCCGATTCGATCAGGTCGATCATATTCGGGGACGGCTCATCGACGTTGCGCACCGCATTGGTCGCGACCATGTGACGGTTGAGGACGTTTGCCGTGCCGCTGGTGGCGTACAGCTCAAAGCCCAGCTCCGCAAAGCGCTCCGCGATGGTTACGACCTCCTGCTTGTCCTCATCGCGGACGGAAATCAGGACATTGCCCTTTTTCTTCATCTCATAGCCCGCGCCCATCATGCCCTTGAGCAGCGCCTCGCGGAAAGAGGTCGAAACACCCAGAACCTCACCGGTGGACTTCATTTCCGGCCCGAGCTGCGTATCCAGACCGCGCAGCTTCTGGAAGGAGAACACCGGAACCTTGACAGCATAATGCTCGCTCTCCGGATACAGACCTGTGCCGTAGCCCATGTCGCGCAGCTTCTCGCCGAACATGCAGCGCGTTGCCAGATCGACCATCGGCACACCTGTGATTTTGGAGATGTACGGAATGGTGCGCGACGAGCGCGGATTGACCTCGATGACGTAAATTTCGTCGTTGTACAGCACAAACTGAATGTTGACCAGACCGAGTACCGCCAGCTCCTTCGCGAGCTTCTTCGTGTAGTCAATGATCGTCTGCTTGTGCTTTTCCTCCACCGTGATGGGCGGATAGACGGAAATCGAGTCGCCCGAGTGAATGCCCGCGCGCTCCATGTGCTCCATGATGCCCGGAATCAGAATGTCCTCTCCGTCGCAGATGGCATCGACTTCAATCTCGCGGCCCATCAGATATTTGTCAACGAGCACCGGATTTTCAATCTTTGTGCGCGTGATGATCTGCATATATTCGCGGATGTCCGCCTCCTTGTAGGCGATTTCCATGCCCTGTCCGCCGAGAACATAGGACGGGCGGACGAGAACCGGATAGCCCAGACGGTCGGCGACGGCCACAGCCTCTTCCTCGGTGAATACCGTGTCGCCCTTTGCGCGCGGAATGCCGGTCTTATTGAGGATGACATCGAACTTCTCGCGGTCCTCCGCGGCGTCAATGCTCCACGCCGGCGTGCCCAGAATCGGGACACCGAGCTTTTCCAGATGCTCCGCGAGATTGATGGCGGTCTGACCGCCGAACTGAACAATCGCGGCATCCGGCTTTTCGGCGTTGACAACGCCGGTCACATCCTCCGGTGTCAGCGGCTCAAAATACAGGCGGTCCGCCGTGTCGAAGTCGGTGGAAACGGTCTCCGGATTGTTGTTGATGATGACGGTCTCGCAGCCGAGCTTCTGCAGAGCCCAAACCGAATGAACCGAGCAGTAGTCGAACTCAATGCCCTGACCGATGCGAATCGGGCCGGAGCCGAGAACGAGCACCTTCTTTTTGCCCGTAGACGGCTTGACCTCTGTCTCCTCGTCATAGGTGGAATAGTAATACGGTGTCTCCGCCTCAAATTCCGCCGCACAGGTGTCGACGGTCTTATACACCGGCATGCGGGTCAGACCCTCGACCGATTTGCCCGACAGGCGCTCGATGACGCGGTCGGTAAAGCCGAATTTTTTGGCCGCCAGATACAGCTCCGGCGTCAGCTCCTCCCGCTCCAGGCGGTGCTCCATCTCAATGATGCGCAGAAAGCCGTGCAGGAACCAACGGTCAATCTGTGTAATTTCAAAGACCTCTTCTATCGTCATAATGCCGCGGCGGAACGCCTCGCAGATGGAGAACAGCCGCTCATAGTCGCAGGTCCTGACCTTTTGCTTAACCTCCTCGTCGCTCAGCTTGGAAATCAGCGGCATGGACAGCGAATCGACCTTCATTTCAATCGAACGCACCGCCTTCATCATGGCGGCTTCAAAGCTGTTGGAAATCGCCATGACCTCGCCGGTCGCCTTCATCTGCGTACCCAGCGACTTGTCCGCGTAGACGAACTTGTCGAACGGCCAGCGCGGGAACTTGACGACGCAGTAATCGAGCGTCGGCTCAAAGCACGCCGCCGTCTTTCCGGTGACCGCATTGGTCAGCTCGTCCAGACCGTAGCCGACCGCAATCTTCGCGGCAATTTTTGCAATCGGATAGCCCGTCGCCTTGGATGCCAGCGCAGAGGAGCGCGATACGCGCGGATTGACTTCGATGACCGCATATTCAAACGAATTCGGATTGAGCGCAAACTGCACGTTGCAGCCGCCTTCAATGCCCAGCTCGGTGATGATCTTGAGCGCGGAGGTGCGGAGCATCTGATACTCGTAGTCGCACAGCGTCTGGCTCGGGGCGACGACAACCGAGTCGCCGGTATGTACGCCGACCGGATCGACATTTTCCATGTTGCAGACGGTGATGACATTGCCCTTGCCGTCACGCATGACCTCGTACTCGATTTCCTTCCAGCCCGCAATGCACTTTTCTACGAGAATCTCGTCGACGCGTGAATACAGGATGCCGGAAGCCGCGATTTCGCGCAGCTCATCCCATGTGTAGGCGATGCCGCCGCCCGTGCCGCCGAGTGTGTAGGCCGGACGAATGATGACCGGCAGTCCGATCTGCTCGGTAAATGCCACCGCATCCTCTACCGTGTGGACGACCTTGGAGGCAATGATCGGCTCATTGATTTTCTCCATCGTGTCCTTAAACAGCTGGCGGTCCTCCGCCTTGTCGATGGTGGTCGGATTTGCCCCGAGCAGCTTGACGCCGTAATCGTCGAGGAATCCCTGCGCAACCAGCTCCATCGCAATGTTCAGGCCGGTCTGACCGCCCAGTGTCGGCAAAATGGAGTCCGGACGCTCCTTGCGGATAATTTCCTGTACGCAGGGAATCGTCATCGGCTCAATGTAGACCTTGTCTGCCATCGCCTTATCCGTCATGATGGTCGCCGGATTGGAATTGACGAGGATGACTTCGAGCCCCTCCTCGCGCAGCGCGCGGCACGCCTGTGTGCCCGCATAGTCAAATTCCGCGGCCTGACCGATGACAATCGGACCGGAGCCGAGAACCATTACCTTGTGAATATCCTTGCGCAGCGGCATTACTGAGCGCCTCCTTTCTTCTCATCCATGAGGGAAATAAACTGATCGAACAGATATGCCGTGTCCTGCGGACCGGGCTTGACCTCCGGATGATACTGTACCGTGAAGATCGGGGCATGCAGATGCTCAATGCCCTCACAGGAGTTGTCATTGATGTTGATATGGCTGACGCGGGCAATCGCCGGGTCGACCGTCTCGCCGACAACCGCATAGCCGTGGTTCTGGCTGGTGATGTAGGTGCGGTCATGTGCCAGATCCTTGACCGGATGATTGACACCGCGGTGACCGAAGCGCATTTTCTTTGTCTGCGCGCCGATGGCGAGCGCGAGCAGCTGATGGCCGAGGCAGATGCCGAAAATCGGCAGACCGCAGCCGACCAGCGCGCGGAGATTTTCGATAATCTCCGTATTCTCCTCCGGATCGCCGGGGCCGTTCGACAGCATGATACCGTCAAATCCGCCGTCCAGAATGACCTGCGGCGCGGTATATCCGGGCAGCACCGTGACCTCACAGCCGCGCGCACACAGCTCGCGCTGAATGTTGCGCTTGACACCGAAGTCAAGCAGTGCGACGCGATGCTTCTGTTCCCCTGCCGCCGGATGCACCTCGGGCGCGTCAATCGTGACTGCGCGCACCGCACCGGTCACCTTGTATTCCTTCATCGCGGCAATCGCCTGCTCGTCCGGCTCATAGCCCTCCGAATAGACAATGCCGTTCATGACGCCGCTGCTGCGCAGAATGCGGGTCAGCCGGCGGGTATCGATGCCGGCAAGACCGACAATGCCTTCCTTTTTCAAATATGCGCCGAGCGAACGGTCGCAGCGCCAGTTGGACGGATAGTCACACGCCTCGCGCATGATAAAACCGGATACCCAGCACTTGCGCGACTCAAAATCCTCTGGATTCAGACCGTAGTTTCCGATGAGCGGATAGGTCATGCACACCGTCTGTCCGTAATAGGACGGATCGGTCAGGACCTCCTGGTAACCCGCCATACCGGTGTTGAATACAACCTCTGCAGTAGATGTGCCCTCTGCGCCGACGCTGACGCCTTCAAACAGCGTGCCGTCAGCCAGCAGGAGATATGCTTTCTTCAAGTTCCATACACTCCTTATCTTCAATCATAAAAATGCTTCAGCCCAACATTGCTTTGCGCGGTTTTCCATCAGCGAATTGCGCCGACAATATCATCGCGCATGCGGATCGCCTCGCGGCGCGCCGCCTCCTGATAATCCAGGTCACATTTCTTCCACGCGCACATAATGCCGCGGGAGGAATTGACAATCGCGCCCAGTCCGTCGTCATTGAACGCATTTGCGATGTCCTTCGCCGCTGCGCCCTGCGCGCCGTAGCCCGGAACGAGGAAATAGCTGTGCGGGATGATCTGGCGGATGATGCGCTGCTCCTCCGGATAGGTCGCACCGACAACCGCGCCGACCTGTGAGTAGCCGCATTCGGTCATCAGGTCTTCGCCCCATTCGGCTACCTTCTCCGCCATGCGGACATACAGCGGCTGATCGCCCATCAGCCTATTCTGAAACTCGCCGGAAGACTTGTTCGACGTCTTGACGAGGATATAGATGCTTTTTTCCCGATTTTTGCACTCCTCCAGGAACGGATGAATGCCGTCCGTGCCCAGATAGGCATTGACAGTGCACGAATCGCTGTCATACACCGGCAGGCTCGCGCCGCAGACCTCGCTGCGCCCCAGATACGCCTGTGCGTAGGCGGTCGCCGTCGCGCCGATATCATTGCGCTTGATGTCTGCAATGACATACATGCCCTTTTCGTGCGCGTAGGCGATGGTGTCGCGCAGCACAGCCGCGCCGTCCGGACCGAGCAGCTCATAATAGGCCGCCTGCGGCTTAATCGCCGGCACGATGTCGCACAGGGCATCAATCAGGCCCTTGTTGAACTCCAGCATGCTTGCGGCAGCGGCGCGAAGGGTTTGTCCGTATTCGCCGATGTATCGATCTGTGATGCGGGACGGGATGTACTCCAGCCTGGCGTCCAGACCCGCAACGGTCGGATTGTTCTTCTCCCGAATCTTTTGGACGAGCGTATTGACAGACATTTGATTTCCTCCTGAACCGGATGGGTTTTGTTCTTTTTATTTTTCGGCGTCCGCCGCGGCAAGAATGGCCACGCGGTCTCTGCCGTCACATTCCTTCATATAGACCCGGACGATCTCTGCGCGCGAGGTCGGCAGATTTTTGCCGATATAATCCGGGCGAATGGGCAGCTCGCGGTGACCGCGGTCAATGAGCACAGCGAGCTGGATGCGCGGGGCGCGCCCCATATGCAGCACGGCTTCCATCGCGGCGCGGACCGTTCGTCCTGTGGACAGCACATCATCGACAATGATGACGGTGCTCTGCTCAATGCCCTCCGCCGCGGGCAGAGGCACATGCTGCGCACGGTCCTGCTTGTCGTCGCGAAACGCTGTGATGTCAAGCGAGACCGTCGGCGGGCAGACCCCTTCAATCTCACCGATTTTCTCCGCAATGCGGGCTGCGAGGTATACGCCCCGCGTCCGAATACCCGCGAGCAGAATGCCGGTTCCGCCGTGATTGCGTTCAATGATTTCGTAGGCAATGCGGTTGATCGCGCGCCGCATCGCATTTTCATCCATAATTTCCGCTTTGCGCACCTGCTGCAAGCTGCCGCCTCCCTTCTGAGAAAGCACAAAAAAACGGCCAACCGCACCAAAGGGCGGAAAGCCGTACCTGCAAAAGGGCAGTCTGAGACCACAGCCCTTCTCCTCACTTTTCCGAACGCCTTGCCGAACTCACGGGAACGGCTTAAAGGTGCAGTTTTTTCTTTTGTTTATTATATACCGCGCACAAAATTTTGTAAACCAAAATGCGCAGAAACTTTCCCGTCGAAATGCACAGGATGCGTCCGGTTTCGCCTTATTTTTTGTAAACGTGTCAAAAAATGTACATTTTTCCCCTGTATGCCGTTTTTTCTCAGCATAACATTCCCGAACCGCGGGCAAACTGCTTGCAGACTCGCGGAAAGGGGAATGGATCCATGCGCACAGGTATGTTTGTGACCGGTGTGATCACCGGTCTCGCAGGTGCCGCTGCCGCGGCAATGGCTGTCAATTACAAACTGGCGGGAACGTCGACCGGACAATCTGTCTCACGCACGGCGCACAAAACCGCCGGTATGGTCAGTCAGGCTGCACAGGGTGCCGCCAACACCGTGGACAAAATCGTAACACAGTAAAAGCTGGGGGCGGCTCATCATGAACCGCCCCTTACGCCTGTTTTTTTCAGTTGGAAATGACACGGTTGATCATATCATCCAGACCGTTGATGAGTGCCTCTCCTGTCATGCCGTCGCCTGCCTGCAGCCACATATTGAGACAGCCGATAATTCCGCTCGAGCAGAAGCGGCAGGTGTATGCACTGCGCATGCCGGTTTCGTTCAGATGCAGCTGCTCGCGCGCCTTGAGCACGGTCTCCTCGACAACTGCCATAAACTTGCTCTGCAGGCCGTCGCCTGCCCGGCTCTGGAACAACGTGCGGATGAGAAATTTCTGTTCTTCTATATAGCCGACAGCCTGCTCCAGCATCCGGCGGGCGGAATAATTTTCCGGTGTCGGCATATAGCCGGACAAAACCGCACGAAAATCGCTCACCAGCTCGTCCTCGATTTTTTCCCGCAGATCGTAGGTGTCCGTGTAATGAAAATAAAATGTGCCGCGGTTCAAATCGGCGCGCTCTGTAATCTCCTTGACTGTGATATCCTTAAATTCCTTTTCGTTCATCAGCTCAGCCAGTGCCTGGCGCAGCAGCCGCTTTGTCCGCCGAATGCGGCGGTCTTCCTTTTGCACTGTCATGTTGACCCTCCCGCAGTTATACACACAATCCTCTTTTCTGTATTATACTATACATTGTCCCAATATTCAACATTGCATGCGGCAAACTTTTTTGTTCTCCGTCCGGTATGCACCGCGCGGAGGAAATGCAGGCAGGACAAAAAAATCCCCGAAACCGCCCTGTTCCGGCGTATTTCGGGGTATTTTCTCTGGAGCAGGTAACGGGAGTCGAACCCGCTTATGCAGCTTGGGAAGCTGCCGTTCTACCGGTGAACTATACCTGCGCATCGCTTAGCAACGCAGTTATTTTACCACATTACGCCTGTCGATGCAAGCAGAATTTCCGCCTCGCAGGAAGTCCTGTGTCCTCCGGCAGATTACAGATCCTTCATCCGTTCCTGAATATAGAGTTCCAGCATGTCAACGGTGCGCTCCACGCCCAGTCTGCTGCTGTTGATGGACACATCATAATTGCGCGAGTCGCCCCACTTGATGTCACAATAATAATTGTGATACGTCTTGCGCTTTTTGTCTATGCGGTCGAGCTTGTGCTCCGCGTCCTCTCTGTTGAGCTGATAAATGCGCTCGATGCGCTCAATCTTTCTCTCGCGGTCACCCAGGATAAAAATGCTGACAAGTCCCTTTTGTCCGCGCAGGACAGTCTCGGCACAGCGGCCGACAATCACAAACGAATCGCCGTTCTCGGCTTTTTTGCGCAGGAAATTAAACTGCATATGCGCGACGTGCTCTTCCGGGGCACTGCTGTGCCCGCGCACTTTCCGCGAAAACAGCCAGTTTCTCGGAACTTCATCGTACGGTTCGAGATTTTCCACATCGACATGTTTCGCATCCGCAATTGTCTTGAGAATATTGCGGTCAAAAACCGGCAGCTCAAAGCGCCGCGCCAGCTCAACGGCAATGGCATGACCACCGCTGCCGTATTCACGTCCAACCGAGATAATCAACTGCTTGTTTTTCATGCTCTCCCTCTCCATCTTCATCACAAATAACGAACCCAAATGACTATGGTGGAAATCACCAGAACAATAACGGTTGCCGGTACCGAGCGTCTGCAATATTTGCCCCAGCTGACCGGATAACCCTCACGCGCAGCAACCGATGTGCCGACGACATTCGCGGACGCACCGATCGGTGTCGCACTTCCGCCGATGTCCGTACCCATGGACAGCGCCCACGCCAGCATGGGCAGCTCCGCACTCGTCGTCAGCGAAAGCGTCTTGATAACCGGAATCATCGTCGCAGCAAACGGAATGTTGTCGACAAATGCGCTTGCAAACGCGGAAACCCAGATAATAATTGCCGCCATGAGCATCAGATTGCCGCCGCTGACCTCTCCGATCAGTTCGGCGATCTGTTCCAGAATGCCTGTCTGCTCCAGTCCGCCGACAACCATAAACAATCCGATGAAAAACAGCAGGGTTTTATAATCCATCTCCCGCAGCAGCTCCGGTGCATGCCGTCCTGCCGCCAGCAGCGTCGCCGCGGCGCTCACCGCGCCGATGAGCGCAACCGTCATGCCGGTCTGCGCGTGTGTCACAAGCATGGCCACCGTGCACAGGAAAATGATGCAGCTGAACACAAAGCCGCGCTTATCCTTGATGGAGTCCGCCGGATTCGGATAACATTCCGGTGCGCCGGCTGTGCCGCCTGCCGGCTGCAGCTCATGCCGGTAAACCAGATAAAAATAGAGCACAACAGCAATCAGCGATATCGCCACGATCAGACCCGTGTTCGCAATAAAATCGCCGAACGAATACCCGAGCGATGTACCGATGATGATATTCGGGGGATCGCCGCACATTGTGGCTGCGCCGCCGAGATTTGCGCAGAAAATTTCGGAAAGAATCATCGGAACCGGGTCAAACTTGAGCAGCTGCGCCAGCTCCACCGTAACCGCTGCCAGAAACAGAATGACCGTGATGCTGTCGATGAACATCGCCAGAACGGTGGACATCAGCATAAAGGTGATGAAAATCGGAATAACCTTATAATGGACAAAATGGGCGATTGTCATGCACAGCCAGCGGAAAAAGCCGACCCGCGCCATGCCGTTTACCATAATCATCATTCCGGCAATAAACAGAATGGTTGCCCAGTTGATGCCGCTCGATTCTTCCGATACCGGAAAGCGCTCATACCAGAAGCTCATCGTGCCGAGACAGCTGAGATTGAGCGTCCTCAGCATCGCCTTTGTACTGCGCATGCAAAGCCCAAAAACGACCACAAACATGGCACAGCCGCTCAGCAGCGTGACAATATGCCGCTCCAGCTTCTCTGTAACAATCAGTGCAAACATCAGCAGGAAAATAATTCCCGCAGCAATTTGTGCTATCATACCCTTCTTCTTTCTCCGCGTGCCGACCGGTTGTCTGGCACATCAGCCCTCCTGCCGCCCTGCTCTCGCAGGTGCCGGCATATTGTTGCAGTATTGAACAAAAAATGAACCACAACGGTTGCATATCCGATTTCGATTCTATCAAGTATACTTTCTTTTGTCAAGTTACAGATCCATACCTTGAGATGCGGGGCTTTTCCGCACCACATTTTTCTGTCCTCCGGAGGCCGCGGGGAAAGTTCCGCTCTGCCCGCCGATTTTTTGTGCGAATTGACTGGAAATAGACGCACAGGTTTGGTATACTATAGGTAATCTTGATATCTTTCTGACTGAATGAAAAGGAATGGTGAGATATAGAATGAAATTAAGTCTGGAAAACCTGGAAAAGAAGGTCAACTGGCAGGGCTACCGCCTTCCCGACTATGACATCGCAGAGATGCGCGCCGTCACAAAAGCGCATCCGACCTGGCTGCATCTGGGCGCCGGCAATCTGTTCCGCGCGTTCCCCGCTGTTCTGGCGCAGCGCATGCTGACGGCAGGACTGACAGACAAGGGTATTATTTGCTGCGAGGCGTATGACGAGGAGATCATCGACAAGGCATACCGCCCGTTTGACAACCTTGCAGTCTGTGTCACGCTGTACGCGGACGGCGCACTGAAAAAGGAAGTTGTCGGCTCAATCGCCGAATCCATTAAAATGAGCACTGATTTCGATCGCGTGCGCGAGATTTTCTGCTCTCCGTCGCTGCAGATGGTCTCCCTCTCCATCACGGAGAAAGCATACATTCTGCGCGATTCCAACAAGGAATATTATCCCGATGTTCAGGCGGATATGGACAACGGTCCGGAGGGCTGCCAGAGCTTCATGGGCAAGCTGGCGTGCCTGTGCCTGCGCCGCATGCATGCCTGCGGCACCCCGATTGCCCTCGTTTCCATGGATAACTGCTCAAACAACGGTCATCGCCTGCAGCGCGCCATGTTTGAGATCATCAACATGTGGTTCCAGCACGGCAAGATTGATGCGGAAGAATTTGCGTATCTGACCGGCCGTGTCACGTTCCCGCGCACCATGATCGACAAGATCACACCGTTCCCGAGCCGCGCCATTGCCACCAGGCTGCGCGAAGACGGTCTGGATATGGTAAAGCCGGTACAGACTGCAAAGGGCAGCTGGGTTTCCTGCTTTGTCAACACCGAGTCCCCGCAGTATCTGCTGATTGAGGATCTGTTCCCGAACGGTCATCCGCCGCTGGAGCAGCTCGGCATTATCTTCACTTCCGGACCCATCGTCGAGAAATGCATGGAAATGAAGGCCTGCTCTACGCTCAATCCGATGGATACCGCAATGGCGGAATTCGGCATGATGCTCGGATATGAGACCATCAACTGCATTGTGCACGATGAGGACATCCGCGCCTTTATCACCAATCTGTGCTATGACGAGTGCATGCCGCTCGGCGCTGATCCCGGTGTACTCGATCCGGATGAATTTGCACATGAAATTCTCACCGTTCGCTATCCGAACCCGTATCTGAACGACACCGCTGCGCGTATTATGACAGATACCTCCCAGAAGGTCGTCACGCGCTACGGCCAGATTCTGAACAATTACTACAACTCGACCAGCCCGCTGCATCGCGTCTCTCACCTGCGTCTGATTCCGCTCGCCATCGCCGGCTGGCTGCGCTATCTGATCGGCGTGGATGACAACGGTGATCCGATGACGCTGAGTCCGGATCCGATGCTCGACGCCCTGCGCGGCAGGCTCGAAGGCATTGCCCTCGGCGGCACGGCAACCGCGGATCAGCTGTATCCCATCCTGTCTGACCGCAGACTGTTCGGCCTGAACCTGTTTGAAGTCGGCTGCGGCGACCGCATCCTGGAATACTTCAACGAGCTGATCGCCGGACCCGGCGCAGTTCGCGCGACGCTCCATCGCCACTGCAACGACAAGGATACCGATATCCTGATCTGATTTCCATACCTATTCGGACAGCCGCCGGTTTTCGGCGGCTGTCTTTTTCTCTGCGCAAAAAAACAGCAGGCTTCCGAAGAAACCTGCTGCAAATTGGTTGTGTAATCGAACTTACTTCAGCTCGACAGAAGCGCCAGCCTCTTCCAGCTGTGCCTTGATGGACTCTGCGTCTTCCTTGGAAGCGCCTTCCTTGATGGTGGACGGAGCCTCGTCAACCTTAGCCTTAGCCTCCTTCAGGCCCAGGCCGGTGATTGCACGGACAACCTTGATGACGTTGATCTTCTTATCGCCAGCGGCAGTCAGAACAACATCAAACTCGGTCTTCTCCTCAGCAGCAGCAGCCTCGCCGCCTGCAGCAGCGCCGCCTGCAACAGCTACCGGAGTAGCGGATACGCCAAACTCTTCTTCCAGAGCCTTAACCAGCTCAGCCAGCTCAAGAACCTTCAGTTCCTTGACGGCTTCCATAATCTCATTAACAGTCATGGTAGTAACCTCCAAATTTCAAATTTCAGTAAATAGGGCAGCCTTGCGCCCGTGTTTTGCAGCAATTACTCTGCTGCCTCTGCAGACTTCTCAGCGACCAGTGTGGAAACGAGAGCCTCCTGATCTGCCTCACCCTTCTCAGCGATTGCATTAAGCGCAATAGCGAGCTGCATGATCGGGTAATTGAAGCTGTAGAGCGTCTGTGCAATGAGCACTTCCTTGCTCGGCAGCTTGGCCAGCTCTTCGACCTTGGACAGCGGAGCGACCGCGCCCTCGAGGAAGCCAACCTTCAGCTTGAAGTTATCGTGACCCTTCGCGAACTTGCTGAGGATCTTAGCCGGTGCGACGACATCATCAGAGCCGATTGCGATTGCAGTCGTGCCGTTCAGATGCTCGAGGAAACCGTCAAATCCCAGCTCCTCTGCAGCGAACTTCAGCATGGTGTTCTTGACAACCATGTACTCGACACCTGCTTCGCGCAGCTCCTTGCGGAGTGCGGTATCGTCCGCAACATTGATGCCCTTGTAATCAACGAGGACACCGGCCGGGGAATTCTTGATCTTTTCAACCAGAGAAGCAACCTGTGCCTTCTTCTGTTCCAGAACCTGTGCGTTTGGCATAGTCTGTTTCACCTCCATCAATCATGATATGGGACATGAAAAATGCCCTTCTGTTCAAAGACAGAAGGGCATAGTAAAATCAAAATGACTGATTCATCACAATGCTTGCCTCGGCAGGATGGCGTGAGCCGGTTAGGATGGTTGTCCATCTCCTGCTGTCTTTGAACGAGCTATTATATTGTAACAGCTGTCCGCCGGCCTGTCAAGACCTTTTGGAAAAAATCAGTTGCTCAGCTTGGCAGCGTTGACCTTGATGCCCGGTCCCATGGTCGAAGCAACGACGCAGGAGCGGATATACTGGCCCTTAGCAGCAGCCGGCTTTGCCTTGATGATTGCGTTCATCAGGGTGTTGAAGTTCTCCGACAGCTTCTCAACGCCGAAGGAAACCTTGCCGATCGGGCAGTGAATGATGTTGGTCTTGTCGAGGCGGTACTCGATCTTACCGGCCTTGGCCTCCTGAACAGCCTTGGCAACGTCCATCGTGACGGTGCCTGCCTTCGGGTTCGGCATCAGGCCCTTCGGGCCGAGGACACGGCCGAGACGGCCAACCAGACCCATCATGTCCGGGCTGGCAATAACGACGTCATAGTCGAAGAAGTTTTCCTTCTGGATGCGGGTGACCATATCCTCCGCACCGACGAACTCAGCGCCTGCATCGATAGCGGCCTGTGCCTTGTCGCCCTTGGCGAAGACAAGAACGCGAACCTGCTTACCGGTACCGTTCGGCAGAACGATAGCGCCGCGAACCTGCTGGTCGGCGTGACGGGAGTCAACGCCCAGCTTTACGTGAATCTCTACGGTCTCATCGAACTTGGCCTTTGCCGTGTCAACTACGGCCTGCATAGCCTCTTCGGTGTCATAGAGCTTGCTGCGATCTACGAGCTTTGCGCTCTCAATATACTTTTTACCTTTGCGCACGATAATTATCCTCCTTTAGTGGTTAATTCGGAAGCAATGTTCCTCCCACCAGACGGCACGAGCTGCCGTCAGCATATGAAAATGAATAACTCAGGTCTGCCGCGAGATTACTCTGCGACGGTGATGCCCATCGAACGGGCGGTGCCGGCGATCATGCTCATTGCCGCCTCAACAGAGCCTGCGTTCAGATCACGCATCTTCAGCTCAGCGATCTTGCGGACATCCTCCGCGCTGATCGTAGCGACCTTGGTCTTGTTCGGTACTGCAGAGCCGCTCTGGATGTTGCAGGCCTTCTTAATCAGGACTGCTGCCGGAGGGGTCTTGGTGATGAACGAGAACGAACGGTCCGCATATACGGTAATGACAACCGGAATAATCATGCCTGCGTCATTCTTGGTGCGCTCATTGAATTCCTTGGTGAAGGCCATGATGTTAACACCATGCTGGCCCAGTGCCGGACCTACCGGAGGAGCCGGAGTTGCCTTGCCTGCCGGAATCTGAAGCTTAATAAAACCTACTACTTTCTGTGCCATTTGTATAGCACCTCCTTGAAAAATGTGGTAATGGCGAGACGCTTGTCATCTCAGAGGATGGACGCGCTCTCCCACCTGCCAAACGAGGGAAATCAATCCTCAACGGCTTCGACCTGACTGAGCTCAAGCTCAACCGGGGTCTCGCGCCCGAACACGGGAACCGTAATATGGACCCTGTTCTGTCCCATGTCGATTTCATCGACAACGCCAATGTAATCGGCGAGCGGACCGCCGCAGACGCGAACGGAATCACCAACCTTGTAGCTGAGTTCGATCTGTGCCTCATGTGCAGCGGCGCCCCACTTTGCTGCCTCCTCGTCCGTGAGCGGGAGGGGCTTGTTCGAGTTGGGGCTGACGAAACCGGTGCAGCCGCGCGTGTTGCGCACGAGATACCAGCTCTCGTCGGTCAGGATCATCTTGACAAGGACATAGCCCGGGAACAGCTTGCGCTCAACCTCGACGCTCTTCTGTTCCTGTACTTCAATCGGGTTTCCGTCCGCATCCTTCATGATCTTGCCGTTCTCGTCTCTTTTTTTGACGGTAACGGTTTTGACCTCGTGCGCGGTTTCGACCGGGATGGTCACGTCGGTGATCAGATCGTACAGCTTGCGGTTTTCAACCGCCTTCATAATGGATGAGGCTACTTTGTTCTCGTAGCCGGAGTAGGTATGAATGACATACCATTTTGGAGTTTCAGACATCAGTTCTCAAACCTTTCCGCTTACGCAGCCACGGTAATCAGCGTCGTGATACCCAGATTGAAGATTGCATCCAGAATCCAGATAAACACACCGATGACAAGAATCGTAGCTACAACGATAAGAGTGTTGTTCGTTGTCTGCTTGCGGGTCGGCCACACAATCTTTTTGCATTCGCTTCTCAGATCGCGGAACCACTTGCCAATTCGGGAAAAGAAGCCCGGCTTCTTCTCCTTCACGGAGTTTTTGCTCTTCTTTTCAGAAGCATTCTGCTCTTTCTTTGCCATGAAGCCGTATCCTTTCTCCAGACTTACTTGCTCTCACGATGCAACGTGTGCTTCCGGCAGAACGGGCAGTACTTGTTCATCTCGAGACGTTCGGGATTGTTCTTCTTGTTCTTCATTGTGTCGTAGTTTCTCTGCTTGCACTCTGTGCATGCCAAAGTTACTTTAACGCGCATAACGGCACCTCCTTAAATAATTGCCTCCCTTTGCAGGCTTGCTCTGTGTTTCAGCGCAAAAAAAATACCCTGCATAGGTGTTATCATTATAACACACAGGGTATTTTCCGTCAATGCTGTTTCTGCGATTGTTTTGCACAAAAT
>OCTW011366996.1_pt1 | contig 15560 bp, 20 predicted proteins | sample 1539671 | NCBI WGS metagenome assembly OCTW01 (sample SAMN02144230, study PRJEB22623) | gut metagenome | biome: sheep rumen | host: Ovis aries | place: New Zealand
CAATTAAAATTTTCAGTAACAGTGATATAAGGAGAAAAAATATTTTTGAATATATTATGTATATATTTAAAAACTATAGTTTATTTTTTATTCATTAAAATAAATATTACTTTACTGTACAGCGGATTAACTCCATCACATGTATAAACGATTACTTTGCAATTGTACAAATCAACTAACTTAATCTTGTTGTTCAAAAAAAATCTTTTTATATAAAAAAACTACCCGTTCAACGGGTAGTTTTGAATAGCTCTACATTCTTTAGTAGAGCTATTTTATTCTGTTTTTATATCTTGAAAAAACTTTCTTTTTTATAAATTTTGAAAAATCTTCTGTTTTTCCTTCTGTAAATCCCAATTTAGAAACTATAAAAGCATATTGTCTTGAAATGTATATATAAAAATATAATTTTGTTTCAACAACTCTATATAATTTAAAATAAAAAATCTGGGCTGTTCCTTCTGGATTCTCAACTTTAAAATAGTTTTTATAAAATTCATATTTATTTATAAAATTACCTGATAATTTTTGGCTTTTTTTGTCTTTTTCTACTGCTCTAAAAGGTTTAATAATTTTATACCACAAATATATACCAAGTCCTATTAAAAGAGCAAATGCCAAGATAAATTCTCTTTCCCTAAATGCAAAAATCATACATAGTCCAAAAAATACAACATAAAAAATCATATACGCTCTATCTGATGTTGCATACTCTTCTGCATAAGACTTTAAAAAAATATCATACTCTTTTTGTGAATACTTTGTTTTATTTTCAAATAATTTCTCCATTTAGATCACCTACAAATTTTTTATTTAATTATATCATTTTTCTAAAATATTTCAAGATTTTTTAATTTTATCCAAGAGCTTTTTTTAATTTATCCAAGAGCAATATCTAAAATCATCATAATTATAAAACCTATTGTAACTCCAATTACACCCAACTTAGATTTATTACCTGTATGGATTTCTGGTATTAGTTCTTCTACAACCACATATATCATCGCTCCTGCTGCAAATGATAATAAATATGGCAATAGTGGAACAATTATATTTAATAATAACATAGTCACAAACGCGCTTATTGGCTCAACTATTCCTGACAAAACTCCATAAACAAATGATTTTTTCTTGCTTAGCCCTTCCATCTTTAAAGGCATAGAAATTATAGCACCTTCTGGAATATTTTGAATAGCAATACCTATTGCTAAAAGCATTGCCTCAAGTAAATCTATCCCTGCATTTCCAGCTAAAAATCCTGCAAAGCACACTCCTACTGCCATTCCTTCAGGAATGTTATGTAGCGTAACAGAAAATAGTAACATATTTAACTTCTTACCATCTTTGCTCTTCTCGATTTTTTCTGCAATATGGTTCGTAACTATTAAAAAAAATACCCCAAAAATAAATCCAATAGTTGCGGGAGCCCATGCAACTACGCCTTGTTTCTCTGCCATTTCTACAGCTGGTAATATAAGTGACCATATACTTGCAGCAATCATTACTCCAGCTGCAAATCCTACAATCATCTTTTGTACCTTTTCATTCATTCTCTTTTTTAGAAAAAATACTAGCCCACTGCCTAAACTTGTTCCTATAAATGGTATCATTACTCCTACTATACTATACAATATTTCATTCACGTTATTTTCCTCCCTATATTGTATAGTATGTTTTATGTTGATTGATTGTTATTTTTTTGTCGAAATTTAATATAACAAAAAAGAGGTACAACTAAAATACCTCTATTTTTGGTGCACCAGGACAAGTTACACCCTATATTTATCAGTATTTTGGTATACTTAAGGGTGCAGTAGGGGTGCAGTAACTTTTTTATTATTATATTATAAAGAACTAGCCCTCAGGCTAGTCCTATAATTTTATTAAAATCTCTTTCTTGAGCTATGTACTTTAAACTTTCTGCAGATAATAATAAGTAATGATGTAAAAGCTTATTGTATTCTTCTTCTGATTTTATATTTAATATTTTAATCATTTGTAAAGATTTTTCAAATGCTTCTTTCATACTTACCATCTCCTTTATTCTATTATACAACATATTTTTTGCAAAGTCTGTCGAAGTTTGTCGTAGATGTAAAAAAAGAACTATTTCTAGTTCTTTAATCATGTGAATATAAATTTCCACCTATATCTATAAAGAAAATATAAAAAACATTTTTTATAATAACTCCTATAACTCTTCCTACTATTGGATTATTATTGGTATAGATTCTCATAATAGCTAATTTATTATTATAATCTTTGCTTTCAAATCTTTCTGCAAATTTACATGGAATTTGTTTTTTTATTCCAAGTTCATTAATTTCTAAGAACTCTAATCCTATTTTTTTATCTCTGTTTCTTATAACATTATAAGTATCAGCAGATAATTCTCTCATTCTTTTTAGAAATTGTAATTGATGCTCGTCTTCGAAGTTATCATCATATACTATATACGAAAAATTAAATTTTATATATTGAGGAGCAAAGCAATTTGTACAAGGTTTAATAATTGTTTTATTTCTTTTTTTTACTCCCATTATGCTACTATTTCCTTTTCAAAATATTCTTTTATAATTTTAGTATCAATTTCTTGGAACAAACCTTTCGTTCTTTGTGTAATATCCCAAGGAGTATTGTCTTCATGAGTCATTTGTCTTAATTGCCATGCGGTATAAATTGCAAAATTATCATAGGTTAAATTTAAAACTTGTGATACCTCTCTATTATTTTCAATATTTTTTAATATGTCTTCGTTCTTAGAGTCCATTTTAATTTCTATATTATTTCTCCCATAAAAGTAAAAATGATTATAAACTTCTTTTACAACAGGTCCATGTTGCCAAGCTTCAATTTTTTCTGAAAATAAAGGTTTTCCATAAAGTCCCAAACATATTCCTTGTGCATAATATAATAATTTTTGTAATTTTAAATGCGTTATCCCTTCGTATACTTCATAATTATCATTGGCTACTTCATGTTCTTTTACTTCAGCATTATTTTTTAACAAAAACCATGTTGCAATATCTAAAGCTTTAAACATAAAAATTCCCCCTTAATTATAAACTATTATATTGGTTATATTTTGTCAATAATATTAATACAAATGAAATATAACTGTAATATTTTTGTAATATTATATTATAATTATGTAAATTTGTCAATAGTTTTCAAACATATTTTTGGTTTTATTAATATATGCAATCTTTTAATAAATATTCAATAATAATTGAAATATTAACGTTTGAAAATCATTTTTAAGCCATTTTAATTTTAAAGTAATATAATTTCATAGGCACAAAAAAAGAGGTAGACTAACAATTAAGTTAATCTACCTTTGTTTTATATTTTTTTACAATAATTTAAACAAATATATCCACTTGGAATTTTTCCCCAATAGTATGAACCACTTTTTACTACCTTAGATACATTTACTGTAACTCCTTTTTTTATTCCATTATAATAGTAATTTCCAAGACGTTTGTTTTGCTTTCTAGCATTTGCTGTTAATTGTTTATATGTTTTAGCTTTATATTTTGTTCCTGGTCCAGTTCTAACATGAATGTTTGATGTTGTCTTATAAGTACCTGTTTTATATGTTTTAGTTTTATATGTTTTAGTATTATATGTTTCTGTTTTGTATGTTTTGTCATTTTCAATAGATGTTGATAGATATTGTGAACTTACCCATCCATTTATCGGACTTGTTATTTTAGACCATTCTCCACTTGTTTCAACAACTTCTACTTTAGTTCCTTTAGGTAAAGAACCAATCTTTGTACCATTAGCTTTATTTCTTACATTTAAATTGTATCTTTCAGTTGCTACATACCTTGTATAACTTACTGATGTTTTGTTATTTGTATTTTCATTTTCATTTTCATTTCCTTTATCATTTGAATATATCCAGAATTTTTTATAATTAGCATATCTTTCAAAGTTAGCTTTACTTACATAAACACTTGTACCTTTAACTTGTACTTGTGCAATTCTTCTGCTAGCCGTGTTAAATTTGCCATTATAAAGATAAGGATCTAAAACTTGAATTGTATTTCCGTCTAAACCTGCTAGAACTATATAGTGTCCTCCTGAAGTGAATAATCCACTTCCACAACTACAAATTATATAATAATTTTTAGATAAATAGTTCATAGCTGTTTCAAAAGAACTTGTTGTATGATATTCTTTAAATCCAAAATAATCAGCTACGAAAGGATAAAATGCCCATGCAGTTCCTGAATTTGCTGTTCTATATCCGTTATCTACTGCTAGATTTGCCATTGTGGTAGGCAATATTGCACCTTTTGAACTTGATACTACCATTGCAGCACAAGTAGGACCACAAGCACTAGATTTCATTGTTTGAGTTGAATTGTTTGTAGATGTATATAATTTTGAAGCCCATCTACTATCAGCTTGTGAATAATATGTAAGTCCTTGATATTTTCCTAATAAGTCAAGTCCTTTTCCTTCATTGTCTCCATTATAAGCAATATTTTCTTGTTCTACTAAAGCATCATATTCAAGTAAAAACTCATCTGCTCCATCATCTGTTACTTCTTTTTCTTCATTTTCACTAGATTTTACTATTTGAGTAGTTTCAACTTTTCCACCATTTTCAACTGCGTTTTTAGTATCAGCGACTTCTGACTTTGTTTCCTCTGATACAACTATTTCTTGCATTATAATGTTTTGAGTTTCATCTATTACATTATTTATTTTCGAATTTGGAAAGTATATAGATGCTAAAGCTCCTAAAACAGCTAATGCAACAAACACATATGTTAATATAGTTTTTTTATTTTTCATTCTTTCTCACACTCCTTATTATTGATAATAGTATTGTTACTATTTTCCTCTCAATTCAACCTCATAATTTCTATCTATTTTTTGGTCGATTGTTACTAAATTAGTGCTTATAATATCCAAAGATTTGGCTATATTGATATTGCCCTCTGCAATATTTTTATTACTTTCTGTTAATGCTTCTAACATCTTTGTATTATTTTCTAATAACTCATTGTTTTTTGTTTTATCTTGCCACCAAGCAATAACGAAAAGAACAGCCATTATGACTGTTCCTCCATGTTGAAATATTGCATTTAAAACTTCTCCAAAATCCATTTACATTTCCTCCTCATTAGTTTCAGTTGGTTCTTCTTCTACTGGTTCTTCTACTGGAGTATTTTTTTCATCTATTTTAGCATTTATTTCTGCTAAATCTTCCATTGTTAGAACTTGTTTTTCGTACCAACCTGTTGCATTTAAGATTATTTGATAATCTGCCATTTTTCCAACAGCATCTAATAATCCTTTTTTAATAAATTCTCTTAAACTAAACATAATTTATCCTCCTTTCTACACATTTCCACCTAGTGAAACTATTGCATTTGTCACTTTATCAAACATTGTGTTTATATCTCTTATTCCACTAACTTCTAAATAAGCTTCTGTTTCATCTTGACTTTGTATAATAGTAAAATCTTTATAAGTAGATGGTTTGTTTTCTAATTGTTCTACTTGTTCTGAAGTACATGGTAGGTCATTCCAATTATTTTCATCTATATATTGAACACTTGCTCCTATTGAAAATTGTCCTGTCGTAGACATAGATTTTTCATTGCAATATTTTACATTATCAACTTCGTTATAAACATCTTGTGGCAATGTTTCTCCATTATAACTTGCAATATATGGCAAGTGTCTTTCATACAATTTGCCATTACTCTTCTTAACAAAACAATCTCTTACATCTCCTATACTACGCATAGGTTGTTGTACTGGGATAGGATAGTCTTGTTCTTCGTGTGGAACGTAATCTGTTGAAGTTCCTTCTACAATCATAACTTCATTATAACTAAATCCTCCATCAACAGTTGGATTTATTCCTGTTAAATTCAATGAAAGTGTATATTCAACATCTTTTTTGAAACTAAAGTTATATATTTTTGATAAGTCAGTTGTGCTACCATTATGTTTTATGATAAATCTTGTATAATCATCTTGTGCTGTAAATGTAGCATTAATTCTACCTTTATTGTCTATTCGGCTTTGATAAATGAATTTTGCCTGTAAATTAGTTGCAGTTCCAAGAATTATATATAAGTCTAAATATGTTTTACTATCGTGATAAGTACTTACATAATTTATATCTTCCACTAACAAATTCTTATTCTGTATCTTCTCATTTATAGAACCATTATCTCCTGCACTTTTGATTGGTACTTCATTGTCTGGAGAAGGCGAACCGTCTTGAACACTATTACCTTCTACATCAAACTTTGTAAATGTTGCTTCTATTGTGTTTTCTAGTGTTACTTCTGTTCCTTGTCCTGTTACTTGGGGTAGTTGGCTTACTATTTTCTTTAATTTATCGTTTTCTTCTTGTAGGCTTTCTATATTTGTTACATTTGTTGATATATTTTTGTTTTGTTCTGTTTGTTCTTGTTCTATATTTTCTATTTTTCTTTCATTATTTGATACTCTTCCAGCTAATTTTGTTACGTTAGTATTTGTTTGGTTTAAATCGCTTTGATTTGCTTTACCTTGTAATAATTTATCTGTTTGTCCTATTGTGTAATAAGGTCCTTCACTTCCTATGTATATCCATTGATTTTGCCATCTATAATAACTCATTGCATTATTATGAGTGCTATCTTGTAATACCTTTATTACGTCATTTTGTTTAACTTTAGATGTATCATAGTCCTGTAAGTCTTGATATGTACCTACTATATCTATTACGTCTGTTGAAGCTGTAATTGCATCTATTTGATTTTGTAAATTATTATCTGCATTTTGTCTTTGTGTTTTTTCTTGTGAGATAGCATTTTCTAATTCTGTCTCATTTACAAATTTAGTATTCTCATTTGATAACTGGCTTAAATCTGTAGGTATTTCAGATTTATCAGCTTTATTTGATTGTAAATCGCTTATGTTGTTACTATTTGTTTGTATATTCTCATTTTGAGTTGTCTGTTCTTCTTTTATGTTTGAAATTTCTTGGCTGTTATTCACTACGTTTTGAGCTATTTCTTGAACAGACATATTTAAAGCCTGTTGTTCTTCTTCATTAGAATTTACAGCAGACTTGATTTCGTTCATATCTTTTGCAGTTACTTTATTTTCATCTGGTATATTTGGATTGCTTTGTAAAGTAACTTTATCTTTATAAGTTATTTGCATGTTATCTCCTTTCTATACTCCTATTATTGCTCTTAATACAAATTGATTGTTTGCATAGGTAATTCCGTTGTTAGTACCTGTAGCAGAGTTATCACTATTTCCACCTATAAAAGTATCATTTATATATACGTATTTTGTTGCACATTGCCCGAATTTACTTGAAAACAAATTGCACACATAACCATTTCCTGAAAATCCTAAGTCTAAAAATTTCTTTGGAATATATGAAAAATTAAAGTTCCAATCTTGTGCTTGACCATTACTATAGGCACTCCAGATTAAAACTATTCCATTGTTTTGTTCACTTATATTTTCACTTAAATCAGCTCTTTGAGACCCAATCAAAAACATAGGGTCACCTTGCCATAATATTTTTTGTTCTTTAAACTGATTTATTAATTCAGTTGTATATTGCTGTGCATCTGTTTGCATTTTATTTAAGTTTTCAGCCGTCATAGGTGTATTACCTGTGTATTCTGGCATTACTACTGGATATCGTGTACCATTTATCTCTACATATGGACCTTGTACTAGTTGTCCATCTTCCCATTCAACCATAATTAGCTCCTTTCATATTTTATTTTTAAATCTAAATTACCTTCTAAATTCAAAGGCCTTGATTGATAATAATAAACTCCCGTATCTGTCCATGTTGATATATATCTAGGTTCGTCTCCACCTTCTACATAGCTAGGATTTCTTGAGTAAATTTCCTGAAAAAGCTTATATTTATAAATTACATATTTATAATTAGCCTTTAAAGGATAAATTGAATTACTAGGCTGTAGTTGTTCATTGGGATATATTAATTTATTACTCAATACATTTTCAAGTCCACTTAAGCTTATTGACGTTCCATTGTTTACTGCCTCTATGTCTTGACCTATTACATATTCTTTATCTATATAATCTTTATAAGAAGAAAAGCCTACACTATAAAGCTGTGCATACGTTGGTTGTGGTACAACAGAAGAAACACTTCCTCCATCGTGTTCTGTAAATAATGGGTCTTGATATAACAAAGAAGGACCTCCATCTACTGTTAGATGAATAGGTCCTTTTATTCTTGAGTCATTACTCCAAAAATCTGCATCTGTTGAAATTGTATCTCTACGTGTTAGTACAAAATCTTGGGTTTCTTCAAAAGAAATATTATAATTTGAGGTATTTAATATTGAACAAGTATATCCTCCTAATCTTAAAACTGCAAATAATGCATTAAATCCAAGTGCTGTAATGTTTCTTCCATAATAATTTGATATGCTTTCGTATTGTCTAGTAGATAAATTATAAACTCTCTCTTTTGCACTATAGATATACTTGGCTGTAATTGCTTTGTCAGATATATTTTGTAAAAAATCATCAAGGTCCAAAGGTAGTGCTATATCAAAGCTTTCAAAAGGGTCTATTTTACTTGTTGCATCAAAACTTAAAGGTGTATCAAATTTTATGTATAAAGTTCTTAGTTTTTTTAAATTTGGAGCTTTAATGCTTACATTTATATCAAGTTGTGTCTTAACAAATCTCTCTAAGTATTCGTCTAAAATTAAATTATGAAAATCTATACTTTTTTTACCAATCTTTAAATTTATAAAATTTTTAATTTTCATTACTATTCTCCTGTTCGTGAATTTCATTGATTTGTTCATCTACAAATTCACTTAATATTATTGTGTTTATAGTTTCTTGATTTTCCTCTTGTTCGTACTTTCTAAACATATCTATATAGGTTGTAAATAAATCTGCATTTTTTAGAGTAAACTTCCAGTTTTGTTCAAGTTCGTTCTTGAAATTATATGATATATCACTTACTGCAAATTTCCCTTGTATTAAAAAAGCAGGTCTATCTATTTGGACTATATCTCCAATTTTTAAACCTGTTTCAATGTCATATTCTAACTCTACTTCATTTACTAAATTAGTGTTTTGAATTATCAAGCTTCTTGCATAATCAGTTAAATCATTTAAAAAATACCATTTTTCGTTTAGATCTATAGAAGTTTCTACTAGACCACTCTCTGAAATTATTCCTTTACACTTTTTAATCTCTGCAGAATGCATAAATCTCATTGTAGTATAACGCAGAGCTGTATTGCTGGTTATTGAGATAATCTTTCCAGCAGAACCATTCCATTTAAAGCCTGTAATTAAATTTTTAAAGAAATTATCTCTCTGCAAAACTAAAGTTCCTTCATTTCCGCTATCTGTGCTATAAGTAATTGAACCTTCTAAGACTACAAATTTATTATAATTACTTAAGCTTTCATCCTCTCTTTGTATTCCTATTGAGAATGTTTGAGTTGTTCCATTTGATAACTGAATAGTTAAATCTAAACTATATACCGTTGCTGTATCAATATTCTCAGAGTTTTCACTTTGTTTTATGTATGCTCTTAAATATTCCTCATCAACAATAATAGGATTTATAAAATCAATATTATCTCCGTTTTTTATTTGTTTATCTATCGCAACAATAGGGTAGCCGTCTAAGTATTCTTCATTATTAGATTGACTATATATTAATCGTACATTTTTAAAGTTAATTACATTTGCATATTCAGAGTTCATAATACTAGGTTGTATCTTAAGTAGTCCTCTTTCTTTTCCATTAATTACTTTTGCAGGATTTAGTCCATATAAGTAATCTAATGAATTTACAAATATCTCTTTTTTCTCATTTATGGTCCAAAATATATTTCTACGTGAACTTATTGAGTTCATGCAATCTTCTACAGTCTTTAATACATAGCTTAACGTAATTTGGCTTTTTGGTACATTCATTTGAACTATTGTGAATCCATCATCAACTAAAGGTTGTAAAACTCTTCTTATTGCTATTTCTAATTCGTATGTACCATATAACGTCACATTTCGTTTTGTAGCCATTTTTAAAGGAGATAATAAAGTTAATACTAACTCTCTATTTTCTTTCTCTAAAATCATCCTCGAAAGTTCTACGTTATCTAAGAAGCCAGTAAATAAAACTGTACCATTTAAGATATTTTCTTCTGTATCTGCTTCCATTATTTTAATTTCTTGATATTTTAAAGGAATATCTGCAATAGTGCAACCTGTAAAGTCTATTTTAACTTCATTAAATGTTACTTCATTATTTGAAAATTTATAACCATATTGATTTAACATTTTATATGTTTTATTATTATATACTACTCTTTTCATTAATAAGTACCTGCCGTTCTAAAGTTTCTTGCAACTGCTGGAGCCACCATTCTTCCTACTTTGTCACCATCCATATTTACATCTCCGTTGACTTCTATGTAAGCTGTTAGCATTTTATTTACGTTTGCTGTTGTGCTTAGATTAGCACTTAATTTTTGTGTTTCAAAATCTACAGCTGAACGCATTTTTTTGTATACTGCACCTATGCTATCGTTAAATCCCTCTCCTATTCCTAAAGCTAAATATTCTCCAATTTCATCTCTAAACAAAGTAGATGGTGAATGTATTCCAAAGAATGATTTGAATTTATTAAGTACGGCATCCTTGAAGCCTTTAATTTTTTCAAATAACCAATCTTTAACATTACGAATACCATTCCATATTCCTTTTACTATATTCTTTCCAATTTCCCAAAAGCTTGAAATATAATTTCCAAAACTTTTTACTATTCCACCTATTATTTGTGGTATTTTCGAAAGAGCTTGAGGCAAGGCTTTTATTAAGCCTTCTGCTAATTTGACAATTAATTTAAATCCTGCTTCTGTAAATTTAGGAATATTTCTTAATATAGCATCAACTAATTTTACAGCAATAACTGGTATCTTTTCTATAAGCATAGGTAAAGCTTCAATTAATCCATCTGCTAATCCTAATATTAGTTCTATACCTGCATCAATAAGCATATCTATATTGTCCAACAAGCCTTCTACAACAGTTATTATACAATCTACAGCTTGCGGAATTAACGAAGGCATCATTTGAGCCATTCCCATAATTAATTGTTGTATTAAATTAATTCCTGCTTTAATAATCAGTGGAAGTTGTTGAATTAATCCTGTTAATAATGTTTGAACAATCTGCAATGTTGTTTCAACTATCATAGGCATATTTTGTATTATTCCATTTAATAAATTTTCTAATAATTTCTTTCCTGTATCAAGTATTTTAGGTAAATTATTAGTTATGTTCTTAATTATGTCTGGAACAGCATCTCCAACAATTCTGACTATATTATCTACAGCAATCATTGCACTATCAACTACTTGTCCTAAATCTCCTGAGCCACTTAAAAAATTTTCCCATGATGATTTTAAAGATGCTATACTTCCTGTTAATGTTTTCTCTGCTTCTAAAGCTGTTGTCCCTGTTATGCCTAATTCTCCTTGTATTACGTGAATAGCTTCATATACATCACTTAAATTGTTTATATTGTATTTTATTCCTGTAATCTTCTGAGCATCTTTTAATAAACGCTCCATTTCTGTTTTAGTTCCACCATAACCTAGTTTAAGGTTATCCAGCATTGTATAATTCTGTTTTGCAAAACCTTGATATGCATTTTGAATACTTGCCATATCTGTTCCCATTTTATTTGCATTATCAGACATATCTACCATTGCCATATCAGCAATTTTCGCAGCCTTATTTGTATCTCCTGCAACACTCTGTAAAAGTGAAGCACTAAATGACGTTACATTTTGCATATACTCATTAGCACTTAATCCGGCTGTTTTATAAGCATTTTTTGCATTTTTTATTACTTCATCAGCACTATCTTTAAAAAGAGTCTCGACACCACCTATTGATTGTTCAATTTCTCCTCTAGCTTTTACACTTGCAGTTACTATTCCTGCAAATCCTGCTGCTACAGCTCCTGTTGCTACTGTTAATGCTTTTAACCCAGTTTTAGCCATAGTGCCTAATGTGCTGAGTCCTTGTTTAAATCCTTTATTATTTAAAGAGGTATCTATTGTTACTGAACCATCTGCCATTTTATCCTCCTTTCTTGCATAAAAAAAAGAACACCTTTAAGTGTTCTTTTAGTTTTTAATTAAATATTCCAATGATGTCCACAATTTTGGCATACTGCCACACTTCTGTTTTTTATTTTCGAGTTACTTTTTCTTTTTGGTACTAAAAGCCATAACCCACATGTGCAAAGTATCAATGTTAGCCTTATTAATCTCCCAAATATTCCGACATTATTCGTCTTAACTTTTGTATCTACCATTTGCACATTTACTTTATCGCTTCCACATTTAGGACAATTCATAATATCTCCTCCTTTTGGAAAAGTATATTATATTATTATAAAAAAATCAAGTCTACCAAAAAGCACTTCCAAAATCTGCTTCTTTTTCCTCCTGTGTTCTCATATCAGGCAATTCATACAATTTCTGCAACTTTTTATATCGTTTCTTTTCTTCTTTGTCTTTTATTTTAGATAAGTCTATAGCTCTGCATCCCATTATTTCTACAATTCTATTATCATTTTTTAAAGATTCAAACATTGCTTTAAATTTCCACCAATGCAAATATGGTATACTATTCAAATCAATATTGTATTGGTCTTTAAATGCACTAAATATTAGTTCATCATCAAATTCATAGCTATAAATTTGCTTTGATTTTTCATTTCCTTGACTAGCCTTTTTTTCTTTTCCTGCACTATAGAACCATATCATATCTTCTATTGCTTTATCGATTTGTTGAGGCATCTTGTAATAATAAAGATTAAAAGCTAATAAAACTTTTTCTTTATCTGGAATTTTATTGTCTTGCATCAACAATTCAAATTTTATACTTTCTCTAAAATCTGTACGAATTTTAAACCCTGATGGAGTGTATGTTGGAAGTTTATCTAAAATTAAATTCATTTTCTTCTTCTTTCTTTTCTTGGTTGATACCTTTGATAAATTGACTCTAAATCTCTTGAATATTTTATTTTTTCATTTAAAATATCTTGAAATACTTCTGTGTGTTCTTTTAAACTCATTTTTCCATTAAATAGTTTTTCTGAAACTCCCTCACCAAATACGTTATCTAAAAATTCATTGATTATTTGACATTCTAATCTTATTTCTTGGCTCATACTTAATTCTTCTTCTTGATGCTTTTCTGTTTCTTCTACTACTTTTTTATATGCATTTTCTAATTTTTCTACATTATCAGCATCTAAAAAATCAAATTCTACTTCTAAATTTTTAAGTTTCATAATTCCTCCAATTTAAAAGGCAAGTTACTCACTTGCCTCTTTAATTACTTTTTTTCTGCTAGTCTTTCTAGCTGTTGCTGGGAGTAAAAGTTGCTACTAATCCATCAGCACTTATTGTTGCTGTTCCGTTTGTAAAAGTTCCATTTGCGTGGAAGTTTCCACTATATGTATAAGCTTCTGTGTCTGTTCCGTCTGAATCTGGATTAATATCATAATTTCTATATTTAGCTTCTTTTGTTATAGTATTTACTGATAAGATTTCGCAAGTTTCTCCTACTAATTCATCATCATGAACTTTAGCTACTTTTTCGTGAACTGCATTTCCAACAATTCTGTCAAAAGTATAAGGTATATTTGGAGAATATCCTGTTGTTGTTTCTCTTTCAAAGTTTTCATCAATATAACGTCTTGAATAAGTACTTGAATTTAGTTCTTTTCCTCCTGCAGTAAAACCTTGCATTCTTGTCCATACTGGATTTTCTGTTGTTCCAGTATTCATAAAGTTTACTATATCTGCTCTATTATATATTTTTAAAGCTTCTGGCATTTTAATTCCTCCTTATAAAAAAATAAAGCCGTCTTTATGACAGCTTATAATACGTAAAATTCATTTGAATTATATAGATTGCTTGAGTTTCTTTTTTCTGTAAGACATAATTAGGACTAGTACACTCTATTGAAAAAGCTCCATCTATTTCAGGTAAATTACGTAATCTGTTTTGAGTTTCAACCCATTCTATAAAGTCTTCTCCAAACTGAGAATTAGTTAAATTATCTATAATAGCTGGACTTAAAGGTAGTTGAATTGTAAAATCAAAAGTTATTTGATATTTACCTCCAAAACCATCAATAAACTTTTGAGTTCGAGGCTGTGTTGGTGTTTTATCTATTGAATATGAATATACTTTATCCCCTAAATAATCAACATTTAATTTTCCATTGTTTAAGTAAGGACATGTTTCTGTCCATTCCTTAATTGCTTCCATTTTACTCATCATTTACCTCCATTTTTTATAAAGTTTTCTACGTCTTTAATTATATCTTTTTTACGATCGTTCATCATTCTCTTTTCCCATTCTGCTCCTCGCTTTGGTGCTCCTTGATATTTTAAAGGCATATTTGAAATAGTACGTTTAACCCCTTTTGGTCTACTAGGTCCAACTGCCTTTTTACCTTTATACATATAATGTGCATAAGGACTTGTGTAACGTATTTCATGATTACTTGGATATGTCTTTGTGTTTTTTAGTGGTCCACTTGCCATAGGTATATATGGATCACATAACCTATCCACATCATCTCTTAAAAAACGTGTTACACCTCCGTTTTCGTTTAAGCCATGGTCTTTTATAATCTTATTAGTACTATTTAATTTTAATTTCATTGTAAACATTAAACATCAACCTCTATTTTTAAATGTTGAAGTCCACCTTTACGATTATCAGCTACACTTGTTATTCTAAAAACATCATATTTAGAAACTAAATCAGCATAGCCTGTAAAATCTTCGTTTACTTTTCCATTTACAACATAGCTATTACCTTTTAAAGACCACATTTTATCACTTAATAACCCTTCTAGTACAAAATCAAGTATATTTGTATTAGTTTGATTATAAGTATAAATAGCTAAAGAGTTGCCTATTTTTGCATATTGACTTGGTATTGTTATTGAACCACTTGAAACTCTTTGTATACCTTCTTCTGTCATTCTAGTTGCTATCGAATGTCTAAAATAAACATTTTCAATTATTACCTTATCAAATTCTTGCGAGTCTTGGTTGAATAAGAATAATGTAACTGTATCCTTAAAAAACTTACCATTCATTTAACACACCCCACAATACAATAACGGATTTCCGTCTATTCCTACAACATTCCACAAATATTGTTTTAATGTAGAGTATTTTTTTTCGTCATAATCCTTTTTTATTTCTTCGGGTGTTGAATAGCTTTCACTCCAACCTTCTATATTTTGTGATTTCAAATTTCCAATTTCACTTAATTTGTTTTCTTCTTCGTTAATTAAATTAATTATTAAGCAAGTAACATATTTTACTTGCTCTGGAATATTGTTTATATCAATTCTTCCAAAAGTTTTGTAATTAATATAATTACTTGCTTGAATTACTAAATTGTCAAAATTGTCAGGTATGCTTGTAGCACCTAACAACTTTTTATATTCTTCGTTATTTATGTAT
>OCTW011338500.1_pt1 | contig 15558 bp, 12 predicted proteins | sample 1539671 | NCBI WGS metagenome assembly OCTW01 (sample SAMN02144230, study PRJEB22623) | gut metagenome | biome: sheep rumen | host: Ovis aries | place: New Zealand
GCTTGGAATTTTAATCGTGACAGAGGTATTCGCCGAGGAGGCAGTTAGAGTTATTGCGTTAAAGGGCCCAACTGCCATGGGAATGGCTGAGATGATGGAACGAGTTAAAAATGGGGACCTTAAGGATTCGGGATTCGAATTTTCAATTGCTGGAGCAATTGATGAAGTAACGCCGAAGATTCTGCAAGGAAAAGTTGATATTGCTGCTGTTCCGGCTAATGTTGCTTCTGTTTTATATAATAATTCAGAGAAAGAAGTCCAGACAATTGCGATAAATACGCTTGGAGTATTATATATTGTGGAAAGAGGCAATTCGATTAATTCTTTTTCAGATTTAAGTGGAAGGACAATTTATGCAAGTGGAAAAGGTGCTACCCCAGAATACGCTCTCAATTATGAATTGTCTTCCAATGGAATTGACCCGACGAAAGATATAACTATTGAATGGAAAAGTGAGCATGCTGAGTGCCTTGCGGCACTTTTAGCAGATGACAATGCGATTGCAATGCTGCCGCAACCGTTTGTAACCACTGCCTGCATGAAAAATGAAGATATTCGCGTTGCACTGGATATGACGAAGGAATGGGAACGTATACAGGAAAGCAGTGCTGAACCATCCTCTATGATTACAGGCGTTGTTGTAGTTAGAAAGGAATACGCTGCTTCGCATCAGAAGGAAATAGAAAACTTTTTAAATGCGTATAAGGAATCCGTAGAATATGTAAATACAAATATAGAAGATGCAGCAGAGCTGATTGGACAGTTTGATATTGTACCGTCACAGGTAGCTGTACGTGCTATTCCAGCCTGCAATATCGTATTGATTACGGGAGAAGAAATGCAACAAAAGCTTTCCGGATATTTGAAGGTTCTTGAAGAACAAAATCCGAAGTCAATTGGAGGAAAAATCCCAGATTCTGATTTTTATTTTATCGCAGAATGAAAAAACTGAATAAAAGAATTTGGCCAATTATAATTTGGATTATTCTTTGGGAAGTACTAAGTATTGTTGTTGGAAAAGACATATTGCTTACAGGGCCGCTCAAAACTGTAAAATGTGCTCTTTTCATTTTGAAGACCCCTGTTTATTGGCATTCGATCTTTTTTACATTTGCAAGAATTGGATATGGTTTTTTTCTTGCTGTAATAGCAGGGATACTGTTTGCGATATTAGCAACCCATTATGGGTACATAAAGGAATTTCTGGCCCCTTTTGTTTTTACAATTAAGACAATTCCAGTTGCATCCTTTATTATTTTAGTGCTTATCTGGTTTAGTTCGCGAAGTTTATCTATTGTGATTTCTTTTTTGATGGGATTTCCAATTATCTATACGAATATGCTTGAAGGAATTTCACAAAGAAATATAAAAATGCAGGAACTTGCCAGAGTTTTTAAAATTCCAGCCTTGAGGAGAATTCGTTACATTGACCTGGGGGAATTGCTTCCATACTTTACTGCAGGCTGTAAAGTGGCGTCTGGATTATGTTGGAAGGCAGGAATTGCTGCAGAAGTCATAGGCATGCCGCCTGGATCGATTGGAGAACAATTACAGCAAGCAAAAGTATATTTGGATACACCTAATCTATTTGCATGGACGCTTATAATTATTGGGATTAGCCTTCTTTTTGAGAAAGTGGTTATCTTCATCATAACTAGGCTCTTTGAAAAGATCGGGAAAGTGAGCAGGTTATGAATATTGAAATGAAGGATATATGCTTTTCATATGATTCACATGAAATTATTCATAATTTTTCTTGCCAATTACATGAGGGGGTCAACTGTTTACTAGGGCCTTCAGGGATTGGGAAAACGACAATCCTCTATATTTTGATGGGGCTTTTAATTCCGACAAGCGGAGAAATAATTGGGCGACCGAATACGATGAGTGTACTTTTCCAAGAAGATCGATTGCTGGATAGAATGAATGCTATAGATAATGTTCAGGTAACTGTCCCGTGGATGGAGTCTCAAAAGATAAAGAAAATATTATCAGAGTTCTTGATCGATCAGCCCGGTCCTGTTGGAGTGTTCAGCGGTGGAATGAAAAGAAGAGTTGCACTTGTAAGGGCTCTTATTACGCCATCAGAACTGCTGATATTGGATGAACCGTTTCAAGGCCTGGATGCGGAGACTAGAATCCATGTAATTGAAAAAATGAAGCCATTTTTATTAAACCGAATTACAGTCATGGTAACACATGAACGTTCAGATACGGATATATTTGGTGCGCATATTATAAAATTGAGCTGAATTAAGATAGAATGACGTCCAAGTTTGGACGTCATTTTTGTTTTAAGAGAGTATGGATAAGGGGGGAAAAAATGCTTATTTTTTGGGAAAAAAGCAAAGAGAAAAAGGGATTTCTCTAAGTATTGATACTAAACTTAATTAGCTATGGTTGTGAAATAGAAATTGGTATGTTATAGTTTATAAACCGTAGGGGGGCTGCGCGTTATTAATAGTTCAGATGATCGACTTTTTTCATGTCAATAGACTTTATTTGTATGGAGGATAAAATTGCCTAGCTAGCTTACTTGGTGATTTGGGGTGCAGACAGTGAAAGCTGATCTGTGGGAAATGGAGGAAATTATGAATCCGCCCTATAGATCTACTTATAAGATGATCTTAATCACAGAGGACGGACGGGAAGTCCATGTTGGAAATTTTGAAAGACTTGATGAAGCTAGTGCATTTATTAGAACACACCCTTCCGGTCAAAATAGGATTGTGAAACTGTATAAATATAATCGTGAAAAAGAAAGGTACGATCAATACGAAAAATGGGCATCAAGAGGCTGATTTGCATGATACGAGTGCTCAAGATGTCAGAATGTATATTGAGATTTGTTTAAATGATTGTTGCGAAGTAAGTATCCCCAAAAGATAAAGAATCAAAAGGTAGTATTGAACGGAGGAAACAACCAATGGATTTTGAACTGATTAGGAAGACGGATCCCGCCATTGCAGATGCTATTGAAAATGAGTTACACAGACAGCAGACGCATATTGAGCTGATTGCTTCAGAAAACTTTGTATCGCCGGCAGTAATGGCTGCAATGGGTACGCCGTTGACGAATAAATATGCTGAAGGATATCCTGGAAAGCGATATTATGGCGGATGCGAATGCGTAGATGTAATTGAAAACCTGGCGAGAGAACGTGCCTGTCAGCTCTATGGGGCAGAACATGCTAATGTACAGCCGCATTCAGGTGCTCAAGCCAATATGGCTGTTTACTTTGCCATGCTGAATCCAGGGGATACCGTCATGGGAATGAGCCTCTCACATGGTGGACATCTGACACATGGAAGTACTGTAAATATATCTGGAAAGTATTTTAATTTTGTTCCATATGGTGTAAATTCAGAAGGACGACTCGATATGGAGGAAGTTCGCAGAATCGCTTTGAAGGAAAAGCCAAAGATGATTGTTGCGGGAGCTTCCGCATATCCAAGGAGCATTGATTTTGCGGCTTTCAGGGAAATCGCAGATGAAGTCGGCGCTCTTTTTATGGTTGATATGGCACACATTGCAGGACTCGTGGCAGCAGGATTACATCTAAACCCCGTGGAATATGCTGACTTTGTAACAACGACAACGCACAAAACATTACGTGGTCCGCGTGGAGGAATGATACTGTGTCGTAAAGAGTATGCTAAAGCAATTGACAAGGCTATTTTCCCAGGGACGCAGGGAGGACCGCTTGAGCATATTATTGCTGCAAAAGCAGTTTGCTTTAAAGAAGCACTTGAACCATCATTCAAGGAATATCAAAAACAGATTATAAAGAATGCAAAAGCACTTGAAGAATCTTTCCGAAAAGAGAATATTAAAATGGTTTCTGATGGAACCGATAATCACCTGTTGCTATTAGACTTTTCAGATACAGATCTTACCGGAAAAGAATTAGAAACCTGGCTGGAAGAGGCAAATATAACTGTAAATAAGAACACCGTTCCCAATGAACCGCGCAGTCCATTTATTACAAGTGGGATTCGAGTAGGAACTCCAGCAATTACAAGCCGTGGATTTAAAGAAAAAGATATGGAAAAGGTCGCGGCTTGGATAGCACGGGTTGTACATGAAAGAGAAAAATGCCTTCCTGAAATTAAAGCGGAAGTAGAAGCGTACATGGCTCATTTTCCTTTGTACGCATAAAAGACTAGTAAACAAAGAGGACATACGCATTGATTCGCGTAAGTCCTCTTTTTTAGTACTGTTGTCAATAGAGTATGGAATTGAGCGTATCAAGAAGATGACCAGTTGTGCCATTATCAGCGTGAGCGTATTTGTTGGATATTACGAAAAATAATCATTACGGATCCATCTTCTTGGTTAAGAATCTCGAACGTATCTGGATTTTGAGCAATGCTCAATGGAAGGGAAATGCTGATGCCGTTATCGGTAATAATGCGCATCTTTTCCAAAGCAGGAACAACAGAGGCGGATGGTACAGCTGTAATAGCTGGTATGCCTGCTTCCTCCAAACGACTTTGAAAGGCCTCGCTTTGCTCGGGAGCGTTTGAAAATAGAGAGGTACTAACCAGATCAAGATCAATGGTTCCCGTGTCGATAATAGAGGAAGTGAGAGCCTGCTTTACTTTTGTTTGACGTTCATTAGGCGAAAAGTTAGGCATTACTTCTTCAGCAGTATCAGATATTGCCTTGAGTACATCGTGAGCGCTCTGCGTATCTTCGAAAGAATATAGAAGGTCAGAGAAAAGGGCTCGTTTATCAGTACCACAAGGGACGCTTATATCATGAAGGATACATTTTTGTGTTGATAAATTTATCAACACACCAAAGCAGGAAGAAGGAGAGGGAAGAATTTGATGATTTACACCCAAATAGGTTCGTGTGCCGAGTGAGTCATCTGCAATGTTATGAATAATAGCAGTGCGATATGGAAGAAGCAAAACACCAAGATAATGGATATCTGATTCTTGAGCATATAAAAAAATAAAATCACATTCTGGAAGATCAGGAGAGAAGGAATGATATTGATAGAGAAAGTACTCTTGCATACTTTGGAGAACGTCATCAACAGAAGAGGCTAGGGGATCACTAAGACCGTAATGTGCCATCGTATACTGATTAAACAGCATTTGTGCCTGTTTGCTTTTATCAGATGTTTGGAGCTTTTGCAGCACAGAGCAAAGATATTCCTGTTCGTCAAGACCAATATCAGTAGAGATGCTTTGACGAAGTGGTGAATTCGGACTTCCATCCATAATTAAGATCAATCGATTGTGAATAATCATGTACGCCTCAAAATTCTAAATTTTCATAGCGACGGCACAAAACATATTTACTAACAGCACTTCTTTGGGCGGTTACACAAGAAAGAATAGACTGGAGATACGAAGGGAGAAACTCATCAAATTTAACTTCCAATACTTCTACAGGATCATCAAAAATAGGATAAGTAGGAATGGAAGGATCAAACATGTCATGTGAACCGAGACCGGTTCGGATTTGTTTATCAAAAGTAATACGTACCTCTTCTGCATCTGAAATATAAGCTTCACGAATATAATCTACAATAACCGCAGGTCGCAATAAATGAGTACGGATCTCACGAAATACATCATGGAGCAGAGGATGACGCATCCTTTGAAGGCCTTCCGGATCACCGGCAATTAATTGATCAGCTAGATCGCGCGGTATAGAAACAGATTGTTTTGAAATTAAATCACCATATTTGCTCTTGCACTCAAGCTTAATTATACGATCAGAAAAATTATAAATACGGATTCGATATTTTTTACGGTTTCCCACGCCAGCGATCTTTTCATTTAATGCATCATTATTAATGGTATCAAAATATAATGAGCGAATATAATATTCATTATTAATATCCCCATTCGGATCCGGGCTCAAAACGGGGCGTAAAAGCCCTCTTAAAACCATTAATTCAGATGGAGAAATTAAAAATTTGAGCTCGTGCCTTAAAGGAATTTTACGGTTAGTAGCCATTTTTCGCCTCAATTGCCGGCTTCGGACTGGCAAGCAATAAGAGTTGCATTGTGAACCCCTTCAGTATCCAGCATTTTATTTACTATGTCGAAACGCTCACGGAGTTGAACTTCAACGGTCAATTCTACACCGCCTGGGGTGACGGCCTTGCTTCGTAAACGCTGCACTTTAATGCGGCGAATAAAGTCCATAACTGCTGTTTCTGCCGTTTCATCGTAGTGAACTACCAGCAAGTAAGTATTAGGAGTACGCAGGCGGAAGAAAGATAAAAGGAGCATTGCAACCGAAATGCCGGCTACAACAACCAAGGCTATAGTGTATAATTCAGCTCCCAATAAAATACCCATTGTAAGTGACCAAAACATGTATGCAGTATCTAATGGGTCCTTAATAGCGGTACGGAATCGGACAATAGAGAGTGCACCAACCATACCCATAGACAGTGCAATGTTTGATTTTATACACATGACAACCGGAGTAGTGATCATGCACAGCATAATCAGCGTAGTTGCAAAAGAGGGGGAAAAGAGAACGCCACGAAATGCTTTACGATATACCAATGCAATAATGAGCCCTACTAAAAAACCTATTGCAAGAGCAAGCAGCATTTTCATAGGGGTTAATGCAGCCATTTGTTGTTCAAACCATTCCGTAACGGTAGCGTCATTAATAATGCTTCGCATATATGATCCTCCAATTCATTCATTGCCCAAACGAGGGCCGAAGTATTCTAGCATTTGAGTGTCAGATAGGGAAAATGTATCCTGAATGTCAGCGTAGATATAATAAGGACGACGGGGGAAAATCCGTTCTAATGCACGTTCGCATCGTGTAACCCAATAATTATATCCACCTTCCGGGTTCTTAGGCTGATCAAAAGAGATCTTTTTGTGCACTTCTGCGGCCCAACGTTGCATATGCATTTCCATTTCTGGTTTAATGATGGCTATCATAGAGTTGAAAACAGAAGCAAGATGTTCCGGTGTAAATATAGTTTGGTAAAGCTCTCCATAGCGTCTTAAAAACTTTTCTCGTATTTCGGGATTTTTAATTAGTGTACGAATAATAATATTTGATTTAATACGTTGCGCGCCCATTCCCTTTTCATTCAGTACATAGGCAACGCCGCCAGAGATTTTATTTTTACTTAAAGTAACATTAAAAAATCCCCAATCCGAGTCATAAAAAAGATATCTCCATTTTCCGTCGCCGGATTTGGCGTTCCGGTAAAAACGAATGTTGCCAGGATCGGTATTTCCAAAGAAGGATTCAAATATGAAGTAATCAATCATATTATCCACATCGACCTGGGAGCAAACGTATTCATACGCTTCTCTGTCATTTATTAAATCATGGGATTCAATATAGGATACGAGTTCTTTGTATTCCTTGTTGCTTCCATGGTTAATCTGGGAAGAACTGGTACCATTTGCTTCTAGCATATCAACATCGTCTGCATTAACCCAGCCTTCGTGTTGAGCGACCATTTTATATCCGGCACGCTCCCGCATATTATAGTGTCCCCAGTAATTGCCATTAATATAAACAATTACAGGTTTCCACGCTTGAGTGACCACACTGGATTTGCTTTCTTCAATTAATCGTGCTTGCATTCCGTCAATTACACGGGTGTACAAACCGTCTTGTCCGCCGTTTCGAAGAACAAAACTGGCATAGCTTGTAAAGGAACGATCTTTAAAGAAAGGATAATCAAAACTGCTTTTACCATATTGCCCATCTGCTTTTATATATAAGCTTTTCTGTGGCATGTCCAAGGAAAATTGACCCATTACACGGAAAGTCATACCTTGAGAGATCTGAAGTTGTCGGTTTTCATCTATATATTCGACCCATCCTCCAAACCAGTTTTTTTGCCAGTATGTAGCATTTTTCCAGGGAGGATCAGTGCTTTCTCTGTCAAGATTTGGACCATCTGCAAACATGCCGGTTTCATCATTCCACAAATTATTTGGGTCAGTGGTTATGCATACTATTGGCATGGTATGATAGACGGAAATCAGATACGTAGCCGAAATAACTTGGGAAGGTTCAAGGCCGTCCCGGAAGGCTCTGGCACGTAAAACAGTTGTACCTTCTATTGGAATAGGACCACTATAAATAGCGGAATCTTGGGTAGGATCACTTCCGTCCATAGTATATCTTACTATACTGTTTGAAGGGACGCCTAAAATCACACCCTCTGTTCCGGTAAGAGGACGTTCATATAGTCCTCCTGGAATAAGGAAGGTGGGGGGATCAGTATATCCAACAAAACCTTGACCATTTGCAGTTCCAGGTGTTGGCGTTGAATAATAAAAGAGTCCCGCCTGTCCTAAGGTCCTCCCATAGGAGGTATCATCGTACAGCTGCGGAACAACCATTTTATCTAGGATTGTACCGGAGGGATCAGAAAGAACAATGGTTTCGCCTGATTGAGTAAGTCCGAATGTTGTAAAGGTATAAGATCCGGCTTTACTTGTTTGGGTTTTATCACAATAAATACAGAGAAATTCATTTGGCTGGATAGTTATATCTGGGAATTGCCATTTCCGAGGTTTTTTAATGTTATCGGACAGGCCATATCCTTTAAGGTTGATAGCCTGTCCGGATAAATTATATAACTCAACATAATCATAATAATAGTTTACATTAGGTGTATGCGTACGAGTATTGCCGCTCATAACTTCGGTAATATAAAGACCGGAGGTATTTGCCATAACAAGGTTGGCATCCATGGCGGTTTCGCTCTGTCGGGTATTTGGCAATCCTGGAGTAGGCTGTAGAAATAATCGGAATTGGCCGATGCTTTCTTCATCGCGTCCCCAGGAAGTATCTGCCTGTAAATTATCATAGGTAACTAAATCAACCATACGGCCTTGGATATCAGAAAGGATAACGGTTTCACCATTGCTTCGCAATCTAAAACTGCAATGCGGCCATTGTCCAGTGGTGGATGGTCTATCCTTGCCGGAAGCAAATACAACAAAATATCCATTCGCAGGGATTGTACACCCCTGAGGGAAACGCCATTTAACAAGATTATCACTGTTATCGCTTAGAGCATAATTTGAAAGATCAATTGCAGAACTCGTTGTATTGTGTATTTCAATCCAATCGGAATAAACGCCATCATCATCTTTGATTGTTGTAAGGTTAGAAGCGCAAATTTCATTAATAACAAGCATACCTGGCTCTAAAAAAGTCGAAGCACGAAATTGAGCGTACCCTTCTTGTGAATTATCATAACCAGGAGTGTATTGCTGTGTAATGATGTAGCTGTCATCGGCCAAATATGCATAGCTCATATTGCTATCCATAGCGGGAACAGGAAGCGTGGCATAGGCAACACCGTCAGATCCAAAGAGATAAACAGTGTCACCGGCCGAACTTAATTTGAAATTCGCATGTAATGTTTGATCGGCACGATTTTTGTTTTCATCTGAAGCAAAAACTAAGATATGCTGCCCGGGGGCAACAATAATATCAGGGAACACAAATAAAATCTTATCCTCACGGTCGCTTAAACCATAACCGCCAATTGCAATTGGTTCAGAACCGGTGTTGGTAAGTTCAATCCAGTCAGGGAAAGCGCCTGTTTCATCAGGAAAAGCTGTTCGGTTGCTGCTCATTACTTCCGTAATTTTAAAATGGATATTCCCATTGGATTGCAGCTCAGGCTTAATCTCTGTACCAGTAACATTGCTTGCGGGGGAGGTGGTAATGGTGGGTGAAAAAATCACCAAAGCAATTAATGAAATAATAAGAATTATGAGTAAAAGCCCAGTATACTTGGGCGGTTTGACACGTTGCAGAACCTTTGACTTGCGTCTCGGCTTGGCAGTATGATGTTCACGTTTCTGCTGCATGTGGAGTTCCTTTCTTAAAAGATGAAGGCATTATACCACAATATTGAAAAGAAAAGAAGGTTAAGGCTCTATGCTTATGTAACCGGATTGAGATGTTTTGGCATCACCAAATTGAACACTGATATTGATTTCATAAATTCCACAGGGACAAGGGCGGCCGTCTTCGTCAAGGCCATCCCAAAAGATGTACTCAGTATTATTAAAGGATGGACGGCTGACCGTTCCCGAAAGAAGATGTCGGATTTCGTGTCCATTGAGATCAAAAACAGTAATTGTATATCGGATCGGAATTTCGGTTGACAGCTTTATTGGAATTTCACTGCCGATTTGGATGCGGTCAGGAACTTCAAAATCAAATTGAGAAACCGTGTTCATTTCTTGTAAGGCGAGTAATCGTTCAGCACATAGAATGGGTTCATCATTCTGGAACGCAAATAATTGAAAAAGGAGATAGGAAGTACCAGCATCAGACAATTCGACTCGCAAAGTCCGATTTTTTTTGCCGGGCGGAGTCAATATATTATCACCCATATCATTAAGAATTGTGCTGTTATCCCATGCCCATTTTCCATTTATATATTTTGTCAAACGATATTGTAGCAGAGTATCATTTTCCAGGGTAAAGGAAAAACGAAAGGTCGGGCGGTCATGTGTTAAAAGACATGAAGAAGATGAAAACGAATTGGCAGGAAGTGACAACAGTCCATTTGAAATTGGAAGGTATACATCATGAGCGGAGAGAGAGCGGAGCCGGCATGTTGAAGAGGCGACATTTTGACGAAGGTATTGTTCCATCTCTAATAATGTTAGAAACTCATCACCGTCAGCATTTGCTAAAGGTTGCCCATACAATCCCATACCGCGACATAATGCACCGGCAAAATAGGACAAGGCACCATTTTCCATGCCCTCATGGTCATAATACCATGCTGATTCAGTTGCTTGTGCAGAAGTAAGAATTGACAGACTTGATGGCCAGGCGGGAAATAATTTGTTTGCTGCATCAATAAAAGCTCCGGAATAGCAAGCATCTAAAATAACAATTTTATTACCAGAATATGAAAGCAGAAGATCGAATAAGGCTTCGGGGGTGAGAATGGTTTCATGGATGCCGTCAGAGAGAAGAAGGGAAGGGCCGGAATTCAGGCCGTAAGGAAATCCGTGAGTACACAGATAAAAAATCAGGGTATCATCGTCTGTCGAGCCATTAAATGCATAATGCATTGCGGCGCGTAAGGCATCTGGGCTGTCGATAGTTCCATCTTCAATATAAACATTTCCAATAGGGATATCACTGGATAGAAGGGCGGTCGCAAGTAATTGTAAATTTCCTGAAACTGCATTGCCTAAAGGTGGTTGGGAAAGAAAATCATGACAAGCTGTAAGCAGAGCCCGTGTTTCTGAAAGAACAGAAAGAGGAACAAGCAAAAAAAGAAGGAGAATGCAAGAAAAAAGCTTCAATGTTTACATCCTCCTTACATATGATTTTCAATTTTAGGCTTTTCTTTTAAAAGTTTCAAGGGAATAAATGGAATTCTATTTTCATGGCATAGGCACTTACCTAAAATCTGTAAAATACCAATACAAAAAGAATTCAGTGCATGTACAAGATCAGAAATAAATACGCTCTATGACAAATAAAAGGGATTATATCGTACCTGAGAATAAAAAAATCGGCATCATTTGATGCCGATTAAGGAAGTCATTGAGCTTAGTACATTCCGCCCATGTCCGGTGCAGCAGGTGCGGCAGCAGGAGCCTTTTCCGGAATATCTGCAACCAGAGATTCGGTAGTCAAAACAGTGGCAGCAACAGATGCGGCATTCTGCAGAGCGCTTCTGGTAACCTTGGTAGGATCAATAATGCCAGCTTCATTCATATCTACAAAGCGATCATTGAGCGCATCATAGCCAAATCCTGCTTTGCGGGCACGTTTGATTTTTTCAACTACTACAGAGCCCTCAACGCCTGCATTCTGGGCAATTTGACGGACCGGCTCTTCGAGAGCACGCAAGATGATCTGAACACCGGTCTTTGCATCTCCAGCATATTTCGGAAGAATTGCCTGAACGTTTGCAATTGCATTTAACAGCGCAGTTCCACCACCGGGAACAATGCCTTCTTCTACAGCCGCACGGGTTGCAGCAAGAGCATCTTCGATACGGAGCTTACGCTCTTTCATTTCGATTTCAGTTGCAGCACCCACCTGAATGCATGCTACGCCGCCAGCTAACTTCGCCAAACGTTCCTGAAGCTTTTCGCGATCATAGTCGGATGTTGTTTCTGCAATCTGAGCACGGATAGAGGCGACACGTGCCTGAATATCCTCTTTTCGTCCCGCACCTTCTACTATGGTTGTATTGTCTTTATCAACTTTAACCTGACGGGCGCTTCCAAGCATATCAATAGTGGCGGATTTCAGCTCGTAACCAAGCTCCTCGGAAATAACCTGTCCTCCGGTTAAAATTGCAATATCCTGAAGCATGGCTTTACGACGGTCACCAAAACCAGGAGCCTTGACACCAACACAGGTGAAAGTGCCGCGCAGTTTATTGACAACAAGAGTTGCCATAGCTTCGCCTTCAATATCTTCGGCAATGATGAGCATCTTTCTGCCTGCCTGTACAACCTGCTCAAGCAGGGGGAGGATCTCCTGGATATTGGAAATCTTCTTATCAGTAATAAGGATGTAAGGATTATCCAATACAGCTTCCATTTTTTCTGTATCTGTAGCCATGTAGGCAGATACATATCCGCGGTCAAACTGCATTCCTTCCACGAGGTTCAAGTTGGTTTGCATGGTTTTGCTTTCTTCAACAGTAATGACACCATCATTTCCAACTTTTTCCATAGCTTCCGAAATCAATTTTCCAACGGAAGGATCGGAGGCAGAAATAGCGGCAATATTTTCGATCGAGTGTTTTCCGGCAACGGGCTGGCTCATATCCTTAAGTGCTTCAACAGCAGCATTGGTGGCAGCTTCAATACCGCTGCGCAGAACCATTGGATTCGCACCAGCGGCTAAGTTCTTCAGACCTTCGCGGATGATTGCCTGGGCCAAAAGTGTTGCAGTAGTTGTTCCATCTCCGGCAACATCGTTGGTTTTTGTTGCAACTTCCTTAACGAGCTGAGCACCCATGTTTTCAAATGCATCTTCCAGCTCGATTTCTTTTGCAATGGTTACACCATCATTCGTGATGAGTGGAGCACCATATTTTTTATCGAGGACTACATTACGTCCTTTCGGTCCGAGTGTGATCTTTACAGTATCAGCCAACTGGTTAATGCCACGTTCAAGTGAACGACGAGCTTCTTCGCCGAAAATAATCTGCTTTGCCATTTTGAATTCCTCCTTAATTTACTCAACAATTGCCAGAATATCGTTCTGACGAATAATCTTGACTTCTTCGTCATCAAGTTTTATTTCAGTTCCGGCATATTTAGAATAGACAACTTTCTGTCCTTCCTTTACCTGCATCGTGATTTCCTTACCATCTACAATTCCCCCGGGCCCTACTGCTATAACATAAGCATATTGGGGCTTCTCTTTGGCGGAACTGGTCAGAATAATACCGCTTTTAGTCGTTTCTTCGGACTCGGCATCTTTAACTACAACACGATCAAATAAGGGTTTGAGAGTCATAAAGCGAACCTCCTTGCTGGTTTAAAAGAAGAGTAATATTTATAATCCATTTGTTAGCACTCGTTTAAGAGGAGTGCTAACAACGTGTAATACTATAATTCTAGCAATGATTTCAGGCAAGATGAATATTTTTTAGAATTTTTAAAATAATTCCGATTTAAGGTGAAAATTTGAATATATATTTATAATCCTCCTATAAGCTTTTATTTTCTTTAAATATTTAAACTTTTAAAATTTCAGTATAGAAGTTAAACTATTTTAGATAGATCATGAATAAAGAGGAAAAGATATGGCATTTTGTTTTTCGGATGAAATCATTAATTGGTATATAAAAGGGCATAGAGATTTTCCTTGGCGTCATACAAAAGATCCATATCATATTTGGATTTCGGAAATTATGCTTCAGCAAACGAGGGCAGAGACTGTCGTTTCCTATTATAATAGATTTACTGCATCATTCCCGAATGTCTTTGAATTAGCTAAATCTGATGAGGAGACGCTCCTAAAGGCGTGGGAAGGGCTTGGTTATTATAGCCGTGCAAAAAATTTAAAAAAATGTGCTCAAATCATAGTTGAAAGATATGATGGGAGTTTTCCAAGTGAATATGGAGCGCTTTTGCAACTGCCAGGCATTGGACCATATACTGCAGGAGCGATTGCATCGATTGCATTTGACAACCGAGAACCCGCAGTGGATGGGAATGTACTTCGGGTTATGTCTAGGTTTTATGGAATTGAAGAAGATATTCATGAGAAAAAAACACAGGATGGAATTAGAAGGCGTGTTTATGATTTGTTGCCTGAACAGCACTGTGATTTGTTTTCCAATGCAATGATGGAAATCGGGGCCTGTATATGCACACCGAAGATTGCCAAATGTCAAGAATGCCCATTAAATGAGGAATGTGTTGCAAGGATAGAAGAAAAACAAACCATCCTGCCTGTAAAAAACCATAAAATAGAAAAAAGAAAAGAAAAGAAAGAGATTCTCCTGATTTTTTCTCAGAATAAAGTATATATAGAAAAAAGGGAAAAGGGGTTGCTGTCTGGGCTTTACGGTTTTCCGGAGTTTAATGGTCCCATGAGCCCCGATGAAATAGAATTTAAAACGGAACAGTTGGGAATTAACGCAAAATACTTAGAACAAATTGGAATGACGAAACATGTTTTTACACATGTAATATGGGAAATGCGGATTCATGTGATGTACTGTCGAGATGAGAAAGTGCTTACGGGGTTTGTGAATCGGAGTGAACTGTTAAAAGTTCCCATTCCCATAGCATTCAGAAAAGCCAGGCAATTATGCCTGGCTAGAATGAAATAGCAGAAATTCACTTCTTGTATTTGCTGGTACAGAAGATGCAGCAGTAAAGGATAAAAGAGTTAGAAACAAAATCCGTCCCATACAGGATGTCCTGTATAAGTTTTTGGAGTGATCTCACCTCGAAGAACAGAGAGTGCACCATTGACCATGGCTTCATATTCAAATTCTCCTGGGTATGCTGTGACGGGAGCAATAAAGCCACAGCGCTCGCGAATGCTTTTTTCTATTTCAGGGAACCGTAACAATCCACCGGTAAGAACAATACCGTCAACGCGCCCGCAGAGAACGGCAGCCATTGCGCCAATGTATCGGCAGATTTGGTAGATCATTGCATCCCAAACGATAGAGGCTTCTTTATTTCCTTGGCTGATCAGATGATGGATTTCATCTGCATTTGATGTTCCAAAGTGGGAGGTGAGCCCTCCGGACTCGGTACACATCATAAGAAGTTGTTCCGGTTTCATGTTTTTAAAATGTTCGATAATATCTGTGACAGCCATCGATCCCATTCGTGTTGGAGTGAAGGGGCCCTCTCCGCCACCGGCATTGTTTCCGTCAATCATTCGCCCTTTTTCATGGGCGGTAATGGAAATTCCGCCGTCGATATGGCAAACGATCAAATTTAAATCCTCATAACGTGCTCCGAGAGAAAGCGCGTGTCGCCTGGCGGTTTCTTTTAAATTTAGCGCGTGACTGATTGCTCTTCGATAAACTCCTTTTACACCGGTAATCCGTGCTAAATCACACA
>OCTW011592983.1_pt1 | contig 15556 bp, 12 predicted proteins | sample 1539671 | NCBI WGS metagenome assembly OCTW01 (sample SAMN02144230, study PRJEB22623) | gut metagenome | biome: sheep rumen | host: Ovis aries | place: New Zealand
GGATTATTCTGGCGCAGATTCCGGCGGGGGTGCTGGGGTCCCTGTTTGCCGCCCAGGGGATTACCGGAAAGGCTCCGCTGTTTGTGATACAGATCGTGAGTCTCATTCCGACCAGTTTCCTGGCATCGTATATGCAGGAGGCACAGGTGGTGTTCTATGATATTATGACCGGGCGTCTGGTTACCCGGGCGGAACCGTTCGGCGGCGGATTCGAAGAGCCGAGGTAGAAAGGACAAAAAAAGAAAATCAGGGCAGTCTATTCGGCTGCCCTGATTTTTTTTAATGCGGTCTGAATGTCATCCGGCAGCGGGGCCTCCACGGTGATCGGCTCCCGGGTCACCGGGTGAGGGAATTCCAGCCGGAATGCATGCAGCGCCTGCCGGTCCATGAGGCGGGGGTCATCACCGCCGTACAGATAGTCTCCCAGGATCGGGTAGCCGATGTGGGAGAGATGCACCCGGATTTGATGGGTCCTTCCGGTTTCCAGCCGGAGCATCACCAGGGTGTAGCCCTTCAGACGCTCCAGTACCTTCACATGGGTGACGGAGGGACGTCCCTGGCCGGCGGGCATGACTTCCCGCTGTACCCGGCTGTCGGAGGGTTTCCCGATGGGCAGATCGATGGTGAATTCGTCCTCGTTCATTTCACCGATCACCAGGGCCTTGTAGTACTTCCGGACCCGGTCCGACTTCATGGCCCGGACCATTTCATCCTGGGCATGGGAGTTCTTCCCGATCACCAGAAGTCCGCTGGTATCCATGTCCAGCCGGTTCACGAACCGGATCTTATAGGTTTCCCCGCTCTCCCGCATGTACTTCTGAAGTCCGTTCGCCATGGTGTGGTTCTGGTGGCCGTGGGTCGGATGCACGGTGTATCCGGCCGGCTTGTTGATGATCAGCAGATCCTGATCTTCATAGAGGGGGATGACCGGGATGTCTTCCTCCGGGAAATGGCTGACCTCCTCCGGCATCATGGCGACCACCACATCCCCCTCCCGGGGAACCATCCAGCCCTGAATGGGTTCTCCGTTCATCAGGACCCGGCGCTGGGCCTTCAGCTTTGCAAAAAGCCGGGAGGAGAAATCGAAGTGCTTCCGCAGCAGTTTCTTCACACCCAGTCCTTCATCTTCTTTCGTTACTGTAAATCGGAATTCTCTCATTTCAAATCCTGTTCTGTGCTTCCGTCTGCATTCCCGATGAGAAATTTTTCTTTTACCTTGGTCCAGAATTCATATCCGCTGAACTTCACCAGATGGATCTTCTTCGTGGAGTAGCCGATGGTGATCTTCTTCACATCATTGAATTCCCGTATGAATCCGTCGGACTGGATATTGATGTACGGGTCCTGACGCATGTCCGGGATCAGGGTCAGAAGCTGATTGGAAGGGAGGATCAGACTGGAGGTGAAGGACCGGTATACGGTGGTATTCATGGGCGCAATCGGTGTCATCTGAAGCAGCTCCAGGTGGGGATCCACAATACTGCCGCCGATGGAGTAGTTGTAGGCGGTGCTTCCCGCCGGGGTGGATACCAGGATGCCGTCCCCGCTGAATCGTTCAATCATGGCGTCTCCGAAGAAGACATTCAGGTGGATGATGGCGCCCAGCTCACCTTTCACCACCATTTCATTGATTCCTGTCATCTTGTAGATCTCGTGGCCTGCCCAGATGGAACACTCCACCGTGGACACCACCTGAAGGTGATCCAGGTGGTGCAGGTAGTATTCGATGAACTGGTCGATCTGTGTCGGCAGAAGATCCTGGAAAAATCCCAGATGTCCTGTATTGATGCCGATGATCGGCGTCTGAGGGAAATCGTAGGCGTGGATCAGCTCCAGAAAAGTGCCGTCTCCGCCGATACAGATGATCAGATCCGTGTCCCGGGTGAGCTGGTCGGTGACCCGGAGTCCGGCATGAAGCAGTTTCTCCTTACATTCTGCGGCGATCTTCCGGGAAGTCTCCGCCTGATTGGCATAGATGAATATGGTTCTGTCCATTGGTTTTCCTTTGGCCCTGGGGCCTGTTCCCGCATCCGGGGGTCCGCCTTTTCGGCGGACCCCCGGGGTGCTATTTTCCGCTCAGTCTGCGGAACTCCTCAACAAGTTCTGTGAATGTTTTCATCGCCCGTTCCACCGGCTCTCTTTCGGTCATGTCCACACCGGCAATCTTCAGAAGTTCCACCGGGTCGTCGCTGTCCCCGGACGCCAGGAAAGTCAGATAAGCGTCCCGGGCGGCCGGTCCCTCCGTCAGAATTTTGTCCGCAATGGCATTCGCCGCGGAGTAGCCCGTAGCGTACTGGTACACGTAGAAGCTCCGGTAGAAGTGCGGGATGCGTGCCCACTCGTAACGGATCCGGTCATCACCTGTGAGGGCAGGGCCGAAGTACTTCGTGTTCAGCCGGTCGTACTGATCGGAGAGCCATTCCGCAGTGAGGCTGCCGCCGTCTTCCACCTGCCGGTGGGACAGGAGTTCGAATTCGGCGAACATGGTCTGCCGGAAGAGGGTGGAGCGGAAGGCTTCAATGTACATGTTCAGGATGTAGCGCCGCATGCCTGGGTCTTTCTCCTGTTCCAGCAGGAAGCGCATCAGCAGGGTCTCATTCACTGTGGAGGCTACTTCTGCCGTGAAGATGGAATGGCTGCCGTAGGTGAACGGCTGGGCTTTCCGGGTGTACCAGGAATTCATGGAGTGGCCCATTTCATGGATGATGGTGAAAACGTCCTGCAGGGTACCGTCATAGTTCATCAGCACATACGGCATACTGTCGTAGGAACCGAAACTGTAGGCGCCGCTGGTCTTGCCTTCGTTCTCGTAAACGTCGATCCACCGGGCATCGATTCCTTCCCGGAAGTGGCGCAGATAATCCCCGCCCAGAGGAGCGAGTGCTTTCTCACAGAGTGCCACTCCCTCCTCGAAACTGACCTTCGGATCCTCGATCTCCGCGAGAGGAACGTAGACGTCGCTCATTTTCAGTTCATCCAGACCCATGAGGTCCTTCCGCAGGGCGATGTAGCGGTGGAGAACCGGAAGCGTTTCGTTGACGGTGGCGATCAGGTTGTCATACACCGCTTCCGGGATGTTTCCGCCGGACAGGGCCGCTGCCCGGGAGGACGGGTAATGCCGCATTCTGGCGGTGATCACGTCGGTCTTCACGTTCGCCGCATAATTGGCGGCGATGGTGTTGATCATGGAGCGGTAGGTGTCGTAGCAGTGGCGATACGCAGCCTCCCGGACTTCCTTCTTCTTCGAGCGCATGAACTTGATGTAGTTTCCGTGGGTCAGTTCGGTTTCCTCACCCTGTTCATCCCGGATCGTACCGAACTTCAGGTCAGCGTCATTCAGCATGGTGAAGATCTGATCCGGCGCACCAAGGACTTCTCCCAGCTGCGCCAGAATGTTTTCTTCGGCCTTGGAGAGGACATGGGCCTTCTCCCGTACAGCCTGTCTGAGCACATAGTCATACTGCTCGAGGCGGGCATCTGTCTTCATGAATTCCTGCAGAGTCTCCTCCGGGATCTGAATGAGCTCCGGAGTCAGGAAACTCATCATGGCACTGATCTTCGAAGCCGCTGACACAGCCCGGTTCAGCATATCCTGCTGCTTCGAAACCCGGTTGTCCTCATCCAGCTTCATGCGGGCGTAGACGAAGACCCGCTCCATCTTCAGGCTGACGGCGTCGCTGTCGATCAATGCGTCCGCCAGGGTTTTCGCACTGTCTGTTAGATGGTCCCGGTATTTCGTGAAATCCTCTGCGCCGGAAAGGGCGTCCTTCAGGTCCTTCTCCCAGTCGGCATCGGAGGAGTACATTGCTTCGATGTTCCATTGATATTTCGGATCGTTTTCCGATCTCTGTTTGACTTTTTCTGCCATATAGTTCTCCCTTCGGTTGGTTACTTCATCATCTGCAAACTGCATATGTAGTCTATTTTATTCCACCCGGCACTGTTTTTCAATCGTGTCCGGTGAGAAGAATGGGAGAGTGTTTCATTTCTCCGCCGGTTGCTGTATAATAAACTGAGTATGCATTGAAAGGAACAACGCAAGGAATGGATAACAGATATATTGGTGTATTCGATTCCGGAGTCGGCGGACTGACCAGTGTCCCGTATATCATGCGGATGCTTCCGGATGAGCGGATCATCTTCTTCGGGGATACCGCCAGAACGCCCTACGGATCGAAAGCTGCCGGGACAATCCGTCAGTTTACGGAGCAGATCGGCAGTTTCATGGTGGAAAATGATGTGAAAATGATGGTGGCGGCCTGCAATACGATCAGTGCCGTGGCGCTGGACGATCTGCAGCGGAAATACCCGCATATCCCGATGATCGGGACGATCCGGCCGACGGCGAAGGTGGTGGCCCGGGACTGCCGGGAAACGGATCGGATCGGCATCATGGCCACGAAGGCCACCGTGCGCAGTGAATCCTACCTGAAACGGATCCGGGAGAAGAACCCGGGCATGAAGCACCTCTACCAGATCGCCTGCCCGGCGTTCGTCCCTCTGATCGAAGAGGGGATCATTGACCACGAAATCATGGATCTGACGATCCGGTACTACCTGGACGATTTCATCGAGAAGCACGGTATCGATACGCTGGTGCTGGCCTGCACCCACTATCCGCTGATCAGTGGGAATCTGAAGAGGCTGTATCCGGGCGTGAAGCTCATCAGTTCTTCTGAAGAGGCGGCCACCGCCCTGAAGATCGAACTGGAGAGAAGGGACATGCTGGCAGGACCGGGGAATGACAGAGAGAATATCTTCTATGCCAGCGATTTGTCGGATAATTTTTTGAATATGATCCGCCTCCTGCTGGGGGATGATGTGGAACGACTGAATATCCGGTTCAAGAATTTGGATCTGTAGAGGAGAGGAATATGGAGAAACAGGAACTGTACGAGCTGCTGGATATGAAAGACGGCGAAGACTTCCAGTACTTCGAGAATATGTCGGAACTTCTGGAGTCGGAAGCAGAGATCGGGACGGATGAAATTTTCGAGCTGCTGCAGGAGGTGGATATGAACACCTTCACCGAACTGATGGACGGGTATTTCGATGAAGTGGATCGTTCGGTGCCGGACAGTGAAGTGGATCTGTTCACATTACTGCAGACGATCCGCCGCTCCCTGACCGGTATGGCCGAAACGGCCGGGCGGCAGGAGGACCGGGAAGAACGGAACGAGATCCTGGTGCAGCTGGCAGATGAGATTGAAAAATTTCGGGAGTGGTACAATACTTCTTCGGAAGCGGAATGCGTCAATGAGATGACCGACGAGAACCGGACCCTTCCGGTCCGGGATGCGCTTCTGCTGGTGCGGGAAGAACCGTTCACCGGCGATACCTACCGTTTCGATTTTCAGAATGTCCTGGATTATGACCTGGACGAATATATCATGTCCTACGGGGACCTGGTGCGCGGAGATGAAGGAGACGGAGAGGGAGACGGAGAATAGAACGAAAGGATAAGATTTCAGAATGATAACAACGAGAACACTTTCGAACGGTGTCCGGATGGTGATGGAGGAGATGCCGGCGGTGCATTCCGTTGCCATCGGTATCTGGGTGAAAACCGGGGCAGTGGATGAAGAGAAGAAGTATGCCGGAATCTCCCACTTCGTGGAGCATATGATGTTCAAAGGGACGGAGAACCGGACGGCCCGGCAGATTGCCGGAGATGTGGACCGGATCGGCGGGGCCATGAATGCGTTTACCGGGAAGGAAGCGACCTGCTACTATGTGAAGACTGTTTCGGATCATTACCGGGAAGCGGCGGACGTTCTGGTGGATATGATGGAACACTCGCTGTTTGCGAAGGAGGAAATGGACCGGGAACGGAAGGTGATCGGAGAGGAAATCAAGATGGGAGAGGATTCTCCGGAAGATGTGGCCCATGACAAGCTGATCGAAGCGCTGTTCCGGAGGGAACCTCTGGGAAACTCGGTCATCGGGACCAGAACGAGTCTGAACCGGATCACCCACAACGTCATGGCAGAATATGTAAGAACCCATTACGTCCGGGACAACATGGTCATTTCCGTGGCCGGCAACTTCGATCCGGAGGAAGTGTGCGATTATTTCCAGGGTACGATGCTGTCCCTGGGGAAGACCGGGCCGGCCCGGGAGCGAAGTGTGGGTTCGCCTGCACCGGAATACCACAGTGTGAAGAGGGACATCAAGCAGAGTCATATCTGCCTCGGGACCCGGGGGGTGAATCTGGCGGATCCCCGTTCCTATGCGATGTCCGTTCTGAGCCAGCTTCTGGGCGGTTCCATGAGCTCCCGGCTGTTCCAGAACATCCGGGAGCGGAAGGGGCTGGCATATTCTGTTTACTCCACCACAGGATCCTTCCGGGACGCAGGCTATTTCGAGATCTACGCCGGTGTGGCTAATGACCAGGTGAAAGCGGCGGTGGAAGGAATCCGGGAAGAGCTGGATATTCTGGCATCGAAGCCGGTGGAAGAGGAAGAGGTCCGCTCTGCTGTGGAGCAGATGAAATCTTCCTACGCATTCAGTCAGGAAAGCACTTCCGCCAGAATGATCGTGAACGGAAAGAATTACCTGCTTCTGGACCGGGTGTTCAATGAAGAGGAAGTTCTGGAGGGATATAATAACGTGACCGCAGCGTCTCTGGAAGAAGTGAAGAAGCTGATCTGTGACTTCTCCCGCTATTCCGTATCGGTGGCCAGCGGCGTGAAGGTAAATCGGAAGAGTGTGATGGAGGAGTAGGTTCATAATGGAAATGAAGATCATCAGCCGGAGCGGAAGGGTTCCGGCATATGAGACGAAAGGTGCCGCCGGCTTCGACATCGCAGCATATCTGGAGGAACCGGTCACCCTGGAACCGGGCATGCGCATGCTGGTGCCGACGGGGCTGTTTTTCGAAGTGCCGGAGGGATATGAGGCCCAGGTCCGGGCCCGCAGCGGCCTGGCGGTGAAGTACGGTATCGGTCTGGTGAACGGGATCGGTACAGTGGATGCGGATTACCGGGGCGAAGTGAAGGTGCCGCTGATCAACTGGGGCAGTGAGCCCTTCGTCATCCGGAACGGGGAGCGCATCGCCCAGGTTGTGATCAATCGTATCGAGCAGGTGGAGCTGGTGTCCGCAGAGGAACTGTCCGAAACGGAACGGGGAGCCGGCGGCTTCGGACACACCGGTGTATAGAAGACGTATGCGTATCGGAGAAGGGGTGATTTCATATGCTGCTGCGGGAGAATCTGGAACAGCGGGAGAAGGAATGGCTCCGGCCGGAGGCTTCGAAAGCGGCCGAAAGCAGGGGACGCAGAGAACGGGAGAAGGAGTGTCCGTATCGCACGGTATTTCAGCGGGACCGGGACCGGATCATTCATTCGAAAGCTTTCCGGCGCCTGATGCACAAGACCCAGGTGTTCCTGTCTCCGGAAGGGGATCACTACAGGACCCGGCTGACCCATACACTGGAAGTGAGTCAGGTGGCCAGAACCCTGGCCCGGGCGCTGAATCTGAATGAGGACCTGACAGAAGCCATTGCCCTGGGGCATGATCTGGGACACACACCGTTCGGTCATAACGGAGAGATGATTCTGAACCGGATTCATCCCGGCGGATTCCGCCATAATGAGCAGAGTCTCCGGGTGGTGGACCGGCTGGAATCTCATCGGGGGAAACAGGGGATGAACCTGACTTTCGAGGTGCGGGACGGTATTCTGAATCATCCGGGAGACCGGAAGCCTGCCACCCTGGAGGGCGAGATTGTGAAAATCAGTGACCGGATTGCGTATATCAATCACGACATTGACGACGCCGTACGAAGCGGCGTCATTACAGAGGCGGACCTTCCGCCGGAGCCGGTCCGCCTGTTCGGCAGCGGGCACGGAGAACGGATTGACAGTATGATCTCCGCCGTGATCCGAAACAGCGACGGGAAACCCTTTGTCCGCATGGACGAAGAACATATGGCGGAAATGGACCGCCTTCGGAATTACATGTTCCGGCAGGTTTACAATAGCCCTGCGGTGAAACGGGAAGAGGACCTGATGAAGGTGGATACGGTCATCACCTCGCTGTATGACTATTATCTGCATCACCCTTTCGAATTGCCGGCAGAATACCGGAAGCTGATCCCGGAAGACGGGCTTGCCGAGGCGGTGAAAGACCACATCGCCGGTATGACGGATCGTTTCGCACTGACGACGTACGCACGCCTGTTCGGGCCGGCGGGCCCGGGGGCACAGGTGTGAGCGGACAGAAGGGGGCAGCGCAGAAGGGCTGAAGGAGATCAGACAGCGGGGAACAGGACAGAAGGAAGAGAAAGGGGGATCACTGAAACGCCATGGCATCATTTACGAAAGCTTCCGTGGAGAACCTGAAGAATCAGGTGAACATTGTGGATGTGGTCGGCCGCGCCGTGAAACTGAAGCGGGCCGGATCCTATTTCAAAGGGCTCTGTCCGTTTCACAATGAGAAGACGCCTTCCTTCACAGTCTCGGATACCAGGCAGTATTTCACATGCTTCGGATGCGGCGCCCGAGGGGACGTCATCGAATTCATGATGCGGTATTACAACCTGGGATTCGGAGAAGCGGTTGAGAAACTGGCGGAAGAGTACGGTGTGAAACTGGAACGGCGCAGCGGATACCATGATCAGAATCTGAAGGAGTACTACGATGTGAACCAGATGGCTGCCCGGTATTTTTATCGGGCGTTCACCGGGGGGCCGAATCCGGGCTATTCCTATATGAAGGGGAGAGAGATCACCCCCCGGATTCTGAAGAAATTCGGGATCGGCTATGCGGACGGAGAGTGGGACAGCCTGTACCGTTACCTGAAATCAAACGGTGTCCGGGATGAAATAATGCTGGAACTGGGTTTAGTATCCCAGAGCCGGGGTAAAATTCATGATAGGTTTCGCAATCGTGTCATGTTCCCGATTATCAACACCAACGGAAAGGTGATCGGATTCGGCGGCCGGGCCCTGGAGAAGGACGCCCGGGCGAAGTATCTGAATTCGCCGGAAAGCAAGGTGTTTCTGAAGAAGAATAACCTGTATGGGCTGAACCTGTCCCGGCAGGCGGCGGGGAAGGAAGGATTCCTGATCCTGGTGGAAGGATACATGGACGCCATTTCCCTGTATCAGAGCGGGGTGGAGAATGTTTCGGCGTCCCTGGGAACGGCGTTGACGGAGAACCAGGCCCGGCTGCTGCACCGGTATACGAATGACGTGGTTCTGTCCTATGATGCGGATGCGGCGGGCCGGAAGGCGGCGCTGCGCGGAATTGAAATCCTGAAGGCGGAACAGATGCGGGTCCGGGTGCTGCATGTGACGGACGGAAAGGACCCGGATGAATATGTGAAGGTGCACGGGAAGGACGGATTTCTGAAACTCATCGACGGAGCCCTTCCCTATGCGGATTATAAGCTGGATTCTGCGAAACGGCACTTCGATCTCGCCTCCAGTGAGGGCAGGGTCGGATATCTGAAGGAAGCGGCGCGGATTATTGCGTCGCTGGATCCGGTGGAGCAGGAAGAATACCGCGGCCGGGTAGCCGCCGATATGCACGTGTCGGTGGGTGCGCTGACCCGGGAGGTGGAAGAAGTTGGAGGCGAAGAGACCCGGGACGACCGGTTCCGGGGGCGGCGCCTGGACGAACGTGCTGCGCAGGAAACCGAGGTTCTGCGGGAAGTGCCGGCGCTGGAGAAGACGCTGGTGAAACTGTTCCTCAGTGACGGAGCCCTGCTGCGGGAAATGGAAAATTACGACGGCATACTGTCCCATCCGCTGTCGGTTCATGTATACGAAGCAGCCCGGAATGAAATGGAACGAACCGGGAAGATCGATACGAATGCGATACTGGACGGGCTGACGGAGGCGGATTGTGCCGCATTACAGAATATCCTGCGGAATGTGATGATCGATAGAGAGCAGGAACAGAAAATTTTCGAGGAGTGTGTCCGTTCCTGGAAGAGGAACCGGCTGAAGCAGCGTGAGAAAGAGCTCATTAACATCCTGTCCATGGCGGACGAGGAAAATGAGGAACAGACCAGAAACCTCACGGCGGAGCTGGTTCGGATTCAGAGAGAACTGAGAAGCGCACACAATCATTAATCAGAAGGATCGGGGAATATGAGCGAAGAGAAGAAGACAATCTTAACAGAAGAAGCAGAGAGGGACGTCGTTTCAGAAGAGGCGGGGAAGAAGAAGGCAGCCGCACCGAAGAAAACGACGAAGAAGTCTTCGAAGAACTCCAAGAATAGGGAAGTGGAGAATGAGCCGAAAGAAAAGGATGACGACTACACATCCAACCTTTCGAAAGAAGAACTGGACAAGATGAAAAACGTCCTGATCTATCAGCTCGTGAAGAAGGCGGAAGAGAAAAAGGGAAGCCAGAAGAACATACTGACCCATTCTGAGATCTCGGATTTCATCGAGCCATTCAGCGTGGACAAGATCGATTCGGAAGCCATGGATGATATCGTCATGTCGCTGATCGACAAGGGGATTACGATCCCGGACAGTGATGATGATCAGACGGACGACGAAGACGGAAAGGACGACGGCGTCGTTCTGACGAAGACCGGCGAGATCGACGTGGATGCCACGGTGCCGAAGGGAATCTCGGTGGATGACCCGGTGCGTATGTACCTGAAGGAAATCGGCAAGGTGCCTCTGCTGACGGCAGAGGAGGAAGTGGAGCTGGCCCAGCGCATGGAAGCGGGGGACGAAGAGGCGAAGAAGAAACTCTGTGAGGCGAATCTCCGTCTGGTTGTCAGCATTGCGAAGCGCTACGTGGGCAGGGGAATGCTGTTCCTGGATCTGATTCAGGAGGGCAACCTGGGCCTGATCAAGGCCGTGGACAAGTTCGACTATCGAAAGGGATACAAGTTCTCCACCTACGCTACCTGGTGGATCCGTCAGGCCATCACCCGTTCCATTGCGGATCAGGCCAGAACGATCCGTATTCCGGTGCACATGGTGGAGACCATCAACAAGCTGATCCGGGAATCCCGGAAACTGCTTCAGGAACTGGGACGGGAACCGACGCCGGAAGAAATTTCCGCCCGTATGGGCATTCCGGTGGACAAGGTCCGGGAAATCCAGAAGATTGCCCAGGAACCGGTATCCCTGGAAACCCCGATCGGCGAAGAGGAAGACAGCCATCTGGGGGATTTCATTCCGGACGACGACGTGCCGGCACCGGCGGAAGCGGCGGCATTCTCCATGCTGAAGGAACAGCTGGTGGAGGTGCTGGGCACACTGACCGACCGGGAGCAGAAGGTACTCCGGCTCAGATTCGGGCTGGACGACGGCAGATCCCGGACGCTGGAAGAAGTGGGAAAGGAATTCGATGTGACCAGAGAGCGGATTCGCCAGATCGAGGCGAAGGCGCTGCGTAAGCTGCGTCATCCGAGCCGCTCGAAGAAACTGAAGGATTATCTGGAATAATCCGGGAGAGAACGAAGGATATGAAACTGACAGACAGACTGCAGATGATTGCAGATGGCATCAGGGCAGGAGAAACCATGGCGGACATCGGAACCGACCATGGTTTTTTGCCGATTTTCCTGGCGGAATCGGGGATCTGCCCGCATGTGATTATGACAGACATCAGTGACGGTTCACTGACAAAGGCCGAAACGGATCTCCGATCGGCGCAGGGGGAAGGAAATGCAGAACTGGAGGGGAGGACAGAACTCCGTCTGGGAGACGGCCTGTCCGTTCTGAAGCCGGGAGAAGTGGATGTGGTGGTAATCGCCGGCATGGGAGGTATTCTCATGACAGAAATACTGGGCGCAGATCCGGAGAAGACCGGGAGCTTCGGCCGGTTCATTCTGCAGCCGCGGAATAACCCGGGAAGGCTCCGAGCCTTCCTGCTGGACCGGGGCTTCCGGATTACCCGGGAACAGATCGTGCGGGAACATCGTTTTTTGTGTGAAATCATCACCGCCGTACCGCCGGGGGAGGTCACGGAACCCGGGACCCGCGGGAAAGTGTACGGACTGGATCCCGTGCTGACCGCCGAGCTGGATTACCCGGATGCACTGCTTTCTGTCGGGATATCCATCGGGACGGAGTATCTTCGTCTCCGCCGGGAGAAACATGAACAGGTACTGGCCGCGATCCGGGGAAATGCCCGGATGTGTGCAGACCGGCAGGTTGAGCTGGAAGAAACCCGGATCCGACGGATCCGGGAATTGGAAGAAAGGATGGTGAAAGAATCATGACGAACAGAGATGAAAAGAATCTGATGACGAAGAAGGATCTGGAAGGACTGATTGAGGGGATCTGCCCCTCCGGAACCCAGGAGGACTGGGACAACTGCGGGTGGCAGGTGAAGACGCCGTCCAATCCGGCGGACACTGTGCTGGTGGCATTGGAAGTGACCGGCGATGTGATTCTGGAAGCGGAGAAGGCCGGGGCGCATGTGATTCTGACTCATCATCCGCTGATTTTCGGCGGCATGAAGAAGATCACGGAGGAGGACCCTGCAGGGGCCTTTGTGCTGGAACTGATCCGGAAGAATATCAGTGTGTACAGCTGCCACACTTCATTTGACAAACTGGCGGGCGGCAATAACGATTACCTGGGAGAAGTTCTGGGACTGAAAGAGGTGAGGCAGCCGGGAGAGGAGCCTTTCTTCAGAACCGGCCGCATTGAACCTGCCGCAACGCTGGGGGCGTTCCGCCGGGATGCAGCAGAAAAATTGGAGATCGATCCGTCCTTCATCCGTCTGTGCGGCAGTCCGGAACGGATGGTGACGAAAGCGGGATGGTGTACCGGGTCCGGCGCATCTTTTCTGGAAGAGGCGCTGGCGGAAGGCTGTGATCTGTTCATCACCGGTGATCTGAAATATCACGATGCGCAGTTCGCCCAGGCGAAGGGGATCGCTGTGATGGATGCCGGCCATTACGGAACGGAGAAGATTTTCGTGCCGAACATGGCCCGGAAGCTGGAAGATGCAGCGGCAGGTGCCGGAAAAACGCTCCGGATCGTGAAATCAGCCGTTGATATCAACCCGTTTTCATGTTAGAATAACCATTCGTGGGCAGGCCAGACAGTCGCGTGGAGTGAAATCCATGAGGAAAGTCCGGGCTCCGCAGGGCGAGGATGCCGGATAACGTCCGGCGTAGGTAACTATAGGGAAAGTGCAACAGAAACACACCGCCGAAACGGGTCATGCCGTGGCAAGGTTGAAATGGTGAGGTAAGAGCTCACCGGCGCTGTGGAGACACAGCGGCCGTGTAAACCCCATCCGGAGCAAGGTCGGAGGACGAGAAGGCGGCGGCCCGTCGCCGTCCGAGAGGTGGACCGCATGAACGCGCAGAGATGTTGCGTCTAGATAGATGACTGTCTAATACAGAACCCGGCTTACAGACCTGTCCCACATTTTCTGAATCAGGAAATCGAAAGAGAAGCTTCCGAAAGCGGATCCGGCAGAGGGTCCGCAGCGGAAGTATTTTTTATGGAAACAGGAGATGTTCGCTTCCTTTTTTCTGACGCGTTCTTAACACGAAAGGGAGGCTTTTCGTGTTTTGACGAATCCGGGAATGTGTATATGGATTCATGTGTTAAGGAAAAAGTATACTTACTGAAGCAAATTGGCGGAACAAGTAACAGGAGTTATATTAGAGAATGAGATTAGGAATTGATATCGGATCGACAACCGTGAAGCTGGTACTGCTGGACGACAGCGGTGAGATGATCTACTCAAGATATGAACGTCATATGTCGGACGTTTTCAACAAGGTACAGGAATTGATGGAGGATCTGTACCGGGAAGTGGGAGATGTGCCGATTCAGCCGGTGATCACCGGGTCCGGCGGTCTGTCCTTTGCGAAGCTGGTGGGCATCCGGTTCGAACAGGAGGTCATTACCTGTTCGAAGGCGGTGGAAACGCTGATTCCCCAGACAGACTGTGTCATCGAGCTGGGGGGAGAGGATGCGAAAATCACGTTCTACGGCCAGACGATTGAACAGAGAATGAACGGATCCTGTGCAGGGGGCACCGGTGCGTTCATCGATCAGATGGGAATCCTGCTGAATACAGACGCCAACGGACTGAATGAGGCGGCGAAGGATTATAAGATCATTTATCCGATCGCAGCCCGGTGCGGCGTGTTCGCCAAGTCGGATATTCAGCCGCTGATTAATGACGGCGCCCGGGTGGAGGACCTGGCTGCGTCCATTTTCCAGGCGGTGGTGAATCAGACCATCAGCGGTCTTGCATGCGGTCATCCGATCCGGGGCAATGTGGCGTTCCTGGGAGGTCCGCTGACGTTCATGTCGGAGCTCAGAAAACGGTTCATCGACACACTGGAACTGTCCGAGGACGAAGTGATTTTCCCGGGCGAAAAGTCCAAGTTCTTCGTGGCGATCGGTGCTGCCATGCTGGCTGCCGGCGAGAAAACTTGTATGCTAACGGAGATTCTGGACCGCATCGCCCATGCGGATCAGGCCCTGCTTTCGGACACGCAGCACATGGAACCTCTGTTCCGGACGGAAGAGGAGTATGAGCGGTTTGTGGCTCGTCACAATAAGGATAAGGTGAAGCGGAAGGATATCCGGAAAGCGAGAGGGATGACCTTCCTGGGGATTGACGCCGGTTCCACCACAACGAAGGCGACGCTGATGGACAGCGACCGGTGTCTGCTGTTTGAAGAGTATCGCAGCAATGAGGGCAATCCGGCGGAAGTGGTGCGTCAGATTCTGATCGACCTGTACCAGAAGCTGCCGAAGGGGGCGTATATTGCCAATACCTGCGTCACAGGATACGGCGAAGGGCTGATCAAGGCAGGCTTCCGGGCGGACATGGGAGAGATTGAGACCATGGCCCACTATAAGGCGGCCGCTTATTTCCGTCCGGACGTGGATTTCATTCTGGACATCGGCGGACAGGACATGAAATGCATGAAGATCAAGGACGGGGCGATCTACAGCATCATGCTGAATGAAGCCTGCTCGGCGGGCTGCGGCTCTTTCCTGGAAACTTACGCCAAGTCCGTGAATCTGGATACCCGGGCATTCGCCCAGGAAGCACTGCACTCGGAGAGCCCGGTGGATCTGGGAACCCGCTGTACGGTGTTTATGAATTCCAAGGTGAAGCAGGCCCAGAAGGAAGGCGCCTCCATTGCGGATATTTCCGCAGGGCTGTCCTATTCCGTCATCCGGAATGCGCTGTACAAGGTAATCAAAATGCGGAATCCGGACGAGACCGGAGATCATATCGTTGTACAGGGAGGAACTTTCCTGAATGATGCGGTGCTCCGCAGCTTCGAACAGATTATCGGAAAGGACGTGATCCGGCCGGACATCGCCGGACTGATGGGTGCCTACGGCTGTGCCATTATCGCACAGGAAAACTATGTGGAAGGAACGAAGTCTTCCATCCTGAGCCGGGAAGAGCTGGATCATTTCCAGATGAAGCACAATAACGGAAGATGCCACGGCTGTGAGAATCAGTGCCTGCTGACCATCAATATGTTCAGCGACGGACAGCGTTTCATCACGGGAAACCGCTGCGAGAAAGGTGCCGGGAACACAGCGAAGAAGAACGAGCTGCCGAACCTGTACCAGTATAAGTTCCA
>OCTW013424052.1_pt1 | contig 15556 bp, 12 predicted proteins | sample 1539671 | NCBI WGS metagenome assembly OCTW01 (sample SAMN02144230, study PRJEB22623) | gut metagenome | biome: sheep rumen | host: Ovis aries | place: New Zealand
TACAGCCTCCAGTCATATCAACTGTACGCTCGAGCTTTGCTCGCTTGCTACTGAAAGGACGCAAGAACTGTAAACCGTAAACTGTAAACAAGTTATTGTTTCCACGTTTCCGGGCTCTTGCGCCATTCGGCGAGCACGGCCTTGTCTTCTTCCTTGATATAGCCCGTCTTGGCAGCCTCCTCGATGACGGCCTCGTAGTTGCTCAGCGTGATGAGTTTCACACCTGCCTCCTCGAAAGCCTGTTCAGCCACAGGGAAGCCGTAGGTGAAAGAGGCCACCATGCCGATGACCTCCACACCGTAGTCGCGCAGGGCCTTCACAGCCTTCAGACTGCTACCGCCCGTAGAGATCAGATCTTCGACCACGACCACCTTGGCGCCCTTCTTGATCTCACCTTCCACCTGGTTGCCCATGCCGTGATCCTTCGGCTTCGGACGGACATAACTGTAAGGCAGTCCCAACTGGTCTGCGACGAGTGCGCCTTGGGCGATGGCTCCTGTGGCCACACCTGCAACGGCCTCTGCCTCAGGGAAATTCTCCTGGATGGCGTGACACAGTTCCAACTTCACGAACGAGCGAAGACTGGGGAACGACAGCGTCTTGCGGTTGTCGGTATAGATGGGTGACTTCCAGCCCGAGGCCCACGTAAACGGGTCGTTCGGCTGCAGTTTGATGGCCTGAATCTCCATCAGTTTCTTGGCAAATTGATTCTTGATTTCCATCATATAATTTACGATTTACAGATTTACCATTTACTATTTGGCTGCAAAGTTACAACTTTTTTTCCAACCCTACAAGCTATCAGTCGCAAAAATCTTAGTAGCTCCTCCTTAAGCTTACAATTATGTTTAACAATTAAAGCCAAAAAATTTATGGCATTAATAGATTATATTCAGATTGGCAGTCTCTCTTCTTTGGATTCTTATTGAAACGCCATGAAATGCTGAGCATTGCATAACGAGGAATAGTGTTAGTCCATGTCTCAGTCCGTCCTTGGGCATCAACGCGATAAGTGTGGTTGCTAATCTGACCAAGGATGTCACATGCACTGAGGGTGAACAGCATTTTCCCTTTCATTAGGCTTTTTGTTATACGAGCATTCCAGACCAGTTCGCTGGAATTCATCTCGCTTGTGTGATATCCTCGGTGAAGATAGTTGTCTATGTCTGTTGATATCTGCATTTTCCAAGGCAGGTCTATGGTGGCGGAGGCCCCCAGGCTGAAATCTATGGCATTGATACTGACGAAATCGGTCATGTTGCTGGTTATATGATTCCATCGTACATAGGTGTGAAGGTCGCCTACGACGCCTTCACCCTGCCTGTAATCCAGCTTCAGTTCATCCGTCACAGCCCATGTCTTCACGATGCTGCGACGGTTTGTGTTGTCGTCTGATACATGGGCCAGATCCACGCTGTGAAGAAACTCCGGCCTGATCTTGTTGTCAAATGTAAATAGTTTCCTTTTGCCGATCGGTGTTGTGAACCCGAGGTCTCCGTTTATAAACCAATTCCCGTTTACACTTTCAGGGCGGGTTGTCGTAACACCTGTTTGCTTGTCAAAGATGAGGTTGTAGGCTACAGCATGACTTGTAGTTCGGAAGTTAAAATTGGAATAGATCACCCTCTGATTCTGCCATGTCCGTCTGAACTCTGTCTTGATGTCCAGATGATGGATGTTCTTCAGGTCCCTATTCCCCAGTCGTACTCTCAGTGGATTGCTGTCGTCGCGGAAGTCGGTCAGGTAGACAAGGTTTGGAACCTCGCTGCTGTGACGTACAGCCAGACTGGCCCAATAGCCCATTGGCATGATTCTGAGGAAGAGGGATGGCTCGAAGAAAACCGATTGCCTGTTGACTTGCTGCTCATTGACGCGAAATGCATCCAGCCGATGGCTATTCCATTTCAAGGGAAGTTCTATTTTTAACATTCCGTTTAGTCTTTCCTGACTAAAGTTATTGGTATACTCCAATCCGAATGTGTGATAATTGGCAGAATTCCGATACACATAGCTGTTCGGCAAGTCAAGCATGCTGTTTAGTTCCCTGGCAGTGGATGGAAGGAGGTCTATTCGTGTACTGTCGTTGACGACCATCTGCTCGAGTCTGAACATCTGTCTGCGGTCTTTGCTGTAATGGTAGTCATAATGATAGGATGGGCGAATGGTCTGCCATCCCCAGTGATAGTCATAGCCTATTTCTATGCTTGAACTTAAGTTTTGAACAGGTGCTGTCATATATGTCCTGCGGTAGTCACGCGGTTTCACCCCATCCGTAAATCGGAGGTCGTAAAGTGAGAAATCTGACTGTTTTCTGTTTGAATAGTTCAGGCTGGCATTGACATGTAGCACATCAGCGACAAGTCGGATGCCGTTCTCCATACTCATCTGAAACGAGAAATCGCGAGTGTCACCCTGACTTTGATTCAAGAGGCTATTCAATGTCATCAGACCGCTTGCCGTTTTTGCCTGATTGGTCCCCTGGTTTGTCCCTGTTGCATAGTCTGCCGTGAGACGGCTTGTATTATAAAACTCCCTTTTCTGGATCCACAAACTATTATTTGTTTGCCAGTGCTCCTGTTTGTTTTGGAACACATTAGATGCATGGGTAAAGGCATCCAATCCACTCAAGTAGGTCTGGCTGTTTGTCTCTGTCTGCTTGTCGGTACCTGTATAGTCATAGGAGTTTGATGATTGTAAGTACGAATCTTTTGAGAAATTATGGGTATAGTTGATTCCTGCAGACTTCCTGCTCGACAATCCTCCAGACTGCATAGCAGTCTTCCATTGTTTATCGAAATCTGAGCGGCGGCTGTCGTTCAGGTTATTAATGTTTACGAATGCAGACAGGTTATCCATTTCACTGAATCGGGTACATAGCGATTGGAGATTATATCGGTTGTGGGTACCGGCACCAGCGATGACGTTCCCAAGGTACCCGGTAGCATATTCTTTTTTCAGTCTGACATCCATGACATACGAATAGTCGTCCATATCACGGTTCATCATCTGTGAAGCGGCACCTTGCTTATGATATACTTTTACCTTGCCAATCGTATATGATGGCAGGTTTTCAAGGGCTATCCGTGGATTTCCCTGAAAGAATTCACGACCGTTGACGAGCAGACTCTCAACGAACCTGCCGTTTACAGTAATGCGGCCGTCATTGTCGATGCTTGTTCCTGGTAGTTTTCTGATCAGTCCATCAAGCATAGAACCTTCTGGGAGCTTGAAGGCATCTGCATTGTAGATGATGGTATCGCCGCTATATATCATTTTCACCTTTGTTGCCCTTACTGTTATCTCTGGCAATTCCTTGACTGATTTTACTAACCTTATGGGCTTAACAAATATTACAATCTCACGGTTGGAACGGATTTCAAAATTCATATAACCGTCTTCATATCCTATGCTTGTTGCCTTGATGATGTAGCGCCCAGTCTTCCTTATTTTGAAACTGTAATGACCACTTAATTGTGGGTATTCTGGAGAATCTATGGTTTTGTCGATAGCGATTACTGTACTGTCGGCAGTCATGAGCGTTAAAGTGATGTTTGGTAGATTCTCTCCCATGAAGTTGTCTATCACATAGCCTTGAACAATATGATCACGCTCCTTTGCCATTGCAGGATTAATGCCCATTATCAATCCCAAGATCAGTATATATCCAAATAATCTCATTTTTGTGAACTGTCAATGGGGGTTAAATAGACTTCTATCTGCTGAGACTTCTCATCATCGCGTAGTGTCATCTCAGCATAGGCTGTTTCGTATCCATCGGCTTCTATTTTAAAGAAATAGTGTGGGCGGTGTTGCACTTCACAATAATAGCGATATACCATATAGGCTGCCCATGGCCTTTCCGGGACGGTGCTCACAAAGTGTCTGACACTTTGTGAGCAATCTCACGTTGAGAAACTTTGTTTACAGCCATTTCTCTATGGGTTTAATGGTCTTGCCAGAATTGGCTTTAATGATATCTCGCCACTCAGGATCATTGTCTGCCACCTGAGGCATTTCCTGATTAGCGAACCTTGTTTCCAGTTCTGCATCAGAAGGCGTAGCGACAGCCCTCCTAATAACTTTCGCCTTGCGTGATGGAAGCGAACTTCTCTCTGCAATCTCATCATCAAGCACAGATTTCGTCAGTTTTGATGCAAGACTCAGTTTTACAGTCCTGCTCAATGTAGAAAGCATTTTCCAGTATGCTTCTACGGTGTCATGCTCTGGCCTTGTTAATACAGCTTCCATAATTATTTGGGTATTACTTTCACTATTTTGGGGCAAAGATAGGAAATATTTCTGAAACTTGCAAGGATTTGGATGGAAAAGATGACAATTATGACCGCTCGGCTATGCCGCTTGCTACTAAAAGGACGCAAGAAATGACGGTGTCAGATTCTGGGGGAGGCGTTTGGTGCTCACAAAGTGTCAGACACTTTGTGAGCACAGGTTGATAAGAACCTCTTGAAACAAGTCTGCAACCTCATCTTGGTCTTGGGAGAACATGTAGCAGACGGTGTAAATCGTACTGCGGTTAGCCCTTACCATTTCTTCAAACTCACGTTCTAAATCGTTCATTTCTTCTTGTTTGATAAATCATCCTTTGATAATAAGTCACAAGATGGTGGAAAAAAACTACAGAAAATCAAATAAATTTTTGCAAAGGTATCGATTTGATTTGAAACCCCAAAAGAAAATGCTCACAAAGTGTCTGACACTTTGTGAGCAAAGAACAATTTGATCCCCTCATTCCGGGGCTATTTGATTAATATTTAACTCGTCCCAATTTTAACGGGACACTAATGTCTGCAAGTGTATTCATAAGTCTTTTTTTTCTTTCCAACTTGAGCCTTCTGTCGGCAAAGGTACGAAAATTATCTTGAACAAGTGAACAAATGTGGAAAATATCTTGGTAGTTTGCAGAAAATTTTGTAACTTTGCAGACAGATAGACAAATGATAAAAACTCCAAGGATTATGAACCATAAAAGCCTATTATCCACCGCCGCTGCCAGCGGCTTGCAGCTGGGAAGCGGCCTCCGCCGCATCGTGTGCCTCGCGGCACTGTTGGTTGTTTTCGCCACTACCGCACGGGCCTACGACCTCTGGGTCGGCGGCGTGCAAGTAACCACAAGCAACGCCTCGGACATTACGGGCTCTAACATCAAGGGCAATCTCAGCAGTGTGAACGGCGGGAACCCCAAAGTCAATTACGTAAGCTCGACTAACACGCTGTACCTTTACAACGTCAAAATAGAACGCACGGGGAAGAATAACCATGCCATAGAGAACAAGGGCATGAATGGCCTTAGAATCGTCCTGAAAGGGGAAAACGTCCTGAAGGCAACCGGCTCATCTGCAGTGAGACTAGACAAAAACACCACGATCACGACCACGTATGACGGCAATCAGGGTAAAACCAGTATTGAAGGGGGCAGTGAGGATGCGCTGTACGTGAGTAAGAATGGTAGTGACGACTCTCCGATCATCGAAATCAAGGATGCCGTTCTCGACGTCAAATCCGAGAGTAGCTGCTTCGACACCAACTGCAGTCCGACGCTGGTCATCGATAACTCCACCGTCAATGCTACGTGTTCCTACAACAAGAGCGGCGACTGTTACGCCGTGTTCGACTTCAATTTGCTGACCGTACGCAACTCAACGGTCACCCTAACCGGCTATTCGCAGGCTATCAGGAACCTGGCTTCGCTGAATTTAGGAACCGATATGTGCATTGAAACGCCGAGTGGAGGAAGTTTCAATAGCAGCAGCAAGACAGTGGTCAACTCCAGTGGCAGTGCTGCCTCTACCGTTGTTTTCAAGATGATGAGGGTTGCCGTGAACTCTACGAACTTCCCCGACGCGAACTTCCGCAATTGGCTGCTGAAGCAGTCGTATGGCGAGGACGGATACCTTACTTTTGCAGAGATTGCGGCGGTGACGGAAATTAATGTTAAGTTGAAAGACATCTCCAGCCTCAAAGGAATTGAGTACTTTCAGGCGCTGGAAGAACTGGATTGCCGCACCAACGATCTGACCACCCTTGACGTGTCGAAGAACACGGCGCTGAAAAGGCTGGATTGCTTAGGCAACGATCTGACCACCCTTGACGTATCGAAGAACACGGCGCTGAAAGAACTGGATTGCCGCGAGAACGACCTGAATTCCCTTGACGTGTCGAACAACACGGCGCTGACATATCTGAAATGCTCCTGGAACGATCTGACCACCCTTGACCTGTCGAAGAACACGGCGCTGACAAATCTGGATTGCTACTCGAACGGGCTGACTTCCCTTAACGTATCGAAGAACACGGCGCTGAAAGAACTGGATTGCCACAACAACAGCCTGACCTCCTTGGATGTCTCTAAGAACACGGCGCTGGAAGAGCTGAATTGCAGCCAAAACAGGCTGACTTCCCTTGACGTTTCGAAGAAAACGGCGCTGATTTATCTGTATTGCTATGAAAACGATCTGAAAACCCTTAACGTTTCGAAGAACACGGCGCTGGAAGAGCTGAATTGCAACGAGAACGACCTGAATTCCCTTGACGTGTCGAATAACCCGGCGCTGAAGTTATTGAATTGCTATAACAATCAGCTGACTTCCCTTGACCTGTCGAATAACACGGCGCTGGAAAAGCTGTATTGCTTCGGCAATCAGATAAGCGGAGATGCTATGGCCAACCTCGTCAACAGTCTGCCATTGGTGACAGGTGATTGTCCCTTCATTGTATGTGACGACAATCGAACACCCGACAACGTCATTACCACCGTACAAGTGGAAATCGCCACGGACAATGGCTGGAAGGTGAAGAAATACAACAATAAGGACTTTCAAGTGGACTACGTCGGTCTGGGCGACGTCAATGGTGACAAAAAGATCGACCAGACCGACCTCGACACGATTGTCGACATCATCATGGGGCGGGTAAACTTAGGATATGCCGGCGACCTGAACAACGACGGCAAGACCGATGCCGCCGACGTGGTGAAGATGGTCAACGTCTTCAGGTCCCTCGGGAAAGGAATCTGGTGAATCACATAACGTTCTGACCCAGTAGAATGTGCTCACAAAGTGTCAGACACTTTGTGAGCATGTGTCAGAATCAAGAATATAACCTTTCATATCTGTCTAATCGTCAAGACTTATTTCACGATTAAGAGGACGACCGTCATTGCGAGGCGATACCTTACTGAGTCGCCGGGAATGTCTTTGTACAAAGTAACTAAGTGTTTAAAAATCTGCTAACTCTTGGCGAAGCCGAGGGCAAGGACACTTACTTTGACATTGCCGGCCTTGCACAGTTCGTTGGCACAGGCGATGACGGTGGCTCCCGTGGTGACGACATCGTCGATAATCAGCAGGTGTTTGTTGCGGATAGAGGCTCCGTCGATCAGTTCAAATACCTTCTCGACATTTTCATTCCGTTCCCAGCGGCCTTTGCTCGTCTGACTGCCAGCGAATATGTTCCGCTTTACCACTTTGTTATATATAGGGATGCCTGCCAGCTCGCTGACTCCCTTGGCAATCTCCAGGCTCTGGTTGTAGCCTCGCTGACGCAGGCGTTTCCTGGCCAGCGGTACAGGCACGATACAGTCGATTCCATCGAAGAAACTGCTCGACAGCAACTCTCTGGCAGTCATCCTGCCCATCACCTCACCGATCTCCGGATGGTTCTTGTATTTCAGCTGGTAGATGATGTTGGCCGTCTCTGCGTGGGGCTCATAATAGAAGAGTGCCGCAGCCCGTTCGATGGGTATCTGATGCCAGAATAGTTTTGCCATCTCGTTGTCGTACGGGGCTGTGGCGAATGCCGTCCGTGGCAAGTGCAGGTTGCAGGGGCTGCAGATGGTGTCTTCTGTGACGGTGAGCCTGTTGCCGCAGACCACGCAGAGGCGGGGAGAGATCAGGTCGAGCAGGCGATGCCAGAAACTAATCGGTTTCATCGGCCATGTCGTCTGAGAATTCTTCTTCCTCGACATCCATGCATTGACGGATGATGCTGAAGTCGAACCCGCGGCTTAAGGCGAAACGGACGAGCTTGCGATTCAGCTCGTAGTCGTTCTCTGCCTTGGTGGTCTTCCGCTTCTGTTTCAGCAGGGGCCGCAGAACGTCAAGGTACTCTTTTTCGTCGATTCCATCGAGCACGCGCTGCTGGATGTCGTCATCGATATGTTTCAGCCAAAGGGCTTGCTGCACCTTGCGGCGCCCCCATTTGTTGTAGCGTATCTTGTCGTTCACGAAGGCACGGGCATAGCGTTCGTCGTCGATGTAACGCTCTTTCGTGAGACGTGAGATGACGCGCTCTTGGGCCATTTCATCGAGGCCCCAGCGGCGCATCTTCTCACGCATCTCATGCTGGCAGTGCTCTGCCTGGGCACAGAGGGAGGCCAGCTGGAGGTAGGCCTCTTGTTCGGTTGTTTCTTTTTTCATATCTTAGTGGCTTTAAGGAATCTGTTCTTGCCAAACTGGTCTTTGCGGATTTCTGTCTTCTCGAAGCCGATGCCCTTGAGATAGCGGTCTACAGCCTCTGCCGTCAGCGGGTTGAGTTCGAAGAAGAGTTTGCCGCCAGGACGCAGTCGGCGCCCGGCATAGTCGCCAATGCGCTGATAGAAGACGATGGGACTGTCTGCTGGTGCGAAGAGGGCGAGCTGAGGCTCATGGTCGAGCACGTTTTCCGCCATTCCATCGCGTTCCTGGGGTTGTATATAGGGTGGATTGCTAACGATAAGGTCCCACACGGGCCATGAAGAATGAAGCGTGGGGCATGAAAGGCTATGGGTAGGCGCGTTAGCGGGAATGGCATCCAAAATGTCGCGATGTTCGAAGGTCACCTTGGCACCAAGGGCTTCGGCATTGGTTGCCGCGATGTGGAGGGCATCGTCGGAGATGTCCCAGGCCGTCACTTTGGCCTCGGGTATCTCTAAAGCCAGCGTGATGGCGATACACCCGCTGCCCGTGCCGATGTCGAGGATGTCGCACGAAGCGGTCTGCCGCTGACCATTGGCCGCTGACCATTCTTGTGAGATGATCCACTGGCAGAGCTCTTCCGTCTCGGGTCTTGGAATCAGTACGCCTGGGGCTACATGGAAGGGCCGCCCGCAGAAGTCTGCCTTACCTATTATATATTGTACTGGTTCGCCTTTTTCAAGTCTGAGTGCGATTTTTTCCAGTTCTGCTTGGTCGTCTGCGGATAATTCCGTAACTTTGCCGCAGAGAACGTCTGCCCACGAGAGCCCGAAGCGCTCTTCAAGCACCCAGCGGGCGATGGCTTTCGCCTCGCCTGCGTCGTAGATGGGAGTCAGTCTGTGCCAGAGTTCTTCGTATGTCATAGTGGGTGCAAAGGTACAAATAAAAGTAAAAAGGTAAAAAAGTAAATAGGTAAAAAAAGTGAAAAGTGAAGAACTGTGAATTATGAACGATGACGAGAAATACATGCGACGCTGCATCCAGCTGGCTAAGAACGGTCAGCAGAACGCGAAACCTAACCCGATGGTGGGGGCTGTGATTGTGAGTGCTGATGGACGTATCATTGGCGAGGGTTATCATGTGCGTTGCGGTGAGGGGCATGCCGAGGTGAACGCCTTTGCCTCTGTGCGCAAAGAGGATGAGCCGCTGCTCAGGACGGCCACGATGTATGTCTCGCTGGAGCCTTGTTCCCATTATGGCAAGACGCCGCCTTGTGCCGACCTGATCATAAAGAAGGGCGTGAGGCGCGTCGTCGTGGGTTGCATCGACGCGTATGCCGAGGTGCAGGGACGAGGCATCAAGAAACTCCAGGAAGCAGGCATCGAGGTAGAGGTTGGTGTGTGCGAAGCAGAGTGTAAGGCCTTGAACCGCCGTTTCTTCACATTCCATCGAGAGCATCGGCCGTATATCATCCTGAAATGGGCGCAGACGGCCAACGGATTTATCGATGACCATTTCCAGCCCACGCAGATCTCCTCTGACTTCACCAAGATGCTCTCCCATAAACTTCGTGCTGAGGAGGACGCCATTCTGGTGGGACGAGTCACAGACAAGCGCGACCACCCGCAACTGAATGTCAGAGAGTGGTGTGGCCCTGATCCCAAGCGGCTGGTTATCGACCATCAGCATCCCCTGAATCTCGACAGCCTTCATGCCCATCGCATCCAGTCGCTGATTGTAGAGGGAGGCGCCTTGACCCTTCAATCCTTCCTCAAAGAAGGTCTCTGGGATGAACTCCGCATAGAGACCAATCTGTCGATGACAGTTAGCGACGGAACAAGAGCCCCACAGATACCTGCCGATGCCATTGCCGTCGAAAGCCATCAATATGACGACAACCTGATCACGGCTTATCGCCACATCCGGTAAGGGTATCCTTTTCACAATAATAGCCCTCAAAGGTCTCACACCTTCGAGGGCTATATATTATATATAATGTGTAGTCTTACTTCACAAGAGCCTCACGAGCAGCATTGATCTTATCCTTTGCCTCTGCAATCTGAGACTTCAGTTCAGAAACAGTAGTAGCGTTGAGAACCTCCAGCGGAGCGAGAGCCTCAGCAACAGGAGCAATCTCGGGATCATACTGAGAAAGGCGCTTCAAAGCATCGAGGATCAGCACAATACGGAAGGTGGTGTTGGCAGCAGCCTCATCAGTGAAAGTGCTGAGGTACTTTTCAGAATTCTGGTTAGCCAGATAGAGTTGCTCAACAAGTGAAGCAGCGGCGAGTTGCCAGAAATAGTTCAGGCGACCGTTTTTCTCCATTTCGTCGTAAAGGGTCTGTGTGGTCTCAGAAACAGAGCCCTCGTTATCAAGAGTCTTGAAGGAAGGATCGTTGATGTCGGCAGCCAACTTGGTGATAGCCTTATCATAGTCCTCGGTAGGCATCTCATAGAGTTTGGCAACTCTTCTGTCGACGTCGAGGGCACTCAGCAGACGATATTTCTCAGAGAGAACAGTAGCATTCTCTGTAGAAGCGGGGTCCAGGAGATAGTCGGGCTTCACCTGCTTCTCCTCCTTGGTGAGTTGGATACCACCATTGCCATCAGACTGCAGGAAGGGCACCATCTTCAACTTACCGATCTCTGATGCGAGGCTGTCGACGTGCATCTTGATGCTGGCCTCTATCTGCTCCTGTTCGAAACTCTTTACTACTGAATCAGCCGACTCTGTGTTCTGTGCGGTTTTGTTGCCGCATGCTGCAAAAACGATTGCTGCGAACGATGCAGCGAGAATTGATAATTTTTTCATTTGCTTTTTGAATTTAATTAATAAAAATATTTAGATTATTTTATTTCCTAATAAGCCTTCCTGGCCAGTCTGTCAGGAGGAAGATGGTCAGGATGACGCACATCAGCAACAACACACCGAGATTGAACCACAGTGTCTTGATGTGCCACGAGCCGACAATCTTCTCACTGCTGTAGAAGGGAGCCCTGCCGCATTGACTGTGAGGCGTCAGGAAGATGGTGCTCATACGAGGCACGATATGGCCGTCGATGACATCGAGCATCCGCTGCTGGTCTGCTCCGATGACACAGTCCTCCAACTTGATGTTATAATTGTCGCGCTTCAGTTGCACGATGCTTTCCTTACCCTGTTCACGCACCAATGCGGTCATCTTGGCATCGGCTTTAAGCGTTGCCTCGTTGCCCCGTTTGGCCAGGATTGTCTCTGCCTCTTTCATATAGTCATAGAGAGAGGTATAAGAATAGTCTCCCTGATAAGGCTTCATCTGACAGTATGCCGTAATCTCAGGCAGGTTCATGCGGATGGTCTCCATGTGCATGGGATCGACGGTCTTACCTCTCTTCTCCTCATCCTTCTTCGTCTCAAGTTGCGACTGAAGTTCGTTGAGGAAGCCCATATTATAGAATTGGTTCTCGTACTTTTGCTTGTCGAGTTCGAAGAACGGTGCCTCGTAGGGATTGTCCGTAAACGACGTGACAGCCAGTGCCTCGTAAGACCAGCGTGAGGGGATGATGTCACCAATCAGAGGAACATTGCCCGTCGTGCTCTTCGGTGTCAGGTCAGAGAAACTCACCACCAGTCCGCACAACAGGATCTGAGGGATCAGCAGCATCGGAATGCTGATATAGATGGCCACGACCGAACTCAGACATTGCGACAGCAACAGACCCATGAGGTTGGAGAGGAAGGCGGTGACGAAGAGGATAAGCCACCACTCAGCGAAGAGCCCGTGCAGACCCATGATGTAATTGCCTACCAGGATAAATAATAAGGTCTGTATCAACGATACGCCGGCCATATAGATGATCTTCGACCAGATATAACTGCCGTATGACAGATGCAGGAAACTCTCACGCTTCAGCAGAGCCCGATCCTTGATGATCTCCTCCGCACTGCCGCTCATGCCGATAAAGGTGGCGACGATGACTGACATGAAGAAATAACTCACGAGGTTCTTGTTGTCCATCACCGAATAGCCTTCTGGCGGTGCATAACGAGTCAGGAAGGAACAGACAAGAGCCAGCAGCGGAGCCTCCAGCAGGGTGATGCACAGATACTGGACATTGGTGATCTTCGTGTGGATATTGCGTCGCAGGAAGATGGCAAACTGCTTCAGCGGGCCTGGCTTCTTCTGGTCTGAAGGGGGCACATCGCTGACATTCGGCTGGGAGAACTGTGGACGATGGTCCAGATACATCTTGTGCCACTGTTCTGGCGTCACCTTCCTTTCATCAGAGATTTCGCCCGTATTGTTAAGCGCCTTCTCGTCGATGATATTGAGGATGACCTCCGGATTCACATTACCACAAGTGGGACAGGCACTGGTCTCTGCATCAGCGTATGCCGCCGCCTCCTTGAAATAAGTAATAGCGTTGATGGGATTGCCGTCGTAGACGGGATAACCACCCTTGTCCAACAGCCACAGACGGTCGAAGAGTTTATAGACGTCGCTGGAAGGCTGATGGATATTCACGATGATCAACTTTCCCTTATAGGTCTGTTCCTTCAACAAGTTGATGACCATCTCTGTGTCGCTCGACGACAAACCTGAGGTAGGCTCATCGAGGAAGAGCACAGCCGGCTCGCGGATTAACTCCAGAGCGATGTTCAGTCGTTTGCGCTGACCGCCTGAGATATATTTGTTGATGGCTGAGCCCACCTTGAGGTCCTTGATGGCGTCGAGCCCCAAGTCCTTGAGCGTCTTCGTCACACGGAAGTCAATACCCTTGTCGTCCATACCCTCGAAACAGAGTTTGGCCGTATACCAGAGGTTCTGATAGACCGTCAATTCTTCGATGAGCAGGTCATCCTGAGGCACGAAACCTATCAGGTTCTTGGCTTCAGGCTCGGCGATGTCGTGGCCGTTGATGGTGATACTGCCTTCCTGGGGCCTCAGACTGCCGTTGAGGAGTGAGAGCAGGGTGGTCTTTCCTGTTCCTGAACCACCCATGATGGCCAACAGTTCTCCACTCTGAAGTGTGAAACTGAGGTTGTGGGTGCCGTTATTGCTGTTGGGGAAACGGAAGTTGATGTCGCGCCCGCAGAACTCCACATGATGGATTCTGTCTTCTTCGAGACCGTTGGCCTTCTGATAGGCACGCAGAATCGTGGAGTAATAGACGGGGGTGCGGTTCTTTCCTTTCAGTACGCTGCTCTGCAACCAGACCTGGAAGGCACCAGACAACACAGGCACGTCGTTCAGCATCACGGTATCAGAACCCGTATAGGTAAAGAGCAAAGTACCAGTATGAGAGTCGAGCAAGGTCTTCAACTGGCCGTCTGTGCCCTCTAACTTGTGCAGCATGACCTGCTCCGTTTCGCGGTTGGCTACAAAATCAGCAAAATACTTAAACTGTTCTGCCGGTATCTCCAGCGCCTCCACCATAGCCTTGAACAGGTCATCCCCGTGACCCTCCCGATAGCCGCAGAACTCCATCAGTCGGAGCAGCAATAAGGATTTCTCGCCGGCCTTGATCTCTCCATGCAGGGCAGAACAGATCGAACGGATGCTCTCCTGAGTATCGAGGCTGTCGTCATCCATCAGGTCATAGGTACTCCTCAAGTCTTCATAAAAGCCCAAGTAGGAGTCGATGTTGCGGATGCCGTATTGGTGACGCAAATAGTTAACCAGCATGGTCTTAGCCCATGCTTCATCTACTTGCTCTTTCTTGCCAAACAAGGCAAACAGACTCAGGAAACTGGATAATAGAATATCAGTCATCTTTCCTGTAGTAAGGTCTAAATACTAGGTCAAATTGCAATTTTGCTTGCAAATTTAAATAAAAAATCAGAGTCTGCTCTCTTTATAGGGTTAAAAAGAATTAAAGTGGTCTATTTACCGTTCAAATGAGCACTACAGAGGTCAGAAAGCCATCAGAGAAATAGGCATTATTTCCGTCCGAAGTCAGCAGGCACCTCGCCCCACTTCTGCGTCTCCCACTTGATGATGGGGTTGCGGTAGTCGTGGGTCTGTAGCCAGGTTTCGGCGCGGGCAATGACCTGATAGAGCTGCTCCGTCTGGGGCGTACGCTCCAGCTTGGTCTTGCACTTGCGCTTGGTGACCCAGAGGATGGCATTATAGGAGTCGCTGTAGATGGTCTTGGTGTGCAGTCCTTGGTTCCAGCAGAGAGCAAGGGCATGGACGATGGCCAGAAACTCCCCGATATTGTTGGTGCCGCGGACAGGACCGTAGTGGAACACCCTGGCCCCTGTCTGCAGGTCTATCGCCTGGTACTCCATCGGCCCTGGGTTGCCAGAGCAGGCCGCATCCACGGCCCAAGCGTCTGCCCTTACCTCGGGGGGCAAGGGCAGCACCGTGTCGTTACGATAGTCGGGAGGATTCTGGGTATTCATCTGTAAACTGTAAACCGTAAACCGTAAACAAAAATTACATTCGCTCCGGTACTTCGATACCCAGCAGGCTCATGCCGTTCTTGATGATCTTCGCCACGTTGCGGGCCAGCACGAGGCGCACGGCCTTCTTCTGCTCGTCGGGTTCGTTGAGGATGGAGTAGTCGTGGTAGAACTGGTTGAACACCTTCGTCAGCTCATAGCAGTAGTTGGCGATACCCGAGGGCGAGTAGTCCTTACCGGCCTGTTCGACGGCAGCCCCGAACTCGTTCATCTTCTGGATGAGTTCGATCTCTTTCATATTCAGTGAAGAGTGGAGTGTGAAGGGTGAAGAAGTGGGAGCCGTCTGAGTATTCTCAGCCTTGCGGAGAATCGATCTGATTCGGGCGTATGTGTACTGGATGAAGGGACCTGTATTGCCGTTGAAATCGATACTTTCCTCGGGATTGAAGAGCATGTTCTTGCGGGCATCGACCTTCAGGATGAAGTATTTCAGGGCACCCATGCCCACGATGCGGGCAATCTCTCGGCGCTCCTCTTCCGTCATGTCGTCGAATTTCCCCAGTTCCATCGAGGTCTTATAGGCATCTTCAACCATCAGCGCCATCAGGTCGTCGGCATCGACGACGGTGCCCTCGCGGCTCTTCATCTTGCCGTTGGGCAGTTCCACCATGCCGTAGGAGAAGTGGGTCAGTTCCTTACCCCACTTGAAGCCGAGGCGGTCGAGCAGGATGGAGAGCACCTGGAAGTGGTAGTTCTGCTC
>OCTW011520703.1_pt1 | contig 15553 bp, 12 predicted proteins | sample 1539671 | NCBI WGS metagenome assembly OCTW01 (sample SAMN02144230, study PRJEB22623) | gut metagenome | biome: sheep rumen | host: Ovis aries | place: New Zealand
CGGAAAAATTATTCCGGGTCATGGTGGAGTTCTTGATCGATTAGATTCGATCTTCTTTGCTTCGATTGTCGCTGCAATCGTTGTCTTTGTGGCAGCTTCAATTAACGGAACAGAAATCAACTGGTCTGATATCTTAGTGTAATATGAAAGTCTTGCTTCTTGGTGCTTCTGGTTCAATTGGTTCACAAACAATTGATGTTATCAATAAGAATCCTCAAGATTTTACTCTTGTCGGTTTTTCAGTTGGTAAAAGAACTAGATGTATTGGAAGTATATTAAGAAAGCATAAAAGTGTTACTCATGTTTATCTTATAGATAATAGTAAAAAGAAGTATTATCAAAAGAAATACCCTAATGTTAACTTTATCTCTTCTAAAGATGGAGAAATCAAAGACTTAATTACTTTAGTTGATTGTGAGATGGTAGTTAACGCTTTAGTGGGATTTGTTGGTCTAGTCCCTTCAATTGTTTCTTTAGAAAATAATAAGAAACTCGCTTTAGCCAATAAAGAATCCTTAGTAGTGGGTGGAGAACTCATTAATAAACTTCTTGATGAAGGAAAAGGCGAGCTTTATCCAATTGATAGCGAACATTCAGCGTTATGGAAATGCTTAAAGGTTGATGATAGAAACGTTAAGAAAATGATTCTTACCGCTTCTGGAGGAGCCTTTAGAAAACTTAATCGTAACGAATTAGAAAATGTTAAGGCCAGTGAAGCACTTAAACATCCTACCTGGGTAATGGGCGCTAAAATTACTATCGACTGTGCAACAATGATTAATAAATGTTTTGAAATCATTGAAGCTGGATATTTATATCGTTATCCATATAGTAAGATTGGCGTTACTCTTCATGATGAATCACATTTACATTCCTATTTGGAATATGAAGATGGCTCATTTAGAGGAGAAATCTCAAAACCAGACATGAGAAACCCAATTAAGTTTGCTTTATATGAAGGCAAGATTCCATTTGCCACTCAATCATTTAAGTCATTAGATGATTTAAAAGGATTACATTTCCATGAATTCAATCCTGAAAGATACCCGTTAGTAAACTTAGCTAAATATGTCTTAGAAAAGAAAGGGACATATGGGACAGTGCTTAACCGCTCAAACGAAGTAGCGGTCGCAGCTTATCTAAAAGATAATATTAAGTTCCTCGACATCGAAAGAATCGTCTTTAAATGCATGAATGAACATCAAAACATAATTCATCCAACGCTTGAGCAAATCTTGAAAGTGGATGAGGAAATAGAAAATAAGGCTAACGCCTTAGTTAAAAAGATAATGAAAGGAGAAAAAGTATGATTGTTTTGTATATTTTGCTTTTTATCCTTTGTTTATCTACTTTAATTGCAATTCATGAGTTAGGTCACTTAGCCACCGCAAAAATCTTTAAGGTGTATTGCTTTGAATATGCTTTAGGATTTGGACCAAAACTCTTCTCAAGAAAAAGAAAAAATGGTGAAACTTATTTCTCAATTAGAGCAATTCCTTTTGGTGGATTCGTTTCAATGTATGGAGAAAGTGACACTGTTCCAGAAGGATTAGAAATCGATCCAAGTAGAAGCCTTTTAGCGATTAAAAAGTGGAAGAGAGCCATTATTATGGCGGCAGGAGTGGTTATGAATTTCCTCCTCGCAATTGTGATTTTCTTCGTTTATGAAGTCGCTTTCCCAGCTTACACTCCTCACTATGCGCATGTAGTGGTCAATAATGATTCTCCTATTGCTAGCGAAGTTCACACTGGTGATTTAGTGTATTCTACAGTTTACCAAGACGACAAAAATAGTTATATCTTCTATAACGAAAATGCAACTCTTCATTATGGAACAAATGAAGTAACTGCTTTCTTTGGTTATAATTATGGCACTTTAACAATTAAAGATACTTCGATTAGAAACCGTGCTTTAGCATTTGAAAAATGTGACTTTGGTCATATTACTTTAGCTTATACAAATACAACATTTGAAGAAGTGTCTGTGACTGATTATCCTGAAGGTGTAGAAGTTATTGAAGGAATAACTGGATATATTTCTAAAGTTAAATTATATGACAATAAAGTCGGAGATTATTACCGAGTTGACGCAACTTTAATCGATGCTTTCTCCTCAAAAAATAAGCAAACTATTATCTGTGAGTTCTCATTAAACGAACAAGACTTTAGTCATTTTAAAAACGTTCCATTCAATAGCGAAATAAAAGTCGTGGGAGATTTTACAGATCGAGGAACAGACAAAGTAATGACGGTCAAAGAATTCGAGACTGCTTATCCTAACCTTGCTAAAAACAATTTATTTGTCACTGAATATGAAGGATATGGCTATCCAGACAAACTTGATTTATCAATGTTTGTTCAAAATAAAGATAACCCTGTTGCTAGAGGTGTTGAGACTAGTGTCTTTAATCTCACCTTAGAAAAGCAAACAAATATTTCATTCTTACCAAATAACTTTGGTGTCTTTATGCAACTTGATCAAAGCTATAACACCTTTGGTGACGCGGTGAAATATACCTTTATTGATTTCGGAGAAGCATCTACAGCGATTGTTAGAGGCTTAGGAGAATTAATTACCACCCGTGATGGCTGGAAAAATATTGGAGGCATTATTCAAATTGGAGTAGTGTCTACACAAATCCTAGAGCAAAATGGTTTTGGAAAGTTCTTAATGCTCTGGGGCTTAATTTCTGTAAACCTAGGTATTGTTAATCTTCTTCCTTTCCCAGGACTAGATGGTTGGCATCTACTCGTTATCGCGGTAGAAGGAATATTTAGAAAAGAAATTCCATCAAAAGTGAAAAACATCATTTCCTTTGTGGGTGTAACTATACTTTTTGTCCTTATGATTTTAATTGTTATCAAGGACATCATTGGATTATTCTAGGAGGACGTTTCAAATGAAAGATAAGATGCGAAGCTTTTTGAATCATATTCATATCGAAGATATCGACGCTTTTGATCTTGATTTTGAAATGGTCGGACGAAATCGATTCAATTACCAACAAATTGATATGATTATTCTTAAGAATACCCCTTGGGAATACGACTTATTAAGAACATTTATCGATGCCTTAGGAAATATCGATTATCCATATACAATGCATTTCTCGTATTTGACTAAACCAACTTCAGGAGATGCAATAAAATTATTCTCTGATTGGTTTAGATCGATTTATCGATGTGAAAGTGACATCGAACTTAGGGAATTAGATAAATCAACGATTCTTGTTGAATATCTTGATGAATCATTTAAAACCCGTAATGAATCGATTATTAAAGAGTTTAAATCATTCCTTAATTTCATTTCATATGACTTCATCGATATCACTGAAGAAGTGAAACCTGAAGAACAAGAAGTCGTGGAAGTAGATGAAAAAACTAGAATGAAAGCCACTAAAGCAGCCTTAAAAGAAGCGGAAGTGGACATCCAAGAAAACAAAGACGAACCAGAACCAATGGATCGTGAAGAAGTTAAAGAAATGATCGAAAGAGAGCAAGCAGAAAAGAATCAGGCTGTTGAAGATCATTTACTCAAACAAATGAAAAAGAACCGCGAAATCATGCTCAAAGAAAGAGAAAGAGCAAGATTAAATATGCGTGGAAAATATATTTACGTTGAAAAAATTGATGACATCACTTTAGAAAGCGACCACGTTGACTTTAACGGTAAAGTCTATCAAAAAGAAGTCATTGAAAGAGGAGATAGAAAGCGCCTCACCTTTGGTGTTGCTGATGAATTTGGTGGAGCAATCTCCTGTAATATGTATCAAAACTTACAAGTTGATGATGAACTTGTTTCTCAACTTGTCCACTCTAACGTTCGTATTAGAGGTGTGGCGTATGTTGATGAATATGACCATAATCTTAAGATTAAATGTCACTATATTGATTTGCTTCCACCGCCAGAAATTATTCCTGACGCCACTCCATTAAAAAGAGTGGAACTTCATTTACATAGCAATATGTCAACTCAAGACGGCATTTCAGAAATGAGTGAATATTGTGCGTACGCTAAAAAACTTGGACATACCGCAATGGCGATTACTGACCACGGCTGTGTGCAAGGCTTCCCTGATGCTCAAAAAGCTGGAAAAGATAATGATATAAAAATGCTTTATGGCTGTGAGTTCTATATGGTTGATGACAAACTCAAATATGTTGATAACCCAACCGATATTGAACTTAATAAAGCAAGCTATGTTGTATTCGACTTTGAAACCACTGGTTTAAGTGCGAGATATAACAAGATTATCGAATTTGGTGCGGTTAAAGTAGAACATGGCACGATTACAAACCGTGTTGATATTTTAGTTAATCCAGGAGTGGTAATCCCACAAAAGATTAAAGAAATCACTCATATTACTGATGACATGCTTGAAAGAGCACCTCGTATTGAAGAAGCTCTTCCTAAAATTATGGAATTTATTGGTGACTCATTACTTGTTACCCATAACGCATCCTTCGATATTGCCTTCCTTAACCAAGCATTAATCGATTTAGGACATGAGCCAATTAAAAATGGTGTTGTTGACACTCTTACATTGTCTCAATATATCTTCCCTGAAAGTCGAAGCCATAGATTAGGTGTTCTATGCCGTAACCTTGAAGTTGAATATGATGAGAAGAGCGCCCACCGTGCTGATTACGATGCTTTTGTTCTAGCAGAAGTGTGGCAAACTCTTTTAGTGAGACTTACAAAAGATAATTTACATCTTAAACATAACGAACTTGCGAACTTAAAAGCTAAAGACGAATTAATTTCTCACCTTAGACCAAAACATGTTATTGCCTTAGCAAAAAACTTAGATGGATTAAAAGATTTATATCGTTTAGTTTCTATCTCTAACATTGATTATTTTGCTAAAGTTCCTCAATTACCTCTTCTTCCTCGAAGAGTGTTAGAACAATATCGTTCTAATTTATTAATTGGTTCGGCTTGTTTTAATGGTGAAGTTTATGAGAATGCGAGATATTACAACTCATATCGTCTTAAGAAAACAATGCAGTTCTATGACTATATTGAAGTTCAACCACCAGAAAACTACTCATTCTTAGTAAATACCGGTGAATTAGAACAAAAAGATGTCTATCAATATATCAAAGATATAATTGATGCGGCTAAAGAGATAGGAAAACCAGTTGTCGCTACAGGGGATGTTCATTACTGCAAACGTGAAGAGAAAATCTTTAGAGATGTTTACATCTCTGCTCCTCAAGTTGGTAAGAAGAATCATCCGCTTAATCCATATAATAGGGATAGCTTCCCTCCTTTTGAAAATCCAGATCAACATTATCGCTCTACCGAAGAGATGCTTGAGTGTTTCTCCTTCTTAGAAGACAAAGATTTAATTAATGAAATCGTTATTACAAACACAAATATGATTGCTGACCAAATCGATAAGATTTTGCCAGTTCCAAATGATCACTTATACACTCCAACAATTGATAATTGTGAAAATCTCTTAAAAGATTTGTGTTTTAAGACCGCTCACGAGTTATATGGAGATCCATTACCTGAATTCATTCAAAACCGTTTAGACACCGAACTTAATGGTATTATCACAAATGGATTCTCGGTTATTTATTACATTGCTCACCAATTAGTGAAAAAGTCTAATGAAGATGGCTATATCGTTGGTAGCCGTGGATCTGTCGGCTCTTCTTTCGTAGCGACGATGGCGGGAATTACTGAAGTTAATCCTCTTCCACCTCATTATCGTTGCCCAAAATGTAAACACCTTGAATGGGGCAAAGAAAGTTATCCTGGAATTCGTTCTGGATTTGATTTACCACCAAAGAAATGCCCTATTTGTGGTGAAAATATGATTAGTGATGGTCAAGATATTCCATTTGAAACATTCCTTGGATTCCACGCTGAAAAGGTTCCTGATATCGACCTTAACTTCCCAGGAGACTATCAAGCCAAGGCTCACCAATACACTAAGGTACTTCTTGGAGAAAAGAATGTCTTTAGAGCTGGAACAATTGAAACAGTTGCTGAAAAGACAGCCTTTGGTTTTGCTCGAGGTTACATAGAAAGAAAAGGACTTGATCCAAATACTTATCCAAAAGCAAAACTTGATTATCTCGCTAGTGGATGCGTTGGAGTTAAACGTACTACTGGTCAACACCCAGGAGGAATTGTTGTTATTCCTCGTGATCACACAGTTTATGATTTTACACCTGTTCAATGGCCGGCTGATGAAGTTGGTTCCGATTGGCAAACGACCCATTTCGACTTCCATTCCATTCACGATACAATTCTTAAGCTTGATATGCTTGGTCACGTTGACCCAGTTGCATTAAAGATGATGTGTGATTTAACGCATATTAATATCAAAGATATTCCAATGAATGATCCTGAAGTTTTAGCCTTGTTCTCAAAGAATGATACTTTAAAACTTCATCATAATTATATGAACGAAACCACTGGTGCATTAGCAATTCCAGAATTCGGTACTGATTTCGTTAGAGGAATTTTAGTTAAAACTAAACCAACAACATTCTCAGACTTAGTGATTATTTCTGGTTTGTCACATGGTACTAATGTTTGGAATGGTAACGCTGAAAAACTAATTGATGATAAGACCGCTACTCTACAAGAAGTTATTGGATGTCGTGATGATATTATGACTTATTTAAGTGGTAAGGGTTTACCAGCTTCTATTGCCTTCGCCATTATGGAAGATGTTCGTAAAGGAAAAGGCTTAAAACCTGAATATGAACAAGCAATGATCGCCCATAATGTTCCACCTTATTACATCGATTCTTGTAAGAAAATTAAGTACATGTTCCCTAAAGGACACGCGGTTGCTTATGTTACTATGGCTATAAGAGTCGGCTATTTCAAGGTTCATTATCCTCTTGAATTCTATGCGACATTCTTCTCTGTTCGTTCTAAACAATATGACATTATCCCAATGATTAAAGGTGAAGAAGCGATTATTAATCGTTTAGAGCAATTGAGAACAAAAGAAAAGACAACTGGTGAAAAGCTTACTGTTAAAGAAGAAGAACAATATAAAACTCTTCAAATCGCTGTTGAGATGACTCAAAGAGGATATAAATTTTCTAATATCGATTTATATCGTTCAGATGCGACTAAATTTGTTGTTGATCATGAACATCAATGTTTAATCCCTCCATTTGTAACGATTGATGGATTAGGCGAAAACAACGCGATTACCGTTGTTGAAGAAAGAAAGAAGAGACCATTTACTTCTAAAGAAGACCTCTTAAGAAGAACAAAGCTCACTTCGACAAACGTTAATGACTTATCAGCAATGGGAGTCCTTGACGAATTAAGTGAAAGCGATCAATTGTCGTTATTTGATTTCTAGATATAAAGGAAAGTCGGGAAGTAGCGCAATTTGGTAGCGCATCAATTTCGGGTGTTGAGGGTTGCCGGTTCAAATCCGGTCTTCCCGACCATTAATTTATGAATAAATTAGTTGCTAGAGAAAGAGAAATGTTTGAAAAAAGAATCCATGAGATTGATTTGCTTCGTGGATTTTTAATCATCCTTGTTATTTTTGATCATCTTCTCTGGTTCCTTAATTTTTATATTTTCCATCATACCTCTACATTTCTTAATTGGTATTGGACTAGTGAACTTAGAAATGCGGTTAGACAAGTTGTACTTTGCCTATTCCTATTTACCTGTGGAATAAGTTGTTTCTTCTCTAGGAATAACAAAAGAAGGGGTTTCTTACTGTTTTTACTATGTGTAGGAATTACAGTGGCTACTCATTTGATTCAATTAATGCCGATGTTTAATAACCGTGTAATTGCGATTGATTTTAATATTCTCGGAGTTATCGCTTTATCAATATTGATTTATTGTGTCTTTGAAAAAAGAAGCAGCAAAGACTTGCTTATAATTGCTGGTATACTTTGCCTATTTTATTTTTTCATAATCGTTTCTTTAAGGATTAGCGATAACACAGTTTATTATCCATTTAGAAGTATCTTTTATTGTGAATTTAATCCAGTTAGAGAAGGATATGTTGGAGATTATCTTCCATTATTTCCATATATCATCGCTTTATTTTTCGGGGTTGTTTTTGCTAGAAAAGTATACTCAAATAAGCAAAGCTTATTTAAAAGAAAAGGAAACTGGGAGAAACCAATTTGCTTTTTAGGCAGGCACACATTAATTATCTATATTGCTCACGAAGTGATATTTACTATAATATTTGTATTACTGGATTTAATCTTTTAAGGAGGCAACAAAATGATTGAACATTTATCTTTATATCAAGCATTTAAGCAAGCCTCTTTAAAGGTGCCTGATGAATACGCAATTTATTATTTTGACACAAAAATTACTTTCTCAAAGTTATTAGATGAAATTGATGATGTGGCCTCAATCTTACAAAACCTTTATCGCATTGAAAAAGGCGATATCGTTTTAGTATCCTTACCAAATATTCCAGAGACTATTATTCTTTTCTACGCACTTAATAAAATTGGTGCGGTTAGTAATATGGTTCATCCAAACACTCCTTTTGAAGGAATGCAAAAGTATTATGATGATGCGAATTGCAAGATGGCGTTCTTATATGAAAACCGTGTCCATAAAGAATTGAAAAGATATGTAAACTTCAATGGGACAATCGTTCTTTGTAGTCCAGGCAACTATTTACCTTTAAGACAAAGGCAATATTATAATTTCACCCAAAGAAGAGTTATTAAAGATCTTAAGGCGACAAAGAAATTCCAACGTTTCTCAAATCTTAAATCAAATGGTCTATTATCTGAAGAAGTACCTACTAAAGAAGATGATATAGCAGTTCTCCTACATTCAGCATCGACCACTGGTATATCTAAAACCATCTGTCTAGGTTCTAGAAGCTTTAACTTTACCGCAAGTAGAACTGCTGAAATTATGTGTATGGATCCAAAAGATTTTGTTGGCAAATCTCTTATTAGTGTTCTTCCAGCGTTTCATGGCTTTGGATTATGTATGACAATGCATGTTCCTCTAGTTAACTGCTTTGCCCCAGTTCTAATTCCTAAATTTAGCAGCAAAAACGTCGTCAAAATGATGAAAAAATGTAAGAATGTCATTTGTATTTGTGGTGTTCCTAATGTCTTTAAGGCCCTTGTAAATGACTCATCATTTATCTCATGCAAGAGATTAAAAACATTACAAAGTTGCTTCTCTGGAGGAGATTCATTAAATCCACTTATCAAAGAAAAAATTGACACAGCGTTTATTAGGAAAGGCAGTAGATGTCGTCTATATGAAGGATATGGATTAACCGAAGCTCTTTCTGTATGCTCAGTTAACACACATCGTCATCATAAAAGAGGATCTATTGGATATCCAATTAGCGGTGTATCTTTTAAGATTCTTGACGAAAAAGGCCAAGAATTACCTCCATTTGAAAAAGGTGAAATCGCTATTAAAAGTGAAAACAATATGCTTTGCTATTTTAATGATGAAAAAGCCACTAAACAAACGTACGTTGGTGATTATTTAACTACTGGTGACATCGGATATATGGATGATGATGGATTCTTATATTTCGTTGCTAGAAAGAAAAGAGTTATCAAAGTTAATGGTGTCGCTGTTTTCCCACACGAAATCGAAAATGTTGTTTCCAATTTAAGTGGTGTCAGTGCTGCTTGTGTTGTTCAGATTCCTGATGAAAGAACAATTAACGCTGCTAAAGTGTATGTTGTTTCAAAGAACAAGGATCCTCAAAGAATCATTGATGAATGTAAGCGAAGACTGATTAGCTGGTCGATTCCTCGTGAGGTTGAATTTGTTAATTCTCTTCCAATGACTAAGTATCACAAAGTTGACTATCGAAAAGTACAAGAGATGGAAAACGCTAAGAGAAAGATATAAACTTTTTCTTAACTGTGGCTATGGCGGAATTGGTAGACGCGCTAGTTTCAGACGCTAGTGAAGCAATTCATGGAAGTTCAAGTCTTCTTAGCCACACCAAATAAAAAAAGAATCCCACTTTGTGGGATTTTAATTTACATAAATAACTTTATGACTCCAATAGTTTGGAAGATTGTTCCTAATAATACAAAGATGTGGAATAAGCAGTGGAAGTTAAGGTTCTTATGACCAATTCCATAAGTAATTGAACCAATTGTATATATGATTCCACCTACCAATATAAATATAAATGGGATTGATGGTAGATGAGTAAATCCACCTGAGAAGATTATTAGCCAGCCCAATGCTAGGTAGAGAAACATTGAAAGAGCTTCAATGCATTTATTTTTCATATTAATGGCGTTAAGAATTATTCCAATAGTAGCTAATCCCCATTCGATAATAAGTAACGCTATTCCAATAGGGTGGATAGTCATTAAATATAAACATATAGGGGTGTATGTTCCTGCAATTAGAACAAAGATAGTGCAGTGATCCAAAATTCTTTTAATCTTTTTAGCGATTACTCTATTAGGATCTTCAATGTGATATAAACCACTGACCATATATAAAGTGATAGCAGAAATGCCAAACACTAATAGTCCAATAAAATAATTTGAAGGAAGCCCAAGCATAATGCGTAAGAAAAAAGCAATGATGCATATAACTACGCCAATTGCGGCACCTAGAAAATGAGAAATGCTATTAAACATCTCTTGGTTGATTGAATATGAGGGAATGTCAATCTTTTCAAGTCTAGTTGTTTGTTTCATCTTTCGGCTTCCTTCATTAATAATTTACATAATGACAAATTATCTGTAACTGAACTGATAAAAAGAGCGGCTCTCTAGATAGAAAAACTAACTCTCTTGACAGGAGAATTACATTCTTTTTCTTGCAAATAGTCGTTTAAATGGCCTAAGATAGCCGTGTATGAGAGAAGAAGATATTCGTTTAAACTTTTCAAAAAACTTATTAGCGCTTAGAAAATCTAAAGGCTTATCTCAAGCTCAATTAGCAGAAGCGCTTAACTATACTGATAAGGCAGTGTCGAAATGGGAAAAGAATGAAACTATTCCTGATATTGCTTCTTTAAGCGCGATTGCCGAATATTTTGATCTCACTGTTGATGACTTGATTAGTAATCGTAATGTTGTAAAAAAATCCAATAGAAAAAAGAACCATGTGAGAATTGTTATCTCTTCAGTTGGTATTTGTTTCTTTGTTTGTGCACTTGTTTATCTATTTTTAGCTTTATATAACATTCCTAAATCATATGTTGCAATTCCATTTGCATTCTTTACTTCTGGAATTGTTTTAATTGTCTTTACTTCATTATGGTTCAGAAGACTATATATTTATTTAGGAATTAGTCTAACGATTTGGAGCGCTGCAATTATCACAATGATATTTATGGACTTCAATTTGTTCTGGATTGTCTTAGTGATTGCGGCAATTGTTGATGCAGCTTTCTTCCCATTCTTAAGGGTTGTTATTCCAAGAGTAAGAAAAAACCACATATAGTGACTAGTTCAATATAGTGGTTTTCTTTTTTAATCGTTAATAGTGATTATTAATCGCAATATCTTTCTGCTATAGAAATAGCGAGTTCAATCATTCTTCCTAGGCCAAACGCTCTTTCTTCTGAAGATAACTTTTCGGTGTGCTGAATAAAGCTATCGGTAACTGTTAATAAACAAAGAGCTTTTTTATGGAGTCTAGCAGCGTTTACATAAAGGGAATAAGATTCCATTTCAACACCTAAAACCCCTAAAGAGGCCCAGCGTTTCCATGTATCAGGGTCTGGATCATAGAAGACATCTGCCGCTAAAACGTTACCACCGTGGAATGGGATTTTTGCTTTTGTTGCTTCTTCATATGCCGCAACTGCTAGATCAAAGTCTGCTCCAGCGGAATATGTTCCACCTAATTTAAATTGAGACATCCAATTGCTATCTGTAGAAGCGGTTGTACAAACAATAACATCTTTTAATTGAACGTCTGGTTGATATGTTCCACAAGTTCCAACTCTAATAATGGCTTCAACTCCATAACCAGTAAATAATTCATAAGAATAGATACCGATTGAAGGCATACCCATGCCAGAGGCCATAACAGAAATCTTCTTTCCGTTTTTTGTAAATCCTGTAAATCCTAAGATTCCTCTAACATCTGTAACTTGCTTATAATCGTGAAGATAAGTTTCGGCAATCCATTTTGCTCTAACTGGATCTCCAGGCATTAAAACGACCTTAGCAAAATCGCCATTGTTGGCGTTAATATGCGGTGTTCCCATAAATAAATCTCCTTATACCTACCTTATTTTACTACATATGTGTTTTTACTCCAAACTTTTTCAGTGTTGTATTTATCAAAAATAATCAGTAAACTGATTTCATGAAAAAAGAATCAAATGTTTATAAGCTTTGTACGAACGATTTAAAAATCATTGAAACAATCAGCCTTCTTAATGAAATGGATATATATCCTCTTCCTGAAGGAGTGTATAAAATTCTTAAAGGAGACGAAAGCGAAGAAATTGATCCATATCGTGAACTTTCTACATATAAGACCTTAGTCTCATATAATTCTAAAAAAGTATCTAGATTAATCGTGATGTTAATTCGATACAAATATTTAGAAAGAATATTTGATGAAGCTACTAATGAGCTATATTTAAAGGTCGCTCCAAAAGGCGAAACTGAACTCATTAAATACCGTAAAAAACACAAATACAAATTTGCAAAGAAGCAGGTTAAATCAAAGCCGTTATTTGTAACTATAAAAAAGAATTGAAAGTTTTTAAAACTTCAATTTTTTTGTTTCTATTTCTAGGAATTGGTTAACAAAACCGACTTTTAATAGTATTATTAAATAGTTATACGGAGGAAACTGTTATGAATTTTGTTTGGGAAGTTATGCCATTAGCAAGTTGGTTAATATCGTTACTTGCCATTATCGGAGTATTCGGCTTTAGCTTTTTTATGTATTTCAAAATCGTTAAGAGAAGAGCTGGATATATCTTTATTTCTGTTTCCTTTGTTTTAGTTTTAATCACCTTCTTATTCAACCTCATGTATTCCTTCATCTTAGCAACATGCTTAACTGTTGTTGGAGTTACTATTTCCTTATTTGCAAATCTTGGAGACTTAAGACAATTCTTGGCTAATCCATTTAAGAGATCACAGATTAAAAGTGGCAAATTAGAAGTGGAAAAGATTTATAATCGTGAAATTTTATATAAGACCATTGAGACCGCAGTTATCAGTTTAAGTAAATCTAGAACTGGTGCGATTATCACTTTTGAAAAGAACAATTCTCTTGCTGATGTCATTAAAAATGGCGTCGCAATTAAAGCACCAGTCAGTGCCGAATTATTAATGACAATTTTCTATCCAGGCACACGTCTACATGATGGCGCTGTTGTCATTCATGGAAATGAAATTGTTGCCGCTAGTGTTTTCTATACCCCAACTACAAAACCATTTGCTGGTAAATATGGTAGCAGACATAGAGCGGCCCTTGGTATTTCTGAAATCTCTGATTCAGTTACTGTTGTTGTTTCTGAAGAAACAGGAAGAATCTCCTTCGCGGTTAATGGACAACTTGATGCTGTTGATCAAGAAAGCTTCTTACGTGTATTTGAAAACTACATGGATGGAGTCGCAGAAGAATAATAGTTTTTGAAGGTTAACGATGGACTCGAAATCTTTCTACGATTTTCTCATCAAAATTCAATCGATTTCAAAGATTGGATTAATTTATTCAAAAGATCCTTACGCTTTAAGCAATTATAAAGAAATTAATGATTTATCGACCAAGTTTTTGGAAGATTTTCAAAATGTTGATTTAAATCGCAACAATTATTTTGAACGCGATGTTTATCCAACACCTAACATTTCAGTTAGAACTGTCATCTTTAATGAAGATAAATCAAAAGTATTACTTGTTAGAGAAGCGGTGAGTCATGAATATTCCCTTCCTGGAGGATGGTGTGATTTATATGATTCTCCTTCGACTGCCGGGAAAAATGAATGTCTACAAGAAGCTGGAGCAGAAGTGGAAATGGTGAGATTAATTGGAATAACTGATCGAACCCCATATAAAAATAAAACCTCAGTTCCTGAATATGTCGTGATTTTTGAAGGCAAAATCAAAAAGATGCACGAAGACCATGAATATGAAACTGACGATGTGCAGTTCTTCGATATAAATAATCTTCCAACATTATCAAGAAAATCTTCTAAAGAAGAATTTATGAGATTTGTCCAAGCGGGATTAGACGGAACAACAATATTTGACTAATAAAAAATATATGAAAATGACTTTATAATTGAAGTCATTTTTTGTATTATAGTCATACTATGGTGCTATTATCATTCGGACAAGCTTTATATATCTCGTTATCAATCTTAGGAGGATTAATAGTTTTAATTCTCTTACTATTTGTTTTTTATAGAAATGTTTTAAGGCAAAAGAATTTAAAAAACAGAGTGTGCAGAAGCTTATATAAGTTTTCAAACTTAAATGATTATCTTTTGCTCAATAACTACAAAATTAATATTGATGATAGACACTTTGGACAAATTGATCATATCCTAATCACTAACAAGTTTATTGTCATCATTAATGACTTTCCAATCAGTGGAATTATCACTGGCGATTATTCAAACGAACATCTAAGTGTGACTGATAAAAGTGGCACTAAATTAATAGTTAATCCATTAAACTACAATATCAATCTAACAAAGAGAATTGCTATCTTCAATAATTTAGACAATTCATTTGTTAAAGGAATTGTGGTCACTAACGACGATTCGGTAGTGGATGTTAAAAATTTGCCAGAGCAATTTACTATCGTTTCTAAAAAAGACCTTAAGAAAACAATTAATGAGTTTGATAAAACTGAAGTCAAGCCATTTAAAGAAGATACGGTTGTTCAGTTCATCAACTATCTTAATGATCAAAACGAAAGGAGCAAGACAAAGTGAAATTACGTCAATTAATGGCGCTTTCCATGGATAATTACCGCAAAAACGGTTTAATTTCCCATGTTATATTCTTTTTCTTGTCACTCTTAGCAGCGGCATTTTTGCTTTTATGTCTCTTCTATGTCGACTTATTTTTAATCATTGTTCCTTTAATTGCGGTTCCGCTTTTCTTTGCTTCACAAGTTATTGTTATCTTGTTTAGAGAAGAAAACTATTTGACTTTTGGAGGATTCTTAAATTGCTTTAAGAACTATTTTACTCCAAAGTTTGCGTCAACTTTTAGAGTCATTAAATCTGCAATTTGGTCGTTTGTCGTTTATTTAGTTTTTGCAATTATTTATGGCATTACAATTAACCTATCATTTTATTACACAAACTACATGGGATACGCTGATATATTCACTGAAATTGCTAATACTAAAATCGCTTCAACCGCAGATATAAATGAAATCTATAATCTCCATAAGGAATTCTTTAATAAAATCATGATTTATATGAATGTTCCTTCCTTATTTGTGTCTGCTATTTCTTTTATTTATTTAATAGGGAGAAACGCGATTGGACTATTTGATAGATTAAACAATATGGGTGAGCCAGGCGAATTAAACAAACTCGCTCATAACAATATTTCTAATAAATATAGAAAAGAGATTAATGGTGCGTT
>OCTW011548755.1_pt1 | contig 15553 bp, 16 predicted proteins | sample 1539671 | NCBI WGS metagenome assembly OCTW01 (sample SAMN02144230, study PRJEB22623) | gut metagenome | biome: sheep rumen | host: Ovis aries | place: New Zealand
CGACCGACAAAGTAGACCCTGAATCGGAGAGCCGTTAAAACGGACGCTCCAGTGGAGCGTCCGTTAGGCTCATCCGACTAATGGGGGTGGAAAGCTATGCTTCCCGCTGCTGGCTTTTTTATTTAACAACTAATTCTGTTGTTGAATTCCTTAAAAAACTAAAAAATCATAAAATTCTTACTAATTAAACGTTTAATAATTACTTAAAAAACGAAAATAATAACTTAAAAAACAAATTAAAACTTGCTTTAAAAATAATTTGTGGTAAACTTAAATTAACTTAAAACATTAAAAGTATTAAGGAGGCTATTTAATGAAAAAGTTAATTAAAGTTTTGTCTGCTGTTTTATCTCTGACAGTATTATTGTTTGCCGGTTGTTCCAAAAAGGGACAGCCTGCAGTTTCTTCTTCATCCGGTACCTTGAAGTATGCTGATGTTGAACTTGGAAAAACTGGTACCGATATCACAGCAACATTAAAGCTTCTCAGCCACCGAACCGACATGCTGCAGGATTCTTGCACAGGCGTAACATTTTCAAAATATCTTGCTGATTTCAACAAGCTTTATCCAAACATCAAAGTAGAAATTGAAGGTATTACCGATTACGCAAGTACAGCACTTTTACGTCTGCAGGGTGGAGACTGGGGTGACATTATGATGATTCCCGCAATTGATAAGAAAGAACTTAAGAATTATTTTGTTTCTTACGGTGATCTTGCCACAATGGAAAAGCAGATTAAGTTTGCAACTAACTGGGAATATGAAAAAGAAGTTTATGGAGTTCCTTCAACAGGAAATGCCCAGGGTGTGCTTTATAACAAGAAGGTTTTCAAGGAAGCAGGAATTACAAAATTGCCTTCTTCTACAGAAGAATTTATTGCAGACCTCAAGCTGATAAAAGAAAAAACAAATGCAATTCCTCTTTACACAAACTATGCTGCCGGTTGGACAATGGGTGCCTGGGATGCTTATCTTGGCGGTTCTGCAACAGGTGATGCAGATTACATGAATAAGATTTTCATTCATGCAAAAAATCCTTTCCAGAACTATGGAGATGGAACTCACGCTTACGCAGTTTACAAGGTTCTTTATGATGCTGCCGCAAACAAGCTCATTGAAGATGACTATACAACAACCGATTGGGAAGGCTGTAAAGGTATGATTAACCGCGGCGAAATCGGAACAATGGTGCTTGGTTCCTGGGCTTTTACACAGATGCAGGGAGCTGGTCCTAATCCGGATGATATCGGCTATATGTCATTCCCAATCACAATCAAAGGAAAACAGTATGCATCTGCGGGTCCAGACTATTGCTTTGGAATTAATGCAAAGGCTTCTGAAAACAACAGAAATGCAGCCATGATTTTTGTAAAGTGGTTTACCGAAAAATCTGGTTTTGCCTATAACGAAGGCGGAATCCCTATCGCCGCAAATGACAATAACTATCCTGCAGCGTATGCAGCCTTCTCTGAAAATAATGTAGCCTTTGTATCTGACAATCCTGCCGCTGATGGCGAAGCAGATATCTTTAATGCTCTTAACTCTGAATCAGAACTTAATATTAATGCCGGCGGAAATCTTAAGGTTCAGCAGATTATTGAGCATGCCGCAAACGGCACAAAGAGCTTTGATGCAATTATGGACGAATGGAATAAAGCCTGGTCCGATGCTCAGGCAAGCGAAGGTGTTGAAATTAAATATTAAAAACTCACTGTGAACACACAATACTGATAGTTTTTTTTGGGGGTTGCGGTTGTTTAGTGAGGTCAGCCGCAACCCTTTTTTTTATAAAGGATTTATTTTATGAATGGTAGAAAAATCAATCTTCGTTATTCAAAAGCAGCAATAATTGTGGCCTTTATTACGATTCCTCTGTTGCTGTTGTTTACCTTTACCTATCTTCCTTTTGGAGAAATGGTAACCTACAGTTTTTACAAAATGAAATATATTGGTGAGCGTACTTTTGTAGGACTTAAAAATTATAAAGATTTATTTGCAAGAGATGATATTTTTAATTCTCTTAAACTTTCCCTATATTATATGGGGGGCTCTGTAGTTCAACTGGTGCTGGCCCTTCTGCTTGCAACTCTGCTTAGCTTTAAGACCAAACTTGGAAATCTTTTTAAGGGAATATTGTTTTTTCCTTTTCTTATAAATGGTATTGCAATCGGCTTTATTTTTAAATTCTTTTTTACACATGGTTTTGTTTTTGATACTGTACTCGGCTGGCTGGGCTTCCCGTTGGATAAACTCCCTTACTGGCTTAAAACTCAGGGACTGAACAATGTGTCGCTGGTAGGAACTTCAGTCTGGCGATATCTTGGACAGAATATGGTGCTTTTTATTGGCGCAATTATGTCAGTTGATGCAGAGCTTTATGAGGCTGCTGAATTGGATGGTGCTTCAAAGGTTCAGCAGTTTTTCCATATAATACTCCCAAGTATAAAAACGATCGTAACTCTGAATATTATCCTTTCTATTACTGGTTCTCTTAGTGCCTTTGAACCTCCTTTTGTAATTACAAAAGGTGCAAATGGAACAGGAACTTACTTTATCATAATGGATCAGGTTGCACATACGAGTCAAAAGGTAGGTCTTGCTTCTGCTATGGCTGTATTCCTTCTGCTTATCATTTTTATTGTAACTATTGTTCAGAAAATTGTGCTTAAGTATGCATTCCGAAATGCAGATACAGGAAACGGAAAGGAGGATATTTTATGATGATTAATGAAAAAGCAAAATACCAATCAGTTATACAAACTTTTCTTAAGTATTTTGTGCTTGTTTTTTTTGCTTTCTGGACTATCCTTCCTCTGGTTTCCTGTATTATTACTTCTCTTAAGAATGCAGATGAATATCAGTCTACTTCAGTAATGGTACTGCCAAAGCTTTTTTATTTTCGAAATTTCTTAGATGCTTTCAAGCTTGCAAATATGGGCAGGGCTTTTTTCAATTCCTTTATTGTTCTTGTGTTTGTACTTGCGGGTTCAATACTTATAAGCTCTCAGCTGGCATATATATTAAACCGCTTCCGATTTCCGGGAAATACATTGATTCGTCGCTTGTTCCTTTTTGCAACTCTTTTACCTGGGGTTGCTATGCAGGTTTCGGTTTATTCAATTATGGGAAAGCTGGGCTTAATTAATCATCTTTATGGCTACATAATTATGATGATGGGAACCGATGTTATTTCTATATACATATTTATCCAGTTTATGGAAAATATTTCAATTTCACTGGATGAGTCTGCAATTATTGATGGTGCTTCATATTTTAAGATTTACTGGAGTATTATTCTTCCTCTTCTTAAGCCTGCTACAGTAACAAGTCTTATTTTAAAAGGAGTTGGCTGTTATAACGAATATTACTGTGCGAATCTTTATCTGCAGGATGTAAAGCTTAGAACGGTTGCTATTTCTCTTTATACTTTTACAGGTCCTCTGGGCAGTAAGTATAATTTGATTTGTGCAGGTGTAATAATTTCTATGATTCCAGCTTTTATTGTCTTTATTTTATGCCAGAAACAGATTTATTCTGGAATTACAAGTGGAGCTGTAAAAGGGTAGGTGAATTATACAGAGCTCCTGGATTAAATTTTTACGACCTTATAAAATTTATTAAAATATACTATAGTAGTTATATGATTCAGGATATTGCACCATCAATTTTTTATAATCATTTTGTAGATAATATTGCTGCAGCAGATGATATTGCTTTACATTTTTTTGAAGGGAAAATCTTTTGTCTGTATGATGAAAAAAAACAGGTAATTCTTTTTCCAAAAATAAAAAATTTTGTCAGTGAAAAACCACTTTATCTTTTTTCCATTGATAATCAAAAATATTTTCTGCTGTCAGAAAATGTGGAAGTCCCGGCAGACCTTTCTGATTTTTCTTTTTACACACCCCGCCAGCTGCGAGATTTGCCTCTGGCGCCGGACGCTAAGGTTTCACTTTTTGCTGTTTTCTCGGCTTATCACCTCTGGAAATGGTATGATGATAATAAATTCTGCGGGCATTGCGGACACCCTTTGGAACTCGATTCTGCTGAACGTGCCCTTTGCTGTCCGGCTTGTAAATCAAAAATCTATCCTCGCATAAATCCTGCTGTAATCATTGGAATCTTAAATCAGAAGAAGGATAAAATCCTCATCACAAAATACCGCACTGGTTATGCTCATTCTGCCCTTGTTGCGGGCTTTACCGAGTTTGGTGAAACTCTTGAGCAGACGGTTGAACGCGAGGTTATGGAAGAGGTCGGCCTTAAGGTAAAAAATATCCGCTATTATAAGTCGCAGCCCTGGGCTCTGGCTCAGGATCTTCTTGCGGGCTTTTTCTGCGAAGTTGACGGCGACGATAAAATCAAAATGGATGAGGGCGAGCTTAAATATGCCGAGTGGGTTAGCCGCGACGCAGTGGAATTACAGCCCAATGATTACAGCCTTACGAATGAGATGATGAAGCTTTTTAAGGCGGGGGCGGCTGTATGATGAATGGATTGCTTACGAGTGAGTCAAGGCACGCTTCGCTTAAAGCCTTGACTCACTCGTTTTGCGGTTTGATATATAATTATCAAACCGCAATCGCCTACGCTTGTAATGACGGGAGGGCTTCGTCACATAATGACAACTGCTTCTTTAAGAATCACATGGCGAGAAGTTTCGTAAAACCTCAGTCTCTTTGTTCTGGGCCCGCATCTTCTTAAAATCTCGCGGCGACATTTTGTAGAACTTCTTAAAGGTTTCTGCCATGTAGCTGGCGCCGGAAAAGCCTGTGATTTCTGCAATTTCACTCATGCTCATGTCGCCGGCCAGAAGCAGGTCTGTGACTTTACGGCAGCGGTAGTGCATAAGATATTCTATCGGGGACTTTTCTGTAAGCTTGTTGAAAATCTGATTGCAGAGACTCTGACTTACGCCACCGGCTTCGGCAATATCTTTGAGAGTGATTTGCTCATTGTAGTGCTGGTCTATGTAGAACATCATGGCCTTGAGTTTTGAGTTATGAGAGTCACTGTCTTCTATATGACCTACGTGCAGACGATATGCATCTGTAAAGCGGTGCATTATGATTTCCCAGATTTCGAAAAAGTATTTTGTTATCATAAACTCGTTGCCGGTCTCTTCTTCCTTGCAGAGGGCTTTCATAAGCTTTTGAATTGCGGGCCCGTCAAAATCTTCTGCCTTAAAATGAATGAAGGGAACGCTGCGGTCTGAGATGATAGGCTTAATGGCCTTACTCTCAACTGCAAAAGTGGGAGAGATAATGCCGGGGTGCATTACGGCAATGTAATACAGAGTACTGCGATTCTGGCCTGAGATAGAGTAGTGGATTCTGTCTGCGTTTACGAAAATTGTATCGCCTCTTTTAAGATTGATATTTATGCCGTCAACGGAATAGGCCATTGTACCTGAATAAACGGAAAGGATTTCTATATCATCATGATAGTGGGGAACCCGCTCCCAGGTACAGCCGGGATAAACGTAGCCTTCGTGAATATAGGCAGGAAAGCCTTCTACATTATAATTTACAACTTCTGAACCGTCGCTGCGTTTTAGGATAATTCCTTTTACAGGTTTTTGTGTTGTTTCCGGCATATTGTTTCTCCTGAAATATAATAACTATATTACATTATATATGAAAAATAGTTATTAAAATATGTAAAAATAATAATTTTCTTACACTTATATACCAAGTATAATCCTTGTATCTTGTAAAAGCAAGGGAATCTGAAGCGGATTGGACACCCCGCTTTGGATTCCCTTTGAGAACGGAGGACAGTATGGCTGAAGATGCAATCATCATGAAGGGCGTGACAAAGGAGTTTAAGGTGCTTAACCGTCACGAGGGGCTTAAGGGAAGTCTTAAGGATTTGTTTTCCCGCGACTATAAAACTATAACTGCGGTCGACAATATTTCCATCAATATTAAAGCTGGTGAAATTGTAGGCTACCTGGGACCGAACGGTGCCGGCAAATCCACCACCATCAAAATGATGACCGGCGTGCTTGAACCGACCCGCGGCGAGATTCTTGTAAACGGAACTGTGCCTTATAAAAACCGCAGCCGCAATGCAGAAAATATCGGCGTTGTTTTCGGCCAGCGAAGTCAGCTCTGGTGGTCTCTGCCTCTTATTGAGTCCTTCAAGCTGCTTAAGGATATTTATATGATACCGGATGCAGATTATAAACAGATGCTGGAGCTTTACAGCAGCCTTGCAGACATCGAAACTCTTCTGCATAAGCCGGTCCGTCAGATGTCTCTCGGTCAGCGCACTCTTAGTGATATTCTTGCGGCCTTTTTGCATAACCCGAAAATTGTTTTTCTGGACGAACCGACAATCGGACTGGACGTTGCCATGAAGGCAAAAATCCGCGAGCTTATAAAAGGTTTGAATCAGGAAAAAAATACAACGGTAATTCTTACTACTCATGATATGGGAGATGTGGATGCCCTTTGTCAGAGAATTGTAATTATAGACCACGGCAACATGATTTACGATAACGACATTGAGCATCTTAAACATTACTTTGGTTCTTACAGAACTCTGCGTCTGAACCTAGCAGACAGCGGCTGGAAGGAAATACTTATTGATGAGTCTAAAACTGATGTGATGTCTGTAATCTCTGAGTACCAGAAAAATGGCGGTATTAAAGATATCAGCGTAGAGGATATTTCTACGGAAGAGGTGATTAAGAAAATCTATGAGCAGGCTGCGTCGAGAAGCGCGTAGTGATTACGGTGGTTGAGTAGGCGAAGCCGTATCGAAACCACCGCAGAACTCGGAAGTGTGGTTTCGATACGACACTTCGTGTCGTTTGCATTCAAGGAAGTGATTTTCTTGTGCGCTTGCGCGCACGATGCATACACTTGCTTCGCAAGCACTCAACCACCGCATGTAAGGAGACGTTTTATGAATTTTAGAAAATATCTTGCATTAACCCGCCTGGGCATGATGGAAAAACTCCACTACAGGCTGGGAACTTTTGTAACACTTTTCGGAAACCTGATTTATCTGGTTTTGATTTATTTTTTGTGGAAGGCAATTTACGCCAGCTCAGGAAGTGATGTAGTAAACGGAATGACCTTGAATGACACTCTGGTTTACCTTGTGCTTGCGACAGCTCTCTTCAACTTTCTGGAGGTCTTTCTCGTCTGGGATATGAGCCGGGAAATCCAGTCGGGAGCAATCGTGCTTAAATTGCTTAAGCCTATGAGCTTTCGTGGCTACAGCTTCTGGTCCTACATCGGCGAAAACATCATGTCCTTCTTTCTGACTTTTTTGCCAACCTTCATAATCATAAACATACTAACGAAAGGTAGTATAGCGCTGAGTGTGAATCTGCTTTTCTTTGTGATGTCCGTGATTATGGCCCTGGTCATCAATTTTAGTATAGATATGATTTGCGCAACAATCTGTCTTTATACGGAATCAACCTGGGGGCTGAATATGGTAAAGGAATGTATCGTTCTTCTGCTTTCGGGTGCTTCAATTCCGCTGGCCTTTTTTCCGGAAGCGCTGCGTAACATTGTGCAGTATCTTCCTTTCCGCTGCATTTATGATACCCCGCTGAACGTGCTGCTTCAAAAGCCGGGCTACACTCTGGGAGAAGGGCTGGTCTTTTCTCTTGTCCTTCAGCTGGGCTGGTGTATTGCGCTGTCGGCGATTGGAGCACTTTTCTGGAATGTATCGCTTAAAAAGATTACTGTAAACGGAGGTTAGATTATGAGTTTGAATAATGTGAATGGAAGTAGAGCAGTGGCTCAGACAAAAAGACGCGGCTTAAAGTTTTATCTTGATATTTATAGAAAGATTTTGATTCAGGATTTGAAGAGCAAAATGAGTTATCGTGCAGACTTTGTAATTTCAAATATCGGAATGATAGTTTCGAATCTTGTAGGCTTTGTAACCTTTTACATTCTCTTTCAGAACTTTCCATCTATCAACGGCTGGACAATGTACGAGATGCTTTTTCTTTACGGCTTCTCTCTGATAGCCCTTACTCCGGTTCAGTGCTTTTTTGATAACAACTGGAATCTCCGTTATGCGGTAAAAACCGGTGACTTCATTAAGTACTGCTTCCGACCGATAAACATTTTCTTCTATTATATTTCAGAAGTTTTCGATGTGAAGGGGGTGGGCCAGCTGGTCTTTGGTCTGGGGACTCTGGTATACGCTTGGAGTCATCTTGCAATCCCGATCACCGCCGCGACCATTGCTCAAACAGTACTTTTTCTGCTTGCGGCTTCACTTTTTATGATTGCAATCATGAACTTTGCAGCCGCTACCTGCTTCTGGATTCAGAACTCGGGGTACATTATGGTAATTATGTTCCGCTTTAAGGATTTTGCAAAATATCCGGCAAGTATTTTCAACAAGGTATTCAAACTGATTTTTACTTTTGTGATTCCGATTGCCTTTATTGCATACTACCCATCGTTAGTTGTTTTGAGGCCGGAAAATATTCCGCTGCTGTCCTGGCTGTCTCCGCTTATTGGACTTGCCTTCTTCTACCTGAGTTACAGATTCTGGCTGCTTGGAGCAAGAAAGTACGACGGCACCGGCTCGTGACGTATTGGCATTGCCGGACTTGATCCGGCAATCTTCACTGGTCTGATTTATACAGATTATCGGGTCAAAACCGATAATGACAAAGAGGAGAATTTTCTATGGACAATATAATTAATCAAATAAAGAAACAGCAGGAAATCAACTTTATTAACATAGAGGAGCAGATTAATAAGGCTGATCTTTCTGCGGTTTTAGATGGCGTAAATAATTCGCGCTATATTTTTCATAACCTTCATTCAATGGACAGATTTTTTATAAATCCGATTGGTTATGTTTACGAAGGAGAAAAGCTTTTCGGTATTCCGGAAAATCTCAGCGTTATTTCTACAAGCCGTGCGGGTTTCGAACCGGATACATCCATTGTTATCTCCCGCCAGCAGCTCCTTGATTATTTTGGCTACGTTAGGGCAAAAATCAATTCCTATTTTGATACTCTCAAACCTGAGGATTTAACGGATACCCCTGAAGGCTGCGAGTATTCAAGACTGGAATTGATTCTTGCCCAGTTCAGACATATGATGTGGCATGTCGGCCTCTCCAGCGGCATCACCTTCCAGGCGTCTGGCGAGTGGAATGAGTTTACTGGCCTGAACGGACTCCGCCGGATGATAGAATCGGGAAAATAGATGCAGTTTTTATTAAAGGCTATTATTAAGTATTCTTTAACAACTGTCTGATATCAGTCTTGATTTTTTTTCCATGCTCGCTGAAGTTATGCCAACATACAGAAAGCAGTTTCAGAGTTGAATTCAAATGACAAAAAAATCTATAGAGATTGGAAAGAAATAATGAACAGTATGTATGTTATATTAGGAAATCAATTAATTATTTATTTGATTTTAAGACTGCGATAAATTCGTCAACCTGTTTTCTGTCTGTGAATCGTATAATGGATTTATTGCTATGTTGCAATAAAAGATTTTCAATTATTGGTTTATTGGCAATGTCATATTTTTTAATATATTCTATGAAACCTTCATAATCTTCGCAGCCATGAATGATTTTTTCATCTTTTTTACGTTTAATAACACTTTGAATACAAACTTCTTCAGAAATATCTAAATAAAAAATTAAAGAAGCTTTTTCTATCCTATTTGAAAGTGTTTTAAGATATGTGCCATCAATCAACCAGTTATCTTTGTGGAGTATAATTTCTAATTTATTGTTCAATTCTTCATTATTTAATGGAACTTTAGGATTTTCCCATAAGATATTATCTATATGAACGACTATTCCATCGAAATAATCTTTTAATACTTCTGTAAGGTATGTTTTTCCGCTTCCTGGTTTTCCTATTACAATTATTTTATCAGCTGTAAGTCTGCCCTGCTTTAATAGATGCTTTAATTTCATGATATTGTTTCGCAATTGTTAATTAAAATAACATATTTTTTTATTATTCAAATTTGTTATTCCAATAGAATCTCCATATAATTCTTTTATAATATCTTGATCCAGCACTGTAGAAGCTGGTCCTTCTCTAAGAATCAGTCCATTCTTTAAAACCAGACAATTACAATTTAAGAACAATGCATGATTTGGATTATGAGTAGAAAAGAGTATAGTCTTTCCTTCTTTCTTAAGTTCTTCCAGGATATTTAATACGTGTTTCTGATTGGATAAATCAAGTGCAGACATAGGTTCGTCCATCATGATAAATGGCGTATTTTGAATTAATGCACGCACTATAAATACTAATTGTTTTTCGCCTCCACTTACTTCGTCTAATTTTTTATCGAGTAATTTATATATACCATAACTTTTTGCAGCGATATCAACTAACTCATAATCTTTTTGTGATGGAATAGTAAATGCGGAAAGATAAGGTGTACGTCCTTCTACTAAAAAGTCTCTTATTACACAAGATGATGAATATTCATTTATTTGTGGAACGTAACTAATTTTCTGAGATAATTCCTTTATAGAAATATTTGCTATATCATAATTGTCAATTTTAATGCAACCTGAAGAAATATTTAAATATTTCATAATGCAATTCATCAAAGTAGTTTTTCCGTGCCCATTGCAACCCAGTAGTGCTGTAATGGAATTTCTATTTAGTTCGAAGCTGCAATTAGAAAGGAGGGGAGCCTTATTATATGAAAAGAAAATATTACTAACTTTTAAAATTGAATTCATCTTCTTTTCCTTAAAATCAGAGTAATAATAAATATAATTGCACCTAAGAATCCGGTTATGATGCCTATAGGAATTTCACTTTTAGTTAGTGTTCTTGCAAGAAAGTCGGAATACATCATAAAAACAGATCCATATAAAATAGCGAGTGGAATTACATATTTATCATTATCTTGAATTAAAACTCGGATAATATTTGGTATAGCAAGTCCTACCCAGCCGATTGTACCACTAATACTCACAGATAAAGCTGTAAGTAATGTTGAAGAAACAATTACGATATTCCTTGCTGAATTGTAATTAATTCCATGTGAAATAGAATCTTTCTTTCCATGTTGAATAATTACTAGTTTCCATCTATACGCAAATATAATCGAAATACAGAGGATTATTGGAATAAATACAATAGCCAGCTGTTTATATGTAACATTATAAAGACCACCTAAAAGCCAGTAAGTAATAGAAGATAATTGAACATCATTTGACAAGTACTTCATAAGGCCTAAGAGTGAATTCATAAAACCACTGACAATAATTCCACTTAATATCATAGAAATATTTGATCTTTTTTCATTTTTCCACATGCCGGAAAAAAATATTGTTATAAATACGGAAAGTATACCTCCTAAAAAAGAAAAAAAACCAATGTAAGCAAATGGTAATCTAAATAAAATTGCGAAAGATGCTCCTACACCAGATCCTTGGGATACCCCTAAAATATCAGGAGATGCCATTCTATTATCAAATATTAATTGATAAGAAAACCCTGCAACAGTTAATGAACTTCCAACTAGGATTGCAGCTAAAAGGCGTGGAATCCTGCTATAAACAATAATCGCTCGAATGCGATTATTGTAATCTTTGAATAAAATAGAATATACACTGTCTTTTATGCTTGTATGGTAATTTCCTTTAGAAATATTTAGTACAAGCAGCAAGACACTTAATGCAAATCCCAATATGATTAAGAAAAGGTATTTACGCCTTTGTTCTGAATAACTGTTTTTATTTAACAAGAGCTTCTCCGTTTGGGGCCTTTGTTTCCAAGAGGTATTGAATTTCATTTTCAGAAAGTTCAACATTGTAATATTTTTTTATAAAATCTCCTGTTAATGCTTTCATATCATAATCAACCATTGAAGGATATAGTTTTGAAAAAGCATAATAGATCATAAGTGGATAAGTGGTTGTACATTCATTCCATCCAAGAAAAGAAACTGGAACATTATAAATTCTGTTATTTTTAACGGCAGGTATTTCTGCCCATTTTATATCGTTTCTTATATCTTCATTTAGTTTTGAATAGTATATTCCGCTTATGAAAACAACATTAGGATTAGTAGCAAGTATAGCTTCTTCTGTTGGTTGGTTTGCAGAAGTGGCGCCTATAAAGTCTTTTGTTGCAATATTTCCGCCAGCGAAGGTAATCCAGCCTTGTGCTTCGCCGTAGTTCGTTCTAAATAGTCCTCTGTATTTATCTCCTAAAACTTCATAAACTACGGGTTTTTCATTTTCAGGAATCTTCTCAATTTTCTTTTGCATTAAATGTATTGTTGATTCCAGCTCTTTTATCCAGATGTTTGATTTCTTCTTACAGTCAGTTCCAAAAATTTCCCCTAGAAGTTTAGCAGATTCAATAACTTCTTGATATGTATAAAATCGCAAAGGGATTGCACAGATTCCTTTTTCACGTAGTGGAATACAATTCTCTTCTGTTGTAAGAAAAACTAAGTCTATGTCCATTTCCATCAGGTTTTCAAATTCAGGATTATATGAATCCATTATTAGAAAATCTTTATTAGTAAACTTTTGAGTCCAAACATTTGTTTTTAAAGATTTATGAACTGCTACAATATAGTCTTCTAATCCAAAAGCTATCATCATATCCACTCCAGGATTAGAACAACATGCAACTTTTTTGATTTCTTGTGGTAAAGATACTTTTGTTTTATTTGGCAGGATAATCTCAGTTTTTGTATTATTTTTTTTACTACAACCAATAAAAATAAATAATAATGAGAATAGCAGGAATATAATTTTTTTCATAAAGTGAACCTCGTTAAGTTTGAAATAATTATGTTAAAGATTAAAATGAAATTTTCTTTACTATTAATAATACAATTATAATAGTTATTATTCAATTTCATAGACAACTCAAAGTGTTGCAAATCGTAATTGTTTGAAGCTTAGGCAATCTATCGCAAGTGTGATTAGGGGCGTTACGGGGGCGGCAGCCCCCGTTAGAGGGGGTAGCGAAAGACCGCATGCGGGCTGGAGCGAGGGGCAGGCGCCCCTTTAATTACCTGGAACCTGACACCTAAAACCTGGAACCTGAATATACTTCCCACCAAGCCCGTAAATCACTATAATCATTTTTATCGCGGAAAATAGATTCCGGGTCAAGCCCGGAATGACACAAGGATATACTATGATAGTTATGAAATTCGGTGGCTCATCCGTAGCCAATGCAGAGAGAATCAAGCATGTTGCTTCTATTATAAAGGCTTATCAGGAAAAGCGCCCGGCAGTTGTTCTTTCTGCTATGGGAGACACTACCGACCATCTTCTTGAGGCGGCTGACAAGGCTGTGGAAGGCGTAGTTGATGTTGCGGGAGTTGCAAAGCTCCATGAAGATACAGCAGCTGAGCTTGGAATTAATATTGAAACAATTCAGGCTCTTTTGACTGAATTAAAACAGCTGCTCACCGGAATTTCAATGCTTAAAGAAATATCTAAACGTTCGCGCGACTATCTTGTTTCTTTTGGCGAGCGTATGTCTGTCCGCATGATGGCGGCTTATCTTGAGTCTCAGGGAATTCAGGCCCGCTTTTATGATGCCTGGGACATCGGAATCCTTTCTGATTCTAACTTTATGGCAGCAGAGCTTCTCGACGAGGTTTGGGAAAATATTCCTGCTCACCTGGGCGGCTACAAGAACGGCACGGATAATCACATTCCTATCGTAACCGGCTTTATTGCTAAAGATAAAAAAGGAAATATCACGACTCTCGGCCGCGGCGGTTCAGACCTTACTGCAACTATGATTGGTGCTGCTATGCGTGCCGAAGAGGTTCAGACCTGGAAGGATGTTGATGGTATTCTTACTACAGACCCTCGCGTAGTAAAAGAGGCTAAGCCTGTTCCTGAGGTTACTTATGAAGAAGCTCAGGAGCTTGCTATGTTCGGTGCTCAGGTTCTGCATCCACGAAGCATGCTGCCGGTTCGCAAAACCGGAACTCCGGTTCGCGTTAAGAACTCTTACAACATCACAAGCCCGGGCAGCATAATAGTAGAAAAGCACAACGGCAAGGTTCCTCCTGTCTGTGCAATCACAACTGTAAAGCACATCACTTTGATAGATATTGTTAGCTCGCGAATGCTTGGCGCGGCCGGCTTCCTTGCCCACATCTTCAATAATTTCCTTAAGTGGAATATCAGTATTGATGTAATTGCCACCTCTGAGGTTTCTGTTTCGCTTACCGTAAATACCAAGGCTGATTTGTCCGGCCTTGTTGCAGACCTGGAGCAGGCCAGTCAGGTGTCCGTTCGTAAGGATAAGGCAATCGTTACGATTATCTGCGACGCTGCACACTCAAGCGCCATTCTCGCCAGCGGTTTTGAAGCTCTTGCTGATGAAGGAATCAATGTTCAGATGATTAGCCAGGGCGCAAGCAAAGTAAACATCAGTATGATTGTTGATGATGATGAAGCTGACCGCACTGTTCAGATTTTGCATAACGCTTATTTTAGTTAATAAAATAAATCTGTCATTCCGAACTTGTTTCGGAATCTGCTGGTAGATGCTGAAACAAGTTCAGCATGACAGAACGGAGGTTTATATGAAGATTGCTTTAGTTGGTTACGGAAAAATGGGACATATGATTGAGCAAGCTGCTAAGCGTGCCGGTCATGAGGTTGTTACTACTATAGATGTTATGGCAGAGGATGCTAAGGTAAAGGTTGCTGCCGGCGATACTGATTCAATGGTACGCGCCGTAAAATCGAGCGGGGCAGAGGGAATCATAGAATTTACCCATCCGACTGCAGTTCTTGCAAATGTTCGCGCCCTGCTCCCGCTTGGACTTCCTCTTGTTGTTGGAACTACCGGCTGGAATGATAAGCATGCAGAAATTGATGCTTATGCAAAAGAGGTTGGTGGTACTGTAATGACTGCCGGAAATTTTTCTATCGGCGTAAATATGTTCTATAAGATTGTAGAAGAAGCAGCAAAAATCATGTCTGAATACAAGGATTATGATGTTGCAACCTGGGAAATGCATCACAATCAGAAGGCAGACAGCCCTAGCGGAACTGCTCTGGAAATTGCCCGCCGTGTTCAGATGGGCTACAAAAATAAAACTGAAATTGTAACAGATGCTTTCCATGAGCGCCCGGCTGCAAATCAGCTTCATGTAAGCTCAACTCGCTGTGGTAATGTTCCTGGAACCCACAAGGTTTTCTTTGACGGAACTGCGGATACAATTGAATTGACTCACACAGCAAGAAGCCGCGAAGGCTTTGCTGTCGGTGCGGTGGAGTCTCTTGCAAAGCTTGATGCTGCCCTCAAGAGCGGAAAAGTAAAACGTGGCAGCCTCTACGGCTGGGATGATATATATTGCTAGTGGTTTCGATACGCCGCTTAGCGGCTGCTCAACCACCAATCATCAACAAATTTGAGCACGCTATGAGTATCTGAGAAGCAAGCATTAGGCTGTATCTGATTACTCCGGCGTGCTTAAATTTTAACTTTGCCTGATTGATAAAGTGAAAGGCTGTAAGTGCTTCAAAAAGTGTAGTTCCTGCAAAAAGCATGATTGAGTTTCCGCTTGTTTCATAGCAGAGGAA
>OCTW011554764.1_pt1 | contig 15553 bp, 16 predicted proteins | sample 1539671 | NCBI WGS metagenome assembly OCTW01 (sample SAMN02144230, study PRJEB22623) | gut metagenome | biome: sheep rumen | host: Ovis aries | place: New Zealand
GCCATTCAATTTAACTTAGAGTTTCTTGCGAAACTCTTATATTGTTAATCAAATATCCTCGGTTGTTGAAACAACCTGCGGTATTTGATTATAAGGAATGTTTAAAATGAATAGTGCTGATGGCACTATTCATTTTAACTTGAGTTTTTCACAAAACTCTATTTATTTACGTGTTCGCTTGCGCGAACGTTTTGTAAATCCTCAGTTGTTGAAACAACTTGCGGTTTACAAAATTAAGGAAGAAAATTTTGAAGAATTGCTAGAAGTTCTAAAGACCTGGTCAAACTTAAAGGAGAGTAAACATGATAAATAAAAATGATTTTCCAGTTATGGAATATGATGATGATAAAGATGCTGTTGTAAATCCTTTCAAATGGAATATGGAGCCTTTTTCTACAGATAAGCTTATTATCACTTTCTTCCCTGATGTTATTGATGATTTGATGGAGAGCGGAGAACTGGAGCTGGAACGCCACTTTGGAGGTGAAAATCCGGTTTACGTTTACAGTTTCAAAAGTCATCCGGATGTTCTGATAACTCTGGGCTATGTCGGCTGTCCTGCCTGTGCCGGAAACCTCGAAGTTTTTGCTGCCTGCGGAGCGACCAAAGTTATGTTCTGTGGTGGCGGTGGAGTTCTAGATAAAAGCATAAAGGTGGGCGAACTTTTAGTTGTAGAGGGAGCAATCCGCGACGAAGGTTTTTCTTACAAGTACATTGAGCCTTCCCGCTATATCTATACTGATAAAAAAATAACTCAGAAAATTACAAACTATCTTGAGCAGCATAAGATTTCTTATCTCACGGGAATCACCTGGACAACCGATGCAATGTTCCGCGAGACAAAAGCCCTTGTTGAGCAGCGAAAAGCTGAAGGTGCAAAAATTGTTGAGATGGAACAGGCCGGTTGTATTGCAATATCTCAGTTCCGCAATTTTGATTACGGTGCAATAATTTATGGCGGTGACGATGTTTCTCAGGATGAATGGAATACAAGATCTTGGGACAAGCGCAAGGGAATCCGTTATAATTTAGTAATGCTTTGCCGCGAACTGGTAAAGGAGTTTTAGAAAGAATTAAGCGTGAAAAAATGACCAGAGAAATTTCTATTATCAAAAAAGAAGAAGCCTATACTTATGATGAAGTAGCTTTTCTTGAAGAAAAACTTTTGCCACTTGTGGCAGATGAAGGAGAAAGGTATGCTGCAGGGGAAGTGCTTCGAGCCCTCAAGAAAAGTCTTGAAAATCAGAAAAATTCAGCCGCCATTTTTTTTATGCCTCAGAATACCTTCAATATTTTTTCTTTGATTCAAGGCAACAACTCCATCTGCAAAATTACAAGAGAAAATATTGAAGCACTGTGCAAAGTTTTTGACTTGGCTGGTAATCAAGCTAGTCAGCCAGTCTACAAGCACCTTCAGAAGAAAGTTCAAACTCTAAATGAATATCTGCAGCAGGGAAATGCCGTAACGCCGACTGTAATTTCGGCAGATAATTTTTCAGTGATGGAAGTTGAATAAAACTTAATTTGTAAAAAAAATATGACGTGTGTAAGGACTCTGGAGCCCGGTGTTCTATAGCAAATCGTTAAAAAAAATGCGAAAACATTTTTTAGCTTTACCACCAATAATGTCATATTTATGTGATAATAATATAAGCATAAGGGTAAATTATTCATTTTCAATTGTAATTATTGGGGCTGTAGATTATAAAATTAGCGGGAAGTCTTTGGATTTTTATTCTTCTCCTAAATCCAGTTCCATAACATCGTAAAAATTACAGTGCAAGACTTGTGCCAAAGAATTGATAGCCTGACCGCTGGCTTTATTTATATCTTTGGAACCAATTTCATATTGCTGGAGTGTACGGAGGTTTACGCCTGCAAGTTGGGAGAGTTCTTTTTGGGTTAGTCCTGCAGCTTTTCTAAGATTTTGAAGATTTGTAGATTTTTTTGAATTCTTTTCCTTAATCAGCTTATTCATTATATCCACAAACTTTTCTTTTGGTGCTTCGTGAAGCGGATTGTACATATTTACAATTTGTGAAAAAGGGATATAGTCACGGATTTTTGAAAAAGAAATATTTGTCTCCCACTGGTAAAATGCAAGAATCCAGCCAGCCCAATATTCTGCAGTCCGGTCATAACGTTCAAAAAGTATATCTTGCGGAAGTTTTACTTCAAAACCTACACGATCAAACACTGAGAGTGCAAGCTCTGTTCCTGAGCAGCCGCATATAAAACGAGGGGACCGTCTTTCAATTTCACCAGCCACTTTTGAAGCAATAAAAAAATCATAAAAGGAATCTGCCTTGAGTGCGCAGCCATTTACTGCAAAATCAAAAGCGAATCCAAGATTTTTCATAAGGCCGGGAAGATAAAAATTATCGTAAGCGCGGGTCATCATTTTTTATATCCCCCAGAATCATATCACGAATAAAAAGCCCTGTAATATCAGAATCTTTTAGAGAGTTTTTATATTCAGCTTTTGCTTTTTCCATGCGAGCCAAACGTAAATTGTAATATTTTTTTCCTTCGGCAATTTCATAATTTTTGAATTCGAGCTGATTAAAAGCTTTCTGACTTTTTAAAACAATCTGTTCTCCAAGTTTTCCCAGTTTCATGGCATTTTGCAGTTGGAAATAAGAAATCTGATTGGAAAGAAAAGCCTGTGCAAAAGAAAAATATGAATCGTCAGCCCTGTAACCTTTTATCAAATCATATCCAGAAATATCAGGAAGAAAATTGTTTTTCAAATAAAAGGCTCCCTGTCGCATGATTGGTGTATCCATATCAAATCTGCGGTTAGAAATAAGAAGTGCAAGCCAATGAAGTGTGCAAAACTGTTCAGATTGTAAATCAAGAAAAGAAAGTCCCTTATCTTCCAGTTCATAACAGTTGGCAAAACCATCATCAAAAGTAGGACAAGCCCACTCTTTTGCAAGTTCTATATTTTGTGTGCAGTAAAAGCCCTGGCCGTAATCATTGTAAGTTTTTCCTGCTCCATAAAGTGGATTTGAGAGAATTTTGTCTGAACCATGATATAAGATTATCTTTGACACAATAAAATTATACTTCTTTAGAAGTATAAACGTCAAGTTAGAAAGGGACAGCTTTTTATGAATCTATGAGTGATTATTAATTCTACCCTTAACAGAGTAGAATTCTACTCTAAAATCAAATTTTCTACCAATTCCTACGAGAAGTCGGGTGAAATTTAGAAAAATACATCATATACTTTTTTTAAGAGGTAAGCCTAAAAAATTGCTGCATCGCAATTTTTTTTAACGGCTTGCTATTCAACACTGCGGGCTCTGACCGGCCCGCTTACACAGGAGGAAAAATTATGGACGCACAGAAAACTGGAAAACTGATTAATTTTTTACGCTCGAAAAAAGGGATAACTCAAAAGGAGCTTGCAACCCTTATCAACGTGAGCGACAAGGCTGTGAGTAAGTGGGAACGTGGAGACGGCTGCCCTGATGTTGGGATTTTGCCGCTTCTGGCTCAGGCTCTGGAGACGGATGTAGATTCTCTATTAAATGGAGAAATTACCAGACGAGAGATAACACAGGAAGAAGCCGAAGCTATGCTAAAGGAAATGGAAGCAAAGGATCCGGCAAATGGATTATCGAATATAGACAGACAGTTTGTTCCTGCTGAAGCTAAAATTAAATTTTATGATTTTAAGAGGCCTGATTATTTTGGTCGTAATCAGCTGCGGGACATCTGGCTTTGCTTTACGATTTTATGCGAAAAACTAAAAAGTGATTTTGCCGGAATTCGTAAGGATTTGTATTCAATACAGGTTAGCTCTGTTGATCAACTTGACAACGACGAATTTATGCAGAGCATTCCTCAGTTATCCTTCTTTTATAGTTATGATTATAACAACAACGGTTTTGCAATTGAAGTTGACCCTCAACTTGGAAAACAGCTGCTTCGTCAGGATTTGAAAAAGTATCCAGAATTTCTGGAATATGATGTAGAGCTTTTGCAGATTGCTTATATAAACAGTTTTTCTAAGCGTATGCAGGAGCTGCTTTATGAAAATACAAACAAGACAATTTCTCTGGAAGAATTTGAAAAACCTCTGACACAAAAAACTTTGCTGCCTCGTTCTACAAATGAGCCTAATGGTCAGATGTGTATGCTTGTGAGTCTTGAAATTGAAACGGACAATGGAAAAGGTTATATCAACATTCAGTTAAATTATTATTACTGTATTAATATTCTTTCAAAATATGGATTTTTTAATCATGATGATTTGAAGCTTCACCAGCTAACCAACATTAAGGCTAAGCATTTTGATAATAACTGTTTTGTGGAATTCGGACGTTTTATGCCGGATACTTTTGCTTTTGAGCCTGGAAATATTTTTGTAACTGATTTGAACTATAATCAGCCTCTGAATGTTCTTGTTGGAAAGGATGTGAAATTTAAGGGCCAGGTTGTTGCAGTGGATGAAAATTTTGGAATCCGCATTAGTGAGCTTTTACCGGAAAATAAAATTATTCATTATGATGAAGAACACTATATTGCTCTTCGGCTTGGCGGGCGTTATTTATCTAAGGAGGATGAAGCTAAGGTTCAGGAAGGAACGGTCTTAGCTCTTGATCTTGAATGTGGTTCCCCTCTGGATATAATTCAAGACGGAAAATGCCTTGCCCGCGGCGAAGTTGTAATTGTTGATGATACCTTTGGTGTGAGAATTATAGATTGATTTTTTCTCCAGCGTAGTACTTAAGAAGAAAACTTCAAGGCAGATGGGGCTTTTGCCAGACCTTCCAGGCTTGTTTCTTTTAAACAGGCTGGAATCAGTTTTCCGATTCGCCCCATAGTTTCAAAAACTTCATCAACAGGAATTGCAGACTTAATTCCTGCCATCGCCATCTGACTTGAAACAATGGCATTTACCGCGCCAGACACATTTCTTTTTATACAGGGAACTTCTACCAAGCCCGCAACCGGATCACAGGTAAGACCTAACATATTTTTCATTGCCAGAGCTGCAGCATTTGCAATCTGCTCATTATCACCATTTTCAAGATAAGTTAATGCTCCAGCTGCCATTGAACTGGCACTTCCAATTTCTGCCTGGCAGCCTCCTTCCGCACCAGATATACTTGCGGTTTCTGCAATCACCTGACCAATTCCTGCTGCAACAAAAAGGGCTTCTACTACCCTAGTCTTTTCTACATTTTTCTCTTCTAAATAAGTGAGTAAGACAGCTGGAATTACTCCGCAAGAACCGGCAGTTGGAGCCGCTACAATTCTTCCCATACAGGCATTTGATTCTGCCATCTTAACGGCCTTCTCCATAACCATAGCGAGAAAGGTTCCGATAAGACGATTTTCCTGCTTTCTGAAAGACTCAAGCTTTGCACCATCTCCACCGCTAAGTCCGCTTTGGGAACGTAAATCAGGATTATATTTTTTATCAGCCTCAAGCATGGCATCAAGCATTTTTTCCATACGAGAAAAACTTTCCTTTTCGGTTACTTTACGCTCCTCTACATCATCATCCATAATCACCTTCCAAAAAGGAAGATTTTTAGTCTGAGAGGCTTCTATAATTTCTGACATTTTTGAAAATGACATTTTAATTCTCCACACAGCTGTAATATGTTACTTTTTCTACACCTTCAAGTTTTGTTAACCAGTGTAAAGACTCTTGAGGAATCTCGCTGTCCAGCTCAAGAACCATAACTGCATCACCGCCTCGTTTAGCACGATATAACTGCATAGCTGCAATATTAACTGACTTATGTGCAAGCATGCTTGTAACCTCGCTAACATGTCCAGGCTGATCTTTGTTGTGAACAATCAAAGTTGGATTCTCTCCCGAAAAATTTGTTCTCAATCCATCTATGCTCGCAATGTTTATTATTGAGCCGCCAACGGATTCTCCAATCACCTGTAACTTACGACCTTTTTTTCCAGTAAGATTAAGAAGTACAGAATTAGGGTGATAATCTTTTAACTCTGTACTTCCAAAGTTAATCTCAATCCCCTGCTCTTTTGCAAGTTGTAGACTTTCGGGAATGAGAGGATTATCTTCTTTCATTCCCAAAAGTCCTGCAACGAGTGCAAAGTTTGTTCCATGTCCTTTTCCAGTTGCAAGAAAACTTCCATGCAGTAAGATTTCTGCAGCCTTTAATTCTTCTCCCAAAAGTTTACGACTTGCATATCCGATTTTGACAGCACCGGCCGTATGCGAAGAAGAAGGCCCTACCATCACCGGCCCTATTATCTCAAAAATATTCATAGGCTTAAAAAACTGTATAATCTAAGAAGGCTGGTTTTCTTGCCTGATTCAAAAGATTTTTTACCACGTTTGTTTCTACAGCATAGAGTTTTGAACTTGCATCAAAGAAATCAAACTTCATAATCCAAAGCTCGCCGCAATCATTTAGTTCTACGAGTCGTAATTTTCCACCTCTTTTTGGTGAATAATATTCTCCCTGATTCACGTCAATCATTTTGTTGCATATAATTGCAAAGCCATAAAGCTTCTGCAGATTTCTTGTATCAAAATCAAGTTGCTTTCCAAAATCAGAGTGAAGATTTATATGTACCGGAATTTCGCTTATTCCACCGGAAAACATATGAGCATCTGCTGGAATAAGACGAAACTTCTTTGGATCGAAATATGAAAGCAAAGGAACTATCTCAAGATCATTTACTTTTTCTGTTGTCATAACCAACTCCTCCAGGTTGCCGGTGGTTTCGATACACTTCGCTTCGCGAAGCACTCAACCACCGGACTGTTTTCTACTTCAGTTACTTCTGCTCAACCTTCATACCGGTGTAGTTTGGATAACCAATTACATCATTGTAATAATTTGTAAGTTCCGGTGGATAAAGGTTTGTACTATTGTTTGTAAAGAGTGGAACAATTACAGTATCTTCGCTGACTGCAATTTTTTCTGCGGCAAGCATCATGTCCTGACGCTTTTTTGCATCCAGTTCCAGATTAGACTTTGCAATTAAATCATCATACTTTTTGTTGTTCCAGTTAATGTCGTTCAAACTGTTTCCTGTTACGTACATCATGAGCCAGGTTGTAGGATCGTTGTAATCTGCATACCACTGCATACGAATCATCTGATCTTTCTTTTCACGGCGCTGGGCAACATAAACTTCGTTTTCAAGAGCCTGAAGTTCTACATCAACTCCAAGAAGTTTCCACTGCTGCTGCAAAACCTGGGCAACATCACCTTCATAACTCATTGAAGGATATGTGTAAGTAATTTTTGGAAGTCCCTTTCCATCCGGATATCCGGCCTCAGCGAGAAGTTTTTTTGCTTCTTCAAGGTCTTCATCAAGCAAATCCCCCTGAAGCTCGCCCCACTGAGTTCCATCGACCTTAGAGTGATAGAAACGGCCGACAAAAGTTGTTGATGGAACACAAGACATTCCGACAACTGTTGCAATATCCTTTCTCTTAAGAGCAAGTGCAAAAGCCTTTCGAACCTTAGGATTATCAAAAGGTGCAACATTTGGATTCATCATGATGTAGTTAGTCTGAGGAACCTCTGTGATTTTCAAATCAGGCTTACCCTGATAGCGTTCTGCAATCGAAGATGGAGCGCCAGTCAGAATTGTAAGTTCTCCTGTCTGATATGCAGCTGCCTTTGCCTGGTTATCATCCATAAAACGCATCTTGATTGAAAGAAGATTTACGCTGTCTGCATCATAGTAGTATGGATTTTTCTTGTAGAGAATGTACTCTCCAGGCTTACGTTCTGCCATATACCATGGACCATTTCCAAGGTTTTTTGCAGGATCCATATCCCAAAGTTTATCTTCATCTTTTGCATACTTGCAGTTTGAAGGCATAAAGGTTGGAACATTTGCAAACATATCAAGGAAATAAGCACAAGGACTTTCAAGAGTTATCTTTAATACCTTTGGATCTGATGCATCAATTGCAACATCTTCAAGACTACCATTTCCACTAAAAGCCTCTGTTGCCCCTTTTATAGGGAAAAGGAAGTCTACATACCAGGCTCCATTTTCAGGCTCGAGGGCACGAATCATTGTGTTTTTGTAATCCTGAGAAGTTACAGGAGAACCGTCTGACCACTTTGCGTTATCACGAATCCAGAAAGTGTAAGTCAATAAATCTGAACTGATTTCCCATTTTTCTGCTGTAGCGGCTTTAAAAAGTCCATCTGGTGTATATGTTACAAGAGGATCCAATGTATATGTCTGATGAGAGAAATATACATAAGCTGCGGCACCAGCTGGATCATATTCACCAGTTTCAGACTGATTTGCTACGACAATTTCAATAATTTCACCTTTTTCATTTGTTTTTACCCGGCTTGAAGATTTTCCTCCACAAGAAAGGAGTCCAAACATCATTGCAGTTCCCATAAGTGCTGCAGCCCACTTTTTAACGTTGCGATTCATAATCATAGTGAACCTCCATATATTTATTTTTCAGGTGCATACAAAAAGCATGCTACCTTATGGTTACCAATTGAATAAGTTTCGGGCTTTTCCTGATTACACCTTTCTGTACAGTGAGAACAGCGAGGTGCAAAAGGACAGCCCTTTGGCGGATTAAGAGGAGACGGAACTTCGCCTTCCAGCAGAATTCGCTTTTTTGTTTTTGCCAGTTCTGGATCTGGAACAGGTGATGCAGAAATCAGAGCTTTTGTATAAGGATGAAGAGGAGTTTTATACACTTCATCACTTGTTCCGAATTCCACCATATTTCCCAGATACATAACTCCAATCTTGTGACTGATGTGATGCACCATTTCCAGGTCGTGTGCAATAAAAAGGTAAGAAAATCCTCTTTCATGCTGAAGCTTTTCCAGCAGGTTGATTACCTGAGCCTGAATTGAAACATCAAGGGCAGAAATCGGTTCATCGCAGACAATGAATTCTGGGTTTAGAGCAAGAGCCCTGGCAATTCCGATTCGCTGACGCTGACCTCCGGAAAACTCAAATGGATAGCGGCGGATATGGTCTGGCTTCAAACCTACTGTCTGAATCAAATCCTGAACGATTGCCTTTCGCTCCTTTGGAGTTCCCATATTGTGAATAACCATAGGTTCTTCAATAATTTCGCCAACAGTCATTCTTGGGTTTAGAGAGGCATAAGGATCCTGGAAAATCATCTGCATTCTCTTTCTGTATGGATTCATCTGCTTATTTGAAAACTTTGTGATATCTACTCCGTCGAAAATTATCTTTCCGCTGGTAGAATCATGAATCTTCAAAATGGTTCGGCCCATGCTGGACTTACCACAGCCAGACTCCCCTACAATTCCAAGAGTTTCTCCGCGTTCAAGTGTGAAGGAAACGTTTTCTACTGCATGAACCTTTTTGCCCTTTGCAGCATCGAAATACTTTGTGAGTCCCTGTACTTCAAGAATAGGTCGGGTCTTCTCTGTTGTCTTACTTTCACTCATCAGCTTTTCCTCCAATCACTTCTTCGTATCGTTCTGCACAATGCAGCCAGCATTTACATTTATGAGTTTTACTGAACTCAGTTGAAAGCGGTGAATACTTTGTACAGATTTCCATCGCCTCGCTACAGCGTGGTGCAAAAGGACACTCGTTACCAAGCTTAATCAAATCAGGTGGTGTTCCCGGAATCGGCTTTAATGGTTCCTTGTTATCTACATTTGAATTTGCGATTGAGTTCAAAAGCCCCTTTGTATATGGATGTTTTGCCTCATAGAAGATTTCATTTACAGTTCCCTCCTCCATGATGTTGCCGCCGTACATAATTGAGATTCTGTCACAAAGGCTTGCTACAACTCCCAGGTCGTGGGTAATCATAATTACTCCAGTTCCTGCCTTTTGTGTAAGTTCTTTGATCAGTTCCAGAATCTGAGCCTGAACTGTAACATCAAGGGCAGTTGTCGGTTCATCACAAATCAAAAGCTTTGGGTTATTTGCAAGGGCAATTGCAATTATGATTCTCTGTCGCATACCGCCGGAAAACTCAAAGGGATACTGTTTTAATCGCATCTCTGGACTTGGAATTCCGACCATCTTCATCAGCTCAATTGCACGAGCTCTTGCTTCCTTTTTTGTACACTTTGTGTGATACAAAATGCCTTCTGTTATCTGCTTTTCAATTGTTACAATCGGGTTCAAGTAACTCATTGGATCCTGGAAAATCATGGAGATTTCATTTCCACGGATTTCCTGCAGCATCTTTTCGTACTGCTTCTTTTCTGCCTTTGTGTTGTAATGATTTGGACTTAAATCCTTTCCGTCAAAAATCATTGAACCCGAAGTTACCTTTCCGTTTCCGGCCAGGAGGCCCATGAGCGAAAGCATTCCCTGCGACTTTCCCGAACCGGACTCCCCTACGATTCCAAGAATTTCGCCGGCTTCAACATGATAATCTACTCCGCGCACGGCCTTTACTGTTCCGCCGTCTGTCTTAAACTCTGTTGTCAGTCCCTTTATTTCTAATAACGCCATATAAACCTCTTATTTGGTTAGGCTAAAAAATGCTTTCGCATTTTTTTTAACGCCTTTCGATTGAACACCGGCCGCCAGCGGCCTTACACATTATCTCTTTCTCTTTGGATCAAGCGCTCTCTCCAAGCCTTCACCTACAAAGTTGAAGGAAATGATTGTAAGACAGATTGCAACAAGCGGATAAATTGTCTGCATAGGGTAAACCATAATCAGCTCACTTGCCGCATCGCACAAGGTTCCCCAGCTTGCCTTTGGTGCCGAGATTCCAACTCCGATAAAGGAGAGCCAGGCTTCCGTAAAAATTGCCTGTGGAACCATAAGTGTAATGTTTACAATAATTGGTCCCATTGCATTTACCAGAAGGTGCTTTACAAGAATACGTTTTGGACTTGCTCCAAGAACAAAGGCCGCCATCGTAAACTCCTGCTCCCTCAAACTCTTAACCTGAGAACGGACAATTCTCGCCGTACCAATCCAGCAGGTAATCGATATACCAAGGATGATTGAAGAAACTCCAGCCCCCAGCCAGAGCATAATCAAAACAATATAAAGCATTGAAGGTACAGAATAGATGATATCGACAAAACGCATCATAACCATATCTGTTTTTCCACCGACATAACCTGCAATTCCACCATAAAGAGTTCCAAGAATCAGGTTGACGATGGCCGCTACAATTCCAACTCCAAGGCTTATACGGGCACCGTAAAGAATACGTACAAAAATGTCGCGGCCCATCTTATCGGTTCCAAAAAGATGCTGGGCTGTTGGTGCCGCATTTCTTAAAGCAATGTTCTGGTCTTCATAAGAAAAAGGTGAAAAGACCGGACCAAGAATTGCCATAAGAACTACAATCACAAGAACGATCAGCCCAAAGACTGCACGCTTGTTCTTTGTAAACTCAGCCTTTACCGACTGAAAGAAGGTCTTGCTTTCAATCGCAATAAATTCATCATTCTTTTCTTCCTTACTGAGCTTTCGAAATAACTGCTCCTTTTGCATTTCCTTATATTCACTTGTTGTCATTTCCATAATTACCTCCTACAAAGACTTTCTTGTTCTTGGATCTATCACCGCACAAAGCAAGTCTGCAATCAGGTTACACATGATAATCAGTGCTCCCATAAAAATCGTGATTCCCATTACCACTGTGTAGTCGTGGTTCATGATTGCATTTGTAAACTCACGGCCAAGTCCTGGAATCGTAAAAATCTTTTCGATTGTTACAGAACCGGTAAGCAGGAATGCAACCATTGGTCCAATGTAAGTAATTACTGGCAGCATGGCATTTTTCAAAACATGACGGAAAAGAATGGTGCTTTTGCTGATTCCCTTTGCCTTTGCCATGGTTATGTAATCCTGTCTGATAACCTCTTCGTAAGAACTCTGGGTAAGACGGGCAACCGCACTAATTGGCCAGAGTCCCTGAGCTACAGCCGGAAGAATATAGTGCAGTGGTGTACTCAAACCTATGATTGGCAGGGCCTTAAAAATAACGCCGAATAAAATCATCAGAAGAAGGGCTACAAGAAAGTTAGGAATACTAACTCCAAGCGTAAGTCCTGTAAGCCAGGCTCCCTTTGCTACCGGGCTTTTTGATTTTGCCATCATGATGCCCGAAAAGATTCCAACCACCAGAACCAGAACTGTTGTAACAAGACCAAGCTTCATTGTTGGAATCATTGATTGCTTAATAATTGATGTTACAGAAGTTCCTGTCTTCTTATAGGAAGTTCCCAAATCACCCTGCAGCATATTTTTTATATAAATGAAAAGCTGTGTTACAACCGGTTTATCAAGACCGTACTGAGCTTCCATTTTGGCAAGAACATCACCAGAAATATTTTTTGATTGAAGAGGACTTCCAGGCATAACCTTTGTCAGCGTAAAAGTGATTACAATCAGGATGAACAAGGTAAGAAGGCCAAGCCCCAACCTTTTTAGAATGTACTTAATCATCTATCCTCCTTAGCGTCCGTAAATTGCAAAAAAAAAATGGCAAAGATGTTTTTTACGACATCTTTGCCATTTAAGTAAAATGAAAACGACTTACGAACCCTGCTTCATTTTTGTTATGCCCTTTATAAAAAAAATCCGCCGCAATGGTCAATAAGTTTTTTTTAGATTTGTAAGTGGAACAAAAAAACATAAGCAGCTTTGTAGAATTTACAATTTTCTGAAAATTAAATTGACACTCCTTAATTAGAGAACATAAAGTAAGCCCAAATCTTTATAGAGAGGTGAAGTTATGAAAATTGTTGTGATTCAGGAAACGGTAAAAATGCCAAACCTTACAGCTCAAGAAGTTACAGAACACTGGAATCAGTTGAAGAAGCTTCCTAATGTAGAGCTGAAAATTGTTATCCCTGAAAAATATCTTATGCCGGAAGAATATCACGATATCATTGGTGATGCAGATGCAGTTCTTGGGCTCTGGATCAGCGACAAAGTTATAAATGAAGAATGGCTGGGTCATCATCCAAACTTAAAATATATTGCAACACTTGGTCACGGCTGGGGCGAGTTTGATGTTGAAATGACCCGTCGTAAGAAAATCACCATTACAAACACCATTTACGGTGCACAGACAATTGCTGAATATGGCTGGGCTCTCTTGATGGAAGTCTGCCATCACGTAAATGTTCATTCAGACATGATTAAAAAAACCGACTGGACTACACTTGATGAAAAGGGAATGCCTCTTGAACGGGCAATGTACGGAAATGTTGTTACACCTCAGATTGAACTTTACGGAAAAACTTGCGGTATTTTTGGGCTTGGCGCAATCGGTCTTGCCTTTGCAAAGATGGCTTCGGGCTTTGGTATGCGTGTAATATCCTACAGCCGCCACAAAAAAGTTGGTGCAATTTATTCCTTTGTTGAACAAGTTGATTTTGATACCCTGCTTCGTGAGTCTGATGTAATTTCAATTCATGCACCTTATACTGCAGAAACAGCCGATACCTTCGACAAGGAAGCTTTTGCAAAAATGAAAGATGGAGCAATTCTGATTAACACAGCCCGAGGCGGTCTAATTGATGAGACTGCAATGATGGAAGCACTGAACAGCGGAAAGCTCTTTGCAGCCGGTCTTGATGTTCTGAGGGATGAACCACCAGTTTCGGATAATCCCCTCTTCCACACAGACAAAACTTCGATAACAGGCCACATTGCATGGCTTACAAAAGAAAGCCGTCTGCGTGCAGTAGATATGGCAATTGAAAATTTCATTCATTATCTGAATGCAATTCCAACTAGTGTGATAAACTAAAAAAGATTGTCGGGTCAAGCCCGACAATCTTTTTTACACCACCGCCTGTTTCATCCACCTGCCGCTCTTAATACGCCAGATATTTGAAACGCAGCGGGCAAACCAGTCAATAATCATTGCAATCCAGACACAAAGTACGCCCGGAATAATAAAGCCCGCAAGACGATTCAGGTAAGTCAGTAAATAAGCAAAACCGATTCTGAATACCCACATAATCAAAATTGATGCAGTCATCAAATATTTTACATCTCCGCTGGCACGTAAAACCGACTGCAATGTCCAGGCACAAGGCCACATCAAGACGCAGCTTGCAGAATGGAAATACATAAGCATGCGGGCCAGTCTGTCTCCCTCTTCCGAAAGATGATACCAGCCTGCAATTGTAGGTGTAAGAAGAACAATAAAGATATTTTCAATCCAGAGCATAATGTAAGCCCATTTCAAAAGTTTCTTTGTATAATCCTTTGCAGCCCCATAATCCCCTGCCCCTACGCACTGACCTACAATCGTTGTAATTGCAAGTCCAGTCGCCGAAGCGGGAATTGTTGCAAGAAGCTCTATCGTACTCGCAGTTGCATTTGCCGCAATACTTGCTGTTCCGAAACTTGCAATAAGAGCCTGGGTAAACAATTTTCCAATCTGGAACATGGCACTGTCTATTCCGCTTGGAATGCCCAGAGCAAGAATCTTTTTCTGAATATTCCAGTTCCAGCCCAGACGCAGATATTTATCTATGTGTAAATCTCTTTTCTGATTACGCAGCATAAAAACAACCACAATGCCTGCCACCGCTCGGGAAATCAGCGTTGCATAACCTACGCCCGCAATCCCCATTCCAAAACCAAAAACAAAAATCGCATTTCCAAAAATGTTCAGAATATTCATGATTGCAGAAACCGTCATGCTCAGATTTGAGTTTCCCATAGAACGGAAAAGAGCCGTAGAACCGTAGTAGACCGAAATAAATGGAAAGGAAAGAGCCGTTATGTAAAAATAAATTACCGCCTGATCCATAACAGCTTTTTCTACAGAACCATAAATTAACTGAAGGATTTGCCGGTTGAGGGAAAGACATAGGGCCGTAATCACAAGGGCAACCGCGAAGCATATTAAAATCAGCTGATTAGAAACCGTGTTAGCCGTATCTTTCCGTTTTGCTCCGATTGCCTGAGACGCTACAACAGCACCACCTGTAGCCAGAGCTGTAAACACATAAATCAAAAGATTGGAAATTGTATTTACCAGCGATACCCCGGAAACGGCAGTCTCGCCCGCTCCAGAAACCATAATCATATCTGCCATTCCTACTGACACCGCAAGAACCTGTTCGATTATCAAAGGCATTACAAGTTTTATAAGAAACTTCCTGTCAAATTGAATTACCTGATGAACTACTTTTTCCATCTTCTGCCTCCTGTCATTAAGGGGACCTCTAAAAATTGCAATTTTTAGAGGTAACTTTGAAAATGCGATGTTTTAATTCCTGCTATTTTCAGGAATTAAAACTCGTCGGGTTCTCTAAAAAATCACCGAAGGTGAGTTTTTAGAGATACCCTTAATCTAAAATCCAGCGCCAATAATAAAGATTCATCCTGATTTATTGCAATAATTTTTTTGGATTTTTGTAACTTGTACAAAAAGGAGAACAAAATTTTTGTAAAAAATTTCTAGGATTCCAAAATCACATCCGCTAGATTAGGGGCAAGAAAACACGATAAGGAGGCGTGATAAAAAGTACTTCCCTGTACTTTTTATCACATGCAGATTTTGCCGTCGGCAAAACTGCGATATCGTGCCTCCTGCACGACCGCTAACGCGGAGTTTATAAGGAGA
>OCTW011587935.1_pt1 | contig 15553 bp, 17 predicted proteins | sample 1539671 | NCBI WGS metagenome assembly OCTW01 (sample SAMN02144230, study PRJEB22623) | gut metagenome | biome: sheep rumen | host: Ovis aries | place: New Zealand
AAAAAGGCAAAAGGTGCACATGCGGGCTTTTTGAATAGTCCCCGCCGTTGATTTATAATATGTCCGCTGCCGGACCAGGCAGACTTAGAGCTAGTTCGGAGGCGGATGCCGTCTGAGGTTTCGCCGCTTCCCGGCGCCTGCCTCCGAACTCGCGGAAACGGCGAAAACATGAGACAAGACAGAATCGACCCCGAGGCCGTCCTTTTGGGCGGCCCGGCCGGGCTTTTCCTCGAGGAGAACTTCGTGAGATGGTACATCGAGAAGCATCCCAAGGCAGGCCCTTCGGAGATAGGGTTCATCAACTCCATCCCCATAGAGACATGCCCGCACTGCGGGTGCCCCCGCATCAAGAGAGACGGGAAGAGAAAAGACGGGATCCAGACCTACGAATGCCTCTCCCCGGGATGCGGGAAGGGATTCAACCCGCTCACGAACACCATATTCGACTCCAGGAAGATCCCGCTGAGCGAATGGGGCGAATACCTCATCCATCTTTTCGAGTACCATTCCGCCGCCACGGCCGCGACGGACAACAGAAACGCCGAATCCACGGGCCTTTATTGGCTCGAGAAGGTGTTCATCGTGCTCCGGGAATACCAGGGCCCCATCGTTTTGGGCGACCTCGTCTGGATCGACGAGACCTACGTCTCCGAGAGAAGATCGAGGCTTGCGCTAACCGAGGACGGGAAAAGGCTGAGGGGGCTTTCGAGGAACCAGAGATGCGTGTACTGCGCGACCGACGGCGACGTGGCCGTGCTCATCGTCGGGGGCGTCGGGAAGCCCAGCCGGAAAGGGGCCGCGGAGGCCTATCTCCCGCATATTCAATGCTTCTCCCACGTCGTCCATGACGGCGAGAAGGCCCACGAGGCGGTGATTTCATCGACGGGGTCGACGGAGACGGTGATACCGACGCGGATGACGAAAGGGGTCGAGGACGAGGACAACCCGATGGATGAGATCAATCGCGTCCATCGCTTCTTCAAGCGGTTCCTTTCCAGGCATGTGGGTTATGACAGAAGTCGCCTTCAGGACTGGGCGAACCTGTTCGCGTTCATCTGGAACGGGCCCAAAGACCCCAAAATCAAGGCGATGATCTTCGTGTCTTTGGCCGTCAGTACGCCCGGTTTGCTAAGATACAGGGAGTGGAAATCGGGGCGGAAAGCGGAAAAGATCCGATGAAACGGCTGTTAACAGCCCGCATGTGCACTTTTTGCCTTTTAAGTAAATAATAAACGTAATCTGCAAACATGAGAAAGATGCACATTCGGAATCTATATCAATAAATAAAATAGGCACGACCTAGATACCAGCTATATCCGAAGTCGGGTTTTTCTTTGCCTAAATTATTATAGTTTGCACTGACACTCTAGGCATCAGCATGCAAGGTTCAGTGTGCAAACTATTTCTTTGTTTTTCATAAAAATCACTCATCATTCATCTAACCAATGAAATCAAAGTCTTAAAAAACACCAAAAAGTGCTTAAAAGTAAACAAAAACGACCTTTGGGGATGCCATTGGTCGCGTTGTTTAAGTATGGGGCGCCATATGGGAGTCGAACCCATTCATGCTCGGTTCACAGCCGAGTGTGTTCACCGTTTCACCAATGGCGCCGCAGCGGGAATATATTATGAGTATTGACCCTAATTAGCAAGGGAATTTTATTTCCTTGATTGGTATTCGGCTTTGCTGATTTCAAATACGTTGACGTCGCATACGCCGCGCTGATTGAATCCGCCATGAGGAACAGTTTGCTTAAACGCCATCCCAACGTTTTTCATGACCGCTTGACCGCGTTCATTCATCACATCCGTTTTGCCGAAGACACGGGATACATTGACGTTATCAAAGAAATAAGCGAGCAAGGCTTCAAGGGCTTCTGAAGTATAGTGTTTGTTCCACTCCTTTTTCGCGATGCAATAGCCGATCTCCACCGCATCAAAATCGGAATGAATCACGGAGATGGAACCGATGGCTTCATTGTTCTCTTTCTTGACGATGATCCACTGGTAAAAGGTGGGGTCACCATATTTTTTAGACCAAACCGTTACCACTGAACGCGTGACACCGACATCAGCATGAGCTGGCCATTCCAAGAACTCGGTAACGTCTGGATCGCCACTCCAATTTGCGAACATCATTTCTGCATCCGCTTCCTCAAAGCGACGGAGAAGGAGTCTCTTTGTTTCTAAAGGAAGGGTGCCATGATGCGTTGGTTCCCCAGGATAAGAGATGCGATGCGCATCGCGAAGTCGTTTGACTTCTTCTAGCATCGGAAGCTCTCTTCTTTTTACTAAGCCAGCGACGAGCCTATCGTCTTGCGCCTTCATTTTGGCGATGGCCTCTTCTAGGGGCAACCATTCCGTTTTTTGGATGAGTGTATCGCCCTTCGAAGCGAAGTGTGGTTCGCCTAAAGAACGGACTTTTGCGAGGAAAAATCGATTTATGTTCTTTCTTTTGATGAGGTTATAAGCGTCTTCAACTTCACCCAAGCAAAGAAGAATGTCCACATCCGCGCCGAGCTCTTCTTTGCATTCTCGGGCGAACGCTTCGACATAGGATTCGCCTTCGTCTACGCCTCCCCCTGGAGTCTCGTAGTAAGTTTGATCGCAGAAAGCATCATTGCGATGGAGCAAATGCAAAGCGACATTGCCATGACTATCCATGACAATGCCTCTAGCGACGAAACGAACGTGATCAAACCCTTCGAAGGGGTATTCTTGGTCGAGAAGACGAAGCGATATCATATGCCGTATTTTACTTCTTCTTAGTGCCCCCTCACAATAATTTGGTGTAGGATTATGACATGGTCATCATCCGTAATCGTGTCATCGCTTTGGTCACCAGAATCTTGTTGCTCGCCGGATTGACGACTTTTTTTGCGTTGTACTTCCTTGAGATGTCGCCTGCTTGGCGAGCATTGTGCTTCTTAGAAATCCAAGCGTGCATTGCTTACATGGTTTTCCTTTTCTTTGAAGTCATTTTCAACGCGATCGATCTTCGTCACGGCGTGAAAGGAATCGCGGCCGGAGGTTTCTTGCCTTTGATGCTCCTCTTAACGGGATATTGCTTCATCTCTTCGGCTCTTTATTTCTCCTATATCATGCCGGTGAGATCTTATCTTACGTTGCGGTCCATCATGTTCCATTCCGCGTTGTTTGTGATTCCTCTGCTAAATTGGTTGCTATTTGAGATCAAGGGAACAGTTCGTTATTACTATGCATTCATCTCAATTGCTTACCCGATGATTTATGTCATCTTTTCCATCTTCCGCGCGGTCATTTGGCCTAATAACGCTTTGTACACGCCGGACGTCATGTTCATCTACGATTTCTTCGACCCATCGGAAAAAGCATTCTTATGGTCCCCTTGGGTCAGTATCGTTGCGGTTATCGCCTTCTTCGCGTTGATGATTCTTTTCAATAACCTATTGGCGAGAAAAGGAAGACGCAAGATTCCAAACCTATTTTGATTTCTTCTTTCTGCCGCGTTTGAGTTTTGTATCCACTCGTTTAATGACGGCCTTTTGTTCAAGCCAAGCAAGGTCTTCGTTTTTATATTCCCTTAATCCATCGAAAGCCCAAACGTTAGGTTTGCCTTTTAGCAAGATGCGGATACCCAAAACACGGAAACGTCCTTTTTGGGCATAGAGCCTGAAATAGATGTAAAACATCTCCTCTTTGCAATAGCAGACGAGGTCAGGAGATTGGATGATCTGAATGTACTCTTCTAGTAGGCGAAGGTAGCGTTCAGGGTAGGTTGAGGCGAGGCGGTCTAAATCCTCTTGGAGGAAATAGATATCGGGACGAATGGCAAAGGCGGAGTTGAAAGTGGCCTCCACCACAGTTGAGATTTTCCCGATTTTTAGAGATTGGTTCTTGGTGTTGTTCATACTAATATATATCCGAAAAATCCAAAAATGTGAGAAAAGTCATTTCAAAATGAGTAAATACGACAAGACCCAAACCACCTCATTTGCCATCGGAACTACCGTTGTCATCGAGCTTTTGCGCTTCCGTCCTGAGATCGGAAAGAAATTATTCCTCTCTCCTAAGCTAAAGCGTGATGAAACCTATCAGCTCATGGTTAAAATGGCCAGGGACCACCACATTCCCGTCATTGAAAACAACGAGAAAATCTTCCGCGAACTATCCAACAAAGATAACGTTATGTCGGTGATGGAGTTTGAGAAGCGTTCTTTCCCATTAGACCCTCACTCCGACCACTGCGTGCTGGTCAATCCTTCTAACATGGGGAACCTTGGGACGATCATCCGTTCGATGGTTGGCTTCTCTTTGTTTGACTTGGCCATCATCACCCCAGCTTGCGATATCTATGACCCTAAAGTCATCCGCGCGACGATGGGCGCTTTCTTCCATTTGAACTTCCAGCTCTATCCTTCTTTTGATGCTTATCTAGAGGATGCAGGCAAGGATCACCACCCCTATCCTTTCATGCTACAGGCTATAAAACCTCTAAAAGACTGCAAGCCAAATAGACCTTGGTCCATTGTCTTCGGAAACGAAGCGACTGGCCTTCCTAGAGAATTCCTTCACGTTGGGGAACCCGTCTTGATCCCTCATACTGGATTCGTTGATTCCTTGAATTTAGATAACGCGGCAGCGATCGGCATCTACGAATTCACCAAAGACCGCAACAACTAAAAAGTCTCAGAAACCTGAGTTTTTTGAAATATTCCTGCAAAACCCGCTTATTTTTCTTTTTGGCAGTCAGGACAGACGCCATAGATTTCCGTCGAATGATCTAAGATAGCAAACCCCGTTTCTTCTTCAATTGCCTCGTTGGCTTCATGATAAGGGCAGCCTTTCAATGGGGTCTTCTTATGGCATTTGACGCAGACTAAAACGTGGGCATCTTCTTCTGAGTCCAAGGAGAAGACATTCTCTTTATCGACATTGACTTCTTTTTTCGCGATGCCGCTTTCAACGAAGGTATTGAGGGTACGATAAACCGTAGAAAGATTGAAACCTTCTTGCTTCAGCTTCTCGTACACTGCTTCTGCCGTCATCGGGAAGGAGGAGGCAGAAAGAACGCGTAGAACATTCAAACGAGAACGCGTCACTTTCAACCCTTTCGAAGCAAGCAGATTATTCATGGCCAAAAGTTTACCACATTTTTGCGATTGTGAATTGCCAAAATCTTGTTATCAGCGTATATTTCACTTGCAAATGATTTGCATTTGCGACTATCTCATGAAACGTTTGCTGCTATTTCTTCCAACATTATTGCTTGCTGGATGCGGGAATGCTCCATCCAACGACAAGGTGATCTACACCTCTTTTTATCCTATCTATGACTTTACCAAGCGCGTCGTTGGAGATTTATATGAGGTAAAGAATCTCATACCTGTTGGGGCAGAGCCTCACGATTATGAATTAACCAATCGTGACTTAGAGGGTCTAAGTACCTCGAAAGTCAATTTCATCAATGGACTTGGTTTGGAGCATTGGAAGAACGCATTGCCCTCCTCTATCGCTTCTAAGACATTTGAGGTTTCTTCCTCAATCAATCCGATGACGATTAACGGCATTACCGACCCCCATGTATGGTTAAATCCGATGCACGGGGTCGCTCAAATGCAAAATATCAAGAGCAAGATGGTTGAATTGGATAAGGAGCATAAAGATGTTTTTGAATCCAATTTCCTAAAGGCCAAAGAAGCGTTTGAAACTCTCGATCATGATTTGATGAATCAACGCAAGGAATTCAACAACCGTTATTTTGCCGTATCTCATGCTGCGTTTGGCTATTTGGCCGATCGTTATGATTTGACGATGGTATTCGTCAATGGCCTTGAACCAGACGAAGAGCCTTCCGCCCAAGCGATGGAACGCATCGCAAGCCAAATCAAAGAATATAACATCTCCACCATTTTCACTGAGGAGCTTGTCTCGCCAGAGATCGCAGAGGCAATCGCCAGAGAAACCGGCGCCAAGTTAGAAGTCTTAAATCCTCTAGAAGGACTAAATGAAGAAGAACTCAAAACTGAGGATTATCTTTCGATTATGAAAACGAATTTCGCCAAGCTAAAGGAAGCGTCCAAATGATTGAATTCAAGGAAGTAGGTTTTTCTTATTCTGATGTCACGGTTCTCCAACACGTGAATTTTCGTATTGATGACGGAGATTTCGTTGGGATTCTAGGCCCTAATGGCGGAGGCAAAAGCACGTTTTTGAAACTGGCGTTAGGTTTATTGAAGCCAACTGTCGGTTCCATCGAAATGAAAGAAAGACGCATCTCTTATATCTCGCAGGTCACTTCCATCAGCGATGCTTCGTTCCCGGCGACCGTAAGAGAGGTCGTTGGTTTTGGACTCGTTGGTATCAAGACGCGCATGTCGCGAAAAGAAAAGAAGAATCAAATCGACTCCGTCTTAGAGAAATTAGGGCTGAAGGAATTAGAGCATCGCCTCGTCAACGAATTGTCGGGCGGACAAATGCAGCGCGTGAAGATTGCCAAAGCGATTGTAAGCAAACCATCTTTGCTCGTCCTAGATGAACCAGATGCAGGGATGGACGAAGAGAGCCACCACTCGCTGGTCCATTTGATTCAAGATCTTCACCAGGAGAAGGTATCCATCCTATTTGTTTCTCACCATCCTCACGATTTGGAGAAAGCCGATCGCATCTATTTCATCGAAGATGGGAAGATGCTGACTTATGAAGAAGAGTTAGAAAGGGGTCATCACCATGCTAGCCTATGAGTGGATGAGGATCGCCTTTGTTGCCGCGGTTGTTTTAGGCATCGCGTTGCCTTTAGTCGGCTCCACTGCTGTTTATAAACGCCTCTCTTCTAGTGGCGACGCTTTGGCCCACTCCTCTTTAGCTGGTGTTGCAATCGGATTAGTCGCTGGACTCAATCCCTTGGTGGTTTCTATCATTGCATGCGTTGTCTCTTTTTTAATCATCGAGTTGCTTCGCAAGCGTTTCTCTAAGTTTTCAGAGCTTGGTGTGGCAATCGTTTTAAGCGCAGCAATTGGTATTGCAGGCATCCTTTCTCGTTATGCCCGAAGCCTCAATTTCGATTCTTATTTGTTTGGTTCAATTCTTTTGATTAAGCAAGAGGAATTAACCGCATCTTGCATCATCGCCGCGATCGTTGTCACGTTCTACATCGTCTTCTACCGTCGTATCGCCGCGAGCTTATATAGTGAGGACGAGGCCAAGGTCAACGGGGTGAAGGTCGGGGCTTTGAACTTCGCTCATTCCCTTTTGCTTTCGATCACGATTGCAATCTCGGCAAAGGTCGTGGGCTCGTTAGTCGTCTCCTCGATGATTGTCGTTCCAGTTGCTATCGCCTTGTTATTCAAGCGTGGCTATTTCCAAACCACGTTATTATCTTTAGCGGCTTCTTTGCTTTCCATGATCGGCGGACTCGTTATTTCTTATTATGCGGACTGGGCGCCTGGAGCGACCATCGTAAGCTTGTCTGTTGTGATACTAGGGGCTGTTCTCCTCGTTCGTTTCATCTTGTTTTTCGTTCAAAAGGCAAGGCAAAAGCAGGCGTTAAAAAAATAAGATGCAGAGTTCGCTGCATCTTATTTTTATCAAGGTTCTGCGAAGATTTTGAGATTTATTCTTTGTTTTTCTTCTCTTTTTTCTTCTTGGCTTTTAAACGACGCTCTTCGGCTTCTTTTTTCTTTTTCTTCTCTAGTTCGATGCGACGTTCTTCGGCTTCCTTTTTCGAGCGTTCCATGATTTCGCTGAACGTGGATTCTTCCATTTCATCAACCGTCATTCTCTTTTTCTTTTTGACGCGTTTTTTCTCAACGCGAGGTTTTAGCCCTTCTTGGTTAAATGGCATGACGACTTCATCCGTTCTTTGACGAACTTCAATTTGCTGATATGGGATGACCACGTTATTGCGCTTGAGTTCATTGAAGATGGTTTCCATCAAGAAATAATAGACATCCCAATAGTCATCGCCATCGACCCAGCAATAGGCGAATAGATCAATCGAGGATGCGCTGAAATCTTTCAAGGCACAGAAAGGGGCTGGATCAAGATAGATTCTGCCATCGCTGCGCATGACTTCGATAATGATGCTCTTTACCTTCTCGACATCGGTGTCATAAGCGACCGGGATGGTGAGGTCAACGCGGCGGGTAGGATAAGCGCCGAGGTTTGTGACCTGCGAATTGACCATCGTGGAGTTTGGCATAAGAACTTGTTTGCCGTCTTTGGTTTTTAACGCGGTGAAGAGGAAATTGATCTCGGTGATCGAGCCTTCCACGCTTCCGACGATGATATAGTCGCCGGTTTTGTATTTATCTGAAGCGACCAGAATAATGCCGTTAGCAAGGTTGGAAAGGTTGTCCTTTAACGCCATACCGACTGCTAACACAGCAGCGGAAATCGCGGTGGTGATACCCGTAATCTGAATCCCGATCGTCGATAGCAAAATTAGAACCAAGACTAATAGGAGGCAGAAACGGAGGATGCCGGCTGTGAAGTTCACAATGATAGGATCAACTTCGCGATGGCGCATCGTGCGTTTGACAATCGACATGATGATCCAAATGACAAGCATGCCGATGACGAGGACACTGAAGAAACGAACGATATTCCAAACGTTTTCGGAGAAGAAGTTTAGAACCTTGTTCCAAAAATCAGCGAAAACATTTCCATTCGAGGCGGCAGAAGAGGTCGCGCTTGATTCGGCGGAAGAAGTAGCTTCGCTAGAAAGAGCTTCGTCGCTAGTAAGTTCGTTCAAAAAATAAGCAATCATAACAACGGATGAATATTACCATGCCAGGAAGAAAGAAAAAAGGAACTTCCTTTTATAGGAAGTAAGAATTGGGACTAACGCCGTGATTGATTCATTATCGAGATTTGATAGGATAGACAAGATGAAAATCCTAGATAGGGAAATCTTGCTTGTCATCTTCGATTTAGATGGAACATTACTTGACTCTACCTCGCTTTGGGCGAAGATCGATCAAATCTTTTTCGCTCATCATAACCAAGAAGTACCGCCTCATTATGGGGCCACCATTTCAACGATGGGATTGAAGAAGGCGGCCACCTACACCAAAGAGCACTACTTCCCTGAACTAGATGAGCAGGCGATTCTTGATGAATGGGATTTCCTTTCAAAGAAAGAATACGAGGAAGAGATCCCTCTAAAAGAAGGCGCGATCGAACTGCTAGAGTGTTTCAAGCAATATAACATTCCTCTAGCGATTGCCACCGCGAACTCGCCACATCTTTACAAACCCGCATTAAAGCGACTTGGCATCGAAGACTATTTCCAATACGCGACCGACCCTTCTTGCAGTGCTTCTAACAAATCCACTTCAAGAATGTTCGATGAACTCGCCGCTCACTTTGGGTACGCTCCAAAGAACGTCACGGTTATCGAAGACTCGATGGTTCCCCTCCAGGTTTGCAAAGTCGCCGGCTATCTAACCATTGGGGTCTATGATAAAAGCACGACCAAAGACATCCTTTTGGCCAAATCCAATTCCGATCTGTTCCTCAACAATCTTGGCGAGCTCATTCCGTTAATGAAAGCCGAATAAACCCATAAGAAAACTATGGTGAAACAATAAAAGAGCCTACCCGTGCAGTTGTTTTTGATTCGGGTCGCCATCCTAATAAATAAATATTTCAGTCAGAATTATCTTTCTTGTGTTCACAAGATAGATAGTTGCTATAATTTACCATAGGTAAAAAAATGGCGGGCGTAAACTACAAGCAATTTCAGCGTAAAACGATTAACAAAACTGCTTATGCTGCAAATATCATTTATCTGATCATTCATATTTTTTATTTGATTCTTTTCATTGTCGCGAAACTTAACATCATGATTTATATAACTCTTGGTGCTATCGCGATTTATTTGCTGTTCTTCTTGGTCATTAAAAAGAAAAAATTCTATCTCTATGCCTTACTTTGCGGAAATGAATTCTTCGCGTTTATCATCGCTTCGACGTTGCTGGTTGGATTTGGAAGTGGCTTCCACTTCTATCTCATTGGTTTATGTATCGTCTCCTTCTTCACTTCCTACTTTTCCAAGCAAAGAAACACAAAAAATTCTTTGATTTGGGTTGGTTTATCGCTAACGATCTATTTGACCCTCTATTTCGTCTCTCGCAATAACCCGCCGTATTATCAAATTGAGCCATGGTTAGAGATGACATTGTTCACCACCCACGCTATCGGAGTCTTCACTTTCATCGCTAGTTATTTGGTTGTCATTTTGAAATACGCTTTCTCGCTCGAGCAAAAGATCATGAGCGAATCAAGAACCGATGAATTGACCCAGATCAACAATCGATATGGCTTATACGATTATTATGACGAGCTAGAGGTCACCAATTCTTATGTTATCGCCCTGTTTGATATCGATGATTTCAAAGGAATCAACGATACCCACGGCCACGTAGCAGGCGACTTCATCTTAAAGCGCGTCGCGGAAATCACTTCTTCTGTTTTGAAAGATCAAAAAGACCACTTCTTCTGTCGTTATGGTGGCGAGGAATTTGTCTTTGTTCTTAACGAAGAAGACAACAATAAAGTATTAGAGCAACTAGAGAAAGTTCGTAAGAGCATCGAAACCGAATTGTTCACCTTCGAGTATTTCAATATTCATATCACCATCACCATCGGCGCATACAGGCACGAAGATGGCCTCACCTTAGAGAAATGGCTTGAGCTTGCTGATCAAAGGATGTACCGCGGCAAGAATAACGGCAAGAACCAAGTCGTTTTCCAATCTTAGTTGGCAACCAAAAAAACGAAATAATGCCGCAAAAGGGCATTATTTTTCTTTTATTCGGCGCTTATTAGAAAAGCAAAAGCTCTCTTTTGTATGATTCTTGTTTTGCTTCTCGTACTTTGTCTTCCGGGTTTAGATGCCCAATCAGCAAAGGGCTATTATCATCATGATTCATGAAGTTATGTCGTATGGTTGCTTCATCCCCGTTCGCGTAGCAATAACGACAAAGATGAAGGCAAGAGTTATATGACCCAATATCATTAGAAAGATAGCAGGAGCAATAACCGCTTCTAGCTTGCATCTTTTGTTTGATGACAAGTCTTGTCCCAATACTTCGTTCATAGTCTTCGATGCGCATGCATCCGTTGATGTCGATGCCATAATCGCTCAGCCACTTCTCTTTGGAGCATAGTCTTAGCTCCATGCGATGCTTCTTCGCGATTTCTAAGAAGGCTTTCGCGATCTTTGTTTTGCTTTCATCGTCAGTATCTTTGATTTCAGGATGGATTCTTGCGAGCTTATCGTAGATATCCACGAATCCGAAAACCGCTAGAGAGGTATAACCCTCTAGTTTTGAGGCGATGTATTCAAATGTTTCTAGGTGCCTTTTAACCGTATATTTCTCATCAACGATGATGGGGGTATATCTCCAAGCAACAGCCTGACTTCCAATTTTCTTGGATAGCGTTTGGAAATCTTCAATCACTTGATCAATAGGAGGAACATTGGGTTCTAAATCTTTCTCAAACGCGGTGATGGAAACATACCAGAATTGACCAAAGTCTTTTAGTTCATCCAAGTAAGGGAGCATTGGACGCGGATTCTTGGTGCAGAAGCCGATAACATCCACTACTTTTGGATCTAACATGAACTTGGTCACAATCGTTGGATAATAAGGATTCCGGACCAAAACAAAGCCTTCTTTGATTCGATTCATGAACCATTTGGAATAGAAGGCGGGGATATCAGTTCTTTGTCCGGTGTTGAGGATCATAGGTCTTATTATAGCGTCCTTGTCAATGCCTCTATGGAACCCCCGTTTAGTCATTTTCTAAATGAAAGAAGGTTGCTTACTTGGTCGGTATTTTCCCCTTTCTATATCCGATATAATGGAAGTAAGATGAGAAGGCAGCGTTTTCTTTGGCAAGTTTCGGTTATCGCGATTCTCCTGATTGCATATGGAGGATTCTTCGTCTTTTATCAATACGGCAAGAATCAAGCGATATGGATTTCTTCTATCGTCGCCTTATCGATAGGCATTGTTTTGTTGGTCGTTATTTTCGTTGCCTATTACAGGAAAATGAAGAAAACGGTGAAAAAAGAAACGTTTATCTTGCCTGAGGAAAAGAAAGCCGAGACCGAAGAGAAGCTACCGGAAGTCAAAGAAAAACCGGCTGAGGTTCAAGAAGAAAAACAAGTTAAGCCGATTACGCCGAGGCCGCAAGCAAAGCCAAGAAGCTACTATGAGACATCGTCTCAACCCAGGTCCTATTACGATTCGGAAAACGGTTATGTTAAAGAAGTCGGCCATGGTCCAATCCTAGAAATCATCGGGCATATAGTCCGTGATATGAGAACCAACACCTTTTACCGACTAGAAGGCAATAACATTTACGTAGAAGGCGGCGGACTTGCCTACGTCATATATGGAGATCGCATCCAAAGCATCCGTGGTCATTTGCTTTATGAAAAGTCTGGAAACAGTATCAACAAGGTCTTTGGCGGTTTCTTTGCTTCAATCAGCGGGAACTACATTACCCAGTACGATTCATCCAGAAAATTTGAAATAACTGGGCAATTCTCCAGTAAAATGATTCTTTTGATCACCGTTTTAGCGTTCGGTGAACCTCGTTAAAAACTACGGCGCTTGATATTTTATCTACCGCCGAGGAATCGATAGACCGGTTTAGCAAACCTTGCCATGACATAAGTAAACGCAAGAGTAACCGGAATTGAAAGAAGATACGTTAAGAAGAAAAGCAACGCGCAGTTATAATTCGTGTCTGCTTTAATCCCTAATTCAAACAATAGTTTGATCGCGTTGACGATAAATAGATGACAGAAGAAGATAAATCCAGATGTCTTGAAGATCAGATAGATATTTTCTTTTTCAAATAAGGTCGTTAAGACATCAAGCGCGAGCCACATCAGAAGCGGCGAAACGAAGCGGTAGCAGTAATAAGCGTAATCCTCATATTGGGTATGATTAAGCGTGAACACCACCGCTAAAACCGCAAGTACGACCAATGGGATGATCGCCATCGTTCTAGGACGGAATGGGTTCATGATCGGGATTTTGAAATAGGCCAGATAAGAGCCCACGAAGAAGAGCGGTATCCAGAGCAATATTCCACCATATTGAGGACGGAAGAACATGTAGACAAAAAAGAGAGCTACCGGAATGATAATCGACCATTTCTTGAGGAACTTAAAGGCAAAATAAAGAATTGGGGAGCACACAAAATAAACAAGCAACGGTCGAACAAACCAAAGGTGAGGATATTCGTTTGAAAGCAAAATGTCGATCACCACAGATTGGAATGTCATCGACACCGTTTCCCCTTTCATTAATGGGAAGGCGATCTGCATGAATAAGAACGCTAGGACGCTCCAAACAAAATAAGGGATAACCAGAGAGAAAAGCTTACCTAAAAGCAACTTCGGGTAGCCCTTCAATGTATATTTAGTGAATAGAAGGTACCCTGAGATAACAAAGAATGTCGGGACGGCAGCTTCACCGATTACTAAGAACAATCGGTGAACGATATAAGCGAAGTCATATCCAGGCAAATTGACATCTAGAAGTTCGAGGTATGATGCATGAAGCAGCATGACGAGCATCGATAAAATAAACGTCGCGTAATAGATTTTGTTAGACAGCGCTTTATTCATCGTCAGTATAAATATTGCTTCTTTTTCTAGCCAAAAGCAAAGCTTCGTCGTTCAAAAAACAATATTTATGTCACGAAACATTTGTTATACGGAAAAACCACAGGCATTTTATTGAGGTTTCAAAAGGGAATTGGACGCGTGTTAATAGATCAATTCTATTTCTCGAAATAGACTCAAATATTCAAATAACGCTGCAATTTCCCCTTATTTCAGAAGAATTCCGTCTATTAAAGAGCGAACTCAACGTCTTCTCTAAAAGAGGAGAAGCAACACCATCTCCCCTCTACTACGTAGACTGTTCTGCGTTGCCTGTCTGAGATAGCAAAAGGCAGAGAACCATAGAACGCTCGTTCTCCGCCTTACGATTGATTAAAATTGCACTACTGTTTTTCTTTCCAATGTTTGAGATTTGGAAGCATTCCCCTCATATATGTTCTAGCTTGATCTTCTGAAAAGCCTTGGGCAACCATATGGGGGAGACAAGCGCTAATCAAATCATCCATATTGTCATAGACGAATTTCTCATCGTGATAGCACCACTGGCAGTAATCTTCGTTAAATGAACCATCTTTTTCTTTGCTCATTAACGAATCCTGCAATGGCATGCCACAGCATTGGCAAACCAATTGTCTAGGAGAGCCTAGTAAAGAGTTAATGGATACATCAAATAATTTAGATAGAAGTTTCAATGTCTCAGTGTTTGGAATGGTTTCGCCGGTTTCCCATCTTGAGACGGCTTGTCTTGTAACCATCACTTTTTCTGCAAGCTCTTCTTGGGATAAATGATTCTTGGTTCTTAATTCTAGCAATACGTCTTTCGTTTCCATCTTGTTTGCCTCTATCTACATTTTATGCGGGTCAGCTATGTATACAAGCAACTCGTTGTTGCGGCTTATTGGATTCTTTATATCTTATCCATCGTCTTGCTAAGAAACAAAAAGGACTGACACATTGTGCCAATCCTATTTCACTAAGTGGGCAGGTGAAAAGATTTTTATACAAGTGGAACAAACTTGAAACCTTTGGAACACATAAGTATTGGTTTAAATATTCTTTTTAATGAATCCTTCAATCTTGTCAAAAGGAATCTTATCGTGATTTATACCACCATCATATAAGTCGCAGTGTGTAGCGTCTTTGACTGATAAAAATTCTTTATTGTCGCCTTTTAATAATTTATATGCATCTTGTCCGAAATATAGAGAATGCGCTTTTTCACCATGAACAATTAAAACAGCATTTCTTATTTCAGAAGCATATGTAAATAATCTTGTGTTAAGCAATGATGTTCCCGCGGTGATATTCCATCCACCATTGCTATTTAAGCTGCGAGCATGATATCCACGCGGTGTTTTATAGTAGTCGTAATATTGCTTTACAAACCATGGGAAATCGGTGGGATCATCAACCACTCCACCGCCTAATTTATAATTGCCGTTTTTAAAATCTAATGTTCTTTGATTATTAATAGCCACGCGAGCTTGATATCTGCTTTCTTCATTATTAGCTTGGTCAAAATAGCCATTGCCTGTCACTCTAGACATATCGTACATAGTAACAGCGACTGTCGCTTTAACTCTTGTATCAATGCACGCGGTTTGAATAGCCATGCCACCCCAACCGCAAATACCGATGATAGAGATTTTGTCGTGGCCAACATTATCTAAATTAGATAAATAATCCACTGCGGCTTGGAAATCTTCAACGTTGATATCTGGTGAATTCATGTAGCGTGGCTCACCGCCGCTTTCACCAGTAAAAGATGGATCAAAGGCAATGGCTAAGAATCCTCTTTTAGCCATCTCTTGAGCGTACAATCCACTTGATTGTTCCTTAACCGCACCAAAAGGACCAGATACCGCAATTGCAGGAAAACTGTTTCCTGTTTTTGGCCAATACATATCCGCGGCAAGTTCAATGCCA
>OCTW011516448.1_pt1 | contig 15548 bp, 13 predicted proteins | sample 1539671 | NCBI WGS metagenome assembly OCTW01 (sample SAMN02144230, study PRJEB22623) | gut metagenome | biome: sheep rumen | host: Ovis aries | place: New Zealand
GCTTTAGGAATTAAATATAAAATAATTAATAATAATCCAGATGGAATAAACATTAATGATAATTGTGGTTCTACACATTTGGAAGGTTTAAAAAAATTTGTAATAGAAAACCATTTAAGTTTAGGTATTGCTTATGATGGAGATGGCGACAGATGTTTAGCTATTGACGAAAATGGTGAAGAAATAGATGGAGATAAAATACTTGCAATTATTTCTCAAAATTTAAGAAAACATGGGAAATTAAATAAAGATACTATTGTTGCAACTGTTATGAGTAATCTAGGACTTAATAAATTTGCTAGAGACAATGGATTAGAATTTTTACAAACTAAAGTTGGAGACAGATATGTTTTAGAGGAAATGTTAAAAGATGGATTTAACCTTGGTGGAGAACAATCTGGACACATTATTTTACTTGACTACAACCCTACTGGAGACGGAATTTTAACTTCACTAATGCTTATAAAGTCTATTCTTGAAGAAAACAAAAAAGCTTCAGAATTAGGTTCATTAGTAAAGAAATATCCTCAAGTATTGATAAATGCTAAAGTAAACTCTGATAAAAAATACGATTATGAAAAAGATGCAGAAATAAAAGAAAAAATCGAAAAATTAGAAAAAGAATTTGCTGGAAACGGTAGAGTTCTAATAAGACCTTCTGGAACCGAACCTCTTGTAAGAGTTATGATTGAAGGTGAAAATCAAGAATATATATCAAAAAAAGCAACAGAAATCGCAAAATTAATAGAACAAAAATTGAAATAGTGGAAAATGGTGGAAAATGGGACGGTTCTCTTTTCCAAAATGGAATTTGGGACGGAATTTGGGATGGTTCTCTTTTCCAAAATTTCCAAAAAAAGTTCTAATAAGTATTGCAAATTGGTAAAATATGTGATAAAATGTTTTATGTTATATTTATGAGCAATAAAAAGGAGGTGCAAAAATGCCAAACATTAAATCAGCTAAAAAAAGAGTTAAAATAATCGAAAAGAAAACTTTAAGAAATAATATGATTAAATCTGCATACAAAACATCTGTAAAGAATTTTGAAGCAGCTATAGAAGCTGGAAAAATAGAAGAAGCAAAAACTTTATTTGTAGAAGCTACTAAAAAAATAGATCAAGCTTGCTCAAAAGGTGTTATTGTAAAAAATACTGCAGCTAGAAAGAAATCAAATCTAGCAAAAAAATTAAATGCAGCTACAGTTGCTTAAGTTTAAATATATTATTTAAAAAATTATGCATAGTTTTTTAAAATGGAATCCAAAAAAGATTTTGACTGTTAATTGTCAAAATCTTTTTTATATTTTGAACTATCAACTTATCGACAAATATTGACAAAAAGCGTGAAATATCTAGTTATTTTAAAGTTTTTAAAATATAAAAATAAATCAGATGTTTTAATATATACAACTTCTTTTTAAATAAAACTCCTCTCATATCCTTTTGCAAAATTTCCTTAAAATAATTATAATAGCCATTTGGATTTGTTTTAAAAATCTTAATTATATTTTTAGTATATCCATCTTCTTTATAATCCCCTATTTCTATTGCTTCATTTATACATAATATTTTATGGTTCTCATCCATTTTATGATACATCCTTGCTTCTGTTATAAATTTTTCATTTTGTTCAAGTTCATGCTTAAACTTTTTTCTAATTTTGGTATTAAAAACAAGTATCTTCTCCCCTTCTATATTTTGTTTAAAATACAAATCAAACATCGTTGATTCCATATAATTTTTAGAGAAATTTTTTCCACTTATATTTCCTAATAAATCTTGTTTTAAAAAACATAATGCATATATTCTCTCATTATCTAATAATTTTGACGCATTTTGTTCAATTATTTTAAATGCATTAATTGCAAAAAAATCATCTGAATCACAATCAACAACTAACTCTCCTGTCACTTCTTCCATTCCTCTATTTATTGCAACCATCTTTCCTGAATTTTCTTGAAATAAATATTTTATTTCAATCTTGTTTTCTAAAACAAACTTTTCTATTACTTCCTCTGTATTATCAGTTGAACCATCATTTATTATTATCCATTCAGTTTTTAAGTTACTTGTTTCTATATTATCTAAAATACTTTTATATAACTTTTCTAAATAATCTGCTCTGTTATATGTTGCCGTTAAAATTGATAATTTCATAAAAATCCTTTCTACAAAATTTTTCTTACAAATCGTTCGACAAAAATCTACAAAACATTTTTTATTTGTTCTAACAAATATTTATTATCATAATTATAACTTTTGTTTTCTTCATTTAAAAAAATATATTTACCTTTCAAAACATTTCTCATTTCATCAAAAATGGCATCTTCTTTATTTTCAATTATTATCTTTTTATCATAATTTATAACCGCTTCTTTAGCAGCAGTATTTGTAACTAATATTGGCTTATTTAAAATCTTTGCTTCTTCTAAAACCATCCCATACCCTTCAAAATATGAAAGCAAAACAAAATAATCTGCTTTATTTATATATGGATATGGATTTTCTTTTTTACCTAAAAAAATAAATGAGCTTTCTACATTTAATTCCTTTGCCAACCAATTTAAATTATTCCATTCTTCTCCATCTCCAATCACATAAATCTTATGATTTAAACCTTCATCTATCAGTCTTTTATGAACTCTAATTAATCTGTCTATTGCCTTTTGTTTAACTAGTCTTGACACAGTTATAAAGATTATTTCATTCTCAAAATTTTTTATTAATATATCACATTTTTCTTTTGCAAGACTAAGTACTCTTTCTTTATTAATATAGTTATATATTATTTTTCTTTCAGAAATATTTCCATAAACATTTTCAAAGGATTTTTTATTCTGCTCACTAACAAAAATTATTTTGTCATATTTGTTATAGAACCACTTATCTATATACTTTTTTATTTTTGATTTATAATCTCCGCCAAAAACTTTTGAAATATCATTATGAACCCATGCAATTTTTTTATTATTCCCTTTATACGCAAAAATTCTAGTTATTGGACCTTCTAAAAACGCTATATCTATATCAAAATGGCCTTTTAAATACTTTTTATATATATTTTTTCCACAAAATAGTACATATATGGGGATAAATACGCTTTTCTTTTCTTTTTTATATAGACTTATTCGCTTAATATTTGGATTTAATTCTTTTTCAAGCTCTCCTCCTCCATATATTGTAAAAATTGTAATATAATAATCTTTGATAAGCTCATTTGCAATATCGACTAAAACTCTTTCTGCTCCTCCTATTCCAAGTTTTGTAATTCCAAAACATATTCTTTTTTTATTATTTATATCATTTATACTCTTTCGAAATTTTAATAAATAAATAATTGTTTTTAGAAACATTTTTCTTCTTAAATGAGAATCTTTAATTCTAAAAATTCTTTTTAAAGAACTTCCAAGTAAAATTCTCCTACTCATATATTTTAGTTCTTTTTCATATCTATTATATAATTTTTGATCTATATAATAATCAAAAATGTTATCTAAAATTTTAAAAATATCTTCTACTTTTTGAGTTTGTTTATTTGTAATTGAATCTTCTCTTTGAGTGTAATGTACAAAGTATTTGTTTATATATGAAATTTTATTTAGATGTGGCAATAGCTTATAGAAAAATTCCATGTCTTCATAAATTAAGCCTTCTGGAAATCTAATTTTATTTTTGTTTAATATTTCTCTTTTATAAATTTTATTCCATGCTACAACTCTTGGCATTTTCATCATTTCTTCTTTTGTTTTATACTCTCTTCTTTTGTCAAATATTTTTTTACCATACTCCCATTCCCAAATAAAGTCACATTCTACCATGTCTGCATTTTCTTTTTTAGCTAAATTGTACATTTCTTCATACATATTACAAGCAACATAATCATCAGAGTCTAAGAATGCAATATATTCCCCTGTTGCATATTCTAAACCATAATTTCTTGCAGATGATAATCCTCCGTTTTCCTTTTTATAATATTTGATTTTAGTTGGATTTTCTTTTACATATTTTTCAATTATTTCTACACTTTTATCGAGCGAGCCATCATTTACAATTATTATTTCTATATCTTGCAAAGTTTGTTGTGTAAGACTTTTCAGGCATTTATCTATGTATTTTTCTACATTGTAAACTGGCACAATTATACTTATTTTTGGCATAAAAAATGGGCATCCTTTCTTTTTAAAAGTATACCCATTTTTTGTTATTTAAATCTTTGTTTAGACAATATATAGAATATTACAATAATAATAGAATCAAATTAAAATTAAATGGAATGAGTCCTGTTCAATATAGAACTCATTCCAGAGAAAACGTCGCTTAAAAAATTGTCCAATATTTTGGGTTCACATCAGATTTCTTATTATTTTCATTATTTTGTGATTATATTCTATAAATGAAAATATTTAAATCTATATATTACTCAAATAAGTCAGAATGAGAACCTGTACGTGTTAAAGTTAAAACTAAAATATTGTTATTTTTTTCATATTCAAGTAACCAATCCGGTTTTAAATGGCATTCCCACAGTCCGTTTACTTTTAGGTTCCAATAAATGATTTTTGTATTTTGGATCTAATTGAACATCATTTGCCAATTTTTTTACAACTTCATTTAATAAATCTGCATCAAAATATTTTCTTTTCCTTACTATTTTTAAATCTTTCTTGAATCTGCTGGTAATCTTTATTTCGTATTTACTCTTCATTATCTATCTCCTCAATCATCTCGTAAACATCGTTGTAGCTTTTATAATTCTCAGGTTTTTTCATTATTTCATCAGCCTCATTTATTGCTTCTAATGTTTCTTTATTAAATTTTGGCCTTTTTATTTGTAATGGAATACTATCTGTTAAAACTATTTGTTTAAAATAAATAGTTACTGCATCTGATATATTCATTCCTAAATCTTTTAATATTTCTTCTACTTGCTTTTTTAAATTTGGTTCAATTCTTATATTCATTGATGATGTTTTAGCCATTTTTATTCCCCCTATCTGTTTTTATTTTACCACATTGTAAATACATTGTCAATTATATTTTATTATTATTTTCATTATTTTGTGATTTTATTCTATAAAAAAAATATATTTTTAATAAAATTTTTCTCGGTCAGTTACTTTAAAATACAACTCCATATCAAATTCTAACAACATTTTTTTCATCATTTGCTTTAAGTTCTTAACTCTTATATTCTTTAATAATCCTTTTTCTTTTATTCTTTTCTCGTAAATAATTCTGTCTTCTTTTCTTAAATCTTTTATAGCTAAAATAATGCTATTTGTATAGTATTCCAAAAGATTATCTAATGTATTTTGTTTCAAATTCATTCCACCAATTTTCTTTTTAAATTGTTCATAAAGAAATAATTTATCATTTACTTTTTTTATTTGTTTTGAATAGTCTTCATTTCTCATAATGCTATTTTCTGATTGAAAATAATTATATCCATAAACATCCGTTGATACAACAGTTTTTGCATTTGCAAGTAATAATGGAATTAATCCAAAATCTTCATGATACACGTTTTTCTCAAAACATAAATTAGTCCTTTCAAACAATTCTTTTTTTATTAAATATAAACAAGGGGAATCTAAGTATTTATCTTTATAGCATAGCTTATTAAAAGCTTCTTCTCCATTTGTAACTTCAAAAGTTGGTCCATCTGCGTAAAATTCTTTATCTTTTATAATTTTCATTTTATATTTAATCATATCAATATTTTGATTTATATATTTTTCTAAATTAATAAATAAATCTTTTTCTATTGTATCATCTACATCTACAAACATTATGTATTTACCACTTGCTTTTTCAATTCCAAGGTTTCTTGCATTTCCAACTCCAATTGTTTCTTCGTTTGTGTAAAAATGTTTTGTATTATTGTATTTTTTAGCTATTTGTTCAGAGTTATCTTTTGAAAAGTCATCTACTAAGATTATTTCATAATCATCATATACTGTTTCTCTTAAATTTTTTAGACATCTTTCTAAATACTGCTTTCCATTGTTAAATGGTACTATTATACTTATTTTTGGCATAAAAAATGAGCATCCTTTCTTTTTAAGGATTATACCCATTTTTACTATATTATTATCTTTTGTACTATTACATTCATAAAATGTACCATCTTTTTTTTATTATAAACAATGCCCCTTTAATATCTATTCTTTTTCTATTGTTGCATTTTTAGCCCCCCATTTATTTTCAGGAACAATTAAATTACTATCTTTTTCTATTTTTATAGTTTGAATTGGCGACGTAATACCTATACTACCGACTTGCAAATGCATTGCTTGCTATAGAACTTACTCCTTTTCCTATATTTATTGTTTTTAATTTTTCACATGCATTGAATATATTATTTCCAATAGAACCTGATTTTATTGTTGCACTTTCCAAATTTGGATTATTAGTAAAAGCATTTTCTCCAATTGATATTACATTTTCCCCTATTGTTATTTCTTTCAAATTGTTACTAGAGAACGCAAATTGTCCAATAGCTCCTGCTGGAACAATTACATCTTCCAAACTACATTCATAAAAAGCTTTAGCTCCAATGAATTGTATTTCGTTTGGAAAATTAATGTTTTTTAAACTTTTACAATACCAAAATGCTTGATTTCCTATAGCTGTGACACCATTTGCAATATTTATACTTTTTAAAGATTCGCAACTAGCAAAAGCACTATTCCCAATTCTCGCATTCTTTCCAATATATACATATTCTAAATCATTGCATACAGCAAATGCACTATCTCCTATTTCCACTGTTACATTATCTGGAATAATAACCTCTTTTAATTTAGAAATATCTTGCATTAAATCAATTCCTTTTACACTTTTATCAATGATTAGTTTTACTTTTATATCTCCTTCAACATTAAAAGCATTACTTGAAATGAATCCATCATCTCGCATATTGACCATATATTTAGATGGGTCTATTAACTGTTCCCAAGTGTAAATTTGTTCATTTGTATCAGCATTATATAATCCAGCTTCTAAAACTGTACTTATTATTATTCCATCGTATATTTCATTAGCATTTATAGTGTAGTTTCCATTTATTGAAGTTAAAGCTAATTCTGATATATTATCTGGCAATGTATCTGGAACATTATTAAAATATTTATTTAATATTGACTTTAATTGTTCGTCTGTTATGTTTTCTCCTTTATTTTCAGCAATTTGACCTAATATATCTGTTTTAGCACTTTCTATTATTTCTGCTTTTTCTGTTCTTTCTTTTGCATCTACTGCTCGTTTCAAAATCGAATTATCTCCTGTTAGCATTGTTAATGAAATCGCTGCTAAAATTAGCAACACTATAATTGTGATGACTAAAGCTATAAGCGTGATTCCGTTATTTCTTTTGTTTCTTAATTTGTACATTTTGTACTACCTCCTATGATTTTTATTATTAAATAGTAAAATTAATAATAATTTTTTTAATTAAAAACCTATTAATATCAATATTTTTAAAAAATGGACTATTTTTTATTAAAATTAAAGTATTGCATTTTTTGCCTAAATATGTTATAAAATTTTATATAAATAGTATTATTAATTTTACTATTTAATAAGATTTTTCTTATTATTTTGAAAAATAATCTACTTTATAACATACATTTTCTATCTTGTATCCTCTTTCTTTTATTTCGCCCTTCTTGTTTCCATTTTTAGTATTTCTTACATATTGTATTTCATAATATATTTCTTCTTTATTATCTTTGAACCATTTTTGTATTTCTTCTACTGCTTTTGGTTTGAAATATACTTGCCAATATTCATTTTTGCTAATGTCTTTTACAACTGCAATATATTCATCTTCATAGTAATGCTTATATGAAATCTTATATCCTAGTTGTCTTGCTATTGCTCCTATTAAATTAGAATGTGGAATTTTATTTTCTGAATACAAATTAAGTTGTTCTGCTATATCAGAAGCTAAACAATAATTGTTTTTGATTTTAACATCAATTTTTGATTTTAATTCATTTACATCTAATTGTAAATTTTCTATATTTTTTGAATTTAATTCTATTTGATTAAGTGCTAATCTCATAAAATCAAATATATTTGTTGGAGTATTTATTATTTCTCTATATCTTTTTTCTACTTCTATAAAATATTTTCGTATTTTTCTTCCTGTTTCATTATTTTCTACCATACATAGCTCTTTTGCCATATCAACAGTTATGTAATATTCTCTTGTAGATTTATTACCATACTTTTCTGCTTTCTCAAATTTGAGAAAGCAAATATAGTCTTCATTTTCCACAAATTTATAGTGTTCAATTCTTCTTTTTATCCAATCTGCAAATTTTGTATTATTCTTTAATTCTTTATGTAGTTCTCTTGCATTAATTAATTTCTCCTTTGTTTCATTTTCATAAATAGATATAATACCTTCTTCAACTTTTTTTAGTTCTATAATAATCATCCCTTTCTTTAATTTTTTATACTTTGAAAATTTTAGCAGAATTGCATTAGAAAAAATAGCTTTAAAATAGCTTTCCAAAATCAATATAACAGAACAAATTATATTTTATATTTTAGTATAATTTCCAGAATTTGTCAATAAGTTGTATTAAATTCAACAACTTAATTCTTTTACTCTTAGCTTTCCCTTTTCCAATAAAACAAATATTGTTGTGCCAAACCTTCTAAATTTCCAAATTTTTCATTTGCAATTTTCATTATATCTTTTTTGTTAACTTTTGTTTCGTCTTCATTTTTAATGTATAGCTCATTCATAACTCTTCTTACCCACACATCTATTGGAAAAACATCAAATTTTTTAAGTGTAGAAAAAAGTAATATACAATCTGCAACTTTTGGGCCAACTCCTGATAAAGTAAGCAATTCTTCTCTTGCAGATAACGTGTCTTTCTTTTGAACTTCGTTTAAATTAATTTCACCACTTAAAACCTTTTGAGTTGTTTCATAAATCCTTATATCTCTAAAACCTGTGCCTAAACCACGTAAGTCTTCTACTGTTGCTTTTCCTAGTTGCTCAGGTGTTGGAAAAGTATAGTATTTTTCTTCATTCCATTCAATTTCTGTTCCATATTTTTTTGATATTCTTTCTATTATTCCTTTTATTCTTGGAATATTATTATTTGCAGAAATTATAAAAGAGATAATTGTTTCCCATAAATCTTGATTTAAAATTCTTATACCTTTTCCATATTCTACACTTGTTTTTAAGTATTTATCTATATTTGAAAGTTGCATCTTTATTTCTTCATAATTTCTATCTAAATCAAAATAAAATCTAACAACTTCTTTTATATCTTTATCTAACATTCCAGTAAAAATTATTTTTTCACTTTGTTTTTCCACATTTAATACACCATTGTTAATAACTCCTGTGTAACTTCCATCTTCATTTTCATTCCATCTAAAACATTGTCCACATTCAAATATGTCTTTCAATTCAAATGATTCTTGGTTTTCTATTATATATTTTTGTTCTTTCATTAATATCACCTAATTTATTATATCATAAATAACGGAGGTATTCAAAATCTGAATACCCCCACGAAGAAATTATTCGAAATCACTTGACAAAGTTTTTACCAATCCATAAGCATTTACTCTAAAGAAATACTTATCTCCAAGTATGCCCACTTTTTTTGTATCAACTTCATTTAAGATTCTTTCTGCAAATGCCTTTTTTACATCAGACTGACCATGATTTACTAAAACAAGTTTCAAATTATAAAACTTTTTCAAAAAGCAAATCATCTCGTCTGCCTTTGCATGTGCTGAATACTCAGTTGTATACTCTACATTAGCATTCTTTTTGGCAACAATGCCTCCTACCTCAACAGCATCTCCCATTTTTGCAGTTTTAAGTCGATGCCCCAAAGTTCCTTCAGCTGTGTAACCTGTAAACTGGATAAGACATCCTTTTCTAGAAATGTACTCCGGAATATAAGTCTGAGCTGGTCCATAAGAACCCATTCCTGATGTTGTAAGAACAATTTTTCTGTTAGTATCTGCTAAAATAATTGGACGATTTGTTTTATCCACATATTCTAAGTTACTCGGCAGAAAATCTCTCATCTCAGGTCTGATATCGAGACCATCTTTGAGATATAAATCTGTATATCTAATAGCAAGTTTACCATCAAAATAAACAGGTATATCTCTTTCCAACTCTCCCGAATCCTGCATACATTTAACCTCATACAGGATCTCTTGAGCTCTTCCCAAAGAAAATACAGGAACAATAGCTGTTCCTCCGTTGTTTACACAATTCAAAACATTGTGCTTAAACGTTTTTGTCATCTCACAAGAATCCATGTAACCATAAGTTGATTCCTGAATTATTGTAAGAGGCATCTTCAGAACATTCTTTGGTACCTTCTTCACATCGAAGAACATATTTTTGTTATTGTAGTCTCCAGTGAAAAGAATGTTAATGTCATCACATCCAGGATAAGTAATCTGCACCAATATCATTGCAGCCCCCATCAAATGCCCATTGTTAAGAAATGTTACCTTGATTCTTTCATTAGGCCAGAATGTTTCATAATAATTACGAGGTACTACCAAATCTTCGGTTTTAGAAACATCATCTTCATTATAAAGAATCGGTTTATTCTTTCTCTTCGAAGTATCCTTAAGCACCTTGTAACTATCCCTTAATGCTAAAGGAAGCAGTTTACTTGTTGTGGTTGTTGTATATATTTTTCCAGTAAAACCATTCTTTACCATAAAGGGCAACCGTCCTGTATGATCTACATGGTTATGTGTGAGCAATAAAAAATCAATGTCTTCTGCATTAAACGGAAGATTTTCATTCATTTCTTCATGATCTCTTTCCTGGAACAAACCACAATCCACAACAAATCTGGTTGTACTGCAATCCGGAAATTTGACAATCACCAAGTTGCATGACCCTGTAACTTCTGGATGCATTGCCATAATGTCACAATAAAAACGTTCTTTACAGCCCATTCATATAATTCCTCCGCTTACATTGAATTAAATATTCAATGTCAATGAAACAAAGTTTACTTGTGTCTTTTATATATTATCACATTGTATATATTATGTCAATAAATAAAGTAAAAAAGAATAAGCGCCTTTTGCTTATTCTTCTTCAATTTCATCTTTTTTGGGATTATTTTTACATGCTTTAACTCTTGTAATTCTTTTATCTTTTATTTCTTCTATTTTATACGTAATATCAGGTGTTTCTACTACAATTTTCTTTTCTTTTTCTGATGGAATTCTTCCTAATTCTTCTATTAAATAACCTGAAAGTGTATCATAATCTCCATCTTCTATTTCTATATTTAGTAATCCCTCTACTTCATATATTGCCATGCTTCCACTAAGAATAAATGTATTTTCATCTATTTCTTGATAAATATCTTCTACTTCATCATATTCATCATATATTTCTCCAACAATTTCTTCTAAAATATCTTCCATTGTAACTAAGCCAGATGTTCCACCATATTCATCAACAGCTATTGCGATTTGTTTTCTGTTCCTTCTTAGTTCTTCAAAAAGCTCATTTACAGGTTTTGTATCTGGTACGAAATATGCCTCTTTTACCAAATTTTTTATTTTAGTATTTTTATTTTTTCCTGAAAGCAAAATATCCTTAAGATAAACTATTCCCTTAACATCATCAATATTTTCATCATAAACTACAATTCTACTATATCTAAAATCTTCATTTTCTGTCATTTCTTCAATAGCTTCTGAAATACTTAAATTCATATCTACTGCATAAATTTCTGTTCTTGGAATCATTATTTCTGAAACAATTTTATCATTAAATTCAAAAACATTATTTATCATTGTTTTTTCTTCTTCATCAATTGTTCCCTTTTCTTCTCCAACATCTACCATCATTCTAATTTCTTCTTCTGTTACAGTCTCTTCTTCATTTTCTGAAACGCCAAAAATTTTAGAAACTATATTTGTTGAAAAAGTTAAAAATTTAACAAATGGTGACATTATTATAGAAATTGCTCTTATTATTCCAACTGAACCATATGCAATCTTTTCACTATATTTCATCGCTAAACGTTTAGGAACTAACTCTCCAAATATTAACGTAAAATATGATAAAATTATTGTTATTATGATAATTGCAATTTTGTTCCATGCTACAATACTTATAACAGGCATCCAACTATATAAAATAGGTGCTAAATCTCCTGCAAAATTATCTGCTGCAAACGCACTTGATAAAAATCCTGCAAATGTTATTCCTATTTGTATTGTCGCTAAAAACTTGCTTGGATTTTCAAGCATCTTTTTAATTTTTTTAGCCTTTTTATTTCCATCTTTCGCTTCAATATCTATCTTCGCATCATTTAAAGATATGAATGCAATTTCACTTGCTGCAAAAAATGCATTTATTAAAACTAGTATTATTAAAATAATTATTTCTTCCATTTTTTTATCTCCTATTATTCTATTTTTTTCATTTTATCATAAAAATATTAAAAATAATAGTATTTTTTTATTAATGGAAAAAAAAACTATATTAAGAGCATTTTAATAAGGTAATTTCTTATTTTAAATGCTTCTAAGACTTTTTTATGCTTCTTTTTTCTTATTTTCAAGCTTTAATCTATTATCAACGCTTTTAATTCTTTTAATGTTGTTATTATTTTTTAGCAGTTCTAACTGTTTTCTAGCAGTATGATTTAACTTTTCAAGTCTTTTCGATTGAGAAATACCTTCTGAAATCATATCAGCATTTAAATTTTCTAAATTGACTAAAACAACTAAATGCAAAATATCTGTATAGTCTCGAATGTTTCCACTTAAATTTGGATTTTTGTCTCTCCATTCTTTTGCTGTCATTCCAAATAGTGCAACATTTATTACATCAGCTTCATTAGCATATACATATTGTTTTTGTTTTTCAGTAAGAATTGGTACAATATATTCTTTTATGCTATTTGTATGAATAAGGTAATTAGCTTTTGATAGTTCTCTTGTAACAGACCATTCTATTTTGTTTTCACGAGCCTCTTTAACTTTTAATCTTTCAAATTCTGTTATCAAATATAGTTTAAATTCTACGTTTAGCCAACTAGCAAATTCAAAAGCAATATCTGGATAAGCAAATGTTCCGATACTGTATTTTCCACTACTTGGAATTATACCAATTGCATTAAAATCTTTTTTCCATCTATTTGGTGTCATAGTAAAACGATTGTATCCAACTTCATTAATTTTAATTCTGTGGGATTCCACGGAATTAAAATTTTCATTGTGTAATTCCTCCCATAGATTATAAAAGGCAAATGATTCTTTATTGGACATCCAATTTCTTATAACTCCTGACGGATCTTCTGAATTTTGTGATTTAGCTAAGTCTGTTAATGAGATATAATCAACATTTCCAACTCTTAAGACTCTTACTATTTTATCCTGCACTTTCATTTCTGTTATTAAATCTTTTTTCATAAATATCACGTCCAATCTCTTTAAAATTTACATTTATTATAAAACAATTGTTTGTTTTTGTCAAGTGTATTTTTACAATTAAAAAACAAAGGAAGAACTAAATAAGAACAATTATGCCCTTATTTAAGTTCTCCCTTTCAAGCCTCTTAAAATTAATTTGATTTTTCATCTTCATTCTTTTCTTTTTGTTTTATTGAGTCAACTATAGAAATAAAGCTAATATCCTCTCTTTTTTCATCAGAATTAAATTTATCATATTCATTAGCAAGTTGCTCTATTTTCTTTCCTCTTGTAACTAAATTTTGCAAATCACTATTTACAAAATTAGATATTTTACTTATGCCTTCGTTATTAAATTTAACAATTCCATCACTTAGTTTTGTTGCTCCATCATTTAACTCTTTTGTTCCGTCTTTTAGCTGTGAAACGCCTTTATCTAATTCTTTTATTCCTGCTGTTAAAGGTGTTAACCCTTCATTTAATAATGTTTCCATTTGATTTTTTACTTGTTTTAAAACTTCTGTTTTTACTTCATCAGCAACTGTATCTGCAACCGTCATAGCAGTTCTTTCTGCGACACTTGGTGCAACTTGTTTTGCAACATTTTCTGCTGTTCCACTTGCAACTTGTTTGGCTAAGTCTTCTAACTTTGTACTAATTGTCTTTTTAGTTTCTTCATTTGCCATTTGGCTTACCATTTGGTTTGCAGTTTCTTTAACACTAGCTTCTGCTACACCTTTTATAACACCACTTGATAATCCTTTTGATGTAACTGTAGCAGCTACTGTAGCTGATTTTGTTGCAACCACTTTTATTTCTTTTTCTTCCTCTGTAATATGTTTATCTAATTCTTTTTGAGCTTCATCTGTTGCTTTTTTACCTGCTTCTTTTTCAACATTTCCAACTATTTTATCTACCATTTTTTTTGTATCTTCATCTAAGTTTTTATACTCTTCACTATCTTTATAGTCATTTCCTACAGAAACTGTTATATCATTAACTTTTGCATTTTTAGATAAGTCACTTAAATCTATCGAATTTGTTCCAGCTTGTACTGCTTGTTTTTCAATTGCTGAAAGTTGTGGTTCCATAGCTTTTGAAACACCTTGGCTAATTCCTGTTACAAGTTCTGGCATTTTTGAGCTTATTTTGTTTTTTATTAAACTCATTGCTCCATTTAATACTGTACCTTCTTGTTTCTTTATTTCATTTACTGCACCTTTTTCTGCTATACTTTTTATTCCATCAACTTCTTTTTCTATACTTGTAGATGCTTGTTTTCTTGCTTGTGCTCCAATTGTACTTAAAGTATTTTCATCAAGTACTTTTTCGTTATTGTTTTCCATTCCTTTTATTGAATTTATTACTTGATTTTTAATTTCCTTACTTCCTTCATAAACTTTAAAAGTTCCACTTTTTAGCTCTTCTGCTCCATCATCTAATTGTTTTGTTCCTTTATTTAATTCTTTTGATCCATCTTCAATTGTATTTATTCCATTTTGTAATTCATTTACTTTATCAAATAAACCATCTAATTCACTCCAATTTATATCTTCTGTTAAAACTTTTGGAGTTGCGTAAGTCATTATATTAGACATTTCAAAATTGCTAGATTCCATTGTTATTTCTATTGAATCAGGTATTTCTATTTTAGAAAGTTTTCCACTTAAATTTAAACTTTCTTCTAATCCTGGAAAAACAGCTCCAACTATAATTGTTTTATCACCATTTTCAACAATTCTTCCACCTTTTGAAACTTTTATGTTTTTATTGTTTTTGTTATTTATTACTGTACCTAATGCAACCATAAAAGGTGTATATATTGTTTGACTTTTTCCATTTATAACAACATTTTTAGCAGATTTGTTTTTATACTCAATTTTAATTGTAATTTTTCCACTTTTGCCCAATAATTCTTCAGGTTTAATATCTTCTCCATCTAATTTATATGTTATTTTAGATTCCAATGGTAATTCTTTTTCTGTTTCTTCTTGCTTTACATCTTCCCCATCTTTTGTTGTAACTATAGTTTTATATACATCTCCATTTGAATTCATTTTACTATATATTGTCTCTTTATTAGCAATTGCATATACT
>OCTW013418075.1_pt1 | contig 15539 bp, 15 predicted proteins | sample 1539671 | NCBI WGS metagenome assembly OCTW01 (sample SAMN02144230, study PRJEB22623) | gut metagenome | biome: sheep rumen | host: Ovis aries | place: New Zealand
TTCTTCTCCAAAGCCAACTCTGACGCCGAGGTGCTGCCCGGCCTGATCTCCGCCCATTATGAAATAGTTTGCGTTGATCTTTGCCATAATTTTGATTCCAGGAACGTCAATGTCTTGGATCAACTGTCTGCTGAGAGAATATGGTTTGTTAGGTTCTTTTGCTGATACGAGGCCAATTTTTGTGCCAGGATACTGCGGAACAACCAAGATTCTCTGGTTTTCGTATGTTGTAAAAAGTCGCTTACCTGGCTGTAAATCTAGCATGCTACCACCCCCTGCCCAGACTTTGAAGCGAAGCGCGCCTAATGCGTTCGCCCATACAGAATCAGGTACAGTAACAGCAACTACGTCCTTATGTTTTACTCCATCCAGCATCTGATTCATACCTACCATCTTGTGGTTGTAGTACATTGCTATGTGGCTAAGCGGGAAGACGGTTCCTGGAGTACGCTTTCTGTTTCCCCAGATAACAAAGTCGCCATTCCGGAACTGATTCCAGTCATCGATAAAATAAAAGGCCTCTGGATGCTGTGAATATCTGTTGATCCAATAGTAGTCAACGTATCCATCACCTCCAGTAGGCCAATGATAACCAAGTAATGTGTATGTTGCTTTCTTGAAATAATCCGCACATTGATGAGGATCTGATACTGGCACCCCATCCATTTCCCAGATCTTTCCTAAAGTTGATAAGTAAAAATCGTCAACCGATATAACAGAAGACATGAAAAGATCTCCCCTTTGCTTTATTCTGATAAAATGTAATTACTGATCAATATGCGTTTGGTGTTCGCATGCTTCAGTAGCTTCAACATCCAAGTTTATTTATGCAGCAGGTTCTGTGTCATTAACGAAACCATAATATTCAAGGCTGCGAGCTTCTTTTGTAAGAATTGCTGCCGAGTGAGCTGGAAGGCCAGAAAGAGCTGCTGCAGCCAATACTTCGTGGTATTTTGACTGAGCTTCTCTAAGAGTAGATTTTACATATGTCAGACAGGCCATAGTGCCGTCCGTATAAGTCTGAAGTTCTACTACAAGAAACATATTTTATCTCCTTATTATTTGATTACCATGTGAAATGATAGCCGCCAAGAACAGCATAGTTTGGCGTATATAATGATGTGCGATAATATCTGTATCCAGTTGTGCTGCCATGCTTTCCATTTCCACGGTTAGCTCCGGTAACACTTGCAGAATCAATGTTCGTCCATGCTGAACTGTCGTTTGATCCCTGTAACGTAATCGTGCATGTTGCGTTAGTCAACTCGACAGCCCATAGATAGTAGCACACTTTTTTGCCAGCGCCGATATCAACAGGATTAGAATAACCGGTCGATGCAGAGCCATTGCCAGTTACTGTGTAGTTCCCGGAAGACTGTTCACTTCCTCCTCCACCGCCACCAAATCTAACAATATTTGCCATGGCTATTCACCCTCAAATATAACCCTGATCGGGATGTTAATTGACGGAACAGAACCGAATGCTTTGAGATATGCGACTCCAGTGCCCTGTCCATCGTCCTGAATATTGGCACCTTGAAGAGCCGATAACTGCTCCGAAGTAATACCAACAGCCGGCAAAAATTGCTGATCAGATGTTGTTGTGATTCTAGAATCGTTTATAGAATATCTTCCATTCGTCCAGTTCGCTGCCAAAAGAGTTGTGCTAAGTACTCCTCCAGGAGTTGTCGGCTGAACCGCAGTAACACTAGTCGGAGTGATTGTAAGATTTGCAATTACCAAATATGCTCTTCCGTTGTTTTCGTTAAAGTCTGCATCATCTGCTGGAACTGTGTCCAAAATGCTGATGACGCTTGGCGCATCAGAGTTTGACAAGTCAACAGTTGCTGCTAAATATGAAGATTTAGTTCCACTGGAAATAAGAGGCACGGTTAAGGATCCATCATTAACTCGTATGATTCTTCCTCTAACTATGAGCCAGCCATGTGAAACTACAAGCGAGTTTGTTCCATTTACCGAGACACTGCAACCAGATACGATTCCGCTTTTAATCTTGGAAACTCGTTCCAAAGTAATCGCAAAATCCTGATGTGTCATCTCGGCTTCTGGATAAATTGTTAAAGTAGTCCCTACCGCCATAATTTCTCCTTTGCTAAAGTTTGTTCTTTTTTGTAAGATCGATCCTCATCGTTCCAAATATAAGCACATACGAATACGAAAGCTTCTTGCCAGTAAGAATCGTGCTGTAGCTGCTTCCATTGTGAAGAACATTCACGATTTGTCCAATTCGTAAACTAGCTGGATCGACGATCATGTCATTTCTATCAACGTCAAGCTCAATGTAATTCGTCCAGGAAATATCACGGAACGTGTTATCCGCTTCTTCTTGAGCAGCTTGGTCAAATGTTTGATCATCCGCTGGTGTTACAGCTCGAACATCAAGCTTTACAGGCTCAATGCGATCTGAATCTGTTGTGTCATATGTTCCATCTGGATGCAGATAGAAATATTTGTTCTGCGTGTAATTGGCAGCATTCCAGATCTCAAGCTTGTTTGTTGCTGAGGTCATTTTATTGATCGTAAACGAGTTGATTTTGATAGTTGGAAGATCGGCGTCAATTGTAAACGTCTGGCTAGGTGCACCAACATACATGTTGACAACCATGTTCTGAAGATCTGGTTCAATTGTTACTGCTATCTTATAGCCAAGTAACGCAGTCTTAAGAATATCAGCATAAAAGTTAACAATTGCCCAAGATCCTTCATCTTCGTTCGGAAGAATTCCAAGATTCCAATCTGTGGTGGTAGATGTTGTCGTCACATTAATCGGAATATTTTGCAATGCATCAGATGATGTCTTCCAATATATCTCAAGCAAATACTTTATCTCAGCTTCCAGCGAAATAGCGCTCGCGTCATTCTGTAAACTTGTCTGAAAAAGCACTGGCTGATCAAACAACGTCAAAAATGATCTAAATGAGACTCTAGTTTGGTAATGCTCGTCCTGAACGTTCTCGACTACTCCCAAATATGTGAAATTATCTCTTACCAGGATTAAGCCTTGTTCCGGAATAAGATCCGTTTCACCAACAAGAATGCTACTTGCCTCTGGAGCCAAATAATCATCATCTATGTCTGGTGTTTCAATACTGTCATGATGCACATAATTGAAATGCACGTCAAAAAAATCAACATTACACCGACTCATAATAGATCAATGCCTCTGCTTTTATTGAAACTGTTCGGTTATCGTCGTCTGTAACACGAATTACGTTGCTACCATGCTGCAGACTTAAGAATCTTTCCGTCGAGAAATCGGAATTCTGATAAGCATTTTGAATAAATTCATCACGGTCGTTGTATACGGCTATTTCGTAAGGATCACCAGTATTATCAACAAGTAAATACTGATCTGAATTGACCGTAACATTTACTTTTCCAGTTTCATAAAGAACACCATTTACATAGTGTCTCCAATATGGATTAACCGTAGGACCCCATATTACCAAACGGCATGGTGAATCTGAATAAGAGTCTGAATATACACCAGTTGTGAGATCCTGATCTCCTCCGAATTTGACGGCGTTTCCATTTACGTTCCAAACAATGTTCCATTTAAACTTGTTAGATGCCGTCTCGGATGACTCTTCGTCTCCTTCACCTAGAGCCGATACCGGTTTGTACCAAGGTGTCATGCACATTAGCTCAATTGTAATTTCCAAGTAGCCATGCTCATTAATTTCAGTTTTGCTGATTCTGCTTATTCTTACGGATCTTCTGTAAGCGACGCCAGAATATGTTTTTTTCGGATCGGCTGCCGGGTTAGGCTGGTAAATCAGAGTAAGCGGAGGATTATTTGTAAACTGAACTAAAGAAAAGTAAGCCTGATACGGATCTTCTCCGAACAGACCTACTTTTCCAGAAATTTTGTTTTGTCTTGGCTTTGAGTTGACAAGTACCCACCTGTCGCCAATTTGCCTGTACGTCTCATCTCTTTCCAAACCTAAACCTTCTGGCTCGTAAAAGAAACTTGACGATGTCGTAATATCTAACGAGTCTCCTCGCCCGTTAATAAGAGTAAAATGTCTTGGTGTTCTCATAAAGTTCCCAATCTCCTATTAATTCTTCCAGCGAGAATCGTTTCATCAAGGTACAGATCTGATCCATTTTGAAGTTCTCTGATGATCCTTGACGTCGCATCGATTAATTGGTCAAGCTTGTCGTCTTGTCTCATAGATTCAAACGACTGTGCTGCTAAAGCAATGCGCTCATTGTCGAACATTGCGTTGATTCCTCTGGCGCCAGTTGTAACATCTGTGACATCCAGAATCGGACGTATAATCGGAGTGTCTGAGCCTAATCCCAAATCGCTATTAATATACTGTAGTGCTTCAAATGCGGATTCGCTTACGCTATCCGCCAAATCAACTACAGAATCAATAGCAACTTTCGAGAATGATTTGACACCAGCAGCCATACCAAGCGGAATAAATTTACCACTTTCTGCAAATACCTTCGAAGGTGACTGAATCTGCAAGCGTTCTCTAAAACGCCTATTAGCCTCATCAGCAATTGAGTCAACAGTTGTGTATAGCCCTTCGGCATTATCAGCAACACCTTGTGTTGTTCCGCCCATAAGGTATCCACCAGTATTGTACCAGCCGTCATAACTTCCTTCGAGCGTTCCAATACCGCCTTCTGTTACGGTGTCAATGCTGGCGTTAAACTCCGGCAAACCGTCTGCATATTTCTTAGCCATGCCTGTGAGCCAATCGCGGCCTTTTTCCCAGAAACTTTCATCCTTTGTGTCGAGATTCGAGACTAATTGTTCTGCTCTTCCCATAACTTCCTGGTTAAGCGTCTCAGCACCCTCTTTAGCACCTTCGGTCATACTGGAAGTCATTTCGCGACCTTCATCAGTCATGTCAATATCGCCCATTCCGTCTTTGATCTTGCCTTTAAGATCTTCGATTCCAGACGCTAAATCATCACCAACCAACGGAATCATGGATACTAAATTTTGTAAAGCAGACAGGGCAAAGTAAATAATGCCTTTAATCAAATTATCAACGGCTGTCATGAGTTTGTCCGTATTTTCGACAATACCTCTTCCTAAACCGTCAATAAATGCAGCCATGAGATTTATTGCTGCTTGAACAAGATTTGGAACATACAGAGCAATTATGTTCAGAAGACCAGCAAGTAATATCAGCACCTGCGCAATAATAGATGGACCATTTGTGGCCAGTGCAGCCAACACGCCATTTATTAACTGCATTACGCCATCAACTACCGATACAACTAATGTGCTTACGATTAACGGAATCATTATCACAAGAGCCTGTAAAGCTTCTGTAATAAATTTAACTGCGGCGTCTGTTGCACCAGCTAATGATGCAAATCCCGCAGACAACATTGTGATACCAGCACCTAGTGCAAGCGCCGCTACACCAAATAACGCCATTGCCCCAGCTAGACCAATCATTGCCGGAATCAGTGGTGTTAATATGGCTGCTGCTGTACCAAGAACGACAAACGCCAAGGCTATGGCTAAAATACCTTTACCAAGGTTGTCCATTGGCATCGCACCAAGCAACGCAAGAGATGGAACAAGAACAGCAATGGCTCCAGCAACTATCAGTAATGCAGTTGCGGCTCCCATTGCTCCTAAAGCATTACTAGACATGATAGCCAAAGCTGTTGAAATACCGATAATAGCAACTGACAGACCAAGTAAGCCTGTTCCAAGCTCCGCCATCTTCATCTTGCCAAGTTTAGCAATAGCAGAAGAGAATATAAGCATCGCTGCGCTTACGAGTAGCATTCCTGTGGCCGCTCCGACCATTCCTTTAGCTCCATTAGCTACTTTTATGAATCCCATAAGTGCCAACAGTACAACTGACACGCCAACAATACCTTTTGCAAGGGATTCCAGATCCATGTTGCCCATTTTGTCTACTGCATATGAAATTATCAGCAAGGCAGCTGCTAATCCGACAAATCCAGATGAGAGTTTCGTACTTGCAGTTTTACCGTTTCCGCCAACTTTCATTGAGCTCAATCTGTCGAAGACAAGAGCTAAAGCTCCAAGTATTACTATTACTCCAACAAGGCCCCTACCAAGAGCATTCGGATCCATTTCACCTAGCTGCTTGACAGACTGCACTAATATCAGCAGAGAAAGCGATAAACCAATAAGGCCACCGACTATTTTCTTCTCAGCGGACTTGAATGTAGAGAGCTTCTTTGTAATGGCACCAAGCATTGTCAACAGAGCTGAAACACCAACAAGCCCGTACATCAACTTGTCTGGCTCTAATGAAGCAAGCATGCGCAAAGCACCAGCCATAATAACTAGCGATACGGCGATCCCAACAATTGAACCAGTTGCTGCAGCAAGTCCAACGCCTTTCTTTAAACTATCTGGGGAAATTGATGAAAGAGTTTCTGTGAGCTTTTTGATTACTTTCATCATGAGTTCAAGAGCAATCAAGATTCCTGGCAACGACGCCGGATCAATAAGCGACAAGACAAACAAAGCACCTGCAATAATGAGAATTGCTTTTGCTAATTCTTTTATCGGATTAACTGCTTCGCCGAATCCTCCTCCTTCGCCCTTAAAGACGCCAACGACGCCTTTAAGCAAATCGATAGGATTCTTTATATTGTCTAAGCCTTTTAGTTTTCCAGCAAACTCGTCAAGTCCTCCGGTGAAGCTAACAAGATTCTTTAGCATTTTTCCAGTTAGCAAGCCATTAAATATAGTAACCAAGGTCGTTATGTCGCCTTTGCTGACAATATCAGCAATTCGATCAAATACTTTTTGCAAACTTGCACGGAACGGTTCTAAAGCTTTCTGCACAATTGGTACAGATTTCATTACCATATCGCAGAATTTCGATATGGCGTTACCAAGCATTGTGAAAACACCGGTAACTCCGTTCTGACCAACTTTCTTGATTCCATCAAACAGCGTAGCAAACTTTCCGCCGTCGACTTTTGTTATGTTGTTAGCCAGATTTCCGACCCATGTGGCTAAACTTTTAATCATCTCAAACGGTTTTGTAAGTACGTCTGAGATCATTTTGAATGTTTTTCCAAATGTATCGTTCTTTTTAATCGACTCGTCGAGAACAACAAGCCAATCTCCAAGATTTGCTGCTATTCCGAGGATTCCCTTGCTGGCATCGACAGTTACTCCGAACAACGGAGTAATAGCGTGTATAAATGAAGAAATGGCAGTCTTACCTATGTCAAAAACTGCAAACACTCCTTTCAATACACGCCTAATGTTTTCCCATACACCCGATAGCTTATTGATGTCTTGAAGAATTGTTGTTCCTTCGGTGAACGCCGAAACGTCCAAGTTTTTTCCCGAAATTAGATCAACAGCTTCTTTTGCGCTCGCAGACGTGAGTATTTCTGTGAATTCTCTAAATTTTTTAGTGAACCCTGCTAGTTGCTCTGCACTTGTGGCTGGAAATATGTCCCTGAAAGCTTTGCTAACATTATCGATGACATCCTGAAGTAATTGGACCATGTTGAGAAGACCCTGAACAAAGTCGTCTCTTCCTCCAAGATCTCGCCAACCCTGAAGGAGTTCGTTTCGACCTTCAGTGCCAGTCATGAAAATGTCATACAACTGATTTGCAAATGCGGTCCACAATTCTGTTGCTTCTTTGTAGTTACCAAATATCAGCTTAAATGTCTGCATCCATCCAGTTGACACAGCATCCTTTACGGAGTCCATGACGTCTCCCCAGGATCTAGCTTCCTGAGCAGCTTTGAATGCTTTTAAGCCAAACGCATCTACGTTATCACCTAGCTCAGCGATTGCCTCTGAAGCAGTTATGTCATGCTCCGAAGCGTATTCGTAAATCTGATCGACTGCTGATGAGTATTCTCTGAATACTTGCATCATGACATCGGAAGTCATCCATTGCTCCTGGGTCAAATGCTCCGCAAACTGACTAATGCTAAAAGTCGAAGATTTAGCACCTTTTGCGATAGATGTGTAAGTTCCGTCTGCATTTTTGCGTAAAGTGCCTAAAGCAACACCAGCATCAAGAGCTTTTTGTCTGAACTCTTCGGTATCCATTGCTGCATTTTGAATAGATTTGTAGTCTTCCTTACGCATTACTCCTGCGCCCATGGCCTGTGAGATCTGGTACATTGCTCTACTAGCAGTCTGAGCGTTCTGACCAGATAGAGCGGTCCAGGTTGCAATACCTTCCATGGCGTCAACGGATTCTTTAAGATCTTTGCCAGAAGCGGTGAACTTACCAATGTTAGAAACCATGTCAGTGAAGTTGTACGAGGTTTCGTCAGTGAACCAGTTAAGCCTTTCTAGCTCCCCTTCAACTGTTTCAAGCCCCCACTTATTCTGAGCCATCAAAGTTGCGGTGTTCCTAGTAAGTTCGTCAAACTTTCCAAAACCAGCAGAAATCTGGCCAACAGTCAAATCTTTTACTGTTCTTGTCATCTGAAAGCCAAGATTTGCAATAGCGTCACCAATTCTTCTGCATACCTGATCGCCAATTACTCCAAATACGGAGAAATGATCAGCCAAAGATTGTATTCCACTAATTGCCGACTGGAAGTCCATGTTGTCATATGCTCGCTGGACTTCTTCGAGGCCGTCGGTGCTGCTTTTAATATTTAATGCTTTCTGTAATTTTCCAAGAGTTCCTAATGTAGTGTTCGCGGCTCGTTCGAATTGGTTATTGTCCATTCGCATTTCAACAACGCGCTGATCAACAGTATTGCTCATTGGTTAATAACCTCCCTCCAAGCTTCGCTTGCTATTTGCTCAAATACTGGTGCAATAGCTGGATTAATATAATCAAAGCCTTTAACATATCCACCATTGCCGGTTCCGTGTCCATATTGCAATATAACCGCGATAGGAACACCATCGTTAATGTTTGTGTTGCTCCAATAGATACTTATTGAATTGCCCCTATCGACTATTTCATATGTCCAACTATCAGCAGTTTTGCCAGTATCGACTGGAGTGTAATTACGAAGTTCTCTAACTCCTATTTCTCCGTACTTTTGAAGTATTGCTAAAAAATTTGGCTTTAGAGCATGCGATAGAAATTTATGGGTTTTGCTAAGATTACCTTTATGCTTGAAAGTAATCATGAAATATCACCCTTTCGTATGTAGCAACGATCTTCGCTGAGCATTTAATTTAGCGTTCTGATTAAGTATCGCGTTCTTTCCCATCTGTTTAGATGGCTGCATCTTGATCTGGCAGATTCTAACTAACGCTATAAGTCTACTAAGATGCCATTTAGCGCATTCAAAAGGAATTCCGTAATTTATCATCCAAAAATACATTAACTCAGAAGTAATGATTTCTTTTTTATGCGCTTGTTCTTCTTTGCGAAACGTCGTTGCCGTTTGCTCGGTGTTTATGTATTTGTTAATTTCGTCAAAATTATCAGCGGTTAAACAGAAGTACGTTAATGGATCTACGTTTTGAGTCAACGTCATGCATCGAACATAGTCTCTTATTTCCTCAAGAGACTTCTTTTCGCTCGATAAAAATGGTTTGCACCACGTTGATTCCCATTTGGAAATGGAAACCAAGGAATGCTCAAGCACTATTGTCTGTTCTTTTACTGTGTAAATTTCGTTTGTTTTTTCGTTTAACAAGCGTCTTTTAGGAATAGTAAGTTTGAGCATCCCTTAAACCTCCATCAATTATTTTTTCGGTAAAACGGCTCTGAAAAAATCAACAGCAGCATTTTCTTTTTCAAGCAATTCACGATATAGAACGGAATATGCCTCTGTTTCAGCAAACGCCTTTGCAAGTTTTCCGTCGTCTTTCATGAATCTCCTACCATCCGGTGAAATTTCACCATACGCTTTGAGAATGAAACGCCTATAAACTTCGCCCATAGCCTTTACGTCAGAAGTCTTTACAATACGTTCGAGATCCTTAGCAAGATTACCTGATGCTTCGAAATTCATTTCTGTAAGTTCTGCTTCTGACAGATTGAAGAAGAATGTTTCTTCTCTTTCATTTCCTCTATAGTCTGTGTACTTAATCACTTTTTCAAGCATATATACCTCCTTTTAAATATACGAAAGGGCTGGTTTCGTTTCCTACAGCCAGCCCTTAGCATGGTGGATTTTATCCGGTTACATTAAGGCCAATTCGTGCACTACCGACCACCGCAATAGCGCCTATTATTCCCCCAAAGTCTGGATAACTTCTTTAGGAAGCGGCAGACGTGCCGTTGAGCTGTCTCCTCCGTAAAGAATAGCTTCGAGAACAGCAAGTTTTGTCGGATCAGCTTTTGTAGAATCAATTGTGATGCATGAGACCGGTTTGTATTCAGTTCCAGCAAAGCTTGTTCCTGTTACATCTACTGCTACAGGAGTTGTTGAGAATTCCCAGCTGAATGTGATTGCTTCCGGGCTATCGTTAATTGTCTGGTAAGCTCTCTGAGAAGGAGAAGCTGTGCAGCCATAAATGAGGTGAAGCTTGTAGCCATGATCGTTCAGCTCTGTGTCATTGCCAAGAGTTGTTCTATAGCAAAGACCAAACATTTTCCTTGGCTGCTGTCCAAGTGTAATACCTGTAGCAGAAGGAGTATTTCCAGGTGTCATAATATTGACAGAACCGTCACATTCTGCCCATTCGTCAGGATATGTATAAGCTTCGATTGTGCCACCAAATTCTTCGGCTGCTCTCAGTGACAGGTATTTAATATCATCAGCGAACAGTTTTGTTTCATCTGCTCCTGACGGAGATTCTGTTACGGATGTAAGACCATTCCAAGCAACACCAACGTTGTAGCCAGCGTTTGCTCCTGTCTGATAAGGATAAAGGACGCCATTACGGACGCCAGTCTCATAAAGATGCTCACCGACAGCATCCCAAACGAGTTTTGCCATTATTTTTCCTCCATTTTGAATTTTTTTAGTTACCAATAAAGTTCAAACACGTCGTGGTGAAGATTATCGGCGTTGAAAGCTCTGTTATGTCTAATAAGAGAAAACCCGGACAAAATCTTGTCTGGAAGATCTGAATCCGGGTCCTCGTAAATTAGCGTCAGAGTGTATTGTTTTCTGCCTAGATAGGTTGAGTCATCGGCAAAAACTTGATTGATTCTTGATCTATCATAGACAATAGCTGGGTAATGCATCTTACGCGTTTCTGGCTGTTGATAATATACCTGTCTACTGCCTAACAGTTCACACAATCTTTCATGAAGATCTATTCGTCTGTTTGCCATTGTAAACCTCTCCTAATGACAGAATGAGTCGCGGATGCTCCACCGTAATATTGGTGACGTTCCAATATGTCCCCATAAATTCGGCGTAACGAATCGCGTGAAAATTCTGATAAGCATACGAATCGGCTACGATAGAGAGTCGGTTGCCAATGGTCTTATTGTTGTTAATATTTTCACCGGCCTGGGATCTGTACCCCTTTTCCAAAACATCTCCGAAATAGAAACGCTCTTCGATCTGAGTGGTCCAGACCCCATTGCCTTTTCCTGTCTCTGGATCAATTTCTTCAACAGTGTCAACGTAGCCGATTATTCCGTAATACTTAGGCATTTTGATTTTTTAGCGATCAAGCGGACTTGCGCTGATAGTATGTCTTACCAGTTACTACCGTCGTATCCTTTGTCAGGAAGTAACGACCACTCTTTTCTTTCTCATAGAGGCCAGCATCTGCGGGATCAGTAACATCTGTCATGTCTGCTTCTTCGAAGCCAAGAGATTTGGACACTACAACGCCGCCATCAACAGATGCAGGTACTTCATTCTCGAACAGAACGATAGCGGAATACGGCTTTGTCAGAGCACCGGAGCAACGTGTTTCGATCAGGTACTTCTCCTGGTTGTAATCGATGTCAAAGTCTTCGAACATATTGATCGCACCGCCCTTATCAGCACCAACGTTATAGTCTGTAAGGTTTACGATGATGCCAATCAGATTCTTTCCGCCAACTTTATGACCTTCCATAACAGGAACAGTAACAATCTTAGCAACACGCATTGCAGTTGCCAGTTCCTGCTCTGTCTTATACAGACGATGACCAATATCATCTTCCATGAGAAGCATGTTTGTCAGTTCGTCTTCTGTTGTGAACAGAGTCGGGTTGCCGGATCCCTTATAGTCTTTACGAGCTTTAACAGCTGCACGAATAATAGCCTTTGCTCTATCGTCATCAGTAGCGTTCTGAGCGATTGTTACAGCTTTCTTAATTGTGAACAGGTCGGCGTCGTTTGCGATAGGTCTAACGTGATCTTCAGAGATCTTATCGTCGTCGGAAGGAAGGCGACCGTCACCGATCAGGAATGCGCGAGCAAGTTCCTCGTTCAGCATCATTCTCATTTCGCCCTTGATCCAGGCAACTACATCGAAGTCTGTGATGTCAACAATATCATCGCGATCAAGCTTCTGTTTCTTGTAAATAGTCTGAGGAGTAGTAGCTCTCTTAAGCAGCGAGAATACTTCTTCTTTCTTGAGCTTTCCAGTAATATAACCACGAGCACGAGCTTCGTCTTCTGTAATATTAGCGAACTGGCTCTTTACACGGCTGAACGGAGTGTGATGGACTGCGCCCATGACAACCTGGACCCAATCAGTATCTCTCTTAATGAAATCGGGAGTATTGTTAAGATTTCTGTCTTCCGGGAACAGCCATTCGATGCCATCAATACCGTAATCCTCAGCATGCGCAAGAACGGATTCGCTCAGTGAGCCCTGTTTCTTGGCATCCTTAAGAATTACTTCCATATCTGCGTGAGTAAGTGTATCTGCGCCACTGGATTCTTCCATGTCAAATACATTGTGCTTCATTTCATTTCCTCCATACATATCATAGTGTTCGACGTCATCATCTTCATTGTCGTCGGAAGCTCCACCTTTTGCGTCTTCCAGAGCCTGTCCGATCATGAAGTAAACAACGTTCTTCTGTTCTTCTGTCAGTTCGTCAAATACGTCTTTGACTGTCTTTTCTTTTCCTGCCACTTTCTTTTCCTCCTTAGCAGCTTCCTGTTCTTCGTCTTCTTTCTCGTCTTTCTCGGCATGCGCAAGCTCAAGTTCTTCATCTGTGTAGATAGTTGCGTCATAGTCGTCGAGTTCTTCGTCAGAGTGAGCAAGAGTCGGAACGTCAATAAAAGCCCCCGGGTTTGCGCCAGCGAGGACTAAACTAACTTCTTTAATTGATCCGTGGAGAACATCTCCGCCCTTCTTCTGCTTCAGTTTGTTTGCATAGATAGACAGGTGATCGATGTCTCTATGGGCTACTGCTGTCTTGGCATCCTGTGCCTGAGGAGTGTCATTAAACCAGCCATATGTGTAAACGCCTTCCGGTCTATTCTCGAGCAGAGCGTGTCCGAGAACATTGGAGACGTCGCCATGGCCATGCATCCAGACAAGCGGAACAATTTTTCCATCATCGTCTTTGAATGCATCTCGTCTAATGGTTCTGCCATCAGCGCAACGGATGTCATTACGAGTAGCCCAACCGCTAAAATCGTAATCACGTTCCATTTTGAAATTTCTCCTTAAGATTCTTGAGGATCCATCGGAATTTCCTGCTCGTCTTCTAAAGGAGCTTCCTGCGAATTTGCGGCAAGCTCTTCAGGAGACTGGTTAAGGTTCTTATTCCTAAGCTGATCAGCATTCGGATCGTCAGACGGTTTCATGCCAATGATGCCCCTGATCTCATTAGAGGTCATGATCTCATTACGCGTGAATTTATCTGCAATCTCAGCTATCTGACTAACTGGAACAAGCCTGAATGGATCTCTGAAGAATTCAATTGACTGAAGCTGCGTTCTGGCAGTCTTTGTCAGGAACTTTCTATTCATCTCGTCAGTAATAGCCGAGAGAATCGGTTCGATAGTGCGGTTGTAGTAGTTCAGCATTGTTGCTTCGTCTGCTGTCCCCTTCATGACCTCTTCTGTAATTCCTAACTGGCTGTATAGCATACTCGTTAAGTACTCGATTTGGCTCATAAGGTTGTTTTCGACTGAGCGATTAAGCTGAGTTACATGCTCAGAGGAATCGATATAGGCAATACCGTACTTCGATCCTGTAAGCTGAACCTCAATATCTTTCCGACGCTGCTCTGCCTGCTGACGTCGTGCTTCAGTTTTTACTGCGTAGGGAAGCTGAATAATCAGATCAAGCTTCCCGGATCCGCTCTGCTCATCAATTACGTCAAGAATGTTAAGTTTCCTGATCAGTCTCTGAAGAGTAGAGTTTGGTTCATTCATAACCGTGTAAAACGGGTTTTCGACAATCGCAATTGCAGACTTTGGCATAGTAATCTGCCTGTGCTGGCCTGAGCGATCATCATAAAGGTCGATTCGCACATGTCTCGGATACCATTCCAGAATCTTTCCAACTCGCATGCTTAAAATGTTGAAAGTGTTGTTTCGGAATGGAGAAATATCTGTATCGACTGGGACAATGGCGATTGAACCTTCGTCAAGTATGCTCATAACAGCATCCTGAATGAAAGCTCGTGATGTCTGGTCTACATTAGCTTCCACTGTCAAGCACTCTTGTAATGTGCTAGGAATATCAGCCTTATAGTGCCCATTCTCATCGACTCTGACATGCCGAATGTCTATAGCTGCACAGTCGATAGCTATTCGATTGTAAACAGCTGATACGATAGAGCGTTCATGCCCTCTAGTTAACTTTGGTCTGAACGGATTGTAAGAATATCCGCCACTAACCGTGTAACTGGGAGGGTCATATGGCTCTCTATTTAAAAAAGCGTTCCAAGCATGCTGGATACGCTCTGATAAAGACGGCATTCGTTGCCCTCCTTTTTTATGCTTTAGTTATCTTCTACGTTTCTGTTTGACATAGTTTGCGGTGTCTCTTGCTTGAGCATAGACATTATATGAAGTTGAGAGCGCCAAGCTTGTTGTGGCCATTGCAGAGAAGATCTTTCCTGCAACCATCGCGCCGGCTTTTACCTTGGGATTACCGCTAGACGCAACGTATGCAGCGGCGGCGGCGGAAGCAGCAGCTGTTCTAAGTATGCGATCGGCTTGTCTATTGCCTTTTGTAGCATATGCTCGTAGTGCGCCTTTTATAACAAGCCCCGCAGCAGATTCTTTAGCTCCTCTTTTTTGTGCTTCTCTATATGCTTTTTCTGATTTTTCGATCCTTCCGGTAGCTCCAAGAGTTGCAATATTGGCCGCAACTTTAGCAGTCTTAACTAGTTTGCCATGTTTTTTTCCAAAATCGTGAACTTTTGTTGCTACACTGTATCGTTTTTGTCCAGCAGCCGTGTAAGTACCGTCTTCGTTCTGGTATCTACGAACTCCCCATTTCTGGCCCTTAATACCATGATGGTAAAGTTCGTCTGTGTATGTGTAATTGTAGTATGTCATATTATCCTCGCTAGTAGTTGGACGTATGACTGTAGTAAGCCCTGAGCTTCCTATTTGGAATCTCGTCGACAAGTCCTTTTAAGGCGCTAACTGCTGTTGCACCTAAAGCAGCCACCTGAGCCGTTCTTGCTGTTTTTGTATCAATATAACCATATCGACGAGCAAGTTCTGCTCCGGTTGCTGCATAAGCT
>OCTW011587940.1_pt1 | contig 15536 bp, 15 predicted proteins | sample 1539671 | NCBI WGS metagenome assembly OCTW01 (sample SAMN02144230, study PRJEB22623) | gut metagenome | biome: sheep rumen | host: Ovis aries | place: New Zealand
GCCTTGGGGAAACGCATATAGGAAACCCATTGGCGGAAAATAACCAGCCGTAACTAGAAAGATTATCGCCATATGGCTGTTTTTACATCGATGAATACCTCCCCACCACGTGAACCAAAATCCTAAAACACTCAATGGCTTATACTCAGCCTACGAAAAATTGACTGTTTTTCTGGGGCATGTTTTCAGAAATAGTTTGGCTCAAGACCAATATCTCGTTTCGTGGCCGGATAAGCTTTATTTTGCTATCGATCTGCCTAACGCAAGTGCGACATCGGCTGCGCTGACCTGGCGCCTTCTTTCCCTCTCCCCTTTTAGGTCGCCCGGGATCCAGGACTCTCCGAGGATGTCGCCGGCGAAGAAAAAGGTGTAGAACTCTACCCCGAGGTGGTCCGCGATGGCCTCGAGGCCGCTGGACTCCATCTCGACGGACAAAACGCCGCCGCCTTTCATTCTTTCCCATTTGGCGATGGTTTCGTTATAGAAGGCGTCCGTGGTCCAATTTTTTCCGATGGCGACGGGCACACCGAGGGACCTTAGGAAGGATTCGACATGGGCGTGGTTCTTGATTGGCATGTATTCTGAGGGTGGGGCGTAGTGGTAGCTGTAGCCTTCCTCGCGGTAGGATTCCGTCGGGACGATGTAATGGCCCCTGAGCGATTTGTCGAGGACGCCGCAGGAGCCGAAGTAGATGAATTTGGTCACTCCCGAAATGTAAGCGATTTCCTGCAATAGGCCCCCGGCCATGGAGGAGCCGATCAGCGACATGAAGAAAAGCACCTTGAAATCCGGAAGGTAATAGATGGTCAATGGGCCATTCCCGTTAGCCATGTACTCGTGGTAGGTCTCATGGCGGTATGCGGACAGCACATAGTCGAGGGCCTTCTTGGTGAAGCAGGCGACGGCGACGTCGGCGATTTTCCTTTCCTTTTTATAAAGCTTATCGGGCGAGATGATCGGGATTCCGCCCTCTTCGTATGCGTCTAGTATCGACATTATCGATTCCCTCCGTTGATTTTGCCCTCGATTTCCGCCAAGACACAAAGAATCTCGTCAAAGCTCGGTGCTGTTTTGTCGAAGATCATCTTCCCCATCTCTGCGTAGTCTTTGCGTAAGCCATCAATCTGGCTCTCGTTTGGATAAAGGCGGAAGCTGCCGGGTTTTGCCTCATCGAATTTCGCCCAGGCGCGTTCGAGTGCGCTTAGTCTCATGATCATTTCCATTGCATCTCCTCCTGTACCCGCATCGCGGTGTCATAAATCCATTCCGGGGCGGACTTCGCCTCGCTCAGTATTCGGCTTATTTCGCCTTCTCCAAGCGACTCGGCGAGCGCCTTGATCGCCGAGTCATCGACGCTTTCCCTCCCCAAGGCCTTCATCGCCTCCACGAAGAGCGCCGTCTTGTGCGACATCCCCTTGATGAAGCGGGTGCTCTTGTGGCGGAAATGGAGCGGGATCCCGTCGATGAGGTAGTCGCGGTAGGGCCCATCGCTGCTATAGGCGTACTCGGATGGGACCTGCGTCGAAAGGCCCAGCGCGTTGAGCGCGGTCTCGCCACTAGGGACGATGCTCCAGCGATGGAGCGAGGCGATCTTCCGGGCGATCTCATGCACGGAAGGCGGGACTTCGATTCCCAAGACCGTCTTAGGCCGATAGTAGATCCCGTCGATGGCGCGCCGCAATTTCCCTTCCTCGGCCAAGCGCGAAAGGACGACTTTCACGTTGCTTGCCTTCCCGTAGCCGAGGAAGTCGCTGATATGCCATAAGGAGAGCTCTGGGGCTTCGCCGATTGCTTTTTCAATAAGGGACGCGGTGGAAATCATGTTACTAAAACTATACTATTTTGGTAACATAACACAATAGCCTTCTCGCCCATTTGGCCATAGTATTTATTTACGATACCTTTGGGTTCTAATCCCGCATCGCGCTCCGAAAGTAAGTACTTTATCCGGACATTTTTTACACGGTGAGTAAACAATCCCTTGTCAGCTACCAAAAATGCAAGCGTCGTGCTCCTGTGGCGCGCATTCGAAACTTCATTTGCTTCGCTTGTCTTTTCATAAAACGACAAAAAACAATGTTAGATAGTCGATGGTTTGCCAGATGGACGAACATGCTGGTGAACAAGCTGGTGAACAAGTTAGTGAACAAGTTTAAAAAGGCTTATCATTATGTCGTTAGTAGATCGCGGCCTTTTAGAAATGGTTTCCCCAAAGAACTCTCCAAATCAAAAATATCGGAAAAGATAGTTGCATCGTCAAAGACTGGACACAACCTTCCAACAAAATTTGAAGGTGGTATGAAACACGGGAGGTCATTTGCTTAGTCAGAACCAAATCCCGCATCGTGCTCCAGAATACAGTGGCGCCACTCCCGGTAGTGCGCCGAAACCTCATTGTCGATGCGCCAATAAGACCTATTGGGGTTTGAATCTCGTTACCTGGAACAAAACCTACAGCCGATATCAACGCAAAAGAGGCGGCGCAGGATAAGCCGTGTTTTGCAATTTCGCTATTGAAGGGCGATGAACGCATCGAACCTGGGCAGCGCGAGGGAAAGAAAGCCCCACCTTTTGCTGATAACAACACCTTTTTGCAAAAGCCTCTCGCGATAAGAGGAAAAGTCCTTGTTGTTGTGCCCCGTTTCGGCCATGATCTCCGAAACCGCCCTTTCTTCGTAGCCGCAGAGGGCTCTGAGCACCTTTTTTTCGTTTTCGCTGACCGAGGACCAGATCTTGTCATAGGCGTTTATCCTGAGCTGGTAATCGAATTCGCTGATCAAATCGTCGTCGATGGCCCTCTTTTCGAAGTAGAGGTGCCCCAATAACTGGTACCCGAATCCGTAGCCTTTTGTCATGGATGCGAGTCGCTTGGATGTTTCGGCGTCGGTTCCGAGGACCTTTGCGTATGATCTCTCAATCTCTGGAAGGTCGAGCGGTTTCAAGAGCATCTTTGGGGCGCGGTAGAGGAAAGTGAGGGATTTGTCGTTTTGAAGACTCATGACGTTTTCTTGCAAGCCCGTCATAGCGGCGTAAACGGGGAGACCTTTCCTTGCCAAGGATTGGAAATCGTGGGCGAACTCCCGAACCCTTTCATTGCTCGTCACCTCATCAAGGGTAATGAGGAGCTTCTTCCCCTTTTTCTTAAGCAGGGTCAGCATCCTCTCGACGACGGACGATATGCTGGTGACCGGTTCTTTCCCCTCGATGCTGAACGAGAAGCCATGGAAGGAAATGTCCAACGACCCTTTCAAAAAGAGCCGTTTCACCTTCCCTTTTTCATAGATTTGGGAGGCAAGGTCCTCGAGGATGTTGCGATGGGGGTTCACATCCGCGACGATCCACCCTTCTTTCTCGAACGCATTGTATAACTCGGTAAGCAGAACGGTTTTCCCTGCTCCGCGGGCGCCGATAAAAATATAGATTTGACTAGTGGGGTATGGGCTGGAGAAGTCGGAATAAACCTTCGAGACAATGTTGCGTCTTGGGATTGTGAGATAGGGTTCCTTTCCGAACATGAGTGTAAACGGATTCATAGCCATGCCAAAACCTCCTGTCAGTTTCTGTCAGTATTTTATGGCAAATTTGCTCACTTGTCCATGTCAGTTTCTGTCAGTATTTGTCAGTATTTGTCAGTATTTGTCAGTTTTCACATTGCTGCGACCCGTCTCGTGTTCCAGAATACAGTGGCGCCGCTCCCGGCAGTGGTCCGAAACCTCATTGTCGATAAGCCAATAAGACCTATTGGAGCTTGAATCTCGTTGCCTGGAACAAAACATGCAGCCGATATCAACGCAAAAGAGGCGGCGCAGGATAAGCGGCAGGACGAGCGGCAGAGGCAACGAAAGATACTTGGCAATAGTTGGCGAGCAATGTCCACGCGATTGTCACGCCGTATCATTATCTATTCTTAAACAATATATATCAAAATATATATGTGCAAAGAAAGTGGCTGTCGGCAGTTCTATTTGAACCATGCTTTAACTCACTTTTCGTTTTGTAATAAAAAGGGACAAGCAAAGCAGGCTGTGCGCCTTATGGAATGGGCTGCGCACCCTTAGAAAGGGCGATGGGCCATATAAACTGGACCCCGTAATGAAAAAACACCCTACCAAAAAGATTGCCTCCGATTACATTGAATCGCCCTATGAGCATGGCTTTTCCGCGCCAATGGCTTTGCGAACCCTTGAAGAGAACCCGCCTTTTCCTTACAATTTAAAGGTGACATCCGCGTGCGCAACGCATGCGCTTATCGTGGAACTATAGGAGGTATGCCAAGCATGGGCATCTCGCGTTACGCTTATAAGGGGAAACGTCGTTTTGATATTTCCACTTTCGATACCGAGGACACCGGGGAATTCACTTCCCGCGACCAGTCCGTCGACGAATTCGTCGAAAACCTGCTCGTCATCAACAAGAAGCAGCAAAAGCTCTATTCCGAGCGCAAAGAAGGGGTCATCTTCGTCTTCCAGGCGATGGATGCGGCCGGGAAGGATGGCGTCATCCGCACCGTCTTCTCCACCCTCTCCCCGCATGGGGTCAAGGAATTCTGCTTCAAGGTCCCCTCTGCCGAAGAGAAGTCCCACGATTTCTTATGGCGCTTCTGGAGCGCGCTTCCCCCAAGGGGATTCATCTCGATCTTCAATAGAAGCTACTATGAGGATGTCCTTGTCGGCAAGGTCCACGAGTTCTATAAGTCCGACATCGTCCCCGACAGGATGAAGGATAGCGACGTGATCCAAGATAGGTACCGCCAGATCAAGGACTTCGAGCGTTACCTCTATGAGACCGGGACCCGGGTCATCAAGATCTTCCTGAACGTCTCTAAAGACGAGCAGGCCAGAAGATTCATCTCCCGCATCGACACCCCAAGGAAGAACTGGAAGGTGTCTTCTGGCGACCTAAGAGAGCGCGAATATTGGGATGCCTACATGGAGGCCTTCGAGACGATGGTGAACGAAACCTCGACTCCAGAAAGCCCCTGGTACGTCGTCCCCGCCGACCACAAGTGGTTCGCAAGGTTACTCGTCTCGCGAATCGTGAGAAAGACGCTAGAGGAGATCGATCCCCAATACCCGCCACTAGACGAAGCGACCAAATCCTCGCTTCAGGAGTATCGCGCTAAGCTCATCGATAGCCTAGGCGAGAAAGGCTACCGCGAGCAAGAGAAGCAGCCTAAGGAATATAGCGATCCTAGTCTCATCCCCGCCGAGATGCTCCAGCAAGAATTGCTCCAGAAGCAAGCCGAGTCCGACGAGAAGCTAAAGGAAAATGGCTTCAAGGCGGTCCGCAAATTGCTTGCTGAGAATTACATGATCCGCTCGCTCAACGACATCATGGACGCGATCGCCGAAACCCCAGCGGAAGAGAAAGAAGAAGCGGAGGAAGAAGGGGAGGAAGACGACGAATCGACCCGTAGCCCCGCCGAGATCCGCGAGCATATCAAGGAGATCGTCGAAGACAACGAGAAGGAGACAGACAATGCCTAAGGAAAAGACCAGCAAATCCGAGATGCGGAAATACATGCTTGTGCTCGATAAGTTCGGGCTGCAGGCCCCATTTGAGTTCGGCAAGAAGGAGAAGAAGATCGTGAAGGCCCTCGAGGAGAATGGGTCGATGGACTTCTTGAGCTTGTGCGATGGCTTCGACATGAAGCCCGAGAAGGCGCTTAAGCACGTCGATAGCCTCGTCCAGAAAGGCGCGGTGGAATTCAAAGACGACGTGGTCTCGCTCACTTTGCCCGCTCTTAATTACCTCCATGCCAAGAAGAAGCTAAGGAAATCGGCGAAGAAGTTCTATCGCTTCCTCGACGCCCTCAACGAAAAGGAGCTCGACGAATTCATGAAGCTCGTCGATACCTTCAAGGTCATGCCAGAGGAGCCAACCGTCGAGATCGAGATGGAGGAGCAGCAAGAAGAAGCTCCTGCCCCAAAGCCCGCCCCGAGAAAAGTAACCCCTAGGAAGCGGACGACCAGGAAGAGATCTGCCGCCAAGCCGCGCGCTAAGAAAGCGGCGGAGCCAAAAGTGGAAGCCACCCCCAAGGAGGAATAGGAAAATGGCCAAGAAATACAACATCTGCCTAGACGTCGGCGGGACGAAGGTCCTAGGCGCCGTCTTCAACGAGAAGGACAAGCTGGTCTGCAAGATCAAGCGCAGGTCGACCGAGAAAGGCAATTCCAGCGAGAACATCGAGGAAGTGATCATCGAGGTCACGCGCCTATTGATCCAAAAAGCCAACATCAAGAAGAGCCAGATCAACGCGATCTCCGCCGGGGTCCCTGGCATCATCAACTCCGCGACGGGCGTCGTGGTCTTCACCCCCAATCTCCCGTGGCGGAACTATGACCTAAAAAGCGCGATCGAGAAGGAATTCGGCGCGAAGTTCTATTTAGGGAACGACGTGAACGTCGGGGTGCTCGGCGAATTTGAATACGGCGCCGCCAAAGGCTATAAGAACGTCGTCGGATTATTCGTCGGGACCGGCGTTGGCGGAGGGCTTATCCTCAACAAGAAGCTATTCGTCGGCAATGAATTCATGGCTGGCGAATGCGGGCATATGATCGTCGATGAGAATGGCCCTGAATGCGGATGCGGGAATCGTGGCTGCCTAGAGACGTTCTCCTCGAAGAAGGGCATGGCCAAATACATTAAGGGCGAGATGGTGAAAGGCCGCTCATCCATGATGGGCGAATATATCGATGACAATGGCGTCTTCAAGTCCAAATACCTCAAAGCCGCGGTGGAGGCGGGGGATAAGGTCGCCTTAGAAGCGATCGACCGCGCCTGCCATTATCTAGCGGTAGGGGCGGGAAGCCTCATCTCTGCGCTTTCCCCCGATTGCGTCGTCTTCGGCGGCGGGGTCATGGAAGCGTTAGGCGACCTATTCATGGAGAAGATCCTCGCGGAAGTCGATAAATACGCGATGCCTTCGATCCGCCCTCACGTCGACCTCAAGAAAGCCTCACTAGGCGATTATTCCAATATCTATGGCTCGCTTGCCCTCATTAAGCAAGCCGAGAAAGGCAAGAAATAACTTCCAAAAAAGCGTGCTTTTCCTTTGACTAGGAAATTTCATTCAAGACCTTGAGCGTGGGAAAAGGCCCCTGCCAGCCGGCAGGGGCCTTTCAGCGCTCGACTTTTAATTAGGGTGGATCAGGCTTCGTCGCGGAAAACCGCCTAGCAGCCGAGTCCGAATCGACGGCAGGAGACGATTAGGGCATCACCAATAGCCGAAATCGTGCTCAAAAGGCTTGCCGCAGGAGTTGCAGTGGCAGTAGCCATAGCCGTTCCAGGAATGATCGATTTCGGTGTCTTCGCTGCCACAATGGGGGCATCTCGGGCCGCCTCCGCATCCTCCGCCGGAAACGGCTTCGAGCTGCTCTTCGTTGAGCTCCACGCCTTCGTTTTTGGCGGCGGCGAGGATCTCTTCCGCGTTTTTGCAGGATTTGACTTTCTCGATCTGCTCTTCGCTAAGCCCTTCCAATAGCTCTTTTCTCATAGAGGTTTCCTCCTCCTTGTGAGGCTATATTACCAAAAATGTGCGCCTGTCGGATATCACATTTTGATAATGCCCCATATTTTTTCGACAAGGGATCCGTATGCTTGGACGCCTTTTCCGGAATCGGCGTCCAAGCCACTAGTGAATAAATGCCGACTTTATGCAAAAAGGACGCGAAGGGGTTTTCTTATAGGAACCTTCACTACATGCGCCATTTTATGAACTTTTTCCTTTTCTGGGAAATATGCAACAAGCTGTTGCACAAATTGGGCCGGGGGAGGTTTTAGGTGAAAATGAAATCGCGCAGCAAGCTGTTGCGTAAACGGAATCGGGAATCGCGCCACAACTTGTGGCGTAAATCGTCTCGTTTTTCTTTAGGAATCCTTTTCGCAGACTTCAGTCCGTTAACTTTCCAAGAAGCTCATCGATCATCTTGATGTAACGGGAATAAAGGACCATATATCCGAGCCAGCCTTGCTCATCAATGAACCAACGCGCTCCCTCAGGGGAAATAAGGATCCCGCAGTCGCATTCGTTCAGGTCAAACCCTGCGGCGTACTCCAAAACCTTTTCCTGGTAGATCTTCTTGAGGTTAAGGAGTTGTTCCTTGTTACATTTAGATAGTTCCGTATCGCGGTAGGCTTCTGGGCAAAGATAACCAACACGGATGGCGTCAGGGCCGTTGCAGAAGGTATATAGATTAGCAGCTTCCGAAAGAGCGATCTTCCTGCTTTCCTCGCTCTTATGATTCTTAAGGAAATTGTAGAGATCCACGTCCTGTTCAGTGATTGTGAGTTGAATTTGTTTGTTTTCCATAGTCGTTATTAGCGCACCTTTCTTATTTATATTATAAGACGACGCCTTAGGCTTCCGTGATAGGTCTACCCACAAATAGAAGTCCAAAAGAATGGACATTTAGAAAAGGTTTTTCAGGTAAAAAAGAAGCCTAAGCCCTATAATTTATATGGCCGAAAATCCGCCTATAGCAGCGGGCCAAGGTCAAAACCATAGTTTCTAGTTGAAAGGAGAGTTAAACCATTATGACAAATCTCACAGTCGACAAGACTATAACTATAGACATGTTCATGGAAGATTGGGTTGAGGAGCGCATTTCTGAGCTCCATAAGGATCAAGAATTCATGCGCCTATTGAAAGAACCTGACAAAAAACGGTTCTGGGAATACGTCGACAAAGAACCCTATGACGTCAAAAAGGTGATTCCACCCATATTCGATGAATATACGCCTTGTGGCATCTTCTATGGACTAGAAAGCCTGCCCGTGGAGCTTGAAGTCTGCTATGCAATTCTGGCCTTCCATGTCCCATCCACCTTCAAAAGGCTCTGCGGAGGCGACCTTGTTTGCTTATTGGCCCTTCAAGAGGTCACGGTTCCTGACGATAACCCCTATTTCTCCTCCAAAGACGGCGTGCTTTATAACAAAGACCTCACCCAACTGATCTTTTGCCCAAGCAATAGAAAGAAAACCTCCCTTATCATCCCGAGCAGCGTAACCGAGATGGATCCCGCCGCCTTCTTGCAAAACATGAGCCTGAAATCGGTGGTGCTGTCCGAAAATCTAGAGAAAATGGATCCCTATGCCTTCAGCCGGTGCTATTCGCTTGAATCGATCTTCGTACCATCCCTAAATCCGTATTTCAGTTCCTATGAAGGCGTTCTCTTCGATAAGAGAATGGAAAGACTGATCCAATATCCAGTCAAAAAAAGCGATAAATCGTTCATTGTCCCAGAGAAGACAAGGTTCATCAACGATGGGGCTTTCCAGCCAAACCGCAGCCTAGAGGAGATAACCCTTAACGATGGGTTGAGAGAAATTGGCTCTAGTGCCTTCATGGATTGCCGGAACCTAAGGAGCATCAATCTCCCGGATACCGTCACCGATATCGGCATGAATGCGTTTGCGGACGATTCTAACCTTTCCTCCATCATTCTCCCTCCGAAGATCAAATACCTCTGTTCCTCCCTTTTCTCCGGGTGCTCTAGCCTTAGGGAGATCATCATCCCCGATGGGGTGGAACGGATTGATGAGTACCCATTCATGGGTTGTTCAGCGCTAAAAAGGGTTACTATCCCAAATAGCGTCGTAATAATTCACGGATCTGCCTTCGATGACTGCTATGCCTTGCGATCCTTGGAGTATGGAGGAACCAAGGCCCAATTCTGGGGAATCTGTGTGCTTGAAGTCCCACTATTCGAATGCAGTGACGTCAAATGCATCCATTGTTCCGACGGCGATATTCTCCTGGACCGCGACTGCTAAGCGATTCGGGCAAATAACGAAGGCAATTTCCCTATTATTTAGCCGCATGGTTACCCCGCTTCTATGGAACGATGCCATGGAAGTAGTATAGTCATTGCCATGAAAGAATCTAAACCAATACCCCTTTGGAAAAGCCTGGTTGGCATTTTTGGGCTGGCGAGGGGGCATTGGCTGCGCTCGTTGGCGGAAAAGAGCCTATTTATCGGGTTTTAGGCGTATGACCTCATACTGTTAAAATCGCAGAATCTTGTGGATTATTATAATCCACACCTGAGAGGCACGCCCCAATATTATTTTCTGAAGGGCTCGTTTTTGTATGACAAAAAATCAGGAAAATAGCTTTTTCCCTCAGCAGGTTTAATCAATTGTGTCATCTCCCTAAAAGTGGTCAGATAATCCAAAACCGTCGCCCACGCCTACCGCGAGTAACCTTATGTCTCCGAGGATTCGGTACGCGGTACGATGATCGAAGTAGAATAGAATCAGCTTGCGGTTTTCCTTCACAAACCGCTCAAACTCCTCATACACATAGTCATCTCCGAATAGTTTTTTCCGAAGGTCATTTTCCTTTTCTAACGCGAGCGCTTTTTCCTTGAATCGCTCAATTTTTGCTTCCGCTAGCTTGCGGTTTGCTTTGGCAGAGGCATCCCATTCCTCTTGTTTCTGATGCACGGCTTTCTCATTTTGCTCCAGGGCGAGGTTGATGGTTTCGTCTTCAAAGCGGAGCGTGCCGCTTCGATAGGCGATCTCTAAAGAAAGTGTCTTGGTACCCTTGGGAAAGTCGATGGTCACCTTTCCGTCTTTTGCATCTAAAACCGTTCCTTGCCCAAAGACTTTGGATACGACTTTCGCGCCGATCAATTCACGCCCAAGCATTTTCATCCGCCTCCTCTTCATAGATGGCTTCATCCTCCTCCATGCAAGGAGTGCCTTCGCCGTCACAATCCTCTGAATCCTCATTATCGGCCGGGAGGATATTTAAACACCAATCATACTTTGGCCCTTCTTTGGGAGCGAAAATCGGCTGCAGTTGCGCATATAGCTTCTTACTCTCTTCGTCCATCGGACGGCCTTCGTCGCCCAAAGAGGCGATATAAGCCAAAGCGCTTTGTCTTCCTTCGTGCCAGAGTTTATGCATCGCATTATCGTCTTGGTACGTGAACTTTTTGCCCGGAAGAGTAAATTTTTCGCCACTGACGAAATGGTTATAAACCTGGCCGAAGAGCTTTTGGAAAGCTTCCATAGAACGGGGGAAGAAGCGGAGAAGATATTCTTCGACCTTGCGATCGCTTAGGAGCTCGGTTGCGAATAGGTTGGCGAAGAATTCTGAGACTGTTCGGGGAGCGTATTGATAATAATCTTGGTAATGGCCTCTTAGACCAAGCTCACCGATACCATCATAGAGGGACGTTAACGAATCGGTGATGGGCCCAAAGTATGCTTGCGTGCTTTCGCTGACCCTAGCTTCATAGAGGCGGCAATAGGCGTCGACGAAGTCAACGCGATCGAGAGCCTTGTGCACACTTCTTCGTGCCGAAGCAAACTCTTCCTGACTAACCCCTTTGTTTTTGGGTCGGAACAGAAGCTGATATAGAGGAAGATAGCGTCGGATAATATCGGTTGGGCGTTTTCCAATGCGCTGCTCCGACAAATTCCAATACCAGCCAATTACGTAGTCATAGATTTCTTTTTTATGGTCAAGGAACTCCTCTGTATAGAATTTGAAAAAGGTCCTCCCAGGTTCGATCTCCATAGTTTCAGTCAATCTTTGTTCACTCCCATAAAAGCTATCGACAGCGTGGCCTAACTCATGACAAAAAGTATCAGGGTCGAAGCTAGAATGAACCTCAATGTCGGCGCGTTTGGAGTATAGTTTTTCTCTATAAGTGCCTTCGGATTCACAACGAGAGTCTATTTCCGCGTAATGCAGACGGAGCTTGATGGAATTGCAGGAGATAATTCTAAAAATCAGCTCGCGGTAAAACGGAGAGATGCCATTTACGAGTTCCTCAACCCAATGAGAGCGGTCCTTCAAGTAGCGGTAGTTTTTCGCGACGATGGCATCGACGAGTTCCTTTTTCGTCAGGGTTTGATCAAACTTTTTTATTTTCATTTTGCCTCCAATAATTCCGCGACTTGCTGAAGCACGGCCTCATCCGCGCCCAAGTGGTTTTTCGTCGGCTCACATTTGGCGGCCAGCAGCAATAATACTTTTGCCCTGCGTCTATGCTTTCGATGAAGATGCCATAGCGCAGCGGCCACTAAACCATATAAGTCTAGGTGCTCTTCATTCACTTGAACGTCGCCATCTTCATAAAGGACTTGCAGCGCGTCTTTGACTAGTCTCCATTCGCCAGTCATCGCTTCTGTGTAGGCAAGAAGGGTCAGATCTTCATCGGCCATATTGAGAAGGTCTTCGATAGTTTTGTTCATCTTTTGATCAGCGTAGCGATAGGCGCTTTCGTACTCTTTCGCTACGATGGAACGGTAGATGAGTTTGTTCAATTCCGCGACGCTTAAATTGGGATTGGATTCGAAGGGGTCAGCTGTCACCATGGGATATCCTCGTTGTTTCTGGAGATATTTTACCTTTTTCGGGGCAATTATTCACGAACGGCAACCCATGGTTATGTCCGTTATTTTGGACTCGTTTCTCCTTTTCTTCCCTGCCCGAGAGATTTATCATTATGGCAAGGAGCCCCGCCATGGATGCAAAGATCGTCAAACGCAATTACCTTTATTTCACCCTCTTGTTGCTCAAAGAGAGAACTTCGAAAAATGGAACCCATTTGACCGCGGAAGTTATCGCGAACTACTTCCAAGAGGAATATGGCCTTGAGCCAAACCGCAAGACCATCTATACGTTGATGGATGACCTAAGGGCCATGGGATTCGACGTGAATCTAGACAAAAACCGCGCTAACCTCGGGTATTACCTTGGGGAACGGCCCATCACGGAGGGCGAACTTTATTTGCTAGTGGACGGCATTGAATCCCTCGATGACGTCAAAGCTGACGATAAGCGCGACATCGAAGAGAAGCTCTGCAAGGAACTTGGGTATCCTTTCGATAAGCTCGTTAGCCATATCTATGAAAAGCATAACGAGATGAACATCCACATCGACGAAGACGACGATGAAGAATTCGATGATTCGATGTCGCAGGTGGAAAAGGTCAGAATCCTCCTAAAGGCGATCATAGAGAATAAACAGGTCATTCTCCGCGATGTCTTTCTCATTCCGCTCACAGGCGATTTGTTATGCGAGATGGAGGAAAATGACCGCGAGGCTTTCCTAAGCGAAATGTTCCCTTCCGTCTCGCCCTATGAGGTCTTTCGAAACAGTGAACACGAGCTCTGCTTGCTCTATTACATCACCGTCAACGGCCATCACTACCCTTGTTTTAGCCACATATCCAACTACGATGACATCACCATAACCGACAAGCCCCGTCCGAAAGTCGAAGACGAGAGCATCTTCCCCGCGGATTTGTCCAATTACGAGAGCGCCCACGCATATCGAGACGCTCAAAGCATATGCAAAGCAACTTTGACCGCGAGAGAAGGAACAAAGGGGCCCGCCATCCTCAGCTGGATACTCGAAGATTGCGAATCCTATGAAGAAGTCGAAATCAATGGGAAGACGGCCTACGAAATCGTCTATCGGCTTGCCAAGGAAAGCACCATCAAAGGGCTCATCCTCGAGGAATTGCCTAATATCCACGTCTTTCCCGGCAGCAGGCTTTATGAAGATTTGATAAAGCTAAGGATCGGTTTGGACAACGTGTTCGACGATGACGAGGTTCAAGAAACTCTTCGCAAGCAGGAAGAGGAAAGAAAAGCGAATTCAGACGAAAGCGGCAGGCCACTAAGCGAAATCGAGAAGATTATCCAGTCAGGGAAAATCCTCGAAATTGAAAAATGGATCCAGGACAAAGACCATTTCACCATTGACTCACTGACAACACATTTCTCCCTACACTATGTCGTCGCTTTAAGCGTCGTGAATTATCTCAAAAAGACCGGCTGCATCAAAGACATGATGGATGGCACTTTCACCGCCATCCGCTAACTCGAATCTCCGACTAGCGGAAACCTTGATAAGAATTCGTTAGGCAGCAATAGGAAAGACATGGTTTAGCGCAGGGCATATTGACCTGGCTAAAAGGCATTAAGCCTAACTTTGTGCTTCGTTTTTTAGCTTCGATAGTGCGCCTACCCCTTTCGATCTCTTCCCCATTAATTTGCAAAATAATGTCTTTAAGGATCAGCGCTCTCAGCTGTCTGTCACGAAAAAAAGTACCCATAAGAGTACAAAATTCAATAAAAGCCTATTTAAGGATTCCTTATTGTTATTATTTTCGTGTTACCGATAAAGGTGACCTAAGTTCATCAAGGAGAATGAGAAAGGAAGAGTATTATGAAGATCGAAATCAAAAATGACGTTGTTTCTACTAGAGGAGGGGAGACACTGAAGATAGTTAACCATATCGATACAGGAAAACTATCGGAGGACCTGGTCACCTTATCCAATGGTAAAACCTATAAAATAGGGGTGGCGTTCTCCTCGGGGTTCTTAAGGTTTGAAGATGAAGGGATTAATAAAGGATTAGAAGAAGAAAAGGAAGAGGAAGAGAAAAGAAGGGTAATTGAAGAAGAAAGGAGGAAACACAATATTGAAGTATCTAAGGAATTAGAAAGGTTGAAAAAGAAGGAAATGGAGGATGCAATAACGGAATTTAGAGGGGAATACAATTTCCTCTCTAACTTCTATGGGGCTGATGTGACCTACAAAGGGATCACATATCATAATAATGAGGCGGCCTTCCAGGCCCAGAAAGATGTTAGTAGGGCTCAAGAGTTTGCGGCTTTTACTAACCCCGTGGTTGCAAAAAGGAATGGAAGGAAGGTCCACCTTAGGCCGGACTGGGAAGAAGTGAAGGTAGGGATAATGGAAGAGATAGTTAGGTGTAAGTTCACCCAACATCCCGAATTAAGAAAGAAACTTCTTGATACCGGAGATAGACTTCTTCTTGAAGGGGGAAAGGATAATTTCTGGGGGAATAGTAAGAACACATTAGGGAAGATCTTAATGAAGGTAAGAAGTGAATTAAGGTTAGAAGAAGATTCTTCTGGAGAAGGAAACTAATAAACAAAGATAAAGTCGCCAGGGAGAAAGAGCTATTAAAACCTCCTGGCGACTTGATTCTTTTTTTGGCGATACCATATTTGAGACGCAGAGAGACTTTGCCAAACAAGCGAATTGGGGATTTGCTTCTTCGCGGTTTTGCTTATGGGTCATTTAGCAAGCCTATGGTTTGGTTGGCTTTGCTTTGGGTCAGCCCGCCTCGAAAGAAACTGGTTTTGATCAGATGGTCGGATAGCCCCATTTTGGCGTAATCCCCCGCGTCATCGTCGAGAATGGCGAAGCGGGTGACGAGGAAGCCTTTGGCTTGTAATCGTTCCAAATATTCCCGAATGCTTTTCCCCCTGCCGCCGAAATCGACGTCCGGGACTTTTCCGGATATTCTTAAGCCGGCTTCGGCAAAGCGTTTATCCAAATAGTCCGCGGTTTCGGTTTGCTCCGATTTCTTATTCGGATTGGAATACCATCCTTCTTTCCAAGAAGAGATGAGCAAGATCTTCGCTCCGGTGGCCTCGATGATTCGCTTAAGCAAGAGAAGCTTATCGTTATCGATATCCCTTACGCCTAAGGGAGAATAGGCCGTTGCCTTGCAGTTAAGCACCCCATCGATATCGAGGA